>Ga0209108_10001853_pt1 | contig 12233 bp, 15 predicted proteins | sample Rifsed10ft1_FD_184003 | JGI IMG/M metagenome (GOLD analysis project Ga0209108, IMG submission 184003) | Soil microbial communities from Rifle, Colorado, USA - sediment 10ft 1 (version 2) | ecosystem: Environmental > Terrestrial > Deep subsurface > Rock core/Sediment | place: Rifle, Colorado...
CCCGCCGCTGGCCAAGGTGCACTACGAGGAGCTGGGCGACGTCTTTCGCAACCGGAAGGTGCTGGGTCTGTCGCTGCTGCAGAACTGGGTGATCGGGCCGATCCTGATGTTTGTCCTGGCCGTGGTCTTCCTGCGGGATTACCCGGAGTACATGACCGGGCTGATCCTGATCGGCCTGGCGCGCTGCATCGCCATGGTCATCGTGTGGAACGAATTGGCCAAAGGCGACACCGAGTATGCCGCCGGGCTGGTGGCCTTCAACAGTGTCTTCCAGGTGCTGTTCTACAGCGTCTACGCCTACGTCTTCATCACCGTGTTGCCGGCCAAACTGGGGTTACAAGGCAGCGCTGTGGAGATCACGATGGCCGAGATCGCCCGCAGCGTGTTCATCTACCTGGGGATTCCGTTCATCGCCGGCTTCCTGACGCGGCTGGTGCTGCTGCGCGCCAAGGGCAAGGAATGGTTCGACAAGAAGTTCATCCCGCGCATCAGCCCGCTGACGCTGATTGCTTTGCTGTTCACGATCATCGTGATGTTCAGCCTGCAAGGCGAACTGATCCTCACCATCCCGCTCGACGTGGGGCGCATCGCCATCCCGCTGGCGATCTACTTCGTAGTCATGTTCCTGGTGTCGTTCTGGATGGGGCGGCGCGTCGGGGCGGACTACTCCAAGACGACGACGCTGGCCTTCACCGCAGCCAGCAACAACTTCGAGCTGGCCATCGCCGTGGCGATTGCGGTCTTTGGGATCAACTCCGGGGAAGCCTTCGCCGCCGTCATCGGCCCGCTGATCGAGGTCCCGGTGATGATCGGCTTGGTCAACGTCGCCTTCCGCTTCCAGCGGCGCTATTACGGGCACGAGTTGGCGCTTGCGCCGGCGGCCATGGTGGCGGCGGCGGAGGAGGCCTGCCCGCCGCCGGTGGGATCACCGTCCGAGTAGCGGCTGGGTATCGGACCCCACCTGTGAATCGCGATCCAGCGCAACCGGGATGACGTCCCGCGCCGCCCGCCCAAGTGGAATCTCTCTGAAAAGCCGAGCTGCAGGACGGCGCTGGCTCCGCTCGTGGAGCGCTCGCTCCGTGCGGTCGCCGAAGCTCCTCGCCCTGGGTCTGATCCTGATGGCCGCGGCCGTTGCAGGAGGGTTCGGCCCGGGTCCCTCGGCCGCCCGTCCGACGGCGACGGTGAAAGTCTGCCACCTGTGTGAGGAAGAGCTGCCCGGGCCACCGGTTCCGACACCCACCTGTGACGAGTGCGCGCTGGGCGCTACGCGGGCGGCGAACGCTGCCACCGTCATCGCCGGGCAGAGGCCCACACCAAGCTCGGCGGGTGGGGGCCAGGCGGCTTGCGCTGTGGCCGGCGGGATCGTGTTACTGGCGTCTGCCGGGGCCTGGAGGAACGCGGGAAGGAGACGAAGGTGCTGATCGACTCGTTCGAGGTGGAAGTCTTCACTCCGCCGTGCGAACCGGGGGCCGAGCGCTTCGCCGCCCGGGCGCACCTCGTGGCCGACATCTCGGAGGTCCTGCCTCTGCTCAACGCCACCCTGAAAGGCGCCGTCTATCTCCCGCAAGCGAACGCGCTTACGTGGAAGAAGGGCGGCCACAACGTGGCCTTTCACGTCTTCGACATCGCCACCAGCAACGCCGCGGATCGAGGCGAAGCCGAGCGGGAACTGCGCAGCCTGGTGGATCTGGTCAACCTGACGTGGGAGCGCCGGGCCGAGATCGAGCCCGATTACCAAACGCGCCAGCGTCCGGCGGCGATAGCGCTCTTTCGCCTTCTGCCTCAAACCAACTGCAAGCAGTGTGGCCAGCCGACCTGCTTCACCTTCGCGATGCAGCTGGCGGCGTCCCAGGCCAACCTGGAAGCGTGCCCGGTGATCTTCGATGAGGGCCGAGAATCCTCCCTGGCCGGGCTGCGCCTGCTTCTCATTGACGCCCCAAGGCTATGAACTTCGGAACCGAGCGGGACGCGAGCGAATCGATGACGGACTGCGCCGAAAACGGCAGGCGGGCGGCGGAGGTCCCTCGTGTGGTCAACTTGATCCTGACGGAGCGGGACCTGATCGACCTGGCGCGGATCCTGGCCGACGGCGAATGCGAAGAGGCGCTCGCCTTCCTGCGGACGCATCTCCAAAAGCGGCGGACGCGCCTCCTCGAAGGGGGTTGAAAAGTCGTCTTCGACGGGCCCCGGGCGGGACCTTCATGAGAAAGCGATCTCTGACGAGCAAGCCGCTTACAGCCCTGCCACCGGGTAGAATCGCGCCCACCGATGAGCCAGCCGCGCCGCGTCCTGTTCCTCTGCACGGGCAACTCGGCCCGATCGCAGATGGCCGAGGCCATCGTCAACGCTCGCCTGCCAGGCGAGTGGCAGGCGCAGTCCGCCGGCACCCGGCCGGCGGGGTTCGTCCATCCGATGGCCCTCCAGGCCCTAGCCGAGATCGGCATCCAGCATCAGGGGCGGTCGAAGTCGGTCGAAGAGATGCGTGAAACCCCCTTCGACCTGGTAGTCACGGTCTGCGACGCGGCGGCGGAAGAGTGCCCGGTGTGGCTAGGGGCCGGGCGCCGTGTCCACATCGGCTTCCCCGACCCCGCCAAGGCCCCCGGGAGCGACGAAGACCGGCGCCTCGCCTTCCGATCCGTTCGGGACGGGATGCTCCAACAGATGCCAGAGCTTCTCAGCCGGACGGCGGATCCCCCGGTTTCTGCTGCCTGACCCCAATGGTCATTTTTCAACAGAAGTTGAACTGGCCCTGCGGAAACGGGCTTCCTCCCGACGGCGCCGCGTTCCACACAAGGGATTGACCTCCGGGGCGTGGACGACAACCAATCAGTCTTCACGGTCCCCGTGCATACGCGGCGAGACGGGACCATTCGCCCCGCGAGGCGCCGCAGGCGCCGAGACGGGGTGGAACCTAGCGAACAAGGTGAGGGAACCACGGAGGACGGCGAGGCTCCTCGGCCAGGACTCGAACCTGGAACCTAGCGGTTAACAGCCGCCCGCTCTGCCGATTGAGCTACCGAGGAAGGCGTAGGCATTATACCGCCCGGGGCCGCGCGGACAGTCAGATCCGGCCGAAGCGGAAGCTCCCCGTCAATTTACCGTCAGGCTCGCCGGCACCGTTCGACTATAATGACGCCGATGGACACAAGTCTTTCGGGGGCGCAGCACGCCCCGTCCCGCTTGTCCCTCGGATCCATCGGAGTATTCTTGCCGGTGGGTCTGTTGCTTGCGGCGTGGCTGTTGTTGACGCCGGAGGGCCTGCTCGGCAAGGCCGATGCCGTCGGCTACGCCGTTTGCCACCGCATCGACTTGCGCTCCTTCCACCTGGGAACCCGCGCCTTACCGTTGTGCGCGCGCTGCTCGGGGATGTACCTCGGGGCGCTGGCGGCATTCGGCGGGCTGCTGGCACTGGGGAAATCCCGACATGGAGGGTTTCCCCGCCCGGCGCTCATGGCGCCCTTCGGGGTCTTCGCGGCGCTGTGGGCGATCGATGGCTTGAACTCCTACCTGACGCTCATCCCGGGCGCCCCGCACGCGTACGAGCCCAATAACTTGCTGCGTCTCGCCACCGGCTTGCTCATGGGCCTGACGCTGGGCACGATCGTCTTTGCCGGCCTCAACCAGAATGCCTGGCGTAACTGGAAGAAGGACCCGGTCGTCGGCTCTTTCCGGGAGGTGGGGGGGTTGGTGCTCTTGGCGGCGGTCGTCGGCGGATTGGTGCTGACGGAGAATCCGCTGATCCTCTACCCGCTCGCCCTGCTCAGCGCCGCCGGCGTCCTGCTCGTCTTGGGATTGGTGTACACGGTCGTTGCGCTGCTGGTGCTGCGGCGAGAAAATCGAATCGACTCATGGGCGGGCCTGGCGGTGCCGATGGGCCTGGGCCTGGGACTGGCCGTGCTGCAGATCGGCCTGCTCGACCTGGCCCGGCTGACTCTCACCGGAACGTGGTCCGGTTTCTCCTTGTAGGAGGTAGGCATGGATCTCGCAGGCGGACTCTTGACCGCTTTCGGCCTGGCGGCCAGCGCCGGTCTCAACGCCTATATCCCGTTGCTGATCGTGGCGCTGCTCGGCCGCTTCACGACCTGGTTCACCCTGAACTCGCCGTGGGATGCCCTGTCGAGTTGGTGGGTGATCGGGGCTCTGGCGCTGCTGACCCTGATCGAGTTCTTCGCCGACAAGGCGCCGGCGGTCAATCACGCCAACGACGTGATCCAGACCTTCGTGCGGCCGGCGGCGGGGGCGGTGCTGTTCGCCGCCAGCGCCGGGGCAGTCAGCAATATCAACCCGATCGTGGCGATGGTCGCCGGCCTGCTCGTCGCCGGCGGGGTGCACACGGTCAAGGCGGCCGCCGTTCGGCCGGTGGTGACGGCGACCACTGGCGGACTCGGGAACCTCCCCGTCAGCCTGGCCGAGGACGTGGCGGCGGTTTTCATCTCGATCGCCGCCATCGTCGTGCCGGTGGTGATCGCCGCCATCCTCATCGTCATGACTTCGTTGTTCGTCTGGTGGCTGTGGCGCGGGGCGAACACCGTGCCGCGCAGCTCCACCTGAATTCAGTCCTGAGGAGGACGATATGAGTGTTGCCAGCCCTGCTCCACAGACGACGCCCGGGGTCAAGACCAACACGATGGCCCTGGTCAGCCTGATCGCCGGGATCCTCGGCCTGACGCTGTTCCCCTTTCTGGGGAGCATCGCCGCCGTCATCACCGGGAATATGGGACGCAAAGAGATCGCCGCCAGTGCCGGCGCCGAGACCGGCGACGGGATGGCCATGGCCGGGGTCATCATGGGATGGATCGGGATCGGCCTGGGGGTCCTGGGAATCTGCATCGTCTGCCTGACCTTCGTGTTGATACCGCTGGGCGTTCTCGGGTCGATCAACCTGGAGAACAGCCTGCTCCTTTCGTTGGTCTGGCTGGCCTAAGCCGTCCCCATCGTAGAACAACCTCGCCGCCGAAACGTAGGAGGAGAAGCATGAGCGTTCCGAACACCACGGATGAGCAGCCCAAGTCGCGCAAGATGTTGATTATTGCCGCCGCCGTCGTCGCCTTCTGCTGCCTCTGCAGCCTGTGCCTGGCCCTGTCGTGGTATTTCTATTCGTCCGGGGATCAGCTGTTCGGCCTGTAAGCCAGCCTGGCCGGCGCGATGATCTAATCCTCTTTTTCGCAGGTACGAAAGCGCCGCGGCCGTCCTTCTCGGGGCGGCCGCGGCGACCATTCCCGACCCGCGGTCTGAAGGGCGCCCGCCGGCTCAGGCTTGGGTGGGATCGTCCGCCTCGGGGGAGGCGAATGGGCCAGAGGCCGCCCGGGCATGGCGCAAGAGTTCGTCCACGGCTCGGCGCGCCGCCACACGTTCGTTCTCCGGGATGAGCAGACCGGCGAACTCCTCCTCGTCGAGGACGGCCGAGCGGTGATCGGGCCGCACGACGACATCCAATTCCAGGTCGACCCAGATGACTTCGCCATCCTCCAGGTGTGCCGGGCGGGAGATGTTACAGTACCAGCCCTTGAAATCGCCCTGCGCAGCGCCATAGACGGCGAAGATGTTGTACCAGCGATCGGCGAAGTAACTCTCCAGAATGCGGTCGCCCCGCCGGAACTCCAAGCCGAAGCGCTCGGCTTCCGGGGCGTTGAAGCGCGCCTCGACGTGAAGCGAGGTGGCGGTGGCGGTGCGAACGACCGCGTGCCAACTCCACTTCTCGCGGCCGGCGGCATCCAGCTTGCGCACGGTCACTTCGTCGCCCGGCTGATTCACGCGGGCGAGTCTACCGTCGAAGCCGGTCCGGCGCCGGGGGGATCGGGGATCGGTGACGAGGCGACCCCCAGCGCCTGCAGCAGATCCGCCACATGTTCCCCGAAGACGGGCAGGGCGACCATGCTCTGGTGGCGCGGCCGGGGCAGCCGCACCTTCAGCTCGCTCACCACTCGAGCGGGGCGCGGGCCAAGCACCAGGACGCGATCGGCCAGGTAGACGGCCTCGTCGACGTCGTGGGTGATGAAGAGCACCGTCGGACGCAGCCGGGTCCACAGACCGAGCAGCCAGTCCTGCATCTCGCGCCGCGTCAGCGCGTCCAACGCGCCGAAAGGCTCGTCGAGCAGCAGCGTGCGGCTGTCCCCCAGGATCGTCCGCAGCAGGGCCGCCCGCTGCCGCATCCCGCCCGACAGCGCCGCCGGCCAGGCGCGCTCGAAGCCTTCCAGACCGAAGAGGGGGAACAATGCCAGGGCGCGTTGACGAGACTCGCGCGGGGGCGTGCCGCGCAGCTCGAGCGGGACGACGACATTGCCCAGGATGTCGCGCCACGGGAGGAGCAAGTCGCGTTGCGGCATATAGCCGAATCGTCCGAGCCGGGCCTCGGCCACCTCGCCGTCGAGCCGGATCTCGCCCGAATCCGGCTGCAGCAGTCCGACGATCAGATTGAACAGCGTGCTCTTCCCGCTGCCCGACGGCCCGACGATGGCCACGAATTCACGCGGTGCTACCGAGAAGGAGATGTCGTCCAACGCCTGGAAGGGCAGGCCGTCCGTGTGGAAGGCCATGCGAACGTGGCGCAGCTCGAGGCGGTCGGGCGCCGCAGGCTCCTCCGTCACGGCAGGTACTCGTTGGAGAAAGCCTGCGCCGCGTCGAGGGTCTCTGCCAGGATCCCCTGCGACGTCATCCAATCGGCGTAGGTCTGCCACCGGTCGGCGGACTGCTCGCCCCACCGCGCGGCCTCGGCCTGATACCGCGGCGAGATCCAGCGCTGGCTGGCCAGGACCACTTCCCGGTCGAGCTCGGGCGCGGCCGTCAGCAGAATCTCGGCTGCCTCGTCCGGCCGCTCGGCGGCGAAGGCGTAGCCGCGGGCCAAGGCCCTGAGAAAAGAGCCTGCCAAGGCGGGGCGCTCCGCCAGGGTGGCTTCGCTGGCGATCAGGACCGGGGTGTAGTAGTCCGGGATGCAGTCGAAATGGTCTTCCATCATGACCAGGTCGAGGTCGACGCCGAGCTGCTCGGCCTGCACGCCCTGCCAGCCGTAGAAGATCCACGCCAGATCGATCTGCCCTTGTTGGAGCAGCGACAGGGGGTCGGTGAAACCGGTTTCGATCCACACGACCCGGCCGACGTCGCCTCCGGCACACTCCATCAGCCCTTCGACCGTCGGGCGCTCGAACGGGCTGCCGAACGACCCATAGCGCAGGCCCTCCCACCCGGCGGGCGTGCCGCCGCCCGACCCGGCCCGGGCGGCGAAGGCCGAGGTATTGTGCTGCAAGATGGCGGCGATCGACACCAACGGCACCCCGTCCGCCCGGGCCAGCGTCACCTGCTCCTGGAAGCTGACGCCGAAATCGGCGCCGCCGCCGGCCACCGCCAGCTCGGCATAGACCTCGCCCGGCTGAACGATGTCGACTTGCAGGCCCTCGTCGGCGAAGTAGCCTTCCTGCTGCGCCACGAAAACGCCGCTGTGATTCGTGTTGGGCACCCAATCCAGCATCAGCGTGACCGCCGTCGGCGAGGCCGGGGTGACCGTTGCGGTGCAACCGGCAAGGAGGGAAGCCAGGATAAGGGACGTCGTGGTTCGCATGCGAAACCTCCGGAGCAGTGATTCAGTGATCAGTCATCAGTCATCAGTGATCAGTGATCAGTAACTCACTTGCTCACTGACCACTGCTCACTGATCACTGATCACTGTTCACTGGTCACTGATCACTCTTCTTCCTAGAAGATCCCCGTCTCTTCCCACTGCTCGGCCCGCTGACGCGTGTGGTACCAGGGCAGCGCCAGCCGCTCGAGCAGGGCGACCAGCACGAACAGGCCGATGCTGACCGCCGAAGTGATCAGGATGGCGACGAACACCTGGTCGGTGGCCAGCGCGTTCTTCGACCGCAGCATGTACAGTCCCAGGCCCTCCGTCCCTCCGACCCATTCTCCGATGGTGGCGCCGACGACGCTGTAGGTGACGGCGATCTTCAAGCCGGAGAAGAAGGCGGGGGCGGCCGACGGCAGGCGGATGAGGCGCCAGATCTGCCCGCGGCTGGCGCCCATGGCGCGGAACAGGGCGACCAGGTCGGGATCGGCGGAAGCCAGCCCATCGGCCATGCTGAGCGTCAGCGGGAAGAAACAGATCAGGACGACGATGACGACCTTGGACGTCAGCCCGAAGCCGAACCACAAGATCAGCAGGGGAGCGATGGCCAGGATCTGAACCGTCTGCGACGCGACCAGCAGCGGGTAGAACGCACGGCGCAGGAACGACGACAGGTCGATGGCGGCGGCGATGGAGGCCGCCAGCCCGATCGAGAGCAAAAGCCCCAGGCCGGTCTCGACCAGGGTCGCGCGGAGTGCCGGCAGGAGAATCTCGCGGGTCCCCCAGCCGGCGCGGACGACGTCGGCCGGGGAGGGGAGGATGAAACCGGGGAGCCCGCTGCGCGCCGCCACCAAGGCCCAGCCGGCGACCACGACGGATAGCAAGGCTGCCGGAGGAACCGATTTCGCCGCGAAGGTGCTCCGCCGGCGCGAACCCGCCGGACGTGGCCGAGATGTTTCCGACATGAGCTCAGGCCTGCCCTCGGTACCTGTCGACTTTGGCGGCGATCGTCGTACCAAGCCGGCGGTCACCGGTCTTGATCACCCCGCGGCCTTCCGCGAAGGAATCTGTGGAGTGCCGCGGGGTCCCGGTGACGGCTTGCTCTGCACCGCCCTCCATGCACGCCAGATGTGCTGCGCGGGCGATCTCCAGCAGTCGATCGAGGGGGCCCTCCATAACCCCGCGGCCTTTCTTGAAAGAACTTGCGGTAGGCCGCGGGGTAACGGTTTCCATGGCGTCAACCTCGTACTCGATCCCGCTGTCGCGGATGACGTCGATCGCCTTCTCGATCGGCGGGTACGGATCGTCGGTCAGCGGAAGCACCTGCACGGCGAGTTGACGGTCCGATGGGGTTCAAGGGACATGCGGCATCTCCTGCCGATCAGCTTCCCGGAAGCCTGGAGCTTCCGGGAAGCTCCTCCCCAGGCGCGTGGACGACGAGCAAGGCGCCCGAGGCGAGTTCAACCCGTGGGTGCGGCGTCGCGACTCGATTGCTGACGCCGCGCGCCGGGCCGACGGTGAGCGTCTCGGCCGCGAGGGCAAAGGCCAGGCCGTGGGTCGTGATTCCGCGCGCCTCGCCGCCGAGAGGAATCAGGCTGACGCGGTCGCCGACGACCCCCAGGATGTCCCCGCCTGGCGGGAGCAGCAGATAGGCCGTCTCCAGGCCGATCCAGAGCTGGATGGTCATGCCCCGCAGCGCCGGATGCAGCAACAGGCCGACGTTGGCCAGGGTCATGTCGAGGCGGCCGCCGGCGGCGGCCAGGACGACGGCTTGCTTGACACCGGCCTGGAACGCGTCCAGAAGGGCGAGCTCCAGGTCGGTCTCATCTTTGCCGGCTGGGCTGGGCAGGAGTGCGGCGCCGCGCCGGGCCAATTCGTCGCGCGCTTCCGCTGGGAGCGAGTCGAAGTCTCCGACGACACGATCGACGTTGAGGCCGAGCGCCGCCGCGTGGCGTGCGCCGCCGTCGGCGGCGACGACGATGTCGAAGTGGAGCGGCTGCAGGCGCATCCGCAGCACCGCCGGATCGCCCAGATCTCCATTGGCGAAGATCAGCGCCTGGCGCTCACCCATAACAAAACCACTCCTTGCGAAGGGAGTGGCGGGAGTTCGTGGATCGGAGGTCTGCCATCCCTACGCCGGCATTACCCGGATCAGGTTCGGCGGGTCGAGGGCGGCCGGCCCTCCTCTCAGCCCGAAGCCTCGGGCTCCCCGTTTGTTGCGTCGTGGGCAAGTCTAGTCGGGAGTCGGAGGATGGTCAAGGCTTCTTCGGCCCCCACCCCTTCCCCTCCCCCGCAGCCGCGTGCGGACCCTTGATGCGTCGGGGCGGTGGAGGGGTTGAGGTTTTCAGGAGGTCGGGGGGCGGCGGAGCCGCCCCCCGACCTCCTGAAGGACCTCCCTCCCCCTGCGGGAGTCGACGTGAGCCTAAGCCGGCTTATGCAGGGGGAGGGTTAGGGTGGGGGTACAGAGGGTGGCAGCCCACGGATCGACTACTTGGTCTTCATCTCCTCCAGGATGCTATACAGCAGCTCGAGCAGCACTTTCTTGACCGTTTCCTTGTCCGCCGCGACGCACGGCAGCATCTTGACCTTGCTGTCCAGCTTGAGGGCGATGCGCAAGTCCTCCACCGCCCAGGCGTCTTCCTTGTCCTGTTTGTTGGCGGCGACGACGTAGGGCGTCGGGGCGTAGGCGCGGAAGGTCTGCAGAATTCCCTTGGCCTCGCGGAACGTCTCCGGGCGTGAACTGTCGACCATCACGATGAAGCCGAGCATCCCCTCCGACAGGATTTCCCACATGAAGTCGAAGCGCTTCTGGCCGGGGGTGCCGAACAGGTACAGCACCAGGTCGTCGTCGACCGTGATGCGGCCGAAGTCCATGGCGACGGTGGTCGTCTCCTTGACGCGCTCGGCTTCGGTCGAAATCTTGCGCTCGGTCGAGACGACGTCGATTTCGCTGACCGATTGAATGAAGGCGGTCTTGCCAGCATTGAACGGTCCGGTGACCACCATCTTGACGGTTTGCATGATTGCGCCTCGACTAATGTCCCATTTCCGAGATCCTGTGAATGGCTGCGCCTAGCTGGCCTCGCGCCTCCCAGAAGCAGCTCGGTGCGAGGATTGCCCGTCCGGCGCTCCACCTGCTTCCGCCGATGTCGCCAGGCCCGCCCGGGACGGCTCCGTTTTCGGGCCTGAAACGGGACATTTAGATCGTCCGGATGCGGCTGATCAGCCGCTCCACGAGCGTCGTCTGTTTTGTCTTATCGACCGGCGGCAATTGGCGCGCCTGGGGCGGGAGGGGCATCCCCTCCGGCCGGACGATCTCGATCAGCCCGGCCTGCAGCAGACCGAACACGATCCGGCGGACCTCCATGTCGCTCATCTTGTTGGCTTTGGCGATCTGGCGGACGGTGTTCTTGGGATTGATGTAGGAAACGACCTTCCACTCCTGGACGTTCAGGTTGACGTCGCGAATGTTGGCGCCCGGCCGCTCGACGAAGTTGAGGGCCATGTCGAGGTTGGGGATCTCCTCGATCAGCTGCTCGTGTTCCTGCAGCTGGCGCGTGCCCTCCATGATGATGTTCTCCAGATCCAGCCGCAGGGTGATGCGATCCTCCGGCGGGAGGACATCGTTGTCGAAGCGGAAATGGCCTTCGTTCCAGGTGAACAGGCGGTAGACGCTGGCCAGCAGGTACTCGCGGATGCCGGCCAGCACTTCCTGCTGCGACAGGTAGCCGGCGTTGATCAGCAGCAGACCGAGCTCCTTGTCGTTCTTCTCGCCGGCATTGGTGCGGATGAGCTGGATTTGCTTGGGGTTGAGTTTGCCGCTGCGGGACAGGATCCCGATGAGCGAGCCGTCTTCGCTGCCCAATTGGGCGTAGATCAGCTTGCCCTCGTTAAAGGAGACCCAGGCCGCTTCCGACGGCCCTTCGACTGTCAGGGTGCCCGTCTTGCGCGCCAGGTTGATCAGGTTGAAGAGCTGCGTGACGCTGAAGTCACGCAGGTTGCCCTTGACTGCCATGATGACCTGTCACCGGCCGGCGTGCACGGGATCCCCTTTGGGACACGAAGCGTATTCCCCTGCGGAAGGCGTAGCGCGGTCCCCTACGGGACACGAAGCGTAGTCCGCCCCGCGGCCTTCGAACGGGCCTCATCGGCGGTCAGCGGGGCCTCGGGATTATACCTGCTCGCGTCCTGTTTCAGAAGTTCGGAAACGAAGGGCCGCCTCTTGCGGACGATCTCATCCACCCAGAGGGTCTCTGAAACGGGACACAGGTTGGACGCCCGCAATCCTCGCGCCCTCCGGCGGCATGAGCGAATAGGAAAGGAGGACCGTTCGTCGGCAACGGACGGGCGCACTCCTCTTCTGGGACCGGTTGCGGTGCTTCATCGACCCCCACCCTCCCCTCCCCCTGCATCCGCGCTCGTTGCCTGCGGTGGTGAATGGCAGGGGGAGGGAGGTGTTTCTTTGAGAGGGCGGGGGTGGCGAAGCCACCCCCGCCCTTTCAAGAGCTCGCCCCCTCCCCGCAGGGCATGGCGGATCATGACGGCCATTCATGCGGGGAGGCTCACAGGGTTGTTCACCCCGTCCGGGCCGCGAGCCCCGGCCCTGCGGGGCGAGACGGCCTGCACCGCACCCCGTTCGGTCTGCAAGCCTCGGCGGCCCGCCGGGGCGAGACGG
>Ga0209108_10001854_pt1 | contig 12228 bp, 13 predicted proteins | sample Rifsed10ft1_FD_184003 | JGI IMG/M metagenome (GOLD analysis project Ga0209108, IMG submission 184003) | Soil microbial communities from Rifle, Colorado, USA - sediment 10ft 1 (version 2) | ecosystem: Environmental > Terrestrial > Deep subsurface > Rock core/Sediment | place: Rifle, Colorado...
TTTCTACCGGGCGTCAGAAGAAGGCTACGAGGCCGCGGTGAAAGACCGGCTGGCTCGCTGGCGCGCAGCGCAAGAGCAGGCGCTGGGGCTGAGTGAGACACAGACGCTCGCGGATTTGAGCACGGCGCAGATTGTGGCGATCAAGCAGAAGATCGCCAAACGGGCAGGTTAAGTGTTGATCTATCTCTACCTGGCCTCGCGGAAACAGCGCCCGCCGGAGGAGCCGCCTCAGGACGACGAGGCCGGGCGGCCCTCTCGGGCCTGACAGACCTGCTGCGGGCCATGCCCGGTCAGCTCGGCGATCAGGTTCCCGGCGAACCACGCGCCGCTCGCCGTCAGCCGCAGCCCGCCGCGCGGATCGGCCTCGACCAACCCTCTCGCCTGCCAGCGTTCCACCGGCGCTTCGCCCTCGGGTGTTTTGAGTTCAAGGCACTGCGCGGAGGGAATGTGACCGGACAGGACGGTCGTGACGAGCGGCTGCATCCGATTCTCGAACGGATTCCGGCGCAGGCCCCCTTCCAGTCCCGGCCAGCCCGCGTGCGCCGTGCGGAGATACGGAGCATAGCGCGGATGACGATAGTGATAGTCCCCGAAGACCCCATCCGCAATCGTCCCCACGGCCAGACAATCCTCACCCCGCGTGGGGAACGTGAAGTAGACGTTCGCGTCACGCGCCTTCGCCCAGTGATTGAAAAGATTCTTGCCGTAGCCTCGCGCCTCCAGCACGTTCGCCCCCGCGAGAAAAGTGAAGTAATTCGGCAGATGACTCCGCCGCGTCAGGCCGTGCGCCTCGGCCCACCTGTGATTCTGGGGATAGATTAGCAGCTCGTATAACGAGAAGCCGTCCACGCCCGCAGCCATGAGCGTTTCGATTCCGGTGATGTATCCCTCCACCGTCTGAAAAGGCAGCCCGCACAGCAGGTCAACGCTGACGACCCACCCGCGCGCCAGCGTCGCTTCGACTTTTTCCAGCGCCTCCGCCGCCGGGCGCCGCCGCCCGATGGCGACGCGCACCGGGTCCTCCATACTTTGCACGCCGATGTGCAGCCGCCGGAAACCGAGCGCGTGCAGCGCCGCGATCATGCCCGCTGTCAGCGATTCGACCGTCGCCTCCAGTGCCCACTCGGTCTCGGGAGTGACGTTGAAGCAATCTCGGCAACACTCCACCACGCGCGCCAGCCCGCCCTCCCCGAGGAAGGTCGGCGTGCCTCCGCCCAGATGCACTGTGGAGACAGGGCGACGGTGGAGATTGCCTTGCTCACTCCACAGACGCAGCTCGTAACACAGGCGGTCAACGTAGGCCTGGAGGCGTTCTTCTCTGTGCGAGTCCAGCTTGAACGAGTAACTATCGCAGAAGCCGCACTTGCTGGAGCAGAATGGCGCGTGCAGGTAAATGGAGAACGGCCTGGCCGGGTCGGCCCCGGCGAGGTCGTGGCAGACGGTCTGCCATGCTCGTGCGCCGGAGTCCTCGTAGGGGCGCTGCGCCCACACCGGCAGGGGCAAGCGCCAGCGATTGACGTTGTACGGCGAGGCGAGCGCGAGCCACGCGCGCCGGATGGCTTCGACATCCACCGAGGGCGGGGCATCGCGAAAGAAGTCGTCAAACAACTCGCATCTCTCCTTCGCCTTGCCGAAAAACCACCTCCCCGCCGAGGACGCCGTTCACGCGTCGCCCGCTGGCGTGCAGGGCTTCGGCGGCCTCCTGGAGGTGAGCCTGGGCAAGCAACTGCTGAACGCGGCACCGGAAGCTCAGCGAGGCGGGGACGCCCTCCAGCGGACAGGAGTCGGGGCAGTCACGCACGCAGTGATAGCGGTTGAAGCACGTCGCGCACTGCGGCGGCTCCCGGCGCAACGCCTCGCGCAGCAGCTGGATGCGGGCCTCATCCAGGCTGAATCGCCCGGAGGCCATCTCCTGCTCCCCGATGGCGAGCGCCTGCTTGCGGGCGTGCCCTGCGTCCACCGTTTTGAAGCACGCCGTCGCCACACCGCCCGGCACGAGGTGCAGCACGTCCCGGAACACCTGGCAGTACGGGCCGTGAATCTCGCCGGGGCGGCTGCCCGAGGTGAGCCACTCGACCCCGTGCCGCTGCGCCACACCGCGGGCTTTGAGAAACTCCGCGACAAATTCCTCCGCCTGATCCACGCCGAAGCAATCTCGCCCGGCGGTCATCGCCCGCCCCACCTGGTACACCGGCTCGACGTGTATCTCCTGCGGCTTCAGCCGCTGGCACACGTATTCGGCGATTTCGGTCTGGCGGTGCACCGAATACGGGGTGATGGTCACACGCACGTGCACAGGCTTGCCCGCCTCGTGCGCGGTTTGCGCCGTGCGCTCGACGAACGGCGTGCTGCTCTCGCCGCCCCACAGCGGGCGCTGCCGGGCTTGGATGGATTCCGGGCCGTCGCACGAGAGGCCGATCAGGTCGAACCGTTCGGCCAGCCACGCGGCCTTGACCGCCGACATCACGCCGTTGGTCGCGATGTAACGGAATAGTGGAAGGCCCTGCTCGATGGTGATCTGCTCCACGGTGTCGAGGATCGCGTCGGCGAGGTGCTGGTCGAGGGTTGGCTCGCCGCCGCCGTGCAGGACGAGAGTGAACGGGAGCGAGCGGGCCGCGCAATGGCGGGCGACGAGGGCCGCTGTTGCCCGGATCGCCGCCAGCGCGACGCGCGGCGCGGGTTTGGAAGGCGAGCGTGGGGCCGCATAACAATACTTGCAGATCAGGTTGCACTCGTTGTTGGGATACACCGTCAGGCACACGGGCGCGAACGGACGCGTCTGAGCCTCCGTCCAAATTTGCTGCGCCTCGACGGCGTGGCGGCGCAGTTCGGCGGCGTGCCAGCCATGCGCCTCGAGTGAAACCAGATTCTGCTCGAAGCCGTCAGCCTGATCCGCCTCCACCATGACGAGGTAGCCCGGAGCGTAATACCTGGCCTCGGCGGCGTGAAGATGAGAGGCGGCGCTTCTGAAAATGGGGAGGCCGCTTCCCCGCAGCGGCTCGAAAGCGGCGTGCCCCTGCAACGGGTTCTCCGCCGAGGGCCAGGGCGATGCAATGTGTGAGGCGTTCATTTCAACCTCCGGGCCGGCAAACACCGACCATGACCAAACACAAGAACAGCCCGCGCACGTACGCAAAACTGCGCGCCTCGTCCCAGCCCGACGCCTGCGCCAATCGAGTGCTCGCCGCGCCGAGCGGCGTCAGCCCGTTGAACAAGTTGAAGGCGGTGAGCGCAGGCGAGTCGAGCGGGAAGAGCTCGATGGGTCTGCGCGCCAATGGGGGCCGCCCCCACGCGAACCCGCCGCGCACGGCGATCTCGCAGCCCGGTACGACCTCGGGGACAACCTCGGCTAATTGCTCGTCGGGCAGCTCGCCGAGGTCGGCCAATTTGTAGGCGGTGCCGCCGCGCCCCTTGCCGCCGTAGACCAGAAATTCGGTCGTCAACGCCGACCACAACTGCCGTCGGGTGACGCCCAGCGCCAGCTTGCGGCGCGGAAATTTTTCAAAGGCATACTTCTCGGCGGCTTCAGGCATTGACGAGTCCCTGAAACTTGCGCACGCGCCGCAGCAGCTCCGGGTCTTCGACGACGAGCCACTCGGCCGGACAGTGGCTGTAGAAATCGGTGAAGCGCGTGACGGTGGCCTGCGCCCACGCGTCGAATGCGGCGGGCAACTTGGGGCCGGTGAACAAGTACAACCCGCCGAGGTGCGTGTGGGCCGGGAAGGGCGGCAGGGCGAGACCGGCGGCCATCCCGGCGTCGAGGGGGAAGTACCCCACCCGACCACGTGCGGCCAGTTCATCGCGGGCCTGTATCAACGTGTCTTTCACCGGCATGCGCAGGTCGCCGTTGTGGCAAAACCGGTCGGGGCGGCGCGACTCTGCCCGCGCCTCGAAGGGGATTGAATCGAACGAGGTGATAGGGGCGGGCCAGCGTGCGGGCGAGAGCCAGAAGGCGGGTTGGGTGATGGCTGGGACGTGCAGGGGCAACCGGGGAAGGCCCAGGCACACATCAGACGCGCTGAACCATTCGTCGGCGGCCAGCAGCCACGGCTCCCAATCCGCGTGCAGGAAGACATCGTGATCCACGAACCATACGCCCCTCTCCGACCGCAACTGCCGCAGGGCGACATCGGCGAGGACGCGCGAGTGCTCGGCGGGGGCCGCTTCGGGGTACGGCAGTTCGGCGACCCCGGCGGGCAGGTGCTCCCGGAAGCGCTCCCGCTGTCTGGCCAATTTGCCGACCTGCACGACACTGATGGCGCGGAGGTGCGTGTGCGCGGCAAGACGGTGGAGGCACGTCAGCCCGAGGCAGTTCGACCACCACGAGATGACGACGATGCGGCTGTGGATGGCGGACATAGTTTCAAATCGTAATCGCCTCCGCGACGGGCAAGCTTTCGTTGCGAGCAGGGAGGCGGTTGGGAGCGTGCCACACCCCGTTGCCTGCGGCGATGCCCCGCAAGAGCAACTGCTGTGTCAGTGACTGGTTCATGTGGCAGCGCACTTCGCGGCGCAGGTGGCCGCCCGGCTCGAAGCGGAAGGTGCGGGTGTAGCAGTCCCCGGCGCACGACCAGTGGCAGAAGCAATCGCGGCACGCCTCGCGCCGCTCGGCCATAAGCCGGTGCAGGCGGGCGCGGGCGGCCTCGTCCACCGTCACCTGGCCGTCCTCGATCCGGCCAACGGTGGAGAGGCGCGCGAGCGGGTGCGTGTGGCCGCTGACCTCGTAGCAGGCCACAAGCTCGCCCAACCCGTTGACGATCAGGGCGCCATACGGCGCGGTGCAGAATGTCGAGGTCACCACGCCCATGCGCGCGCCGGAATAGAACAACCTGCGCCCCGCGCGGCTTGCGATCTCGGAAGCCTCCATAAATGCTCTCACAAACGCCTGGCCCTCGGCTTCGCTCGGACGCCCGTGCCCGCCGCGCGCCGTGTTGAAGGCCGGTTCCACCTGCATGGACTGGCAGTCTGTTTCGCCGCACAGGAAGCGCACGTCGGTCGGCAGGTTGCCCCATGGCGCGGTCGCCGTCATGCGGATGCCGTATGGGAATGAATGACGATCCAACTCCGCGACGGTGCGCATGATACGGGCCGACGACCCGCGCCCGGAGGCGAAAGGCCGCTGGCGGTCCTGCGTCTCGGGGTCGCCGTCGAGCGAGAGGCTGAGGCCGTCGAGATTATGGACAATCCACTCACACTGTTTGGGCGACCAGACGCCGTTGGAGGTCAGCGTGACTTTGGCGGGCAGCAGTTTCTGGCGCGCGCAGGCGGTGCAGGCTTGTAACACTTTCCAGGCGACGGTGGGCTCACCTCCGCCGTGAAAAGAAACCTCGAATTGTGATCGCTTCAGCGTTTGCGCGGTCTCGTACACGTAATCAATCGCCGCGCTACCCAGCTCGACCGAAAGCTCCTGCCGGGGCAGCTCGCCCGCCGCCGCGTAGCAATACGTGCAGCGCAACTGGCATTGATTGGTGAGCAGGAGGACGGCGGTGGTTGGGCGAAAGTCCACGCTTACGGGTGGCGGCGGAGGCGGGTCGGGGTCGAGGAAGCCAATCGTGCGGAGGAAGTCTATCGCCTCGCCGCGAGTCGCGGGAATCGGTTCTCCACGCGCCGCAGCCAGCGCGAGGTCCGCCATCGCCCGGTTGCCTACAAACGCCAGTCCAGTGAGAGGCCGGTAGAGGATGAACTTCTCTGCGCGGTCGTCGTCGGCAACCCGGATCGCGTAAATCTCCATCAAAACCCAACTCCCAACTCTGACACTGCCCTCTCCCTAATTCGGATACCAGTAGTGTGACGCGCCGACGCAAGTGCAGACCGTGTCGCACGTGCACACGGTATCGCACGAGCAGCTCGACGGCACAGTGACACAGTTGCACACACACACTGCCCCGGCGGGGATGGGCGAGCCGCACGGCAGGGTGTAAGTGCGCGTGACGCCGTTCGCGTCGGTGAGGGTATAGTCCGCGCCGGTCTGCCCCGGCGGAGTCTGTCCCTCTGCGCCAGGATCGCCGCCGCTCTGGTCACTGCCCTGGCTCGGAGGTGGCGGCGCCGCCGCGACCTCCAAATCGTCCACCGAGCCGTTGAATTCAATCACCGACAGCGCCACCCAGCCCTCCTCGCCCGCGCGTGTCCGCACTTGGAGCCAGGTGCCCTTTTGATTGCGGCCCAGCACCTCCAACACATCCCCCTTCTTGAGTATTTTGACGATGCCGTACTGTGTCCCCGGCCCGGAGCGCATGTTGATGCTGGAGGGCTGCACCACCGCCTCCGGCCTGGGTATGGGAGTCAAGGTGGGCGCTTTGGTTTTTGTCGCCGTCGGCGCTTTGGTTTTGGTCGCCGTCGGCACTTTGGCGCTGGGCGATGCAACAGTCGAGCGCGGCACGGTTGGCGCCTCAGTGGGGGCTTTGGCGCCGGGAGTGCTGCAGCCTGTCAGGGCCAGCGCGGCGCTGGTGGCCGCAGCCAACTCCAGAAAATCGCGGCGGGTGAACTTGACCTCGTTAGCCTCGTTGCTCACCGCAAAGACTTGCGGCTCCTCCTCCTTGATCGGTTTGTCAGATTCTGTCGCCATGTTGACCTCCATGAACGGTTACCCCGCCAGGGCCACGCTCGAAGCGTGACCTGCGGTGACTAACGTATCGGCAGAGACGACGACTCGAATGGTCGCGGGCCGGAAGCGCCGCAGCGTCCCGGCCAGGCATCCGCCCATGCACTCCCCACCCGCTTTGAACGGGCACGTCGAACACTCTTTGTAGATACCGGCCAGGCGATACGGCTGAGCCTGGGCGATGAGTGCGGTTCTCAAGCTCGCCGCATCAACGCTGTCGGTGAGCGGCGCCTGTAATTTGTCCGCAAGAGGGAAGCAGTGAAGCGCCTGCCCGCTCAGGTCTACGTCCAGGATCGGGTTGCAGCGCCAGCCCAGGTCGGTCCCGGCCTCGCGCAGCGCCGCGAGGTCGGTCTCAGAGAACATGCAGCGGACGAAGCCGCAATCGAATTCCAGTTTGACCCCGGCCCCTGCTGCCCTGCGGGCAAACGCCGCGATCTTGCGCCCGACGACGGGATATTGTTTGGGGTGGAGATGGACGTTCGATCCAGAGAGACACGGCTGCGCCAACCCTAATCGAATGGACTTGCGGCAGCCGGTTTCAATGACGAGCGGCAAAAGAAAATCGAGTCGAAAGTCCGTCCGGTAAATGGTGAAGCCAAGCAAGGCGCGCGGGCCGAGACGCCGGAGAGTTGCGCGCCGTCGGGTCTGCTCTTCTTCCTTCGGCCCATCCGGGAACCGCGTGGCATTCGTGTTGACGAGCACCGTGCACTCATCGGGCGACAGCGCTTCGAGGCAGGCCAGAGCTCTTGCCGAGAGCAGCCCGTGCGAGAAGACGACGATGTGCTTCCCGCGCCGCCGTGCGCGCCGGATCAGTTCGGGGAAATGCGGGTGCAGGGTTGGCTCGCCGCCGATGAGACGGATCTCGTCAATGCCGGAACGGTCGAGGAAATCCAGGCGAGCCTCGAAGGCCTCGAGCGCGATAAATGCCGGGGCGGCGCTGTCTTTCAACGCCCGCATGTGATCTCCGGCAAAGCAGTAGACGCACTTCAGGTTGCACGCGCCAGCGACGACGAGGTTAGCCATGCGGCGGCTCCAGCATTTGCAGCAGACCCGCCGCGCGCCAGTCTTGCAGGATCGCCACCAGCCGCTGTTCGGCATCGGCGCTAGAGAGCACCAGCAACGCAGCCAACAGTTGCACCAGCTTCGGATACGGGTAGGCCAGCGTCAGCCAGCCCCACACCGCCGCTTCCGCGCCACGCAGGGTGTGCGTTTCGCCGCTGCGGTCGTCCACGACGAGGACACGGTCCGCGTCCTCCACCCAGCGTACCGCCTCCGGACAAGAGAACACGACGGCCCCGGCCTCGCCGCTCAAACTCTCATCTCCTCGCCGCACAGCCGATCCGTGCGCTGCCAGGCTGAGGCCTCCCACATCGCCCGGTCGGCCAACCACTCATCTACCAGCCTATGTTGGCCGAGCTGGTTGAGCAATTGGGTGATCGTGACGAGGCGCGTCTGAATACAGACGGCATCGAACTGCCCTACCGGAAGGGCCGTGTTGTGGTTGACGTGGCAGCCCCCGGCGCAGTGATAGCGGCATAGACAGTTCGCGCAGAGCGGCTTTTCCAGCACCGTCAACCGGCGGACGCGCCAGAGGGCCTCGGGGTCAATTTGCAGCCCGTGACCGTCGAGGCGGCCCAAGCGCATGTTCAGCCCGCGTCGCTCCCAATCCTCTTGCAGCAGATAGCATGCCTCCACCGCGCCGTCGGGGGAGACGATGAGCGCATCCCGCCCCACCGGGCAGAAGTTCACGCGGGACGTGCGCAGGTCGGCGGTCGAGAGGACAGTTTCGATCCCGTAGTCGCCGAGGATGCGGGCAGCGGCGGAGAAGTTCCGCGCGAACTCCCAGGGGACCGGCGGCGTGAGGCCCGCGCCCCGCGAGCGGGGCGTGGCGGTGAGGGTCTCGAAGCACACGGTGCTGGGACAGAACTCGCGGCCCATCCACCGGGCGATCTCCGGCATACGGGTGACGGTTTCGTTCGTCACGCACACGCGCAGGATGAGCTCGACCGAACCCCCCGAAAGAATCTTCGCGTTCCGGGCGACGACGGCGAAGGTGCTGCGTCCATCGAGCGCGGGGCGCTGGCGGTCTTGAATCTCCGCTGGGCCGTCGAGCGACAGCACGATGGTGTCGAAGTGGTCGGCGATCCAATGGCAACGAGCCGCGCTGTACACGCCGTTCGTCGTGGCCTCGAAACGGACGGCCATGCCGAGTTCACGGGCGCGCAGAGCCGCGTACTCGACCGCCAGGTGAACCACGGTCTCGGCGTAAAATGGCTCGCCGCCGAAGAAGTGAACCTCGGCGCGTCGGCGTCCGGAGCCGCGCAACAAGTCGAAGTAGGCGTCCAGCGCCTGGCAGGCCAGACTCAAATCCATCACCGGGCTGGACTGTTTGGGCGCGGCGAAGTCGCAGTAGCAGCAGCCCAGATTGCAGCCGCGCGTGGGGATGAGGCCGAGGAAGAACGGGTCGTCGAGCGGGCCAGTGCGAGGGGCAGGCGCAGGCGCGCCGGGTGACCGCAACTGCTCCACGATGGGCTGCACTGCCGCCGGGACCGGGTCACTACCCGACTGCAATCCGGCGCGGATGTGCCTTGCGGCTTTCCGATCCACCAGCGCGGCGAGGTTGTGGAGAGGCGCGTAGATCAGAAACTTGTCGTCAACAGGGACAGAGAAAATGTCCAGTTGTGTGGTCAACATTATCCGCTTTCGATTAAACCGGCGACACGGACTCATTGACAGTACACCACGATTCGCGCCGCCGTTTGAGTGTCTTTTGTCATTGTAATGGATGCAATTCAACCAGCGCTCTTGTATCGCGGACACGTTGTCATTTCATCCAAACCCACGTAAACTGCGCGGGAGGCCGAGTCACATAAGGAAGAGGTCACACATGAACGTCTCCGATGTCATCCGCACCAAACGCGCCACGCGCCAATTCACCGACCAGCCCGTGCCCGAGGACGCCATCCGCGCGATCTTGAATGCCGGCCGGCGTGCGCAGAGTTCAAAGAACACTCAGCCGTGGAGCTTCGTCGCCATCCGCGACAGAGCGACGCTGAAGCAGCTCTCGGAATGCGGGACGTATGCCGGGCATCTGGCCGGAGCCGCGTTCGCGGTGGCGCTCGTCTCGCCCGATCCCACGACGCGCTGGTCCATCGCCTTTGACCTGGGGCAGGCGGCAGCCTACATGCAGCTCGCGGCGTGGGAGCTGGGCCTCGGCTCGTGCATCGCCTCCATCTACGAGCCGGAGAAGGCCAAAGCCCTCCTCGGCATCCCGGAGAATCGGTTCTGCGACGTCGCGCTGTCGTTCGGCTATCCCGCGCCGGATCAGTCGCGGCCCTCGGTTGTGAGGAAAGGCAGGCGGAGGCCGTTCGGGGAAGTGGTACACTGGGACAGGTGGTGATTTGGGCTTTTTGCTGAACTGGAATGTCCGCCTCATGAAAGACGGCGTCCACCGGCTTGCCAACAACTTGTGACCCGCCTCCAAAATTTTCGCGCGCTTTGCGCCTCCTTCGCGTCTTCGCGGTTAAAGGTTTAGCTCCATGACTCAACTACTCCTGATTCGGCACGGAGAGAATGAATATACCCGCACCGGCAGGCTGGCAGGGTGGACGAAGGGCGTCCATCTCAACGAGGCCGGGCAGAAGCAGGCGCAGGCGTTAGCGGAGCGGCTGAGCAAGGCGCCGCTCATCGGGATATATTCCAGCCCGCTGGAGCGGGCGCTGGAGACGGCGACGCCGCTGGCGAAGGCCAAAGGGCTGAAGGTGAAAATCTGCGAGGGGCTGGGCGAGGTGCGCTACGGCGAATGGACGGGCAAAAGCCTGAAGCGGCTGGCGCGCACTAAACTTTGGCGCGTGGTGCAGCAGCAGCCCTCGGCCATGGAATTCCCGAAGGGCGAGACGCTCAGGGCCGTGCAGGCTCGCGCGGTCGAGGCCATCGAAGAGATCGCCCGCGCGCACGCCAAAGACAAGAGGATGGTCGTAGCGGTTTCGCATGGAGACGTGATTAAACTCATCGTGGCTTATTACCTGGGCATGCCCATCGATTTGTTCCAGCGCATCGTCATCAGCACCGCGTCCGTCACCGCGCTGCGCCTGGGACACGGCCATCCGACTTTGGTAAAATTGAACGAGACGTTCCCGCTGGATCAGCGTTGAGCGTCGGGATACTCCCATGGCGGGCGCTAGCTTTGAACTTAACCCGGTCACGCAAATTACCACCGGCTTCATCGGCCAGCCGGGCAAGCGCGTGTTCTATCTGCAGGCGCACAAGGGGCGCGAGGTCGTGACGCTCATCGTCGAGAAGCAGCAGGTCGAAGCGCTGGCTCAGGGCATCGAGCAATTCCTTGCCGAACTGCAAGAGAAATTTCCCGACCTGCCCGAGGCGGCCTCGGACTATGGACCGGAAAAGATGGGACTCAAAGTCCCGCTCGACCCTGCGTTCCGGGTGGGCCAGCTCGGGCTGGGGTACGACCAGGACCGCGACCTGCTCGTGCTGGTGGCGCAGGAGGTCGTCGTGGAGGAGCGCGGCCCGGACGAGGCGGGCACAGCCCGTTTCTTCGCCACGCGCTCGCAGATGCGGACCTTGGGCCAGCACGCGCTCGCCATTATCAAACGGGGGCGGCCGACCTGCGGCATGTGCGGACAGCCCATTGACCCGGAGGGCCACTTCTGCCCGCGCCGCAACGGGCATCAACATTGACGTATTCCGTCGGCGCTTACGCAATCCGCACTCCGGAATACGCAGACTCATCGGAATGACCGCCCCACAATCCCCTCGTCCCATCAGCCTGCAAGCGCTGCTCACGCTCATGCAGGCAGGCACGCTGGAAATCCAGGGCCTGCTCCCGCAAGGCTCCAACTACACCTTCTTCGCCATCATCAGCGACGGCGCGCAGAGGACCTTTGGCGTCTACAAGCCCACGCGCGGCGAGCAGCCGCTGTGGGACTTCCCGGAAGAAACCCTCGCCTTCCGCGAGGTCGCGGCGTTCCTGGTGAGCGAGGCGCTCGGCTGGTGCTTCGTGCCGCCCACGGTATATCGCACCGAAGGCCCCCACGGCTCCGGCTCACTCCAGTTCTACATCCAGGCCCAGCCGGAGTCGCACTACTTCACCATGAAAGACGAAGAGAAGGCCGAGCTGCGGCGCGTGGCGCTGTTCGACCTGCTCATCAACAACGCCGACCGCAAGGGCGGGCACGTGCTCAAAGACACCTCCGGCAAAGTGTGGCTCATTGACCACGGCATCTCCTTTCACGCCCAACCCAAGCTGCGCACCGTGATCTGGGATTTCGCCGGGCAGTCAATCCCCGACGACTTGCTGGCCGACGTGAAGGAATTCCGTCTGCGGCTGGATAAAGACAAAGACTTGAGGACCGCGATCAATACGCTGCTCGACCCGCTGGAAGTCTCCGCGCTGCGCCGCCGCGCGGACAAACTCCTCGCCGCGCGCGAGTATCCCAGCCCTGGCTCCGGGCGCAGTTACCCCTGGCCACCGCTGTAGCCGATGGCCGATAGCAGATGGCTGATGGCCGGTCATTCAGCCTCACGGAAGTGAAGTGCCGCGATGAGGATTGAAAACGGGCAAGCCGAGTTGACCAATACGCGCCACGTCTTCCGGTTGCTGGTTCTGT
>Ga0209108_10001856_pt1 | contig 12224 bp, 8 predicted proteins | sample Rifsed10ft1_FD_184003 | JGI IMG/M metagenome (GOLD analysis project Ga0209108, IMG submission 184003) | Soil microbial communities from Rifle, Colorado, USA - sediment 10ft 1 (version 2) | ecosystem: Environmental > Terrestrial > Deep subsurface > Rock core/Sediment | place: Rifle, Colorado...
CCATCGCGTTGCCGGAGGGAGTGGCGTTATCCTGAATGTCTTTGGGCCGCGTGACGAGCGTCTCGTGATCATCGCTTGTGTCGAAGAACCCGCCCTGCGGATCAGAGAAATGCCCGATCACGTCGTCCATCAACTCGCGCGCCGCGGTGAAGTAGCGCGCATCGAACGTGGTTTCGTACAGCGCGAGCAGCCCCTCGGCGACGCTGGCGTAGTCTTCGAGATAGGCGTTGAGGTGGGCTTGCCCTGAGACTTCCGAGGTCCCCCCAACTTCGGAAGTCTTAGTACGACGCCACGAACGGTACAGACGCCCGTTGGGCGCGCGCATCGAGTTCAACAGAAACCCGGCGTTGGCGATGGCGGTTTTCAGGTAGTCAGCGCGATCAAAGGCGCGGGCCGCCTCCGCAAACGCGGCGAGCATCAAGCCGTTCCACCCGGCGAGCACCTTGTCGTCGAGGCCCGGCTTCACGCGCCGCTCGCGGAAAGCGAACAACTTCCGACGCGCATCGGCCAGCCAGGCACGGACGGCGTCCTCGGCCAAATCGGTTTTGCGGGCGAGGGATTGCGCATCCGTCGCCACGAACAGGATGTTCTTCCCCTCGAAGTTCCCCGCCGGGCGCACGCCGTAGTATTCTTTGAACAGCGGGGCCTCTATGCCGAGCGCCTCGTCGATCTCCTGCGCCGACCAGACAAAGAACTTGCCCTCTTCACCCTCCGAGTCTGCATCTTGCGACGAATAGAAGCCGCCACTCGGGTCCATCATCTCGCGCAGGACGTAATCCAGAATCTCCTCGGTCACGCGGCGGAACTCGGGGTCGCCGGTCAACTGCCACGCGTGCAGGTAGGCACGCGCAAGCTGCGCGTTATCGTACAGCATCTTCTCGAAGTGCGGGACGAGCCAGGTCGCGTCGGTGGAGTAACGATGAAAGCCGCCCCCGAGCTGATCATACATCCCGCCGCGCGCCATCGCGTGCAAAGTCTTCGTCGCCATCTCGAGCGGCGTGGCTTCGCCCGTGAGATGGTGATGGCGGAGCAAAAACTCGATGACCATCGGCTGCGGGAACTTGGGCGCCTGCCCCCACCCGTAATCGCGCCAGTCGAACTGCCGCCACAACGACTTGACCGCGGCGGCCAGCGTCTCGGTCGAGAGGGCCTCCGCGCCTCCAGGGAGGCCGAGCGTTTCTCCCTGCCGGATATGACCGAGCACCTCGCGCCCGCCCTGCAAGACCTGCTCGCGCCGGTTCTGCCATGCCTCGTGGACGCCAACCAGCACTTGCTGGAAGGCAGGCATCCCGTGCCGGGGCGTGGGCGGGAAGTACGTGCCGCCGTAAAACGGGACGCCGTCCGGGGTGAGGAACACGCTCATCGGCCAGCCGCCGTGGCCCGTCATCGCGACCACCGCGTTCATGTAGATCGAGTCGAGGTCGGGCCGCTCCTCGCGGTCCACCTTGACGCTGACGAACAGCTCGTTCATCACCTGGGCCGTCGCGGGGTCTTCAAACGACTCGTGTTCCATGACGTGGCACCAGTGGCACGCTGCGTAGCCGATCGAGAGGAAGATGAGCTTGTCTTCGGCTTTCGCTTTGGCGAGCGCTTCCGGCCCCCACGGGTACCAGTCCACCGGGTTGTCTTTGTGCTGGAGGAGATAGGGCGAGGTTTCATGCACGAGGCGGTTGGGCATCCGGCTATCCTTTGTGTCGGCGGCGCTATTGTAACTGACAAGGTGACAGGGCGACAGGGTGAGGGTGAGCGCGCAAAGTCTCATACGACTTCCAGAAGGGCGTGACCAAAAACGCCGAGGGCAGATCGTCGGGCGCGGCTGGCGCACGAAAAGCTCGACCAGGCGGTGCTGGACGCCTACGGCTGGCCGCACGACATCAGCAATGAGGAGATTTTGGCGCGACTGCTGGAGGAGAATTTGAAACGGGAGCCCGTCGGCAGCGGATGGGAAACGGATGTAGCGGATGGAGACGAGGCGAAGGAGGAGCCGAGGAAGGGCAAGGGGAAGACGAGGAAGAAGAAAGGATAGCCCGCCGAGACCCGAAGGGTTTTTGGAAACCCTTCGGGTCTAATCATGGCCGCACGACGAACTCCGTCGTCAGCACCACGCCGTCGGCGTCGGTGACTACGCCGTTCGCGTCGAGGACGTGCATACGGATGCCGGTCTCGCTATCCCATAACCCGGCGCGCACCGTGTACACGCCGGGGGGCGCGTCGGGGCGCAGCTGCGCATCGTGCTCGTCGCGCACGTACAAATCCAGCGGCCAGCCGTTCATCGGGAAGTCCGCCGGATTCCACCTGTCCGATTGTCCCCACAGATTCCCGTCTGGCCCGAGGAAGTGGACGAAGACGCGCAGGTTGTGTTGGAGCGGAGCCATCGCCTTCCAATACAGCGTGACCGGAACCAGATCGCCAGGGCGCGTGCTCGTCACCGGGAGGTCAAAGCCGAGCAGGGCTACGTCGTCCTCCAGCCGCGTGAACTGTTGAACCTGCGCGACGAGCACATCACTGCCGGCCGAGCGCACCCACCACCAGCCCGCGCGATCCGCCGCCAAGCGCACGGCCATCGCCATGAGGACCACCGCCCCCAACGCCAGCGCGTGAGGCCAGGCGAGCATCCTCCGGTTGGGCAAGTTGGCCGCCTGTCCTGCAGGGGCGGGCGCGTGCCAACGCAGACCCCACACCGCGAGGCCGAGCAATCCCAAAAGCGTGAGGCCGCTCACGCCCCATCCCAGCCACCGGGGCGGTGTGTTCTCCAGTCTCAGCAAGACATCGTGCGCCCCTTCCGGAACCCAGAATGTGATCCACCCATCGGGTTCGGCGACCTCGATGGGCGTCTTCACGCCGTCCACGTACGCCGTCCAGCCCGGCCAGTAGAACGTGTACGGGCGCAGGACGAAGCGCGCCGAGCCGCGCACCCGAAAGCGATCGTGCTCCGGGCCGTGCTCCACCACCGTGACCGTCGTCCCTTCGGGCAGGCTCTGGCGATTGATTTTGTCCACCATCCCGGTGCGGTACGATTCCCAGAGCGACTCGCGCGGGCCGGGGACGATTGTAACCCCGACGGGCAGGAATTCGTTGCCCGAGGTCGTGCCGACGCCCCGGCCATCGCGCTCGGTCTTGATGATGCGCTGAGAGTTCATCGGCCCGAAGTCGCTCCACGGCGGCGGATAGAGGAGCGGCATGGCCGCCGCGATGCATACGGCAACCGCCGCCGCGCTGAACAACAGGGGGAGCGGACCACCCTCCTGCAGGTTATTTGTCGTGCGAGCCGCGATCACATCCGGCAACCCATAGGAGGGTGCCAAGCGGAGACGCAGCGCGTCCGCCCAACTGACCGACGCGCCCGCCAGAACCCCGAGCATCGCCGCCGCCGGGCCGAGCAGGCGCGTGGGGAATTGCAGAAAGGCGATGGGCGGGAACGTCTCCCACAGCCGGACCGAAGTCCGCGTCATTAGAAATATCAGACCGAGCGCCGCGAGCGAGAAGAACAGCGTGTCGCGCCAGTGCGTGCGCATGGCGAACTGTGGCAGACTGAATATCGAGAGCGCCCCCAGCGCGGCCAGCCCCCACTGCGGCGGGCCGAGGTTGTGGTTGAACCGCATCTGCGTCGCGCCCAGGTCGAAGATGAGCGAGGGCGCGAACAACTCTCTCCACCTGATGAAGTATTTGTGGAAGTCGAAATACGTCCCCGCGCCGCCCGCGGCGTTGTGGAACTGCACTGCGCCCCGCTCCAGAATCGCAGGCAGCCACATGAATGCGGACAGGCCCAGCCCGAGCAGGATCGCCGCCCCCAACACGACGACGACCTTCCCGCGCGCTGCGCTGTCCGGCGAGGTCACGCCCTCCCCGGCCCCGAGAACAATGTCCCAGGCGAGCCACGCGACGAGCAGGCCGAGGAAAACGAACGACATCAGGTTGTGCGAGAGGGTGAGAGCCGCGAGCATGAACGCGGCGAAGATCATGTCCCACGGCGAGGCGGTACGGCCGCTTCGCAGGCGCGCGAAAGCCCACAGCATCAACGGAGCCAGCCCAATCGCGAACGTCTCCGGGGCTGCGCCGCGCGCGTGGGGGTCAACGTACACCACGTACGGCGCGAGGACGAACGAAGCGGCGGCAACCATCCCGGCGAGGCTCCCCCACCGGTCACGCACGAACAGGTACATCCCGGCCGCGCCGAGATAGGCCGCCGACACCAGCACGAACTTCATGCCCGCGAGCGGTCCGCCGAATAGGAAGCCATACGCTGCCGCGAGGTGATACGTCAGCGGGGCGTAGTAGTGGAAGACGGGATAGCCGTAGGCGTAGAACAAGTCCGGCGCCCAGCGCGGATAGATCACGCCCGCTTTCCACGCCTCCATCACTTCGTAGACGCGATAGACGTGCTGTTCGGCGTCGGTGAAGGTGGGCAGGCCGGCGCGCGTGAGGAACGGCCACGCCGCAAAGGTGGCGAGCCAGAGCGCGACGAGCAGGCCGGGGTCAGTTTTGAAGCGCGGGGTGAAGCGAGACAAGTGAGATGTGGAACGTGGAAGGTGGAAGGTGGCAAGTAACGTTCGACTTTTCACTAGCCACCTTCCACTTTGTTACATCAACAGGTCGGGAATCTCTTCAGGATGGCGCGCGACTTTGACGCGCGCGGCCTCGAGCGCCTTGATCTTGTCCGCCGCCAGGCCGGAGCCGCCCTCGATGATGGCGCCCGCGTGGCCCATGCGCTTGCCGGGCGGCGCGGTCTGCCCGGCGATGAACGCGGCCACCGGCTTGCGCATCTTGTCGGCGATGTAGGCGGCGGCCTTCTCCTCGTCCGTCCCGCCGATCTCGCCGATCATCACCACCTTGTCGGTGTGCGGATCGCCGTTGAACATCTCCAGCACGTCAATGAAGTTCAGCCCGTTGACCGGGTCGCCGCCGATGCCCACACAGGTGGACTGCCCCATGCCGCGCAGACTCAGCGCGTGGATGACTTCGTAGGTCAGCGTGCCGGAGCGCGCGACGATGCCGACGTTGCCGGGGCGGGCGACGTGGCCGGGGATGATGCCCACCTTCGCCTCGCCGGGCGTGAGCAGGCCGGGGCAATTCGGCCCGACGAGCCGCACGCCTTTCCGGTCGAGGTAATTCCGCACCTTCATCATGTCCTGCACCGGCATGTTCTCGGTGATGGACACGATGAGGGGGATACCGGCGTCGGCAGCCTCGTACAGCGCATCGGGTGCAAAGCGGGCCGGGACGAACTGAATGGTGCAGTTCGCGCCCGTGGAGTCGACCGCGGCCTTGACCGTGTCGAAGACGGGCACGCCCGCCGCCCACTCGCCGCCCTTGCCCGGGGTCACGCCCGCCACCACCTTGGTCCCGTAGGCGATCATCTGCTGGGTGTGGAACATGCCCTCGCGGCCCGTGATGCCCTGCACGACGAGGCGGGTGTCTTTGTTGACGAGGATGCTCATGGCAATTAATCCCAACTGCAAACTTCAAACTCCCAACGCCCAGGCAACAACAGGCCGATGTTTGAAGTTTGAGATCTGAAGTTCGTCCTTTAGCCCTTCGCCGCCTTCACGGCCTTCTGCGCGGCGTCGGCGAGCGAGGTGGCCGTGATCATGTTGGCGTCGGCGAGCAGGCGGCGGCCCTCCTCTTCGTTGGTGCCCACCAGCCGGACGACCATCGGCACTTTGGTGTTGACTTCTTTGAGCGCCGAGAGGATGCCGCGCGCCACTTCGTCGCAGCGGGTAATGCCGCCGAAGATGTTGATGAGCACGGCCCTGACCTTGAGGTCGGACAGGATAATGCGGAGCGCCGCCGTGACTTTGTCAGCCTGCGCGCCGCCGCCGATGTCGAGGAAGTTCGCCGGGCTGCCGCCGAAGAACTTGACGATGTCCATCGTCCCCATCGCCAGCCCGGCCCCGTTCACCATGCACCCGATCTCGCCATCGAGTTTGACGTACGAAAGGCCGTACTTGCGCGCTTCGGTCTCCTGCGGGGACTCCTCGTCGAGGTCGCGCATCTCGGCGAGGTCGGCGTGGCGGTAGAGGGCGTTGTCGTCAAGCACAATCTTCCCGTCGAGCGCCACGAGCCGCTTGTCGCCCGTGATGACGAGCGGGTTGATCTCGGCCAGCGTCGCGTCGGTGTCCACGTAGGTCTGGTACAGCGCCCCCGCAATCTGACCAAATTGCTTCCAATAGTCGCGCGCGAGGCCGATGCCCAGCGCGATGTTGCGCGCCTGATAATCGCGCAGGCCCATGAGCGGGTCAATGTGCTCACGGATGATCTTGCCCGGGTCGGTGCGTGCGACTTCTTCAATTTCCACGCCGCCCTCGGACGAGCAGATCATCACCGGCTTGCGGGCCGCGCGGTCGTTGGTGACGCCGAGATAGATTTCCTTCTGGATGTCGGCGGCCTCGTCCACCAGCACTTTGCGGACGGGCAGGCCTTTGATCGTCATGCCCAGGATTCGCGCCGCGAGATCTTCGGCTTCGTTCGCGGACTTGGCGAGCTTGATGCCGCCCGCCTTGCCGCGCCCGCCGACGAGCACCTGGCTCTTGATGACCACCCGCCCGCCCAGTTCGTCGGCGATGTCGCGCGCCTCCTGCGCGGTGGCGGCGACTTTGCCTTTGGGGATCGGGATACCGCGCTGCGCGAAGAGGAGTTTGGATTGATATTCTTGGAGTTTCAAATTGACCTCCGGGGATAGAGGTGGTAGTTCCCGCTGGGAGCGGCGGCATTATACCACCCTGCCCCGGTAGGGGCGAGTAAGGGCGAGTCTGAGACTCGCCCCTACTTCAACGGCGGGAACTTCATTACCCGGTCGTTCGCCTGATCGTCCTTGACGGCATCCGTGACGTAGACGTTGCCCTGCGCGTCCACCGCGATGCCGGAGGCCAGCGCAAAGGCGGTGTTGTCTGCGCCGAAGTCGCCCCACGTCGCCAGACACTGGCCGTCTTTGTTGAAGACCAGCACCCGGTAGCCCTCCGGGTCGGTCGCATAGACGCGGCCCTGCGCGTCCACGGCGAGGTACGGCTTGTTGTCGAGCGATTGGCCGTACCAGCCCACCACCGGCCACTGCTGCGCGAAGAGATACTCGCCGGTGCTCGGGTCGGGCTTGAAGGCCTGAACGCGCTGGTTCCACGTGTCGGCGACGTAGACCGTGCCGTCCGGGCCAAACGCGAGGCCCACGGGTTCGTCGAGCAGCCCCGGCTCGAAGCCGCTCCCGCCGATGTTCGAGAGGCCCTGGCCGTTTTCGTCAAAGACCACAATGCGCTTGTTGCCGGTGTCGGCCACGAACACCCGGCCCGCCTGGTCCACCACAACCGCGCGCGGCCCCCAGAAGCCGTCGAAGGTCTCAAAGTTATCGGGCTGGTATTGTTCGTGGCCCCACAGCGTGAGGAACTGGCCGTTCGCATCAAATTTCTGGAGGCGATGATTCCACGTGTCGGCCACGTACACCGAGCCATCCGGGCCGACGGCGACGCCCCACGGTTCGTTGAACGTGCCGGGGGCCGCCGTGCCGGCCCGAGCATCTCCGAACGAGCCCCACGTCAACACCAGTGTGCCGTCCGCGTCGTACTTCAGGATGCGGTGATTGCGCGAGTCGGCGACGTAGATCGAGCCGTCGGGCGCGACCGAGACAGCGCGCGGCGCGTTCATCTGGTCGGGGCCGCCCCACACACGCTCCGCGGTGATCGTCTGTTTCACTTTCTCGCACGGGTCTTCCGCCGCCTGCGACCCGGCCAGCACCGTCGGCCCGACGCCATACTGCCAGATTTGGGCGGCGATGTCCTTGCGCACGTACATCCGCATCCGTTCGGCCACCGGCCACTCCGAGAGATCAAAGCTCTGGGATGGCTCCCGGATCTGGCCGTACAAGGTATAGTCGCGATCCCACCAGATGTTCCAAAGCGCCTGCCGCATCCTGGGATCCGCCAGAGCCTTCCACACCTTGTCCCACGTCAGGTCGAAATAGTCTTGCATGGGCCAGACCATGCGGATGTACTCGAACTTGTAATAGCGGTTCCCCAGCAGCGATTCCACCTTGCCCCAGTTGGACGGCCCGGCGACGACGACCGGGGCATCGAGCGCCTCGCGCGTAGGCTGTTTGCCGAAGTAGCCGTAGTTATGCTGGTCATAATCCCGGAGATACCAGGTCAGCGGCCAGGTCACCGCGTCGTCGTAGGCCGCCTTGAGCCCAAACCCATCCTTCGTGCGCTCGGAGATTTCGTCAATCTGCTCCATGACCGTTTTGACGCCGCGCGCGCCGTGGGCGTAGACGAGGAACTCGTTGGCGTAGTCGTAGTTAATGTAGGCGGCGATGAACGCCGTCCGCGCGGTAAGAAGGGCGAGCAGGCCGAAGAAGGACAACACGGCGAGGCGGGCGACGTTGCCCCATGCGAGATCGTTGCCGAGCCGGTAGAGGATGGCGAGGCCGATGGCAGACACCAGCAGGGCAGAGATAAAGACGCCGGTCGCCTGCAACTGCGGCAGCTCGCTCCCCTGGAAGGGGCGATTCGCGCCGAGGAGGGCGCCCAGCGTGGAGAAGACGGCCACGATGGTGATCGGCAGCACCACCGCCACCAGCCACGCCTTCCGCTCGCGGAAAGCCTGCCAGTCCGTCCGGTCAATGAACTGCCCAATGGCCCAGCCGCTCACCAAGATCAGCGGCAGCGCCATGTGCGTGGTGAGCCACGGCATCTTCTCGCCCGCGATGCTGAACGCGATGGGGGCCATGGCCGCCCAGAAGCCAAAGTACAGGAGGACGGGAAGACCCCGCGTGTCTGCAGGGGAAATGACCTCCTCGGCTTTGCGCTTGTCAAGCGCCCATCGCTTGACCCCGAGGCCAGCCGCAAACAGCGCGCCGATGGCCGGGAGGAATTCGTAGATCGGGATGCTGATGACGAGATAGTAGTAGGGTGGCTGATTTCCGCGCCGGACGCTGTGCTGCTCCAGCCAGTAGCCGAGCGAGCCGACGAGGCCGGTGAGCGTGCCGCCGCCATTGGTAAAGAACGTCGTGAACAGCGGCAGGTAAATGCCATAGAAGATCCCGGCGCAGATGACAAACTTCTTGGGGTCCCAGATAAAGCCGATGGCCAGGCTGGCGATCAGCAGGAGGATGAAGACGATCAACGTGATGCCCGCGTCCGACGCCACGCCTGCCACCAGCCAGTCCGTGAAGGACATCGCGCCGCGATCCGGCAGGGTGTAACTGATGGGATTGCGCCTCAGGGCCAGCACCGGGAAGGCGGTGAGCTGGGGCAGCACGAAGACGCCGAAGAGGACGAGCAAGTCCAGCGCGGGGAACTGGCGAATCTCGTTTCCAAAGCCCCGGAACAGGAAATACAACCCGGCGATGAGGCCCGCCGCCGCGACGACCGCGGCGATCCCGGCGGTTTGCTGCGAGGCGGTCGCGGCGGCCTCGCCGACTGTGAGCGTCGCGTTCGGGTCGGCGGGCGCGGCGGTCACCGTCCCGCTCACCGCACCGGCCTGCCGGCTGTAGAAGAAGAAGCCCAGGCTGACGACGAGCGCAATCACCGTGAACCCGAACGCGAGCGTGAACGGGCTGCGGTAATCGGCCCGCGGCCATTCGACCGACAAGATTTCGTAGACCAGGTGCAGGCCGAGGAAGAGCATCGAGATGGCGATGTAGATGAACGACGACTCCATCGTCGCGTAGAACAGCGCCGAGATGGCGGTGAGCCAGTAGAGATACTTGGCCGCGCGTGTTTCCATGTAGCGAATCACGCACAGCGCCGTCAGCAGCGCCCAGACCATCACGTACGGCTCGTCGCGGATGTAACGCGAGTAGTAGAGCATGTACGGGGAGATGAGCATGAGCAGGGAGGCGACGAGCGCGCCCGTGCGCCCCAGCCATTTGCGGAAGTAATACATCAGCCCGACGGCGGCCACGCCCGCGAGCGCGGTGGGGATGCGCGCGGTGAAGTCGTTGTCGCCCAGCAGCCAGTAGGTGAAGGCCGTCACCTCGAACTTGAGCGGGCCGTGCATGAGCGGCGTGTGCTGGAAACCGCGCCCCTGGTAGAGATACCACGCGAACTGGGTATGCAGGCTTTCGTCGTGGCTCATCACGCGGTCGCCCAGGCGGTAAAAGCGCGTGACGAACGCGGCCAGGATCAGCACCGCATAGAGCGCCTTCTCCCAATCCAGCGCGATGACCTCCCACAGAGGACGATCCCAGATGGAGGTTCGCTTTTCAAGTGTCGTGGTTGCCATAGACCTTCCTTCGCACAACGCGCAGTGCGTATTGCGTAACAAACGGAATACGCACTACGCAATACGTTTTGCTCTTTCCCGTCGCCCCCGCTCAGAGGGCACGCCCTTCAGCCGCTTCACTTCCTCTGCCGTCAGCGCGCGCCACTGGCCGGGCCGCAGGTCGCCAAGCTCGAGCGCGCCCATACGTACGCGGATGAGGCGCAGCACCGGCAGCCCCAACGTCGCGCCGATGTCGCGGATTTCGTGCTTGCGGCCCTCGTGCATGATCACGCGCAGCCACGTGCCCGGCTCGGTGCGCGCCTCGCGCCGGACTTTCGCGGGGGCGGTGCGCTGGCCGTCCAAGACGACGCCACGCCGCCACGCTTCCAGCCGCTCCTCGTCCGGGTGGCCCCTCACCAGCACGCGATATTCCTTCTCGGATTCGTAGCGCGGGTGCGTGAGCCGGTCGGTCAAATTGCCGTCATTGGTGAGCAGGATCAGACCCTCGCTGTCCACGTCGAGGCGGCCCACGGGATACAGCCGTTCCTTCAGCAGGACGAGGTCGCGCACGGTCTGCCGCTCGCCCTGCGGCGCGAGCGATGATACCACCCCGCGCGGTTTGTGCAACGCCACGTAGATGAAACGCTCCGGCGGAGCGAGAAGTTCACCGTCGAGGGTGATCTCGTCCGCGGCCGGGTCGGCTTTCTCGCCCAATTCAGCCACGCGGCCATTCACCCGCACGCGCCCCTGCGTAACGAACTCTTCACACGACCGGCGCGAGCCGAAGCCGACGCGCGCGAGGATTTTTTGTAGACGTTCTTGCATCGCAAGTTAGCCCGTCGGACCGGGGCGCGGGGTCTGAACAGGCGCGGGCAGCGGAAACCCTGCCTGCGGCGCGCGGGCGGTCGCGGCGGCGTTGCTCGCAGTGTGCGGGGCCAGCGGCGTTTGCAGCGTGATCTGGGACGTGTTCGCCAGCTCAATCGTCGCCGGCCACGAGCCGGACAGCGTTGGCCCGAACAGGGTCAGCGTGACAAGACAAACGGCCACGAGGCCCATGCTGGCCGCGAGTTGCCAGGAATAGGCGGGACGCGCGGCGGCGGCTCGGCGCTGAACTCGCGCCCAGATCGCGGGCCACAGGCTCGGCCTGCGCCCCAGCATCGCCCGCAACGCCGACGGGATCGCCTCCATCGCACTCACGAGGTCGCGCATCTCCGCCAGCTCTTCCCGGCACTCCGGGCAGGCGGCCAGATGCGCCTCGGCCCGCGCGCGCTCTGCGGGCGAGAGGCGTTTTTCAATCAGTGCCAGCCAGGATTGATGGATGTGCATATCATTCTGCACCGAGACCCGAAGGGTCCTTCGCTTCGCTGCGGAAAACCCTTCGGGTCTGATGCTAAACCGACAACTCCGCCAATTCAGCTTCGGCCTCGACGCCGAGCCGCTTCAACGTCCCGCGCAGCGCAACCAGCCCCAGTCGTACGCGCGACTCGGCGGTCTTCGCGTTGCACCCTAGCGCCTGCCCGATCTCGCCGTACTTGAGGTTGCCCAGATACCGGAGAACCAGCGCCTCCCGCAGCCGGGGCGAGAGTTCCTGCAACGCCTCCCAGATTTGACGGCGGACCCCGCGCCGGGCGAGCAGCGCCTCCACCTCACGCGGCGACCCGGGGGCCGGTTCCGCGTTCAACAGGCTCAGCGGCAGCGTCGCCAGCCACTTGCGGCGGCGCTTGTTCCGGCAGCGGCTGATCGCAATCGTGAACAGCCACGTCCTGAAAGCCGATTTCTCCGGGTCGAACCGCCGCAGGTTGCGCAGGGCGTAGACGAACGCATCTTGCATCACTTCTTCGGCGTCGCGCAAATCGTTCAGCAGCCCGAAGGACAGCCGCAGAACGGCCGGGCTGAACTCGCGATACAACTGGGCGCAGGCGTCTTCGTCGCCCTGCGCCCCGCGCGCAATCCAGTCTTTCAGGTTCTCCGCTGAGACGGTCGGGTCACTCATCATCATCGGGCCTCACCCCCCACCCCTGCCCCTCCCCCCTCTCCTG
>Ga0209108_10001857_pt1 | contig 12216 bp, 12 predicted proteins | sample Rifsed10ft1_FD_184003 | JGI IMG/M metagenome (GOLD analysis project Ga0209108, IMG submission 184003) | Soil microbial communities from Rifle, Colorado, USA - sediment 10ft 1 (version 2) | ecosystem: Environmental > Terrestrial > Deep subsurface > Rock core/Sediment | place: Rifle, Colorado...
CAAGCGGGGGTGCAGGGGGCGCAGCGCCCCTGCCGGGGGTGTGGGGGTGTCCCCCACACCTATTCATCAATCAGTTGCGGAGCAGACCGCCAGGGATGCGCGGCGCCATGGCGTGGCGTTGAAGGCGCTCGCCCTTCGAGAACCTCAGGGCGAGCGGACGATGGGCCGGACGTGACACCGTGATCCTCCATCCTAGCCTCGCAGAGGCGCGGGCGCTCGCCTCTCAGGGCAACCTCTGCCCTCTCTACTGCGAGGTGCCGGCCGACCTGGAGACGCCCGTCTCCGCCTTCCTCAAAGTCGCGCGCGGCCGTTACTCCTTCCTCCTCGAAAGCGTGGAGGGCGGCGAGCGGCTGGCGCGCTACAGCTTCATCGGCACGGAGCCCTACCGGACGCTGCGTTCCGGTCCGGGCCTGAGCGGCGGCGGCGGCATCGGCGACCCCCTCCGCGCCGTCGAGGCGGAGCTCGGGCGCTTCACGGCGGTGCCGGTGCCCGGCCTGCCGCGCTTCACCGGCGGCGCCGTCGGCTACCTGGCCTACGAGGTCGCGCGCTACTTCGAGCCGCGCGTGCCGCAGTCGCCGAACGACGCCCTCGGCCTGCCGGAGGCCGTCTTCCTCTTCACGGACACGCTCCTCGTCTTCGACCACCTGCAGCACAAGATCAAGGTCGTCAGCCACTTCCGCCTCGACGGCGACGTTGAGGCGGCGTACCGCCAGGCCTCGTGGCGCATCGAGGAACTGGTGGGGCGGCTGGAGACGCCGCTGGCGCGGCTTCCATATCGCGCCGCCGCGGGTGAGCCGGCGGCGGAGGCCGTCGCGTCCAACATGACGCGCGAGGAGCACGCGGCCATCGTCAACAAGGCGAAAGAGTACATCGTCGCCGGCGACGTCATCCAGGTGGTGCTCGCGCAGCGCTTCCAGCGCCGGACGAACGCCCACCCGTTCGACGTCTACCGCGCCCTGCGCACGATCAACCCCTCGCCCTACATGTTCTACCTCGACCTGGGCGAGGTGCAGATCGTCGGCACGTCGCCGGAGATGCTGGTGCGCGTCGAGGACGGCAAGATCGACTACCACCCCATCGCCGGTACGCGCCGGCGCGGCGCCGACGCCGCCGAGGACGCGGCGCTGGAGGCGGAGCTGGTGGCGGACGAGAAGGAGCGGGCGGAGCACGTCATGCTCCTCGACCTCGGCCGCAACGACGTCGGCCGCGTCTCGCAGCCGGGGTCCGTGGAGGTGCCGCAGGTCATGGACGTGGAGCGCTACTCCCACGTCATGCACCTCGTCTCGCATGTGACCGGTCGCCTGCGGCCGGACATGACGCCCTACGACGCGCTGCGCGCCTGCTTCCCGGCCGGCACCGTCTCCGGCGCGCCGAAGATCCGGGCGATGGAGATCATCGCCGCGCTGGAGCGCGACCGTCGCGGCCCCTACGCTGGCGCCGTCGGCTACTTCGACCTGTCCGGGAACCTGGACACGGCGATCACGATCCGGACGATCTTGATGGAGGACGGCGTGGCGCACGTGCAGGCGGGTGGCGGCATTGTCTACGACTCCGACCCGGCGGCGGAGTACGCGGAGACGGAGAACAAGGCGCTGGCCCTGATCCGCGCCATCGAGCAGGCGGAGGCGCAGTCGGCGGCGCGGCCGGTTGGCAGCCTGGGGTACTGAGATGACGGGCAAACGGGCAAATGGGCAAACGGGCAAAGGGCGCGTAGCGGCGAGCTTTAGCTCGCCAGGGCGTGGCGACCTGAAGGTCGCCTCTACGCAGGCACTAGCGGACTCGTCCCGTACACGCAGGGGTGCAGGGGACGGCGTCCTCCTTCGGCAAGCTCAGGACGGAGCCTGTCGGGGGTCTGGGGTGTCCCCCATCCTCCGAGAGAAGAGCCGCGAGCCCCGACGCAGTCGGGGCGACGTGGCGGGGGTGCGTCGTGAGCCCTGAGCCCGACTTCGTCATAGAGGAGGTGCGCGACCTGGACGCTGCCTGGCCGGAGATGGCGCCGTTGTTTGTCGAGCTGCAGGAGTACCACCTTCCCCTCACCCAGCGGGACTTCGTCGGCGACTGGCAGGAGAGGCTGCGAGTGTACCTGGCGTCGGGCGCGGAATCGCTGACTCTCCTGGCTCGGCGCGGCGACCGGCCCATCGGCTTCATGGACGCGCGAATCGATCGCAGCCCAACGCTCTTCGAGGAGGAGTACGGCTACGTCGGCAACGCCTACGTGCGACCGGAAGCGCGCAGCCGGGGCGTCGGCCAGGCGATGCTGGCGCGGACGGAGGCGTGGTGCCGCTCGCGCGGCGTCGACGAGGTTCGCCTCAGCGTCGTCGCCGCGAACAAGCTGGGCGTTCGCTTCTGGACCCGCGCTGGCTTCGAGCTGCAGAGCATGACCATGCGCAAGCGCCTGTCGGGAGGGATGTAATGAGCGCCAACTTCGTCTGGCTGCTGGTGGAGCACGAGGGCGCCGTCCTGCTGGCGCTGCGTAGGGATGACGGCGCCGCGTTCGCCGGGCGCTGGACGCTGCCCGGCGGCGAGATCGAGGCGCCGGAGTCGGCCGGCGACGCTGCGCGCCGCCTAGCCAGCAAGCAGCTGGCCACCGAGGTCATGGGCCTCGCCCCCTTTAGCACGCTCAGCGTCGACGACGCCGGCGTCGCGCGGACGGTGGACGTGCTGCGCATCGGCTACGAGGGCCGGCCCCGCTACCGCCCGAGTGGCCCGTTCGCGGAGGTGGGCTGGGCCGACCCCGCCGAACTGGACGATCTCGACATCGAGCTGCCGCCGGAGCTGCGCTCGCTCCTCGAACGGCTGGCGAAGTAACGAAGACGATGCTGCTGCTCATCGATAACTACGACAGCTTCACCTACAACCTTTACCAGTACCTCTGCGAGCTGGGGGAAACGGTGGAGGTCTTCCGCAACGACAAGATCGGCGTCGAGGACATCGACCAGATGACGCCGGAGCGCATCGTCATCTCGCCCGGGCCCTGCACGCCCAAGGAGGCCGGCGTCAGCGTCGAGACGGTACGGCGCTTCGCCGGGCGTCTGCCAATCCTCGGCGTCTGCCTGGGCCACCAGTGCATCGGCGAGGCGTTCGGCGCCGTCGTCGCCGGCGCCGGCGAGATCAAGCACGGCAAGATGTCGACGATCACGCACGACGGCCGCGGCGTCTTCGCCGGCCTGCCCAACCCCTTCGAGGCGGTGCGCTATCACTCCCTGGCGATCGTGCCGGAGACGCTGCCGGCGGTGCTGGAGGTCAGCGCGCGGGCGGAGTCGGGCGTGATCATGGGCGTGCGCCACAGAGAGCTGACGGTGGAGGGTGTGCAGTTCCACCCGGAGTCGATCCTGACGAAGCCGGGCAAGCAGCTGCTGGCGAACTTCCTGAGAATGACAAAGTCTGAAAGGCTATGAAGAAGCTCACGCGCGTCGACGACGACTTGAAGAAGAGAGGAATCAGTCTTCCTGGGCCATGAGCACGGGCGAGATCGTTACCTCCGTAATCCTGATCGCGACCCTGGTTGGGGTTTGCTGGTATGCGTGGGAGGCGCGAAAGCAGGCTAAGGCGACTCAAGCGTTGGCGGAGGCCACTCTTACCCCGATTCTCGAGCAGTGGGTGAGAGACTATCCGCTACCAGATCGCGGCGGCGAGACCGCGCTCGAGATCAAGTACAGGAATGTGGGGAATGGTCCCGCCGTCAGGATACGTTGGACTCTGGTGGATATCGAAGGAAGGTCGATGAATGCGCTCGTCCATAGGCGTCTCGGAATGGGTACACACGAGGATGAGGACCAATTTGAGTATCGAGACGATGTATCTTTGCTGAGGAACGGCGTTCGCAGTGTTGTGGAGTACGAGAGCGTATTTGGGGTTCTCTGGAGGTCCCGCCTCTCACTTCCTAGCGAGAAGAGGAGTGACGGCAAGGACTACCTCGTGAACGGCGAGCCCTTCTTCGAGCGAATTAGAAAGCGCCGGATTGGAGTCAACTCATGATCCGTGAAGCCATCGCCGCCGTCGTAGCCGGGAAGGACCTGAGCGAGAGGGACGCCGCCGCGACGATGGAGGAGATCATGTCCGGTGAGGCGACGCCCTCGCAGATCGGCGCTCTCCTCGTCGGCCTGCGCATGAAGGGCGAGTCGGTGGACGAGATCGCCGGCATGGCGCGCGTCATGCGCGAGAAGGCCCTGCGCGTCGAGGTCGAGGGCGACCTCCTGGACACCTGCAGCACCGGCGGCGGCAGCTTCGACCCGCTGAACATCTCGACGGCCGCGGCGCTGGTCTGCGCCGGCGCCGGCGTGCGCGTCGCCAAGCACGGCAACCGCGGCTTCACCTCCGCCGCCGGTGCCGCCGACGTGCTGGAGGCGCTCGGCGCCAAGATCGACCTAGGGCCGGAGCAGGTGAAGGCCTGCATCGAGCGCGCCGGCTTCGGCTTCCTCTTCGCCCAGGCGTTCCACCCGGCGATGCGCCACGCCGGCCCGACGCGGCGCGAGATCGGCATCCGGACGGTCTTCAACTCCCTCGGCCCGCTGACGAACCCGGCGGGCGCCCGCTACCAGCTGCTCGGCGTCGGCGAGGCGGCCCTGGCGCCGAAGATCGCCCAGGTGCTGGCGCGGCTGGGCACGGGCCGCGCCCTCGTCGTCCACAGCGAGGACGGCCTCGACGAGGTGTCGCTGGGCGCGCCGACCGAGGTGCATGACGTGGAGGGCCACTCTGTGCGCACCTACCGCATCACGCCGGAGGAGGCTGGTCTGGGGCGCGTGCCCCTCGAAGCCGTGAGGTCGGGCTCCGCCGAGGAGAACGCGGCCCGCATTCGCTCCCTCTTCGCCGGCGCGAAGGGGCCCGACCGCGACTACGTGATCATCAACGCCGGCGCCGCCCTCGTCGCCGCCGGCCGGGCGAAAGACGTGCGCGAGGGTGTCGGTCTCGCCGCCGCGACCGTCGACTCCGGCGCCGCCGGCCGGGCGCTGGTCGCCTTCGTCACGGCGAGCAAGGAAGTCTAGGCGTGACCAGACGCGGCGTGGCCCAGACGGGCAGCATCCTCGACCGCATCGTCGCCGACGCGCGCGCCGACCTCGAGCGCGAGAAGCGGGCGGAGCCGGAGGCGGCCCTGCGTGCTCGCTTCGCCGACTACGACGCCCAGTGGCGCTTGAGCGACGCCATCCGCACGCCGCGAGGCCAGGCGGCGGCCGGCGCGGCCGTGCAGATCGTCGCCGAGATCAAGAAGGCCTCGCCGAGCCGGGGCGTGCTGGCCGAGGCGCTGGACCCGGTCGCAATCGCCCGCGCCTACGCCCTCGGCGGCGCGACGGGCATCTCCGTCGTCACGGAGCGACGCCACTTTCTCGGCGACCTTGCCTGGCTGCGGGACGTGCGCCTGCGCCTGGCGGCCGAGCTGCCCGGTGAGAGGCCCTCGCTGCTGCGCAAGGATTTCGTCACCGGCGCCTACGAGGTTGTCCAGGCGCGCGCCTACGGCGCCGACAACGTGCTGCTCATCGTCGCGCTGCTCGACCTGCCGCTGCTGCGCGACCTCATCGCCCTCGCAGGCGAGCTGGACATGGATGCCCTCGTGGAGGTGCATACGGAGGCGGAGGCGGCGCGGGCCGTGGCGGCCGGCGCGACGCTCTTCGGCGTCAACAACCGCGACCTCCACACCTTCGCGGTCGACCTGGCGACGACGGAGCGCATCCGGCCGCTGCTGCCCAAGGACGCGGTCGTGGTCGGCGAGAGCGGCGTGCAGACGCGGGCGGATGTCGAGCGTCTGCGGCGGGCCGGCGTGCTCGCCATCCTGGTGGGCGAGGCGTTCATGACGGCGCCGGACGTGGCGGCGAAGCTGGCGGAGCTGCGAGTCTAGGGCATAGGGCACGGATACATGGGCGATGGTCAGGGTTAAGATCTGCGGCTGCCGCAGCGTGGCGCAGGCGCTGGCCGCCGCCGAGGCCGGCGCCGACTTCGTCGGCCTCGTCTTCGCCGAGAGCCGCCGGCGCGTCGGCGCGGAAGAGGCGTCGGAGATCGTGCGAGCGCTCGGTGCGCCGCTGCGCGAGCGGGAGATGGAGACGCCGCCGGCGCTCTACCGCATCGACGACGACGCCGGCCTGCGCCCCTGGTTCGAGCAGGGCGCCGCGGCGCTGGAGCGACTCCTCGAGCGCAAGCGGCCGCTGACCGTCGGCGTCTTCGCAAACAACGACGCGGAGGAGATCAACGAGATCGTCGACGAGTGCGGCATCGACCTCATCCAGCTCTCCGGCGGCGAGCCGTGGGGCGCCTGCCTGCTGGCGAACCGGCAGGTGATCAAGGTCGTGCACCTCGGCGCCGGGGACGGCGTCGAGTCGGCGCTGAGGCGCCTGGAGACGGGCAGCGCCGCGGCCGTGCTCCTCGACCGCGCCGGGGACCCTTCGACAGGCTCAGGGCAGGCCCCTTCGACGGGGCTCAGGGCAAGCCACGGCGGCAGCGGCCAGACCATCGACTGGGACGTGGCGGCGGGCGTCGCCGCGGCGTTGCCGGTCTGGCTGGCTGGCGGGCTCACGCCGGAGAACGTAGCGGAGGCGGTGCGAACGGTGCGTCCCTGGTGCGTGGACGTGTCCAGCGGCGTCGAGACGGACGGCGTCAAGGACGCGGCGAAGGTCCGCGCCTTCGTCCGGGCGGCAAAGGGGGAGTGATGCCCAATGCACGGCGGGTTGAAACCTGCGGCACGACGAAACCGCGTCTGCCTAGGCAGGGTAAAGGGGCGCAGCCCCTGACGGGGAGTCTGAGAGCCTGTCCTGAGCCTGCCGAAGGAGGTGTCCCCTCAGTAGACCCCCTTTTCGGGGCGGAGCAGACTAGTCCTTCCACCGGGAAGGACGCAGGATGCGCAGCGATAAGGCGGATGTCCCATGATCGACCTCCCTGACGCGCGCGGCCGCTACGGCGACTTCGGCGGGCGCTACGTCCCCGAGACGCTGATGACGGCGCACGAGGAGCTGGAGCGCGCCTACGTCGAGGCGCGCGCCGACCCGTCGTTCCAGGCGGAGCTGGCGGCGCTGCTGCGCGACTTCGCCGGCCGGCCGACGCCGCTTTACCTGGCGGCCAACCTGACGCGGGAGCTGGGCGGCGCCAAGATCTACCTCAAGCGCGAGGACCTGGCCCACACCGGCGCCCACAAGATCAACAACGCCATCGGCCAGGGGCTGCTGGCGAAGCGCCTCGGCAAGCGGCGCGTCATCGCCGAGACGGGCGCCGGCCAGCACGGCGTCGCCACGGCGACGATCTGCGCCCAGCTCGGCATCGAGTGCATCGTCTACATGGGCGAGGTCGACATGGAGCGCCAGGCGCCCAACGTCTTCCGCATGCGCCTCCTCGGCGCCGAGGTGCGCCCCGTCGGGGGCGGCAGCCGCACCCTCAAGGACGCCATCAACGAGGCGATGCGCGACTGGGTGACCAACGTGGCGACGACCTACTACCTCATCGGCAGCGTCGTCGGCGCCCACCCGTACCCGATGATCGTGCGCGACTTCCAGTCGGTCATCGGCCGCGAGGCGAGGGCGCAGCTGCTGGAGCGCGAGGGCCGCCTGCCCGACTACGCCGTCGCCTGCGTCGGCGGCGGCAGCAACGCCATCGGCCTGTTCAACGACTTCCTGGACGACGCCTCGGTGCGTCTCATCGGTGTCGAGGCGGCGGGCCACGGCATCGCCAGCGGCGAGCACGCGGCGTCTCTGGGCGCCGGGCGGCCCGGCGTCCTGCACGGCTCCTACTCCTACCTGCTGCAGGACGCGGCCGGCCAGGTGCTGGAGGCGCACAGCATCTCCGCCGGCCTCGACTACCCGGGCGTCGGGCCGGAGCACGCCTACCTGAAGGCGAGCGAGCGCGCCCGCTACGAGTCGATCACCGACGCGGAGGCGCTGGCCGCCTTCCAGCGCCTCTGCCTGACGGAGGGGATCATCCCGGCGCTGGAGTCGGCGCATGCCATCGCTTACGTCGAGAAGCTGGCGCCGAAGCTGCGACGGGACGAGATCGTCCTCGTCTGCCTCTCCGGCCGCGGCGACAAGGACCTGGAGACGGTGGCGAAGTCACTTGCGTGACGGCATTGGGCTGCCGCGTGTCGAGTCGAGAAGTTGGTGCACCGCGGGTTGAAACCCGCGGCATAGACTCGGCGATTGCGCCAGACCGCCGGCTGACGGAGGCCGGAGAGGCGGGCTGAACCGACGAGCCGTCCGAGCATGCGGCTCCTGCCCGCTGCCACAGAAGAGCGTCTGGCCGGGCATCTGAAGGGCGGCCGTCGGTCGCCGGCTAGCTAGTCAGTACTGAAGGTGCTAGCAGCTAACCTCCATCCCTACGCCGCCCTTCGACAGGCTCAGGACGCTGCCTGCTTCGGCCGCTTGAGGATGACGTAGCTCGCCTCCATCCGAACCAGAGGGTGGACGCCGGTGACTTCCCAGCTCTCCTCGCCCAGGGTGTCGAGGTAGCGCTTGAGGAAGGCTGTCCGGTTCTCGCCGCTCTGCCGGACGAACTCCACGCCCTCGCAGGAGATGCGCCCGCGAGGGTCTACGTAAACGACCCGGTATTCCCATCTTTCAGCCATGTCCATCTCCTTTCGGCGACGAACCGGCCGCGCCAGGAAGCCCGAGCCAGACGCAGATCGATCTTAGCACTTCGGGCGGTTCGTGCTGTCGTTGCGAGGAGCGAAGCGACGAAGCAATCTTGGGCAGCTCGCAGCGGCGCGGAGAGACCGAGATTGCCACGGCCGCCTGCGGCGGCCTCGCAATGACAAGAGGGGTGTCTTGCCCCGCCCGTCACGTTGGTAGACGATGGCGTCATGCACGAAAGCGAGGAGCAGATCGCGGAGCTGCAGGCGATTCTCGACCGCAGCTTCGAGCGCGCGGGCGCGCATACTCTCTCGATCATCCGGCCGGAGCGACGTCTGAACGCCCGGCAGCTGGTCAAGTACCTGGAGGGCATGAAGCACCTCGTCGTCGGCACCGTTACGTCAAAGGGCGAGCCGCGCGTCTCGCCGGTGGACGGCCACTTCCTGCGCGGGCGGTTCTACTTCGGGACGGACGCCAGGGCGTTCCGCATCCGCCACCTGCGCCGCAACCCGGCGGTCAGCGCCTGCCACATGGTCGGCGATGAGCTCGGGATCGTCGTCCACGGCCGCGGCGTGCTGTTTGGCCAGGACGATGCGGAGGGCGAGGAGCTGCGGGCGCACTACACGAAGTACTACGGCTCCGACCCGTACAGCTGGGGCGCGGCGGCGATCGCCTGGGTGCGCATCGACCCCGAGATCATGACGACCTTCGCGCAGGACCCGTCGAAGTACCCGGAGTAGCGGGCGCTAGCCCCAGGGGCTGGCCGCGGGACCTGAGCGCGCCGAAGCCCTGGCTCGTCTGACGGCCGATAAGGCCCCCGGAGTGACCGATCCAGAGGCCTAAACGAGAGCCCGACGCGGTCTAAGCGTGGTCTCAGGAAACGGCAGCCCGCTTAGTTCGGCTGCCTGACCGAAGCACTCGCGCACTAGGGCATCGTTCGAGTCGGCCAAGTCGTGGATGATGTCATTTCTGTGTTTCCGAAGCCTGTGAAGCGTCTCGGCCCGCTCGGCTGGAATCCTCCCGGCGGCGAGTAGCAGATCGATCTGCAGGTTGGCCGTCCAGTCCCGCTCCATATCCCGAACCCGAGTCCGGCCTCGGCCGCTTTCGATCCAGAAGTCCTCGAATTTGCGACCGAGGGCGGTCTCTATCAGCGTCCAGGCCATCACGAACGCCTCGGTGAAGTGCTCCCTCCAGAAGAGTGTCCGGGCGCTTAGGAGGCGAAGGGCCAAAGCGCTCTGCTTCTTGTCGGCGGCGAGAGCGCTCGCCACCTCTAGGGCAGGAGGGAGAGCCTCCTCCGGCAGAGACAGGAGAGGTCTCGAAAGTTGGTTGAGGAGGATAGGCGAGACCAGCTCATTTCGCGGCGTTACGACGCTGCCCGACCCCTGGATTGCTTGAGTGCTCTCGTCGAATTGGTTGACGGTGACCAATTCGAAGTCGGGGACGGCCAGAAGGCTCGTAACCCCGGAGATCGACAGCGAAGCGAACACGAGGTTGAGCACGGTAAGCGCCTTCTCCCTGTCCAGCGTTCGTGCGAAGAAGAGGCCGTCGTTATACGCGATGACCTCTGTGTCGCCCACTAGCCGGTTGGCAATTACGCGGCGCGCGGGCCACGAACGGAAATGAGGATTTCGCAAGAGATCGCGGGCCGTCGGAACCGGAAGTGGCCCGAACCAGAGATGCGGCTCGGTAGCGGCCGCAAAGCCGATGAAAGCCGGCTCGGGAGGCCTCGCCGGCGGCGGAGCGGGCTGTTCGCTTCTAGGTGGAGGTGGAGACTGTCCCAGAGCTCTTAGGACGTCCTCCGGTCGAGGGAGGGGAAACGCGAAAGTCGCGGCCCACTCAGCACCGGGCGGGATCAGGTCGACCCGGGAACGACTGTGTGCGCGGAAGCTACCGCGCTCAGCACCCTGGCCTTGACGAATCAGAGAACCTAGCGCTATGCAAGCGCCCGCGGCGACGCCCTGCGCGGGCATGATGATATCGATTTCGGGGTGTTCTTGGCGCGGAAGGTCGGCGGTGCCGAAGTAGGCGTCAGCCCCAGATGAGAAGTCAGCGAGTTCGGCTAATGACTCGCAGACGGCGGACAGAGCCCTGCCATTCCGTTGGTCGGCGCAGTGCAAGACGAGGATCGCGCAGCGATGGACGGAGCGGTCTCGAACGGCAACGGCTAAGAGCTGGGTCGGGGGCCCCAAGTCCTCTAGGTTCGAGAAGACTTGGTCGCGCGGCCGAATCGACTCATCCTGGTATGCGGCGATGAGGCCGCGCAGCCAGCGCTCCAGGGTTCGGCTTCGCCGGACTGTAGGTCGGTCAGCTATCGGTTGCAGAGTCACGCTCGATCCCCTTCCTGGAGTCCGCGATCCTTGAGGCAATCGCCGCCGGACCCGCGACCGGCGGTAGAATCGCCCCGACGAAGAGCGAGCGCCGTCGTCACCGGCGCCCGCGGCCCATCGATCTTGAGGGCTGGGGACATCGCCCAAAGTCCTCGTCCTTCGAGAGCCTCAGGACGTGCGGAGTCGTCTACCCCGTCCTCACCGTTACGGGCTCTTCGGCCGGCGCCTTCGCGAAGGTGTAGTCGCCGTCGGCGTAGTCGATGAGGACGTGGTCGCCCTCGGCGAACTCGCCGGCGAGGATGCGCTTCGAGAGCGGGTTCTCGACCCGCCGCTCGACGGTGCGGCGCAGCGGCCGCGCGCCGTAGACGCGGTCGTAGCCCTCGTGCACGAGCGCTTCCTTCGCGGCGTCGGTCAGGGACAGCGTGACCTGGCGCTCTGCCAGGCGCGCCTGCACGTCGCGCAGCATGATGTCGACGATCGGCCGCAGCTCCGCCTCGGTCAGCGGCTCGAAGATGACGATGTCGTCGACGCGGTTGAGGAACTCGGGGCGGAAGAAGCTGGCGAGGGCCCGCTCCACGTTGCGGTGCATCTGCTGCCGCTCGTCCTCGCTCTTCGTCCGCTCCGTGGCGAAGCCGAAGGAGGCGCGGGTGTCCCGCGCCGTGCCGAGGTTGCTGGTCATGATGATTACGGTGTTGCGGAAGTCGACGGTGCGGCCGTGGCCGTCCGTCAGGCGGCCGTCCTCCATGACCTGGAGCAGGACGTTGAGCACCTCCGGGTGCGCCTTCTCGATCTCGTCGAAGAGGACGACTGCGTAGGGCCGGCGCCGCACCTGCTCCGTGAGGCCGCCCGCCTCCTCGTAGCCGACGTAGCCCGGCGGCGCGCCGATGAGGCGGGAGACGGTGTGGCGCTCGCCGTACTCGCTCATGTCGACGCGCACCATGGCGTCCTCGTCGTCGAACATGTAGGCGGCGAGGGCGCGCGCTAGCTCCGTCTTGCCGACGCCGGTGGGGCCGAGGAAGATGAAGCTGCCGATCGGCCGCTTCGGGTCTTTGAGGCCGGAGCGGGCGCGCCGGATGGCGTCCGAGACGACCGCCACGGCCCTGTCCTGGCCGATGATCCGCTCGTGCAGGCGCTCCTCCATCTGTAGCAGCTTCTCCGACTCGCCCTCCAGCATGCGCTGGACGGGTATGCCGGTCATCGAGGCGACGAGCGACGCGATGTCGTCCGGTGTGACGGTCATGTCGGCGAAGTGGTCTTCCTTCTCCCACTCCGCCTTCTTGGCGTCGTAGTCGGCCTTGAGCTGGAGCACCTCGGTGCGCAGGCGGGCCGCCGCCTCGAAGTCCTGGCGG
>Ga0209108_10001859_pt1 | contig 12211 bp, 8 predicted proteins | sample Rifsed10ft1_FD_184003 | JGI IMG/M metagenome (GOLD analysis project Ga0209108, IMG submission 184003) | Soil microbial communities from Rifle, Colorado, USA - sediment 10ft 1 (version 2) | ecosystem: Environmental > Terrestrial > Deep subsurface > Rock core/Sediment | place: Rifle, Colorado...
CGAATTACAAGCCGAAGCCGGGTGGAATTGCAGCCTATATTGATAATCTAGCGCGAGGACTAATTCAACTTGGAAATAGGGTCCGGGTACTAGCAGTGGTCCCTCCTGATGACAAAAATCGGATTAAGTTCTTGGAGGACTACGAGGAATGGGTAAGTCCATTCCCGGCGGTTTGCGGCGAGAGACCGCAGAACTGGTTAGGCAATTGGTGCGTCAGCTTGCTAGAGATCCTAAGATGTCGGTTGCCGAGCACTCGACACCTTCTGGAAAGAACTCCGTTATTTCGTTCCTCGTCAAATTCAATTTCCAGATTTAGACAAATACTGGCCAAAGAAAAACCAGACATCGTTATCTTCGGCCATTTGGACCTTGACCTCTATCCGTTTGCTTTGGCTGTGCTTGAGCACCGGGTTCCATTCGGACTGATTGCCCATGATGCCGAGGTCTGCCGCCGGCCTAGCCGGATAAACGATATGGCTCGAAGAGGCTTGATGCTTAAGGAAGCGGCGTGGATTGCCGCCAATTCTAATCATACTAGGGGCCTGCTCGAGATGTGGCGGATGCCGAGCGATAAGATTACGATCGTTCATCCGCCGATAGCTGCGAAGGCAATCCAGGAATCTGCAAAGTCAGTTCCGAGAGACCGGCGCGATTCGTACAACCTAATCACTATCTGCAGGCTCGTAGACAATAAGGGCATAGATATTGTATTGCGTGCCCTGAAAATTCTCGATCAGCAAGGGATCCGTTGCCGGTATGTTGTCGCTGGAGACGGCGTCGAGCGAAGCCGTTTGGAAATGCTCGTGGATGCTCTCGGAATAAGAGATCGAGTTCAGTTCACGGGCCTCATTGCAGACGAGACGAAATGGTCTCTCTTGCACGATGCGGATGTTTTTGTCATGCCGTCCCGCGTCAACCTTCAACATCAGCATGAGGGTTTCGGTCTTGCGTTCATCGAGGCAGCGGCGTTTGGAGTTCCGGGTGTTGGGTCCACAGGAGGTGGCATCCCCGAGGCTGTAATCCATGGAGAGACGGGTCTTTTGGTTCCTGAGGAATCACCTGAAAAGCTGGCCGAAGCGCTGCAGTTCCTTTACGACAATCCGGAAAAACGCAAGCAGATGGGCAGAGTGGGCATGGAGCGAGCCAGAAGTCAGTTTTCCCCCATTGCTATCGCGGCTCATTTTCAGAATGAAGTCTCCAAGAGAACATTCAAGAATATCGAAACCGCGCGGGACCGCGAAGCCCCGCGTGGCCACGAGAGAATTCAAGGTACGGTCCGTGCGCTTCTCGGCAGGCTCTCGGCACGATGACTCTCGGCCGGGTTCGCGCCGCTCGTCACACATGCTTGCGAGAATGTGGCCTCTCCTCTGCAGGGCCCCTGCCAGTAAATTCCTGGTTTCCAAGTGGTTCAATCTAGCCCGCAGCGCGCCGGGTCGAATCGCCTTCCATAACGCTTCCACGTTTCGCATGTGGCCGTACTAGCCTAGGGACTGCTGCCAGACGGTCCTAGGTTGATGGCTTCGAACCGGCACAAAGTGGAAAGCATGTTCCCTCCCAACACCCCTCCCCAAAGTCAGTCCTGAGAATTAGGGTTCCTGTCGTATTTAAATATCTCCATATCAGCTAGTTAAACGCTGGGTGACTCCTCCGGGTTGACAGGGATTTGGTTACCAAGTTGCCTTAAGGCACCCGTAGGCCAGCCCAGTTTTCGCCGGCCTACCGAGATCTGGAAAACATGGACGTGAAATCTGAGGACTGAGGTGGAATGAGCATGAACGACAGTACAGCCAACGACAATCGTTTGGATCGCAGCGAAACCGCGGGTTCGCGCCACAGCAGCCAAGGCCCGTGCGGCCTTCTGCCGGTCCCCCGTCGCACCCGCATGCCCGCGCGCAAAGGATGGAGACGATTTCACTCCGCAGTTCGAGCGTGCCTCATGACATGGGCTGTCGTGGTGGTGGTTGGCTTGCTCTCCGCCCTCGTTCCTCAGAGCGCATCCGCACAGGGCAAGACCATTCTGATCTTCGCTCCCCACCCGGACGATGAAACGCTGTGCTGCGCCGGCGTGATCAACGCCGCCAAAGCCAATGGTGACACAGTGAAAGTAGTGGTCGTCACGAACGGCGATATCTTCGGGACAAGCACAGGTCTTGTCCGAGAAGGGGAGTCCGTCGCCGCGATGGGCTTGCTGGGCTTAGCTGAGAGCAACCTAATCTTTCTCGGCTATGGTGACCAGTCCGTGCTGCCGTTGTACAACAGTTCTTCACCCACGACCATCATCACATCGGCGGCCGGCCAAACGCAGACCTATGCAAACCGCGGACTCGGCTTCGTTGATTACCATACTTTTCTGACCGGGTTGCCCGGCCCATATAATCGCCAGACCATCTTGGCCGACATCACGGCCGCCATACAGAATCTCCAGCCCGACGAAATCTATACAACTAGCATAATTGATAAACATTCCGACCACGCTGCTACCTACAGCTTCCTGGTTGAAGCTCTGATCGCCCTGCAAAAGCAAGGCCTGGCCAAGGTGCCCAGGGTACACGAAATGACGATCCACGAGCCGTGCGAGTTCTGTGCACCCTACCACTGGCCGGAGCCTGTCTTTACGCCGCTGCAGCCGTACCCGGCCCCGCCGAATCTGGCCACGATGACCGAGTATCGCTGGAATCAGATCGAAAGGATTCCCGTTCCCGCACCCATGCAGGATCCGTCCCCAACTACCAATCTCAAGTCTCGTTTAATCGCTCGGTATGTGACACAAAATGGCGCCAATCTTAACGGCTGGCTCCAGTCTTTCGTGAAGAAGGATGAGTTCTTCTGGATCCGGAACTTTCCGACCAATCTAGCACCTCTGGCCACCGTGACGGTTTCTTCGTCAAACGATTCATTCCCCAATTCGGCAATCAAGGCCGTGGACCAAAGACTGAGTGGGGCTCCTTTTCCGGCCACCAATCCGGAATGGATCGCCCATCGACAATGGGCCGGCGCTTGGATCCGGCTGACTTGGCCCAGCGCGGTAACGCTATCGAACGTGGTGCTGTATGACCGGCCCAATACGACAGACAACGTTCTCTCTGGCACACTTAGCTTCAGCGACGGAAGTACGGTGGCGGTCGGGGCATTGCCAATCGGTGGAAACGGGAGTCTTATATCGTTTGCATCCAAGACTGTCACTTGGATGCAATTCACCGTTGATACCGCCGCAGGTGACACCCAGGGACAAGGGGGAATTGGCCTCTCTGAAATCGAAGCATTCGGGAAACCAGCCGGATCTGCAACCAACAATAAGCCCCAAATCTTCCAGGGGCCGGTGGCGGTGCAAGAGACGATTACCGATGAGCAGACCACCGGCGTCAGCGCCGTTGCTTTCGATGTGGATGGAAACCCGCTCACCTACACTTGGACCGCTGATGCCGGAACCATCACCGGCACAGGATCCAGCGTGACCTTCAATCCACCGGCCGTCGCCCCACAGACGGTCGTCACCATCACGCTCACGGTCAGTGATGGTCAAGGCGGCAGCATCACCAGCAGTACGTTTGTCACCGTGAACCACGGAGCTTCCAACACCACTTCAATATCTTCCCTGGCCCTGAATCCGACCACCGTGACGAGCGGCGGTTCTTCCACAGGCACCGCAACACTGAACGGTTCGGCCCCCAATGGCGCGGTATTAACGCTCTCCAGCAGCAACACTTCGGCCGCTACCGTGCCAGCCACCGTTACGGTTTCTCCCGGGTCCAGCACGGCGACGTTCACCGTCAGTACCTTCTTTGTCAGTTCTTCGACCGCCGTCACGATTTCCGGTTCCTTGGGGAACCAAACCCGAGGCGCCACGCTGACGGTCACACCCCCGTCAGTCACGTTGTCATCGCTCACGGCAAGCCCTGCGAGCGTGGGCGGAGGGAACCCTGCCACGGGAACTGTGACCCTGAGCGGCCCGGCGCCGTCTGGCGGCGCACTGGTTTCTCTGTCCAGCAACAACCCGTCTGTAGCCGCGCCCCCGGCGAATGTAAATGTGCCAGCAGGAGCGGCCAGCACCGCCTTCACGGTGACCACCCAGGCTGTGACGAGTGCGACGACCGTCACATTATCTGCGAACTACGCTGGGTCTACGGCCACCTTCGGTCTGCGGGTGGCGCCCCTGGTCGCCCCCAACCTCGCGACACTGGCCACGGTTTCAGTTTCTTCTGAGAATTCTGCCACTGGGCAATTGGGCATAAAAGCGATTGACGGCATCGTGGATGGGTCCCCCGGAGACTTTACGAGAGAATGGGCTACGGTTGGCCAGTTGGCCGGCGCCTGGATCAGAATGAACTGGAGCAGCCCGGTCACGACGTCACAGGTCGTTCTCTACGATAGGCCCAACTCAGCCGATAACATCAACTCCGGCACGCTCTCGTTCAGCGACGGAAGCACCGTGGCGGTGGGGAGTCTGCCGACCAACGGTGCAGGATTGACCGTGTCGTTTGCTTCAAGAACCGTCACTTGGGTGCAGTTCACGGTGAACGCCGCCGTGGGCGGAAACATTGGGTTGGCGGAGATGGCCGTACTTGGATCAGTGGCTCCGACCTTGTCCAGTGTGTCACTCAGCCCGTCCAGCGTGACCGGCGGAACTTCCTCGACCGGCACGGTGACCTTGAACAGCCCGGCGCCCTCGGGCGGAGCACAGGTTACGCTTTCGAGCAACAATGCCGCCGCCACGGTTCCGGCCAGCGTGACGGTGGTCGCAGGTGCGACCACTGCCAACTTCACAGTCAACACCGCAGCGGTCGGCACCGTCACCTCGGCCACGATTTCCGGCAGCTACAACGGGTCGCGATCGGCCACGTTGACCATCAATCGTCCGACTCTTTCAGCGGTTTCGGTGAGCCCGGCCAGCGTGACCGGCGGATCTTCCTCGACCGGCACGGTGAGCTTGAACGGCCCGGCGCCGGCAGGCGGAGCAGTGGTGGCGCTATCGAGTAACAACGCCGCCGCGACGGTCCCGGCCAGTGTGACCATAGCGGCAGGGGCCACGACAGCCGTCTTCTCGGTGACGACTAGCGCTGTCGGCGCCTCGACTTCGGCCAATATCTCAGCCAGCTATCTGGGGACGCAAACCACCGCTACTCTGACGATCAATATTGCTGTGCTCTCGACACTCTCGTTAAACCCGGCCAATGTGGCTGGCGGGAATTCTTCGACGGGCACCGCCACGCTGAACGGCCCGGCCCCCGCGGGCGGCGCCGTGGTGATGCTGTCGACTGACAACCCGATCGTTTCCGGCATCCTAGGCGTCTCTTCTCCAGCCGGGCTGCCGCAGGACGGCTCGGTCGATTGGGCCAACCTGGGTTCGCCTTATTCCTCGATCCCTTCGGGCACGGTCACGCCAGTAACGGGTCTGCCCGCTTTGAACATGACCCTCTCGACAGCTACTGGTTTGCCCCTCCAGATCCTCACCAACTGTTCTTCAGGAGGAGACTGCGGCTGGTACGGAAACTTTGCCCCGGACGCCAAAATCCTCTGGATGGGCGGGACGTATGATGGATTCACTGGCTGGTGGGCACCTAATGGACCACTGACAGTTACGTTCAACAGCCCGCAACGGGGTCTTGGATTCCAAATCATGGCAGACGAGACCGGCCCATTCACGGCCACACTGTGCGCCTATAACTCAGCGGACACGCTCCTCGGTTGTGTTCCCTTCAGCGGCAATGGCACCTCCACTGCCGACGGTTCCGCCGCCTTTATCGGCCTCTACGACGATGCTCAAGAGATTTCCAAGGTCACCATGGACGCCGGTGGCTTACTCTATCCCCATGACTTTGCCATCGGGCAAATATTTGTGGCCAACACCCGGCGACAGATGCTGCCGGCCAGTGTAATGGTGGCGGCAGGAGCCACCACCGCCTCTTTCCCAGTGAACACCAGCGCCGTTAGCACTACCACCTCCGTGAACATCACGGGCAGCTATGTCGTGACGCAGGCGGCCAACCTGACTATCGATCCTTCCGTGCTCTCGACCGTGACGTTGGCCCCGTCCACCGTGACCGGCGGCACTTCCCTGATGGGCACCGCCACCTTGAACGGCTCAGCCCCCGCAGGCGGGGCCGTCGTACTACTGTCGGCCGACAATCCGGTCGCTGCGGGCATCCAGAGCGTAACCGCCACGACCGGCATGCCGCAGGACGGCTCGGTCAACTGGACGGACCTAGGGCCGTCGTATACCTCGCTTGCTTCGGGGACGGTCGTGCCGGTGACAGGTCTGCCCGGTTTGAGTATGACCGTCTCATCGTCCGCGGGACTGCCCCTGCAGATCCTCACGAACTGCCCTGCCATTGCCGATTGCGGTTGGGACGGCAACTTTGTCCCCGCCGCCCCTCTTCTCTGGCCGGGCGGCACGTATAACGGGGCGACTGGCTCGTGGACGGCGCACGGACCTCTCACCCTTACTTTCAGCAGCCCGCAAAGGGGCCTCGGATTCCATATCATGGCAGACGAGTCTGGCCCATTCACAGCCACACTGTGCGCCTATAACGCTGCCGACACGCTCCTGGGTTGTGCTCCTTTCAGCGGCGACGGCTCCGGGTCTGCCGACGGCTCCGCCGTCTATATCGGTCTCTACGATGATGTGCAGGAGATTTCCAAGCTGACCATCGATGCCGGCGGCGCGCTCTATCCTCATGACTTTGCCATCGGGCAAGTCTTGGTGGCCAGTACGCGGCGAATGGCCCCGCCCAGCGTGAAGGTGCAAGCGGGTGCCACCACGGCCACCTTCCCTGTGAACACCGACCCTGTCGGTGCTGTCACCCCAGTAACGATCACGGGCAACTATCAGGCGACACACGCTGCCACTATGATCGTCAATCCTCCGGCGCTCTCCTCGCTGTCGGTTAGCCCAGCCAGTGTCCTGGGCGGCGATGCTTCCACCGGCACCGTGATCCTGAGCACCCCGGCACCGGCGGGCGGAGTAGTGATTGCTCTGTCCAGCGACAACGCCGCCGCGACGGTACCGGCCAGTGTGACGATTGCGGCAGGAACCACCACGGCCACCTTCACCGTTACCAGCGTTGCCGTGGGTGCCACCACCACAGCGACAATCTCAGCCAGCTCTAGCGGGATGACCCAAACGGCCGTCCTGACACTTGCTCCTCCTGTGCTCTTGTCAGTTTCGCTGAGCCCGGCCAGCGTGAACGGCGGAACTTCCTCGACCGGCACGGTAACGCTGAGCAGCGCGGCCCCGACAGGTGGAGCAGAGGTGGCGCTATCGAGTAACAACGCCGCCGCAACTGCTCCGGCCAGTGTCACCGTAGCGGCAGGAGCCACGACAGCCAACTTCTCGGTGAGCACCACTGCTGTGGGCACCGTGACCTCGGCGACGATAACAGGCAGTTTCAACGGAACGCAGACTGCCACCCTGACCATCAATCCTCTGGCTCTTTCGACACTGACCATGAGTCCTACGAGTGTGACTGGTGGAACTTCCTCGACCGGGACAGTGACTCTGACCGGCCCGGCGCCTGCGGGCGGAGCAGTCGTGACGCTCTTGAGCAGCAGCACTCCGGCAATTCCAGGTATCGAAGAGGTATCTACCCCCAGCGGCTTGCCGCAGGATGGCTCGATCAACTGGGCGGTCGTAGGTCCGGCGTTTACCTCGGTTCCCTCCGGCACCGCCGTACCGGTCACGGGCCTGCCCGATTTGAGCATGACCTTCTCGACGGCTACGGGATTGTCACTGCAGCTCCTCACGCAGTGCCCCGGGGTTGACTGCGGCTGGGTCGGAAACTTTGCCCCGGGTGCTCCGCTTCTCTGGACAGGCGGGTCCTATGCCGGGGATGGCTCGTGGACGGGGAACGGACCGCTCACGGTTACATTCAACAGCCCGCAGCGGGGTCTCGGGTTCCAGATCATGGCCGACGAGGCCGGTCCCTTCACGGCCACACTGTGTGCGTATAACTCTGGGGACACGCTTCTGGGTTGTGTGCCCTTCAGCGGCAATGGCACCGACGCTGCTGACAACTCCGCCGTCTTCATTGGCCTCTACGATGATACCCAGGAGATTTCCAAGGTCACCATTGACGCAGGAGGAGCACTCTATCCTCACGACTTTGCCATTGGGAACGTGTTGGTGGCCAGCCAGCAACGGCAGATGGTGCCGGCCAGTGTGACCGTGGCGGCCGGAGCGACCAGCGCCACCTTCACTGTCACCAGCCAGGCGGTCCCAGCAACCACCACGTCCACTATCTCTGCAACGATGAACGGAGGGACTCAGACCGCAACGTTGACCGTTACACCGTGATCAACTCGGTGAGGTCCGGCGTGGCTCACTGTGTTTGCAACAAGCGGGTGTAGTTCAATGGAAGAACAGAGGCTCTCTAGGCCTCAGGCATGGGTTCGATTCCCATCGCCCGCTCCAGTTCGCTCTTGGTGACGATTGGGGAGTACGCAAGCAGGGCAAAAAAATGCGGACCAATGGCCAACCCGTAAATGGCAAGAATCCCTGGGCGGGTGATCCACGCTGGCAGGGAATCGAGAGACCTTACAGCTACGCGGATGTTCTGCATCTGCGCGGCTCCATCCACGTCGAGCATACGCTGGCCCGCTTGGGTGCTGAGAGGCTCTGGAGCCTGCTTCAGACTGAACCCTTCGTGCCTGCACTGGGTGCCCTAACTGGTAACCAGGCGGTCGAAATGGTTCAGGCCGGCCTCCAAGCGATTTACGCCAGCGGCTGGCAAGTGGCCGCCGATGCCAACACGGCCGGGGAAGTCTATCCCGACCAAAGCCTCTACCCTGTGGACAGTTGTCCCAACCTCGTGCGCCGCATCAATCGCGCCTTCCAGCGCGCTGACCAGATTGACTGGGCCGACGGCCGCCGGGATACCTATTGGTTTGCGCCCATCGTGGCCGACGCGGAAGCAGGCTTCGGCGGGTCGCTGAACGCCTTCGAGCTGATGAAAGCCCTGATCGAAGCCGGCGCCGCGGGGGTTCATTTCGAGGATCAACTGTCTTCCGCAAAGAAATGTGGACATCTGGGCGGCAAAGTCGTCGTGTCCACGCGTGAGTTTATCGATAAGCTGGTGGCCGCGCGGCTGGCCGCGGACGTGATGGGGGTGCCCACGCTCTTGATGGCGCGCACCGACGCCAATGGCGCCCGGCTTCTGCTGTCTGATATCGATCCTCTGGACCGCGCGTTCATCCAGCCTGGGCGTACGGTGGAAGGTTTCTTCGAATTCCGCGGCGGGCTTGATGCTGCCATCGCTCGCGGGCTGGCTTACGCGCCCTACGTGGACATGATCTGGTGTGAGACTGCCACGCCTGACCTGGAGGAGGCGCGCCGGTTCGCCGAAGTCATCCATGACCGGTTCCCGGGTAAAATGCTGGCCTATAACTGCTCGCCCTCATTCAACTGGCGAAAGAATCTCGATGACCAAGCCATTGCGCGCTTCCAGAGGGATCTGGGCGCGATGGGTTACAAGTTCCAGTTTGTCACTCTGGCCGGCTTCCATTCTCTGAATTTGAGCATGTTTGAGCTGGCCCGGGGCTATTCTCAGGACGGCATGACCGCCTACTGCCGGCTGCAAGAGAAGGAATTCGAATGGGAGAAGCAGGCCGGCTATCGCGCTGTCAAGCATCAAAGATTTGTTGGCACCGGTTACTTCGATCAGGTCGCGCAGACCATCGCGAGTGGCCAGGCCTCTACTCTCGCTCTGGAAGGCTCAACAGAGTCGGCCCAGTTTGAGGAAACAGCATTTCGGGCCGAATGCCCCCCCACGCCCCCGCCTGCCGTTGCTCCAGGCGGGTGAGGCCGAATTCACGGGAGCAATCTCTCCAGGCGTTGCAGCAGGGGGTCCCCTTTGGGGTAGCGCCGAGAATGCTACGACCTTCGACACGCAGAACACGCAAGTGTACTTCGTGCAGGAGCACGTGGTCACAGGCGCATGTCGTATCCTCGACGGTAGCTGATAGGCCTCTTTGGTCAAGCAACTAATTTGGGTGGCTACATTCCGACACAGGGTTCGGGAACGAGAAATTCCACTCATTCAACCAGGTGGGCGGGAGCGAGAAGGATTCAGAATCATCGATCTTCTCGAGACTGGCACATTGCTTTAGCGTTTTTGTTGCCTGATTTGCGAATAGAGACGCGCCGTGATTTTCCTGCAAGGAAAGCACTATCTACAAAATTGACTACAGTGCCTTTTCTGCGGAATTGAAAACGGCCGTAAGCCATTGAAAAGAATGGCGCGCCCGGAGGGAATCGAACCCCCGACCCTCTGCTTAGAAGGCAGACGCTCTATCCGCTGAGCTACGGGCGCGCGGTCTGCTTCCGTAATCCTACCACCGAGTTAGCTGCTTCGGTGCCAAGTGTGAATGCCAGGTAGTCACTGCGGCGTTCCGTGCGTGTGCCGTCGGCTTGCACGTCTTCACCGAGGTAGAAGCTAAATTCCACCCTCCCGGCGTGCTGATCGTAAAGACTGTGCCACAACGTCCGCGCCTGTACGCCGGCCGCGACGCTCCTCCCGGCCGGATCGTCACTCATGGCATCAAACAATTTGCGTATGTTGACACAGGCATGGTTGGCCTTGAGTGCTTCGGGAGTGAACGGCTCGCGGTGCTCGGCAATGCGGTCAGTAAGCGCCCGATAGCGCCAGAAGGCGTTCGTTTCAGGTGTGAGCGGTCCCGAGGGCATCGTATCGGGCTTCGAGTGCTTGTGGACTTGGAAGTTTGTGACCACCTGCGGCTTTCCGCCGCCGTCAATCACGTGCTGCACGTTGCGCCCCGTCGAGTTTTCGTAGATGAACGAGTGGCCGGCTTTATCGGCGACGATGTAATGGCACGGGAAGAGAAAATAATACTGTTTCAATGTCAACAGGGCTTCTTGCGCTTCTTCCGCTGTCGAGCAGCTGTCCAGTAGGCAGCGCAGCACCTGGAGTTCGTGCAGACCCGTCACCTGCTGTGGCCCCAGATGCTGCTCAATCCGTGGCCCGAGCGCCCATATTGCTTCCTCATCGGCCAAGATCGAGACCAGTAATCCCGCACTGTTAATGCCGTCCAGAGTGCCGGAAAGCATCTCGAAGGAATGAATAGCCAGGGACGCATACCCTCCATCCTCCGGATACCATTCCATGATGTAGGGCTCGCGCATGACCGGCGACATTCGTGCTTTGACCTCTGGCGGCAAAGGAATTCGCAATAGATCGGCCATCGTGCCCGTCGGGAAATCGTAGTTGCGGCTGAGGTATCCGTGGCCAGTGGCAGTCGTCGAGGGCGGGTAATAGACGACCGAGCATCCTGGCGTCTGCGCTGGCATATCGAGGTTGTAGGGAAGACCGGTCAAGTCGTAGCGGTCATTCTCTGGGTCCAAGCCCAAGGCCGCTGCCGCGCCTCGAACCCGCTCCCAATGGATAGGGTAGTTGCGCTGCAAATAGATGCGCCGCGCTTTGGCATAAAGCGGGTTAGCGACGAAGTCAGCAGGCCTCTTGCCGTGGCGTTCCATGGTCAGCTTTCCCAACTGCTGACCGATCTGGAAGTTTGTGCCGTGCGCGGTCAAATGGTCTACGGTCATGAGGCTGTTCGATCCCTCGAAAAAAGTCTGTTCGTTAACGCGCATGAGATCATCCTCGCCTTCGTGAAGCCTTGCCCCTGTTCCTTGGGAGGTTGCCTTCGGCCAGCCGCGTCCGGCAATTCCCGCAATCACGGTAGGTGGTGACCAGTGTCACAGTACATTGGTTATATCTGCAAAGAAAATACCGCCAGCCCTGTCGGTTCGCTATGTGTTGACGGCGTCAGGAATCTGCGGTTGCTGAGTTGGGTTCGACCCGGACCAGCGGGTTCCGGATGCAAAATATCGTTGGAGACTCGGATGCGCATCGCTGTATTCGGTGCTACAGGCAGGTTGGGCCGCGCAGCGGTGCAAGCGGCGCTGCAACCTGGCCATGTTGTCACGGCCCACAGTCGAAAGGCGCGGCCAGAGGCCCAACCTGGAGTCGAGTGGGTGACCGGCGATATTGGAAATGCAGTCACAGAGGCGGAAGTAGTGTTGGTAACATTTGGACCTCGTTCGCCCTCCGATCTGCCGTTCTGCAGTAAGGAGACTCAGGCGATTCTCGATTCCATGCAACGCCTAGCCTGGATTATTCACGATTTGTCTGGCAAAAAAAGAAAGGATGCTCTAAAAGGTTGATGAACACTGGGTTTTCGTGAACCCAGCACTCCCTTTCGG
>Ga0209108_10001864_pt1 | contig 12196 bp, 24 predicted proteins | sample Rifsed10ft1_FD_184003 | JGI IMG/M metagenome (GOLD analysis project Ga0209108, IMG submission 184003) | Soil microbial communities from Rifle, Colorado, USA - sediment 10ft 1 (version 2) | ecosystem: Environmental > Terrestrial > Deep subsurface > Rock core/Sediment | place: Rifle, Colorado...
CGCGCTCCGCGCCATCCGGACATGGAAAACCCCTCGGCCTTGCGACCGAGGGGTTCAAGCGGCCTTGCGACCGTCAGCCGTCAATCACGGCGAACCGCTGCGCAGTCGCGCCGATCGCACGGCTGAGGCTGGCGGCCGCCCCAGTGGCACCGGCAATAACACGGGTGGGGATGACGCGCCACGGTCGGCTGCACCGAAGCATGCGCGACGGTGTGGCCACGTTCGATCCGGATCACTTCTCGGCGGCCTTCTCGGCGGCCTTGCGCGCCGTTCGCCGCTCGATTGCAGCCTCAACCGCCGCGACGTAGCCGGCCGGCTGGCCGCCCATCTCGGCGCGAAGCTGTGCCTTGGTCATCCCCGCGATGTACGCGTCAGCCGTCGCGAAGGTCCGCACGAACGGACCGCTGAAGGTAGGTTCAGCGGCAGCCTGCCGCTTGCGCGTGCTCGGCGGAAGCTGGCCAGCCAACTTGGCTGGTGCGCTGGCGCCATTGACCGTGGGTGACGTTGCCATTGGGTGGCCTCCGATCTAGGTCCGGAGCATGGCCGAACCGTCACCCACCTTACACCAGCCTCACACCACCCTGCAAGGCCTTGCGCGACCCGCTGCGCCTGGGAGCGAAGGGAGGCGATGGGCCAGCGCCGGTTCCCACGCGTGTCACGGCCAGGTCACGACCGACCTATCCCACTTACCTGTCTGCCGCTTGGTTTTGACCCTTGACAGGGTATTGACAAGGTATGATAACTTAGTTACAGGGTCAGCAATGGCCCTCCGGCCCATCGGCTCGGTCCCACGAGCACGAGGGCGCAGGACATAAAGCGCGCCAGCGGTCAACGACCGGCGAGCCTGCCACGTGCAGGCCTGTCCTAATCACCGATCGCCAAAGCGGTGCGCTCATCCTGCCCGGCAGGCAACTGCTCGGGCGGGCGCCGAAAGCGATCGCGTACAGGCGACCTGGGCTCCAGCGCGCAAGCGCCAGCGGCAGGACGCGGACGGTGATCGGCGGTAGGCGCCCACCGGCGCAGTGAACATACGTAGCTGTGGCTCGGCCTAGCACGAGCCGGAGCGTGAGTCGCGACACGATTCGCGGCAGTGGCGGTTATCCACCCGGTACGCCATGCGTGGGGCAAGCCTTACCGGCGGCGGCTGCGGACGGCTGTCGATATGCGCTGATCAGTGCCCGTCCCTCATCTGTCATACGTGAGTCGAAACCTCCCGGCCTCGGCCGGGAGCCGCGAGGCGCGTTTGCGCTGACGCGATGCGACGGGCCGGAACGGAGCCCCCGACACGCAGGGACGGCGGAGCTCCATGCTCGATCACGTAGGACACGCTGAGGTGACACGGCGATGCTGATCGCCGGTCACGTCAACGAGAAAGGAGGCCACCACCACCCATGTTCACCCGGCCCGCCCTGACTCGCCGGCAGGCTGCACAGCGGCTCATGCGCCTGGCGCGCATCCGCCGCGACCAGTCAGCCTTCGACCACGGGTTGCGGCGCGGCCGCTGCGCCCGTAAGGGCTGCGACTCGCGGCTGGCCATCGTCCGGCTGACCTTCGACTTCCGCGATGCACGCGAGATCAACGAGTCGGCCGAGCTGGTATGCGCCACCTGTGACCGGGTGTGGGCAACGGTCAAGGCGCCCGACATCCGGCGCCATCGCAACGGCCAGCGGGTCCGGCTCACGCTCATCCTGCCGCCCGAGAAGGCCGCCCATACGTGGATCCGCCACGGGGCCACCCATCGAAGCGGCGAAGATGCGCTGACCGTCGCCGAGGCCAACCACGCCGCGCTGCTCGAGGCGCAGCACGACTGGCGCGTACGCAACGAGAAGCTGCTCGATCGCCAGCAACGGGTCAAGGATCGCCAGCGCGAGAAGGCCGAAACCGAAATGGCCGACTGGCGGCGCCGGATGGCCGAAGTGGACAAGTCAATCGCCGCCCGCGACGCGGCCGCGCGGGAACTGGGCATCTAAGACCGCCAACAGGGGAGGCCACCACGCCATGCAGGTCTACGAATACGTGTTCACGCGACGTCGCGTGAGCGAGGTTCCAATCGCCACCATGCGCGAGCCGCGCGGCATCGCGCTGGCCACTGCGCCGCTGTTCGCCGGTGCTGAAAACGAATGCTTTGTCGTCGTCATGCTCGACACGCGCAACCGGATCATTGGCACCTTGATCCTCTACATGGGCAACGTGTCGATGGCCACCGTGCGCGTGGGCGAGGTCTTCCGCGCCGCCGTCCGGCTCAGCGCCAGCAGCATCGTCGTCGCCCACAATCACCCGTCAACCATGCTCGACCCGTCGCCCGACGACCTGCACCTGACCGCCGAGCTGATCGCTGCCGGGAAACTGCTCGACATACCCGTCCTGGACCACCTGATCGTGGACGGCGGCATCGAGCCAGCCTATGTGTCGCTGCGCGATCGCGGCGTGATGTTCAACCGATAGGGAAGGAGGCCACTGATGGGCTACGACACGTACTTCGACGGCCAGCTATTCCTCGACAAGCTGCTCACGGCCGAGCAAGGCGACGCAATCGCCCGCGACAAGCAACTGCAAGGCGATTGGGCGGTCTTCGAGAGCCGCAACGAGATCGAGCCCGAGAGCGGGCGCCACTACGACTACGAAGACAAGCTCGCGCACCTGCTCCATCACCTGCACCGATGGGGCATCACCGCCAACGGCTACATCGAATGGTCGGGCGAGGAATGGGACGACCACGGCGTCATGCGCGTCATCGACGGCGAGCTGAGTGTCGGGCACCTGCGCCTGGAGTTCGACTTTGGCGACGGCGAAGTAGTCAATGCCAACGCCATCAACGCGGCCAAGTCGCTCCTGTGGGCCGCGCACAGAAAGGAGGCCACCGTCACGTGAAGATCGTCGCCGAACCCGGTCCGGGCAGCATCCGGATCGACGAGCATGAAGCTGAGGCCGCAGACGTCACACTCGAAGTTGAGGGTTTCGAGGGCGAAGGCGACACGCCAACTGTCGCCATCATCGAGGCCCACGCGTCCGAGATCGGCTGGCGCGAGTCGCAGGGTTCGGCCGACATTCTCGTTGAACTCACGCGCGGCGAGGCCGTCGACCTCATCAACGCGCTGGGCCAGATCCTCCGCTATGGCGAGATCGTGGACGACGACCTACCACCTCTGCCGGCCGACTTTGATCCGGCCGACGCGCAGCGGAAAGGGTACTGAGCCATGAACGGCAAACACTCGGCCTGCAAGGCGCACGTCAAGCTCGGCTGCGGGTGCAAGGTGTGCGCCCGGCCCGACGCCAACAGCGACCGGGCTGGCGTGATCCCGGCAACGCACCTGGCCGATCTCGAGAAGTTCCACGCCCGCGTCCACCAGCTCGAAGCGCGCCGCCACCGCGAGTTCATCAAGCGTCCGGCCGGTGATGGCCGGATCGAGGTCAACGGCAAGCGCCTGACCACGGCCCAGGTCATCGCCGCCTACGAGAAGCCGAGCGCGACCGGCGACCGTAATCAGTACGCCATCGCCAGCTTCCTGCGCGGCGACATGGCCTACAGGAATCTGGGCGCGGGTAAGGGCGTCAAGTGGGGCAAGCGCCTGCCGATCACCATTCCGCGGTCCAAGTTCCACCGGCACACGCGGCGCTGCCGCGTCGAGCTCGGCTACGTGCCCAACCAATACCGCGACCGTGAGGACGCCTTCCCAACCTTCGCCATCCTCGACAGCCGACCGGGCCACGAGCGCATCGCGCTGGCCCGTTGCAAGGTCATCAACGCGCCGATCCCCGAGAGGCGCATCCCGGCCAGCGTCCGCGCCGAGCTCAAGCGCCTGCACGAGCGCCGAAAGGAGGCCCGAATAGGGTATTGACAGGGTGTGGTAAGATAGATATAGGAAGCGGTGTTGTCAGCGGGCGCCGCTTCCATCCCTCCCCGCTGAGAAGGAGGCCACCGTGGCTCACAACATCGCCCGGATCGCGGGCACCGATCAGGCGTGGTACGCCGACAAGCCAGCCTGGCATGGGCTGGGCAACGTCACGCCGGGCGCCAAAACGGCCCGGCAGGTCGTCAAGGCCGTGCCCGTGTTCAGCGAGCGCGTCGAGACCGCGCCCGTCTACATGAAGGCCGGCGGCAAGCTCATCGAGCTGGCCGACTTCCGCGCCACCTATCGAGTCAAGTCCAAGCTGCCGCTCGGCGTCGTGAGCACGGACTACACCGTGCTGCAGGACAGCGACGCGTTGGTCACGCTCGAGGCCGTGGTCAATGCCGCTCGGCGGGCCAGCTTCGTCACCGCCGGCGCGTTGGGCAAGGGCGAGAAGCTGTTCGCCTCGATCGACCTATCCAAGGTCACCGACCTGACCATCAAGCGTGATCCCTCGCGCCAAGAGTCGCACCTGTTCGGGACGTGGGCGCACGACGGCAGCGGCGCCCTCCGCGTCGGGCTGTACGGCAACCGCGTCGAGTGCCAGAACATGCTCAACGCCGCGCTCGGCTACTCCGAGGGCCGTGGGCTGCTGGTCAGCATCCGCCACGTCGGCGACCTGACCGAACACCTGCGCGAGGCGCAGCACGTCCTGGGTTTCATCGAGAAGCAGGCCAAGGCCCACGTCGCGCTGATGAACGCGCTCAACAGCGTGCCCGTGCCGACGCCTACCCAGAAGTGGCTCAACAGCTTCCTCGATCAGCTGGTCCCGATCCCGCCCGAGATGGAGCGGCCGGCGTCGCGTGAGGTTGCGCGCAACGAGATCCGTGGACTGTTCGCCCACTCCAAGACGCTCGTCGGCGTCCCGCAGTCGCCCTACCGGGTGCTGCAAGCCGTCGCCGAGTACGCCGACCACTACCGCCCGATGCGCGTCGGTGGGCAGGTGCCGGTCGAGCAGGCCGCCGAGCGGCGGTTCCGCTCGATCATCGAGGGGCCGGCAGCCGACATGAAGGCGCGCGCGCTGGAGCTCCTGCGCCAGGAGTTCATGGTCGATGCGCCCTCGGGCGCCAAGGTGCTGATCCCGCATCGGCGCAGCGTCGCCGCGCTGCAGTGAAGCGACCGACATGGATGCAGGTAGCCGACGCGCTCGGCTACCTGCTCCTGCTCGCTTTCGTCGTGTTCATCGGCTGGCAGTTATGGCGACTATACCAATAGGGATCTGAGCCCTGCCTGCGCCGGACCGGCGGATGGCACGCCCGTCGATCCGGCGCAGGGAGCGCTGCAGAAATGGCGTTCCGGAAAGGAGAAGCATGACCAACACGAAAGGGCCGCCGATCGAGGATGGCGAATACCTGTCGCTCAAGGAAGCCGCCAAGCTGATCGGTGTCCATCAGGCCACCATCCGCGAAGCAGTCAAGTCGGGCGAGCTGCCCTCGTTCATTCCACGTGGCCGCGCACCGTTGCGCGCCGGCCCCGGCCACGGCTACCGCATCAAGCGCCAAGACCTACAGGAATGGTATTTCGGCAAGCCCGGTTAGCAACAACCGTTGCCACCAAAAAACGAATAAAGGAGGCCACCTGACATGAACAAGGTCATACTCATCGGTCGGTTGACCAAGGAGCCTGAGATGCGCAAGCTCGCCTCGGGCAAGATGGTCACGCAGTTCACCATGGCCACCCACGACTACGAGAGTGAGAAGTCGGAGTTCCACTCGATCATAACCTGGGATCGGCTGGCCGAAATCTGTGCCGAGTTCCTGGGCAAGGGCGCGCTCGTCTCGATCGAGGGCAGCATCCAGTCACGCCAGTGGGAGGACGAGAACAAGCTGCGCCACTGGAAGACCGAGATCGTGGCCAACACCCTCGAAATGCTCTCTCCTGCAGCATTTGGAAGGGCTGCGGCGCAACGGCGCAAGAAGGACTACACAGCCGACTTGGCAATGGCAACAAGGGAGGCCACCAACCCATGAGCTACTTCGTCACCAAGAAAGCGGGCTCAGACGAGCTCGACCTGCAGCATTTGGAAGGGCTGCGGCGCGATAGCTATGAACTGTCGCCCGACCGTAACCCGATCATCGCCAAGAAGCTCGGCAAGCTGGCCAAGGTGCCCTATCCGGGGCGCGACTTCCTGCCGCGTGAGTCCTACGGCAAATACGACCCCGCCACCGGCAAGAGCGAAGGCGGTTGGTCGGCCGAGAAGAAAGCCGAGGCGCAGGCCAAGATCGACGCCGATTACGCAGTCAAGGCGGCCGCCTACGAGAAGCTCATGGAGCGCCGCCGCAAGGCGATTGCCAAGATCGCCAAGACGGAGCTGCCCGACAACGAGCGCCGCTTCGAGTACGCCTGGGGCGCACCAAGCTCGACAGCCTCGCGATTGTCGCGCCGGATGCGCCTGCTCACGGCCGAGGACCAGCGCAAGTTCGCCAGCCTCGACCGGCGCATCGCAAAGCTGCAGGCCGAACGCCGGCAGCTGATCGACGAGGGCTTCCGGCGCGGCCGGATGCCGACACCGGAAGAACTCGGCGCGCTGGCTGACAAGCTCGACCGACAGCGCAAGAGCAAGCGCGCCGGCGTGTTGCGCAACGCCGACAAGGAGGCACTCGACAGTAAGTGGGCCGCGCCGCTCAACGTGGCCGCCGTCAAAGCCGCAGCCGACGCGGCTGCCGTCCAAGCCAAGGCCGCCAAGGAGGCGGCAAAGAAGAAGGAACGCGCAGCTGCCAAGCGGGCGATGGCCCGCGAGCGGCGCACGATCCTCGCCCGCCAAGCCCACAACGCAGGCGCCGCAGATCGCGTCGCCGCCAAGCGTGCTGCCCGGGTATCCGCATGACCTGGGAAAAGGCCCATCCAGTCATGACCCATTTCAACGGACTCGTGGCCAAGACAACCGTAAACGGCACCGAATACGGCCTGTTTCGTGAGAAGGTAGGCCACGTGCCGGCGCACCGGCGCTGGGCCATCCGGCAACGGACCAATCGAGCGAGCAGCTGGTCATTCCCGCTGTGTGGGTTCGGATCGCGCAAGAAGGCTGAGGCATGGGTCGAGGCCAACGTCAAGCCGCGCGTCGAATGAGCCGCATCGACGCCGCCCTGCGCATCGAGAACCGGCGTGCGGCCGACCTGCCCAGCAGCAAGGCCACGCTGCTGCGCCAAAAGCTGACCTGGCCGACGAGCCCGATGGACCGCCTCGTCGCCGAGAACCTACTGCGGGAAGCGGTCACCCGCGGCACGCTGTCGCCACGCGAAGCGGCGCAGCTGCAGGCCCTCGTCCTGCATTGGGACGAGGCAGCGCTGCCTGAGCGGTTGGTGCTCTACCGCGTCATGTACGAACTGATGGGCGGCCGCGAACCGGTTGCCGGCCGGCCGGCCATCCTGAACTTCTGAAAGGAGGCCACCCATGAGGATCTACTCCAACACCAGCTTCTTCCTCGCCGTGAACGAAGAAGTGACCATCGACGCCCAGCACAACGACCTGGGCGACTACATCCGCATCACCGATGGCAACAACACCCTCAACCTGCACTTCCCGCGCGACCTGCCGGGCGAGAGCGCCAAGGCGCTCGCCGACCTGCGCGCCGCGCTCGATGCCATCGAACGCGGCCAGAGCAAGCGCCCGACGCCGCTGTACGCCGTGCGCGACCAGGCAACCAAGCTCTCGCTCTGCGCCCGGGACAACTGCCACCACGCCGAAGCGAGCCACGTCAGCCACGACGTCGGTCCTGACGGTGGAGGCTGCCTCGATTGCGACTGTTCGTGGTGGCTATCCAAGGCTGACTACGAGCCGTCGCGCGATAACGTCGGCGGGCCGGCCGATGCCTGGAGCGGCGGCTTCGCCGACAACCATTGATGCACATCAACCTGCGGATCCGACACAAAGACCCCGGCCACTTTCATTTCGCCGTCTTCGTTGGCAAGGCCGAGAACCTGACGCACGCCAAGGCAGGCGATCTCGTGCTGACGCCGACGGAGTTCACCCTGTTTGCGGCCCGTGAGTACGACGTTCGCGTCGTTGACGAGACAAGGCAGCCCGATGGCCGGTAACGACCTGACCGAGCACGACCGCGAGTGGATCGCGGCGTGCAACGCGGCTGCCGAGCAGCTGCGTACCGATGGCGTGTTCGAGGACCGCGAGTACCATGGCGCTGTCGTGGTGACTGCGGCGATCGACGTCGCCGAAAACAAGCTGACAGCTAAGCAGCGCGGCCAGCGTCGTCGACAAGCCGAGCTCGAGGCGTCGCGCCATCGCAAGCCGGTTGGCACCTTCTCGGGCAACATGGCACGCGGCCTCTCGGATCGCGGTCACAGTCAGCGATCGCCCAACTCCGCGCCGCAGCCGCGCGGCATGAGCGACGTCAACCCGTACTCGGGTGACCCATTCAAGCGCTAAGGGACGCTAGCGGCGAGAGCCCCGGCCCTTCTTGGGCCGGGGCTTCTTCTTGCCCTCGATCGGCGCGACGTCGTGCTTCTCGGCAAAGGTGCGGTGCAAGTGGTGGTACTTGCCGCCCTTGGCGAACGGACCCTTGCCCTCGGCCTCCATCGCGTAGTAGACGTCGTGGCCGCGTTTCTCGCCGTACTGCTTGACCAGCGAGCTCATCAGCGACGTGACGATTGGCACAACCGGCCTCCCTTCGTAGACGGCTCTCAGCCAGGCATCACGATAGATCGGCGCGAGCCCGACGTGCAGGGTCTCGGGATCGCCCGGCCAGATCACCGAACGAAGCCCGGCGCCGTACCGCCTCGGCATGGCTTACGAGCAGCAATCATCGGCCAATCGGCCCCGCCCACGGCCGAGCCGGCGGCAAAGCCGCGGCAGGTCGACGAACAAACGTGGTGGAAGCCACGTGAACACAGCCAGCACAAGCCGGCCGATTCGTCCTTCGAGCAGCCGCACTTGCAGGTGCATGGACACGCCACACGACGGGACGCCTTGCTCATCCGATCTCCCCGCGCAGCGCCGCGCCCAGCGTGCCGGCCAGGTGGCGCGGCTCGCAGTCGACGCCGTAGATCGACACCAGCTCGGCGTAGCTGACGCTCTTGGCCGCCGGATCCTTCGGGTTCATCTGGTCGAAGGTGGCCAGCAACCTGGGCGCGTAGCTGATCGACCAGCGTTGCAACCGTGGCCACCAGATCGCCAACCAGTAGGGCACATTGACGTGCTGAGCTTGGCGGATGCCGATGCGCTGGCTCGGCCGCAGGTCGGCCAACGGCCACTGCTTGAGGTTGGGGCACTCCTTGACCTCGATCATCGTCGCGCCGTTGACCAAGCCAAGCTGCCACCACGTGAAACCGGCGGCGATCGGATTGGGCTCGAACCACACCAGGAAGTCGGCCGGCTTCCAGTTGCGCGCATCATCGGGCGGCTTGTAGACCATCAGCCGCATCGTTTCGCCAAGCTCGGTCAGGGCCTCGCGGACCTTGGCCTCCGATGGACCCTTCACGCGCCGACCGCGTTCTTGTAGGCCATCACGTCCTCGAAGTCGCGCTTGCTGCCGCCAGCGTCAGGATGGTGGACACGCAGCGCCTTCTTGAGCCCGCCGGCCTGCTCGGCCAGGATCCGGCCGCGCTCAGCGTCGACGACGTGACCAGCGGGCAGCTGCGAAAAGCCTTCGTATTGCTGGCCGGTCTGGGTGACGCCATAGCGGTCGAGCATGCGCAGGGCCTCGAGACCCTTGGCGATCGCATACAGGTTGGAGTTGAAGTCGCGGAAGGCGTTGGTGTGGAAGACCAGCTGCCGATCGCCAACCATGAACGTGACCTCGACGCCGGTAGCGTAGTAGACCGGCTGGCGCATCGTGCCGGCCAGGCTGATGTTGTTGGGCGGCGTGACGACGCCAATCTGGACGTCGAAGCCCTTGATCCGACCGACTTCGTAGTCGAGCATGGACAGGGCATCGTTCCGGTTGACATAGCGCTGCGTGCTGCGCTGGTAGAAGCGATTGGCCTGAGCCTTCTCGTCGGGGTAGGGCCAGTTGGGCATCGCGCGGTAGACGGCTCGCATCAGCCGACCTCCCGCCGCGCAATCGCCGCGTTGGCCCAGAACATCGCTTCCTCGAGCTTGGTGAACACGAGGCTCTTTTCGCGGCCCTCGGGCAGCAGTGCATCGAGCTCGACGGCGATCTCGAGCAGCGCATTGCGCACCTGCTGGTGGGCGCCAGCCTTGTAGTCGTTGGGCTTGTGGTAAGTGAAGCGCACGGCCAGGTCGGCCAGTCGATCCGTGCGCAGGTCAGGCGGTTGAGCTTGAGCCATGGGCGGCCTCCCTTTCTCGCTTGTCGAGCAGCTGCTCGAGGGACTTCCAGTAGGCCATCGCCGAGCGATATGCGCGGTACGCCTCCTTCACTTCAGCGGATTGCGCTGGCATGGCGTCGGGCAAAATCCCCGATTGGAACCACAGGTAAAAGGCGCCGGTTGGGTCGTGCTCGGTCAGCCAGGTGATGCCCTTGCCTACCTTCTCCTGCAACTTGAGCAGCGGCATCGCCGCCGGCGATTCAGCACCCGGCTCCGCGGTCATCCGGCGTCGCCGGGGTGGAGGGCGGCGAGAATGGCGGCAGCAAACTCAGGACTCGTACCCTTGCGGACGATGGCCCCGCCATCGGGCTGCGGCTCCCACCAGTGCCACAACTCGGTCGTGTGGAGCCCGTGCAGCGCCTCGGCCAGCACCTCCCCGCTCGGCCAGCGAGGTTCGGCAGGGGCGCGGCTGCGGCGCGCTAGGTCCTCTGCCGCTGCTACACCCGGAGGCTCGGCACGCTTCGCAGCGGCCGTCTGCTCGGAGAGGTGCGGGCCGTTGCACTTCCAGGGCGTGACGCAGTTCGGGCACATGTTGTCGGCCTCATCGAAGGGCTGGGGTTCGGCAGGGGCGGTGGGCTGCTCAGGAAGGCGCGGGCCGCCGAGATCGCGCAAGAGGTCTTTCCAGCCACAGGTACAGATGCGCCCGATGCCCCTGTTGGCATCGCACATCGTCAGGTGCGAGGCGTAAGGCAGCGCCTCCCGCAGCCGCCTCACCCGGTCCTTCTCTGCGGCGAGAGCGGTAGCGGCGGTGGCTTCGGCTTCGATGGCGACGACCTGTGCTACTACTTCGGCCCGTTCCGCATCGTCGCTGATGAAACGGTCATCGGCCCATGCCAGCAGCGCCCGTCCCGCAGCGGTAGTCGGCTCGCTGGTCATGGTGCCTCCTTGGCGTCGAGAGCGTTCTGCTGCTCGCGCCAAGCCTCAAGCTCGTCGATCGACTTGATCCTGCCGTGCCTGATCAGGATGTCGGCAGCGAAACGGTCGTTGTCGTTGTATTTGCGCTGCTCGTTGGCGGCGGCGCGGAGATCGGCGGCGGCGGCGATGCGTGCTTCGCGTTGCGCCTCGCGCTCCAGGTGCCCGTACTCCCCCTGTGCGGCGCCGAGCGCGTCATGCGGCGAATGGTGCAGCAGCCGGGCGCTCGCGCGTCCTGACGCGACATACGTGTCGTACTTCCCACAGGCCCCTTTTAGTGCCCGGATCAACGAAGCAAGTTGTTGGGCTTGATCACTTGCCATTGGTGGCCTCCTTCGGTGAAGTTGTACGTCCAGGCCTCGCCCGCGCGTTGCGCGCGTCCCGCCTATCCATGCGCGCGCGAGCAGGTGGTAGTAAAACACTGCTCCCCCGAGAGCTTTCTCGATCCGGCGTACTACTTTCGGCGCGGCGGGTTCCGAGTAGCAGGCCGCGGCTGACCGTGGCCAGCATCCCGATCGTGTCGGGGTGGATGCTGCCCAGGTCGGCCGGGTACAGGTTGAGCGCCTGCGCCAGGAACACCTTCGGGTCGAACGAACGGATCGTCGGGCTGTAGACGCCCTGCTCGTCGGGTTCGCCCCACTCGATGTGTACGACTCGCTCGGGCGCTGCCTGCCGGTGGAGCTCGAGCAGGTACACGTCGGCGATGCGGACCAGGTAGTCAGTCACAGGTGGCCTCCCCGGATGGTGGGTCTGTCGTCATCCTACAGTGCCTCCTTGCAAATGTCAACCGAATGTGGTAGACTCGTAGGGTCATGAGCCGACGCAAGGGTCAGGGCATCAAGACGGGGCCGACTGGCTGGGGCCAGCGGCGCCGCGGTTTGGGTATCTCGCTGGACGACCTGGCGCTCGAGTCGGGCATCACCAAGAGTCGGGTCTGGATGATCGAGCAGGGCGTGTCGCCGACGCCCGAGGAAGCGATCGCCCTGGGGCAGACCTATCAGCGTCTTGAACGGGCGCGCCGCGAGGCAGTCGCGGTAGAGTAAGCGCGCTCGAGCCAGCGAAGGGGCCAGGGGCTCAAGGCGTGGTGGCCTCCGGTCTCGGACCCCTTCGCTG
>Ga0209108_10001865_pt1 | contig 12195 bp, 7 predicted proteins | sample Rifsed10ft1_FD_184003 | JGI IMG/M metagenome (GOLD analysis project Ga0209108, IMG submission 184003) | Soil microbial communities from Rifle, Colorado, USA - sediment 10ft 1 (version 2) | ecosystem: Environmental > Terrestrial > Deep subsurface > Rock core/Sediment | place: Rifle, Colorado...
CCGCCGCTGATCTCATCATCTCGTTCCGGGTCGGTGATCGTCGATGCGTAGGCCGTCGACCAGCCGGTTCCATCGCGTTCCTCCAGGAAGGGGTCTCCCCAGGTGTTCGACCAGTAGGCGATGGCGAAAACCTGCACACCCCTGTCCTCCTCGCCATCGTTATCTACATCCACAAACGTGCCCTGCGGGATGGCTGGCAGGGCCAGAGAATAGGTAAGGGAATTATCCTCCTGGAGCGCTACCGCACCGATCGTTTGGCCTTCCACTGGAAATTCAAACTCCAGATTACGGTTGACGAAGCCCGCCTGGTCTTCTAACAGGACGAAAGGTTCTGAGATTGAGTTCAAGAAGAATGGCGAAGTATAGGGAATCTCCCCAGATATGAAGACCGGTTCATCCGGGTTCGTCGTTCCCGGCTGAACTGGCGCCGGAGGGATTGCAGTTGGGATTTCCGTGGAAAGCGGCGCGCGTGTAGGCGTTTGCGAGGCCCGCGCTGTAGGCGTCGGGGATTGGATGGGTCCCAGGATCGCCTGGCAGGCCAGCGAGACCAGGGCAAAGATTGCAACGATCAGGAGAATTCTGCCGAAATTTTTCATTTCACCATTCTACTATAGGTTCTCAATATAAAAGTGGGACCGATAAATCCAAATCCAACCTGGTTACGTATTTATGAATAAGCAGAATATGGGTTTGGTCCACGGAGGAGGTGATCATAAGGATACAACCATTCAATTTGCCGTAATACTAAGAATCGGTTAGTCAAGAAGAACTGACGGAGGAAAAAATGAAAAAACTACGTTTCTTTCTAATTCTCATGGTGATTGCACTGCTGGCTACCGCCGGTGTCGCCGCCGCTCAATCGGATCAGCGCAACTTTCGTGCTCATTTAAGTGGTGATAACGAGGTTCCGCCAGTAGATACCCTGGCCCAAGGGCAAGCGATTTTCAAACTCAGCGATGATGGGACCGCGCTTCATTACAAACTCATAGCAGCGAACATTGATAATATCCTCCAGGCCCACATTCACGTGGGACCGGCTGGAGCAAATGGTCCGGTTGTGGCATTTTTGTATCCGAGCGCGCCTCCAGCACAATTAATTCCGGGCCGATTTGACGGTGTACTCGCAGAAGGAACCATAACAGCTGCTAACCTTACCGGTCCATTAACAGGAGCATCTCTGGATAGTTTGATCGCTGAGATGAGAGCGGGGAATACTTATACAAACGTCCATACGATTGCCTTCCCAGGCGGTGAAGTCCGCGGCCAGAACCACTAACAAAATCGCCTCATATCAAAAGACACCTAAATTCCTTAAATGCGACCGAAGCCTTCCCGGTCGCATTTTTTGTTAATTGGTCTGCCGCATCCGCCGCGTCTTCGCGGTTCAATCCCTTTCAGCCCGGAAAAACGATTTGCATTAGGAGGAACCTGATGAATGACACCACCCGTAACGACATTCGCAAGCTACTTAAAAACTTCGGCATCCAGGCCGATGAGGCCATCACCGCCCATCTCGAGAGCCTTCCCACCGGCCAACCTCTGCATATCCGCATCACATTGGAAGACCTCACGGATTATGGCCAGACTCCTCCTGATGAGGAGCTACACCTGGAGATCGAGGGCGAAATACGTCCCTGAGCCTGGTCGCTCGATTCCGCTATTTGGAATTACTTAGAATTCTGCTACTGTTTCCTGCGAAAGAGCAATGAACCGTTTGGCAGGCGTTCATCCAGGAAATAGACGTCAAGAAATTCTGGCATTGTGGAGAATTCTTCGTAATCCTGGTAAGTTTCGTGGTAACCGGGCTCATTGTCCTCGGCGTAGCTTCCGATCATCAAGTCTCTGCTGAGCAGCACGTAATCGACCTGGATATATTCCGTATCAATCTCTAGCAGCTCAGCAGGTTCCGCGGGCAGGCGCAGTGTCCGCCGGCCGGTAAATAAGCTGACCTGTTCAGAAATATCGGAAGCGATCAAAGAACCCTCTTGTGTTCTGCGGTTCACGATATCGTAGGTTTTTTGGTCAAATTGGCTGAGCGGCGCAGGGATGTCTTTATGATCGATAGTTGCGGAAACCAGCAAGTATCCGGCAAGCAGGACCAACAGCGTGCTTACACCGACCTGGATGGACCTGAATGCGAAGGTACTCCGAAGAAGCATAATCAATTCGTTGATGCCCATGATCACTATCAAAGGGCGGAACATGACATAGGAGCGCACGCTGTACACGGTCAGGCTGATCAGCAGAAAAGTCGCCAAGATTAGCGCCAGTGTGGTCCATACAAGGAAGCGGTATTTTTCGCCAGAAGTCCTGGCAAGGCGAAGCAAGCTGATAAAAGCGAAAAATGGCAGAAAAATGAGCATCCGGCGGAAAGAGTTGGCCCAATATGGCGGCGAAAAGATATTTTCGGACACATTATGGAAGAATTTGGTAAGGATGGCGCTGCCATAACGGTCCGCCACGGTAAACAAGTCGGCCGGTGCATAAAGCTGCATCTCCAGGTCGCTATGACCGGAAACAGAATCTAGCACCAGATTGCGCGTTGTCGTAAAAGAGAATAATGGGTCGCCGGCCACTTGCAGATTCCTTATCGACCATGGAACGAGAGGTAGAGACAGGCCAGCCAGGATCAGTAGAATGGCGGATATCCGCTTTCCTGCCGGCGCTTTGCTCCAGGCAAAGCTGAGCGCCAATGGGACCAGCAGGATTAATTGGGTGCGGGTGAGGTAAGCTAAAATGCTTATTGCACCCAGCAGGGGCCATTTCCAGGCTTTCAACCTGTCTGAAATAATTATGATAAAGAACAGCACGAGCAGGAAAGTTGCCAGAGATTCGGTCATGCCGCCGTAGCTGTAAAGCAGGACAACCGGATCACTGGCGAAGAAAAGGGTGCTCAGCACAGCAGTTTCCAGGTTTGTAATCCCTTTAGCTAACCAGAAGAGAAGCGCTACACTGGCAAGGTGCCAGAACCCGGATTGAATCACCATAGCTACCATCGTGCTTTCGAAGAACCATTGGAAAGCTGCACCGGTAATTGCAACTAACGGGTTGCGATATAGATTGGGCCAGTGGCTTGAATCTAGGCCGCCTCTTTCATGAAAATAAGGGATATGCCTTGGGAAAACCTGTAATGTAGAAAGGCCTTCCCCCTGGTAGACCTGTCGGCTGAGCTGAGCGTAATCGAAGGCGTCTCTGCGGTTCAAAGAATGGGTGTTGAATCCCCAAAACCATAGGGCGGCTACAAGCAGGGAAATAACCAGGCACAAGAATAATGCCTGGTTGTTCACGATTATCGTCTGTTTTGTTTTTGTTGTCAGCCTGGTGATTTTTGTGATCATGGATAGTTAAGTTGTTGCGCTGCTGTTTCAATCGATAAACTATATCTCACATATCCTGGACGTGCAATATTGTCTTCAAGGATATCCGCCTTTAACGAAGTGCAGCAATTCTCATTTTGTCGCGGCGAGGAGTTTTCTTTGCCGAGCAGCGTTTAAGCTGCATTCTCATGCAGCCCTGCATAGCTGCTTCTTGGCAGCCCTTATGCAGCCGCTGCCGCAGTCACCACTTAGCCAAAGCGCGAGATTCGCTCCGCTCCTTCGCAATGACAGTTTCCTAGGGGAAGAAGGGCGCTGGCGCTGTGGTGCTACTCGCAATGACACGATAATTAGTATTGCTGGACGAAGTGTGCGTAAACGAAGTGTGCGTAAGTTGACAAGCACGACTTTAGAGGGTATAAGCTTGTCGTGTATTTGGTGCACCAGCACAACTAAAAGATGACCGTACGCACACTAACTTTAAGTGATGTCCTCCTGAGGTTCATCTATAGCCCCCAGATTAGAACACGCTTCTCTGAGGTTGAATTAGTGCTGGGTTGCGGGGATCTGCCGTATTATTACTTGGAATACATTATCAGTTCACTGGATGTCCCTTTGTACTTTGTTCGTGGGAATCATGCTAGTATCGTCGAACACACGGTCGCCGGCCCCCGTTCAGGCCCCCTGGGCGCAGTCGATCTGCATCGGCAGGTGATTAATCATGATGGCTTGCTGCTCTGTGGCGTTGAGGGTAGCCTGCGATATCGCGAGGGTCCCTTTCAATACTCCCAATCACAGATGTGGTTTCACGTGCTCTCCCTGGTGCCTGGGCTGCTATTAAACCGGGCGATTTACGGTCGTTATCTCGACGTATTTGTCAGCCACGCGCCTCCTTGGGGTATTCACGATAAACCAGACCTGCCCCATCAAGGGATAAAAGCCTTTCGCTGGTTGCTCAAGGTTTTCCAGCCCAGTTACCACTTTCACGGTCATATCCATGTCTACCATCCGGATGAAGTTACAGAGACGAAATTCAACGAGACCAGGGTGATCAACACCTATGGCTACATTGAAATCAACTTGGAGCCTGCCGCAAGTGGTTTTGCGCCCCTCGGTTTTTTGAGTTCAAGTCTATCGACAGATTAGAACCGGAAAATCTGCCTCACGGAGCACTTGATCGACCGCGCTGCCGAGCATCACTTCCATGACAGGTCTGTGCCCGTAACCACCCATGATCAGTAGCTCGCTTTTTTGATCCCTTGCCGCTGCCAGGATGGCAGCTCCGACCTCCCCTCGCGTTTCGATAAAAGTTACTTTTGTGCTTCCCGAGTTTAGATATTGGCTTGTCGATTGAAGGATTTTTTCCGTATCTTTACCTTCTTCTGAAACGGTTAGCGCAACCAGAGGAATCCGCCATTGAGCCGCCAGGTATGCGGCGACATATAGTGCTTCTCTTCCTTTTGGACTACCATCGTATGCCAGGAGCGCGCTGCTAAGCGGGCTTGTCTTGCCGGGTACTGCTAAGATTGGCCGTGGGCAGCGGCGGATTAGGGTTCCAAAGCCGGAGCTCAGCCGCGAAGCAGGCTGTGGGCCTGGCGGGTGCGCTAAATTCAAAATCACCAAATCTACCCATCTGGCCCGGTCACAGATTTGCCGGGCGATGGAACCAACGGTAACGGCGAAGTCGCCTGCAATCCCGGCCGCCGCGCACCTCCCTTCAAACTCTTCCTTCATCGCTAATACGGAAGCTCTGTCTTTTTCTTCTTCATCGGAGACAACATGAAGTCCGTGGAGACGGGCGCCTTCGCGCTGCGCGATTAGAATGGCCTGCTCGACGGCCTGCCAGCCTTCCAACTGTTTCGGGATGGGTACGAGCAAGTCTAGAAAGAGGCGCGTCTCTGCCTGAGGTTCCGGTTTCTGGCGCTTCTTCATCCTGCGCCACTCACCTGGCGGAGGCCCCGCTTCGAGTTCATCTGGCAGCAGCGTATCCAATATTTTGCCCCCTATCCTGGTGACGACGCGTTCCGGTCGGTTGCTGTATTGCTCGGCCAGATTGCTGGCCGCGGCTTCCAGGCCAATATCCCACTCCAGCTCCTCTTCTATCCGCGTCCGGTGCTTCGTCACCCATAAATACAGGTCGGTTTCCGTACGGTTTGGGAATTCCCGCATAATTCCTTGTCCTCGAATCGCCATGATGACCGGGGCGTAGATCGTATCATACCAGTGGGTGACTGCCTCACCGTAGGGGACCTCCCGATTCTGCTCTTCTCCGAGAAAATACCGGTGAGTTTGTATTTGTTCTTCAAGTAATTGGTACTTACCGGGGATCGTTACGTTGAGGTCTGCTCCTTTTCTGAGTTCGTCCAGGCGAGTCCGTTCCAAAAATTCGGCATATTCGGCCTTGATGATTAAATCTATTGGCTGGACATCCGGGGTTAATGAAACCTTTGTCTTTAACTCCGTGACGTAGGCTTGAATGTGCTTTGCCCCCATCTGTCGGGCCACGGAGACCCGATGGTTGCCGTCCACAACAAAGTAGGCCTCACCAATCTTGTAAACTTCGATGGGCGGCATATTGCTGAGCTCCGTTACAGCTACTTTGACTCTCACCCAGCGATCCTCAATGGTATCCTGCCTTGGCAAGAAGTCGCGGGTGAAGTCGCTGTAGCGGCCTACGCTGCCAATTATGGCGTCGAGTGAAATCTCTTTCAAGCCGAGTGCGCCGGTGGTTCGGGCTTTAAGTTTCGCGCGCACATCTTCATAGGATAATAAACCGATGGATTTTCCAGTAAGACGAGCCAGTACATTCTTTAAGGCCGCTTGCCGGCGCGCCTGGCGGAAGTCCTGGGCTGCGTTGCTCGATAGGATGGACCTTCTGCTTGTCATGGAACTGATGGCTCTTTTTTGATTAGATAATCTCGCGTTATTACAGCTGTCGCCTTTTTCCAGGCCTATTTTACACAACTTTGTGCTGGAGTAGCAATGGGTATCAACCTCTAATGCTCGTACCTCAATGCCGAGGACGGTTATCTCGACTTCTCTTTTTGAGTGCTCCGGTGAGACCCATTCTGAATCGATTATTTAGGGTAGAACCCAGGCTGGTAAAATATGTTGTGTATTCGTTAGCTAGGTGCAATCCAGCGAACAATGGGGATTAGATTGATTTTCTTGTTTTCGGATTAGGTGCAGAAAGGAGATTCTTCATTGAGCGAGTTCTACAAACTCAGCACGGCTGAGGTGTTAAAGCAGCTGGAGGTCGACCCAGAGCGCGGTCTCAGCCAGGCGGAGGTTGCCCGGCGCCTGGAGCAGTATGGACTTAACGAGCTCATCGAGAAGGGGGTCAAGAGTCCATGGAAGATCTTGTGGGAGCAGCTGACCGCTACCATGGTCATCATCTTGATCGTTGCCGCGGTCGTTTCTGCCTTCCTGGGAGACTTTAAAGATGCCATTGCCATCCTCGCCATCGTGATTTTGAACGCTCTGTTGGGGTTCCGCCAGGAGTATAGGGCGGAGCAGGCCATGGCCGCGTTGAAAAAAATGGCCGTTCCTACGGTGCGGGTTCGCCGAGATGGGCACGTTCTCGAGATCTCCGCCCGGGAATTAGTTCCTGGGGATATCCTTCTTTTGGAGGCAGGCAATATCATTCCGGCCGATTGTCGGTTGATCGAGAGCGTCAACTTGCGGATTGAGGAAGCTGCATTAACTGGAGAATCCGTACCGGTGGATAAAGACGCTCAATTCATCGCCGATTCTGACCTGCCTTTAGGCGACCGGCGCAACATGGCGTTCATGGGCACTGTGGTGACCTATGGGCGCGGTCAGGCAGTTGTGGTTGCTACCGGGATGCAAACGGAGTTGGGTAATATCGCTACAATGCTCCAGGAGACGGAAGAAGACCAGACCCCGTTGCAGCGGCGCCTGGATGAACTCGGCAAAGGTCTCGCTCTGGCCGCCCTCGGTCTCGTGGCTGTAGTCTTTACCCTGGGCTTGTTCCGCGGTGAGGAGCTGGAGTTCATGTTCCTCACCGCCATCAGCATGGCTGTCGCCGCCGTACCCGAGGGTTTGCCGGCTGTGGTCACCATCGCGCTGGCTTTGGGCGCTCAAAGGATGCTCCGCCGAGAGGCTTTGATCCGCAAGCTGCCTGCTGTGGAAGGTCTAGGCTCTGTCACGGTGATTTGTTCGGATAAGACGGGTACGCTTACCGAAAACCGGATGACGGTTACTGTATTGGATGTGGCCGGGCATAAAGTCGATTTGATTGAAGATTTGCGACGCATGGCGCCTGAAACTCGCCGCAAACCTCCCGATAAACCTGAAGAAGAGCATATTGCTATGCTGCGCGATCATCCGGCCTTGGCGGTGCTACTGGCCGGAGGCGCGCTTGCTAATGATGCTTTGCTTGAGGTGGATGGGGAAGACTTAAATATCGTTGGCGATCCCACGGAGGGAGCGCTAGTTTTGGCAGCTGCCCGGATGGGGTTATGGAAAAGCGAACTTGAAAGCATCTTCCCTCGCGTAGCGGAAGTCCCCTTCGACTCCGACCGTAAACGGATGAGTACCGTGCACGAGTTCCCTGCTTCGTCAGATCAAATTCCAGAAAAATTGGCAAGCGTATGGAACTGGAGGAGCTGGTTGGGCGAATTTCAATACGTGGTCTTTACAAAAGGAGCCGTGGACAGCCTCTTGGAAGTTTCTGACCGCGTTTGGGTTGACGATCAGGTTGAGGACCTTAGCAAGTCTTGGTGTGATCGGATTATGGCGGCCAACAATGATCTGGCGCAGCAGGGGGTCCGTGTTTTGGGTGTGGCGGTTAAATCGTTGGATGCTCTACCGGAAGAAAGCACCCCGGAGGGCCTGGAACACAGCCTCATCTTCGTCGGCATGATGGGCATGATCGATCCCGCTCGGCCGGAAGTAAAAGACGCGGTGAAGATTTGCAAAACTGCTGGAATTCGCCCGGTTATGATCACCGGGGATCATCCTTTGACTGCTCGCTATATTGCCGAAGAATTAGGCATTGCCTCCAACGGCGCTATTCTTTCCGGTCAGGATCTGGCTCGCATGTCCGATTCTGAACTGGAAGAAGTGGTCATGCAGGTGAATGTATACGCTCGTGTCTCTCCTGAGCACAAATTGAGGATCGTCCGCGCTCTGCAACAAAATGGCCAGATAGTTGCAATGACCGGGGATGGCGTTAACGACGCTCCTGCCCTGAGAAGATCCGATATAGGCGTAGCCATGGGGATCACCGGTACGGATGTTGCCAAAGAGGCCGCGGATATGGTCTTGCTGGACGATAATTTCGCCACCATCGTAGCAGCCATTGAGGAAGGGCGCACGATTTATGACAACATCCGGAAGTTCTTCAAATATACGATGACAAGCAATGCCGGTGAGATCTGGGTAATGCTCGTCGCCCCATTTCTGGGTATGCCTTTGCCGCTTTTGCCGCTTCAGATTCTGTGGATTAACCTGGTCACCGACGGTTTGCCGGGCCTGGCGTTGGGGGTTGAACCCCCTGAGCGTGACATCATGCGCCGCCCCCCCTATGACCCAAAGGAGAGCTTCTTCGGGCGTGGCTTGGGATGGCAAATCGTCTGGATCGGCCTTTTGATGGGAGCCATATCCCTTGGTCTGGGATACTGGTTGTGGTCTGTCGACCATCCCCACTGGCAGACGATTGTCTTCACCACTTTAACCCTCTCTCAAATGGGCAATGCTCTGGCGGTTCGCTCTGAGAAAGGCTCCCTCTTCCAGATTGGTCTGCTCTCCAATCGCCCGCTCTTGGGCGCAGTTCTTCTGACGTTGGTTTTACAGCTGGCTGTGATCTACGTGCCCGTTCTGCAGGAGTTCTTCAGGACCAACCCGCTCTCCTTAACGGATCTGGGCTTAAGTCTGGTGGTAAGCACAGCCGTCTTTTGGTCGGTAGAGCTGGTCAAGTGGATCCAGCGGGCTCGATCTTCTCAGGATGAGTAATCCGGAGCACGCTTTGTTCGCTTTAGGTGTTCTCAGGTGTGGCCGCCCACATTCAGTATGAGAGCGATATGTCAAGGATCAGCGTTTACGCAATGTCAGGCGCTGATGTGTGGCAGTGCTGTGTAAGGTTCCTTGGGGGAGCACATTTAGAGGAGAGAGACGATGTTCAAAAAAATATTGGTACCGTTAGACAAGTCGGCGCTCGCAGAATCCGTCTTGCCGCATGTCATCACCGTTGCCAGGACCTTTCAATCAAGCATCTCGCTGCTGGTTGTATCCGATACGAATAGATCCTCCGGCAGGCCATTGTCGGTAGATCCACTAGAATGGCAGATAAAGAGGGTTGAGGATGATGCTTACATTCAGAGGATAAAAACTGAGCTGAAGAACGCCGGGCTGGAAACGGAGGCTCAGCTCATGGAAGGCAATCCTCCTGAGAATATTGTCGAATTGTGCCGGAATTCGGATATCGATCTGGTAATTCTCAGCAGTCACGGCAAATCTGGTTTGACAGGCTGGAATGTCAGTAGTGTTGTACACAAAGTCATTCAACGCGCGCACACTTCCGTGATGATCGTCCGTGCTTATCATCCAGCCCCAACAAAAATAGAACCGGTTGATTATGATCGACTGCTTGTTCCATTGGATGGTTCTATGCGCGCCGAATCAATTATTCCCGCCGCCATTTCATTAACTGAAAGCAACCGGGCCGAGCTTCACCTGGTTTATGTAGTCGAAAAGCCGGGAATGCCGAGCCGAATGCCGCTCAATCAATCAGATCTGGAATTAACAAAACAAATCGTTGAGCGCAATCTTGAGGAGGCACAAGATTACTTTGATCATCTTCAAGACCGGATAGCCATCGAAATCAAACCTACCATATTGGTAGATGAAAATGTCGCCGACGCCCTGCACAGTTTGATTGAGGAGCAGAATGTGGATCTCGTCCTGTTAAGCGCCCATGGTTATGGCTATACCGGGCAGACGCTGCGGCCATATGGCAGGCTGGCGATGAGTCTGATCGAATACGGAACTTCCTCAATGCTTGTCTTACAAGATATATCTAAAGGTGAGTTTTCGATGTCCAAGGCTGAGTATGTAGCTAAAGACCAGGGAGGCCGGTAAGAACTCCGGAGGAGATTATGCAGACAGGTTCACAAGGGCCGCGAACGGAAGTTGGGCGGGACCAGGGTGATTACCTGGATCAACAGGTCCGAGATCTGGTTGCGCGGCACGCAACCATCCTTGAGACCGATCCGCAGACCTATTTAGTCCGATTCCTCAATGAGCTGGAGAGTGTCTTTAAGTCGGCCTATATATATTTCCGAGAGTTGGATGAAGAGGCGCTAGCGCTTTCCTATGCTGCAGAGTGGTTTCTGGATAATTACTATCTTGTTAAAAGAACGCTGCGCCAGTTGCGCCGGGATCTGCCCTATGGGTTTTATCAAAAATTACCGAAGCTCCACTCTGGGATTCTAGCAGGATACCCTCGTGTTTATGACCTCGCTCGGTGGCAGGTTGGTTACGAGAATGCCGACATCAGCCTGCCTACTCTTCAACGAATCGTCAAATCTTATCAAGAGCATCGCCCGCTCACGATGGGTGAGTTATGGGCTTTGCCAGGTATGCTTCGTTTTGTTCTGCTGGCGAGTTTGGTGCAAGCCCTGAGCCGGGTCACGGGCCTCGAATGGAAGCCTGGCAGTGCGTTTCCGGCCACCGCGGAATTCGAGGAGTCCAGTCCTGACTCCATCATCGCCAATTCTTTTACCAGCCTGCGAAAACTCGCTGCCCAGGATTGGAAGCTATTCTTTGAAGAAAATAGCATTGTCGAGCAAATCCTCCGAAACGATCCGGCCAATATCTATTCAAGTGTGGACTTTGATACTCGCGACCATTATCGCAAGGCTGTTGAAGACCTGGCTGCAGCCAGTGCCTTAGATGAAGTGGAGGTCGCTCATTGTGCGGTTCAGCTTGCGACTCGCCATACAACAGTATCCTCAGCGGGTCAAGAGGATGGGTCCGATCTGAGGCAACGGAAGCATTCTTTCAAGAATGATTGGGTTGGATTGGAGGCGCCTGCTCAATCCCATGTTGGATATTTTTTGGTTGGTGATGGTTGTGAAAATCTGGAGGAGGAATTATATTATCGTCCCTCTTGGCTGGTATTGTTGGGCCGATGGATCTTGGATCACCCTCTCCCAGTTTATTTTTCGGCAATTGTAGCCCTTGCCTTCATTTTTCTTTGGCCGGTGGTTCTCTATGTTATGGTTGCAGGAGGAACGTCTGGTCAGATTGTCGGAAGTATCGTTTTTAGCTTGATCCCCGCCATAACGGTCTCGGTTAGTCTGGTCAATGCCGCCATTACCCGTTTGGTTCCACCATCTTTTCTGCCAAAACTTGATTTCGAAAACGGTGTGCCGACCTCATGTCAAACGATGGTTGTTATTCCCTCCATTGTGAGTGGGGACGATGATATTCAGACGCTTTTGCAGGCGATTGAACTCCATTACTTGCGCAACCCGTATGCCAATCTCGGTTTCGCCTTGCTTACCGATTTCTCTGATGCGAATTATGAAAGCAGATCTGAGGATGAAGAACTGGTTGAAAAATTGGTGGCAGGTGTTCGCCGGTTGAACCAACAATATGAAAACCAGGGAATTCATCCCTTCTATTTATTTCACCGCCGCAGGAAATGGAACCCGCGTGAAGGCGTATGGATGGGTTGGGAACGCAAGCGTGGAAAACTGGCGGAGTTCAACCGCTTGGTATCTGGTAACCAAGAAACTTCATTTTACATCCAGGAAGGTGATCTATCACAGTTGCCCGAGGTGCGCTACGTTATTACATTGGATACGGATACGGTTCTACCCAGCGGAAGCGCTGCACGCTTGGTCGCCACCCTGGC
>Ga0209108_10001867_pt1 | contig 12191 bp, 11 predicted proteins | sample Rifsed10ft1_FD_184003 | JGI IMG/M metagenome (GOLD analysis project Ga0209108, IMG submission 184003) | Soil microbial communities from Rifle, Colorado, USA - sediment 10ft 1 (version 2) | ecosystem: Environmental > Terrestrial > Deep subsurface > Rock core/Sediment | place: Rifle, Colorado...
CGCGCCGCGAGCACGAGCTCGTCGACGGGTTTCTCGAGTTGCGCGAGCCGCTGCGTGAGCGCCGCTTGGCTTCGCCGCCTTGCCGCGACTGTCATCGGCTTGCCGCGATGGCGCTCGAGCCAACCGTCGGCTTGGAGCAGCGCATAGGCCTTCGAGATCGTCATCGGATTCACGGCGTGCTCGAGCGCGAGCTCGCGCACGGACGGCAGCGTGGCGCCCGGCGCGAGCTGACCACCGGCGATCACAAGAATCGCGAGCGGAGCTCGCTCCTACAAAGGCATGGTGAGAGCGTGAATGGAAGATAACGGCGTCGTCAGAGCGTGGAGGAAAAACAACGGCATCACAGCGTGCACTCGTACGGCAGAACGGCAACGCCGGGGCGCCATTCCCACACGGAGTAATCGGCGGCGACGACGGGCTCCGTGAATGCCGCGGGATCGGTAACGGTAATGCTGTAAGTGAGCTCGTTGCCGCTCTCGCCGACGGCGAACTTCTCGGTCATCGCGACGTTCTCGCTCTGCGGCACGCCTTCGAGCCCGTTGATGTCGAAGTAAGGCCAGCTCACGTGTGTCGTCGTCACGACGAGCGTATCGCCTTGCCACTCGCCGATCGAGTAGCCGAGCGGCGACGGCTCCGTCTCGGCAGGGGGCATTTCGGCGCTCATGTGGATCACGCGCTCGAGATCGAAGTACTCCATGCGTAGCAGAATGGCGCCGTCGGGCTGCGCCACGAATTCGATCGGATGCGGGCCCGGACGCGTCATGGCTCGCGGCATACCGATCGCGACGCAGTCGAGCGCCGGGTCGTCGAACGAATCCCATTGCGCGTGCGCGGCGCGCGCCGCCGGCGTCAGCGGCGGGTTTTCGACGAACGAGGACCGCGTCGTGCGCCCGGGCGTCCAGACCTTGAAGAGCCCCTCGCTGGGTGCGCCGCTCTCCGCGGTGTCCGGCACGACCCATTCCGCGCCGCCGATGGTGCGCTCCGACCAGCGTGTCTCCGTTCGGAACATGAGCACTTCGACGCCGTCGGGCAACAGCACGTTGCTCATGAGCAGCCGGCCTTCACGCCGCGTCGACGGAAACCCCGCGACCTTGACCCGTTGGCCGACGACGAACGTTCCGGCGGGCACGCCGCGACGCACTGTGCCGATCAGGTCCGCGGCTTCCATTTTCCATAGCGCTTCCGCGCCGCCCTCGCCCGCCGTTTTGATCGTGAGCCCGACATGCGGATTCCGCCACACGACTTCGACGATCTCGCCTTCGAGCTCGAGCACGGTATTGCGATCGTATTCGGCGTTCGAGTGATGCGCGCAGGCGACGAGCGGCAACACCAGCAGCGCAGACGCAATGCCACACTTGACGATGCTTGTGTTCATCGGTGGAGCCACCCTACACTCGAGCAAGGCTCAGATTGTAACCTCGGGGGAGCGCATGAGAACCGCCTATACAAGTGCGGCGTTGGCCGTCACGCTGTCGCTGAGTGGCATGTCGGCCGTCGCGCAAAACACCGCGGACGCGTGCGCCGCGCTCGCGACGCTCGCGTTACCGGATTTGACGAGCATCGAGGCCGAGGCGGTTGCACCCGGCCCATTCGAGCTGCCTGCCGGCCCCGGCGGTCCCGCAACGACCGCAATGCTCCCCGCGCATTGCCGTGTACTCGGCGTCGTCGCGCCCGCGATCCGCTTCGAGGTGTGGCTACCGGAGCCCTCCGCCTGGAACGGCCGCTTCGAGGCCGTCGGCGGCGGCGGGTTCGCGGGTGTCATCAGTCATGGCGCGATGGCGGGCGCGCTGCAAGCCGGCTATGCGACCGCTTCGACGGACACGGGCCACGTCGCGACGGATCTCGAATGGCTCGGCAACGCAGGCCGGTTGCGCGACTACGGCTATCGTGCCATCAACGAGATGACCTCCAAAGCGCAAGCCGTGATCGAGCGCTACTACGACCGCTCCCCCGATTACAGCTACTTCAACGGCTGCTCGACGGGCGGGCGTCAGGGCCTCATGCAAGCGCAGCGGTTCCCGAACGACTACGACGGCATCGTGACGGGTGCGCCGGTGAATCACTTCGTCGAGACGCACTTCACGCAACTCTGGGTCGCGCTCGCGGCAAAGCCCGTCAGCGACGAATCGATTCTGTCGGCGGAAGACCTCGCGCGCGTCAACGACGCCGTGCTCGCTCAATGCGATACGATCGACGGCGTGGAGGACCGCGTCATCGAAGATCCGCGCGTGTGCCACTTCGATCCTGCCGTTCTCCAATGCTCCGGGTCGCAAGCCGGGGAGTGCCTAAACGAAGGTCAGGTCTCGGCGCTGCGCAAGATCTATTCCGGTCCCGTCAATCCAACCACGGGCGAGTCCCTGTTTCCCGGCCTCGCACCGGGCGGCGAGACGACGTGGTCGCTCGTGACGTCGCCGGGGCCCGCGCAAATCCCGAAGGAGTACTTCGCACGCAGCGTATTCAAGAATCCGAATTGGGATTGGCGCACGTTCGATTTCGCCGACGACATCGACCTCGCGCGTCGGCTCACGGGCGAAGTGCTCGACGCGACGAACCCCGACTTGAGCGCGTTCCGCGACGGCGGCGGCAAGCTCATTCTTTATCACGGCTGGAACGATCAGGTCATCTTTCCACAAGGCACGATCGACTACTACGAGCGCGTCGAGGCGGCGCTGACCACCAAACCGAGCACGACGAATCCCGAGACGTCGGATTTCTTTCGGCTGTTCATGGTGCCGGGAATGACGCACTGTCGCGGCGGCACCGGAACCGATCAATTCAACACGCAAGCGGCGATCGAAGCTTGGGTCGAGCGCGGCGTCGCGCCGGATCGCATCGAAGCGAGCCGCCGAGAGGACGGTGCCGTCACACGCACGCGGCCGCTCTGCCCGTACCCGCAGACCGCGCACTACGACGGCAGCGGCGACCCGAACGACACGTCGAATTTCGTCTGCGAATTGTAGGAGCGGCGTCCTGTAAGAGCGAGCTTTGCTCGCGATTCTAAGATCGCGAGCGAAGCTCGCTCCTACAGACCAGCAGCCAATCCCAGGGCGTGCGGGGGCCGAGCAGCGCCTTCGAGCGCGGCGTGCCGAAATCGAGATCGATCTCCCAGGGGTACTCGACGCGCTCGATCGTGTCGATGAGGAACCCGGCGTCCGCGAGGAACTGCGCGATCTCGTCGCTCAAATAGTGCTTGGTCGGCTCGCCGCCGACGTCGACGACGCCGTCGACGAGCGACTGCACCTCGCGCGCCGCGAGTGCTGCGACACGCCGCCCTGTGGCGCGTAGCTCGTTGCCGTCGGCGACGTCGAGGCGAACCAAGGTCTGATAGGTGCGCAGCACCGATTCCCACGAAGGTACGACGAATGCGACTGCGCCGCGCACGCAGCGCGCAATATTGCGCGCGATTCGGAAGCGCATATCGTGGTTCGGCGCAATGAGGCAGTTGACGCAGAACCCGACGTCGGCTTCGACATCGGGCGGCCGCAACCCGGCCAAATCCGCGAGCACGTAGCTCGCGTTGCCCACGTTCGTGAGCTGCTTCGCCTCGTCGAGCAATTTCGGCGCGAAGTCGATGCCGACGACGCGCCGGAAGAAAGGCGCAAACGCGCGCGTCGTCGCGCCCACGCCGCAGCCGAAGTCGGCAGCGACGCTGTCCGTGCCCCCGAGCCTCTCGGCGGTGCGCACCAGCACGCCATCGGTATCGATCGCGGTGATCTCGATGACGTCGTCGGAGTAAGTCGCAGCGAGTCGATTCCAGTAGGCTCTGTTCATGCGAGGCGATCGAGCGCGGCCAACCGCTCGCGGAGCGCCTCGATCTCCTCGATGAGCTCGATTGCGAGCGCAGCCCCCGCGAGGTTGGTTCCGAGATCGCGTTGCAGCCGCGATATTCGTTGCACGTTGCGCAACTGCACGGCGCTGAATCGCCAGCTCTCCGGGTCCACGCCTTGCGGGTCGAGCACGCCCTCCTCGACGAGGCTCACGATCCATTCGACGTGCACCGAGCATGCACGGCAGACGTCGCTCAAGCTCAACTCCGTGCGCTCGTCGAGCAACACGCCGCTCACGATTTCGCGTTTCGTCGCCATCTAGTCCCCCATCCCGACACGCGGATTGAACGCAAGCTTGTCTTGCATCTCGCGGTAGAACGCTTTCGCCTGCTCCGTGTCGGCGGGGGGCAGCACGATTTTCAGCACGACGTAGAGATCGCCGGGCGGGCTTGCCGGGATACCGCGGCCCTTCAAGCGCAGCTTGCGTCCGCCGGCCGAGCCCGCCGGGATCGTCAGGTCGACGACGCCGCCCGGCGTACGCACTTTGGCGGTGCCGCCGAGCGCCGCCTCCCAAGGGGCGACAGGCAGATCCAAGTACAAATCGCTGCCTTCGAAGCGAAAAAGCGCATGCGGTTTGAATTTGACTTCGAGGTAGAGATCGCCGCTGCCGCCTTGACCTACCCCCGGGGCGCCTTGCCCCGCGAGCCGGATCTGCTGTCCCGGCTTGATGCCTTTCGGGATCTTGACGTTGAGGCTGCGCTCGCGCATCCGCACGTGCCCCTGCGCGTCCAGCTCCGGCACCTGCAACGTGATGACGCGTGTTGCGCCGTTGAAGGCATCCTCGACGTCGATCAAGACCTTGGCATGGTGGTCCTCGCCGCGGGCGTGAAATGCACGGGCTCCCGCGCGCGCGCCCGGAGAGCCGCCTCGGCCGAATAGGCTCTCGAAAAACTCGCTGAAAGCGGCGCTGTCGCCGGGCGTGAAGCCGCCCCCGCGAAACTCGAATCCGGAGTCCCAATCGGGCGGCGGCCTGAATTCCTGACCGCTCTTCCAGTTCGAGCCCAGCTGATCGTACGCAGCTCGCTTCTCGGGGTCTTTGAGGACCTCGTAGGCTTCACCGAGCTCCTTGAATCTCTCCTCGGCGCGGGCTTCCTTGCTGACGTCCGGGTGGTATTTACGCGCAAGCTTCCGATAAGCACGTTTGATGTCGTCCTGGGTCGCGTCGCGCTTGACGCCCATGATCTCGTAGTAGTCTTTGAACTCCATAAGCGCATATTAATGCACGGCTGCTTGGGCGCCGCTACACACGAAGGTTGATCTGCGCTAGTCTGTCTCGATGTGGCCGCGTGCGGCCGCAGTCGCCGGCTCAACGCCGGCAGGCCGATGTCGTCGTCCTCGACGCTGTGCGGGCTCGACGGCGAGCTCGCATTTGATACCGCTGCTCATGCGAAAATCCTCGCAAAGCGTGACGAATCGCCGATACAGCGGCTCGAGCGGCGGTGGCGCCGCGACCGCGAGATCACGGATGATTTGCTTCAAGTGCTCGATCGCCGCTTGCGCGAGATCGCTGAGCTCGAGCACCCGCGCCGCGCGGTCGACATGGCCGAGCTGGCCGAGTCGCGCCAAGTTCGCGGCTTTGAGCTGTAAGGCGACGAGCTCTTGTAGAGGCCCGTCGTGCAGGAGCTCTGCCAATGCCTGCCGAACCAACGATGCATCGTCTTTTGAAGCCGAGAGCTCGGCCTCCGCCATTCCGCTCATGGGGTGTACTCCTAAACAATCGCTTTGAACACGGGCGGCGGGGTCGCCGCAGGAATGGCAGGCGTTATACGGGCTTGAGCGCCCGCACGGACGTGTCATACCGTGTCGCTACGTGGCGGCGACACCGGTGCGGCGAGGCGGAAAGCCTCGGCATGATGGGAACTAGCGGTCCGCTTCCGCTCTGATCACGCGGACCGAATACGAACGCGGCGTGTCGCAGCGAAGCACGCCGGTGAAGAGCGCAGCGAACGTCTCACGGCCGCGGCCCTTCGGATTGAGCGCGTCATAGTCGCGGCCGAAGGACTCATACGACCCGTACGCTTGCGCCCATTTGAAGTCGTAGGTCGCGTCGCTACGTTCGCCGTAAGCCGGAAACAGAACCCAGTGCGCCGCATCGGAGCCCGAGCTTTCGGCGTGCTCGACCCACTCGTCGAGAGCAGCGAGCCCCTCGTCGATCGAAACCCCCGCCTCGAGCGTGCAGCTCGCAACGGTCAGCGGACCGAACGCGGACTGCGCCGGCGCCTTGACGGTGTGCAGGGTGTAGTTCGTATTGGTCCCGCAGCTCATGACGCTGCTGAACACGGGTCCGAGCTCGGCGCCGTGCGTGAAGTAGTGGACCAAGCTCGCGCCCATCGTCGCGCCGTCCGGCCACGCGCCCACCCACGCCAAATCGAAGTCGATCTCGTCGCTGTGCGAGAGCGGCGATAATGTGTATGCCGTATAGGGTGGCGCGTCGTAACGCTCCATCCAGGCGTTGAATCCTGTCGCCAGGCCTTCGAGATCCGCGGGACCTTTGCCCTCGGCATAGTGACACGTCAACACTTCGATCGGGGCCGGCGCCGCGACGTTCTGGGCGCCGGCGATGCCCGACGCTACTGAGCCAAGAATGCCCACAACGGCGCTCGCACGTCGTTCGCTCACACGCGACTGGCGGCGAGCGGCGCCGGTTGCGGCAAGCGGGAGAACGTGCGCACGAGCCACTGTTGAAAGTCGTCGAACACCGTGAAGAGCGCCGGCACGATGAACAGGCTCATGATGGTAGAGACCACGAGCCCCCCGATGACCGCAACACCCATCGGCGAGCGGAAGCTCGGGTCTCCGGCCCAGCCCATTGCGACCGGCGTCATGCCCGCGAGCATCGCGATCGACGTCATGACGATCGGCCGTGCGCGCTTCGAGCACGAATCGAGCAACGCGTCGAATCGCGACATGCCGTGATCGCGCTGCGCCATGATTGCGTACTCGACGAGCAGGATCGAGTTCTTCGAGACGATGCCCATGAGCATGAGCAAGCCGATCAGCGAGTTGATCGCGAGCCCATAGCCGCAGAGAAGCAGTGCAACCACGGCGCCCGCGGCCGACGGCGGCAGCGCGGACAGGATCGTGATCGGTTGGACGAACTTGTGAAACAGCATCACGAGCACGGCATAGATCGAGAGAATCCCGATCCCCATCGCGAGCGCAAATTGATCGAAGATCTCGGCAATCCAGCGCGCGTCGCCCGTGGCGAGATGCCGCACGCCCTCGGGCAGGTTCTGCATCGACGGCAGTTGCTCCACCTGATCGAGCGCGTCGCCGAGCGCGAGACCGGCCAAGTCGGCGTCGATCGTGATGTTGCGGCTGCGGTCGACGCGCGTGATCTGGGCCGGCCCCGAGCCGAGCGATACGTCGGCCACGTTCATGAGCGCCACCGTGCCGCCGCTGCTCGGCACCGGCAGCAGGCGCAGGCGCTCGAGATCGCCGCGCGATGCATCGTTCAACCGCACGCGAATCGGAATCTGCCGGTTGTCGAGATTGAACTTGGCGAGGCCCGTTTCGACGTCGCCGCTCGTCGCGATGCGCGTGACGAGGCTCAAAATCTCCGTCGTGACGCCGAGCTCTGCCGCGCGGTCCGGCAGCGGGCGAATGACGATTTCCGGCTTCTGCAACGCCGCGCTGCTCGTGATCGTGCCGAGCCCCGGCATGGTACGAAGCTCGCGCTCGACCGCGGCCCCCGCCAACGCCAGACGCTCGGGCGCATCGCCAGCGAGCGTCACCTCCAAGCGGTCACCGCCCGACCCCTGGAACTGCAGCCGGGCGCCGGGAATGTCGCGCAGCATTTCCGTCGCCTTGCGCTCGAACGCCTGTTGCGCGCCGCGCGTGCCGTCCTCGTTGTCGATTTGAATCGTGAGGTTCGCGCGCCGCACGGCCCCCGCCGAGCCGCCGCCGCTCGGCGAGTTACTCTGCCCCTGCGTGCCGATGGCCGTGTAGATGCTGCCGACTTCGGGCAACGCGGCAAGACGCGTGCGCACTTCCTCGGCGACGGCAAGCGTATCCTCGAGCCCCGCGCCCGGCGCAAGCTCCACCGTGAGCCGCGTAAAGCCATTGTCGCCCGCGGGCGAGAACGCCTGCGGCAACAGCGGAAACAGCGCGAGCATCGAGAAAATGATGACGCTCGCAACGCCGAGCGTCTTCCAGCGGTTCGCGAGGCACCAGCGCACTCGGCCGAGATACCACGTCATGATGCGCGGCGTCGTCACGGGCTCGTCGTGCGGTTTCAAAAAGTACGCGGCCATCATCGGCGTCAGCGTGCGCGCGACGAGCAGCGAGAACAGCACGGCGACCGTGACCGTGAAGCCGAACGGCGCAAAGAACTGGCCCGCGATGCCGCTCATGAACGCGACCGGAATGAACACGGCGCAGATTGTGAGCGTGGTGGCGACGACCGCAAGGCCGATCTCGATCGCGGCTTCCATGGCGGCCTGCCGCGGCGGCTTGCCCTGGCGCAGGTGCCGCACGATGTTCTCGACCTCGACGATCGCGTCGTCGACGAGAATACCGACCACGAGCGTGAGCGCGAGCAACGTCAGAATGTTGAGCGTATAGCCGAGCACGTAGATCGCCCAGAACGTCGGAATGATCGACAGCGGCAACGCGACGGCCGAGACGAGCGTCGCACGCCAATCGCGCAAGAAGAGCCACACGACGATGATGGCGAGAATCGCGCCCTCGATGAGCATTTCCATCGACGAATCGAACGACGTTTGGATGTAGCCGACCGTCGAGCTTGCCTCGGCGAAGCGGATGTCCGGGTATTGCTCGGCGAGCTCGTCCACCGTCGCGCGTGCGTCTTTAGCGACGTCGAGGGCGCTCGCGCCCCACGAGCGCACGATCTCGAAACCGACGACGGGCTCGCCGTCGAGCAGCGCGAGCGCACGCCGCTCGGAGGCCTGATCGCGGATGTCCGCGATCGTATCGAGCCGCACCGACCGCCCATCGGGCAGCGCGATCGGCAAAGCGGCGAGATCGTAGACGGAGGTGATGATGCCGGTCGTGCGAACGGTCTGCTCGAGCCCGCCGACGCGCCCCTCGCCGCCCGGATACTCGGCCTGAATGCGGCGCAGCTGTCGCGATACGTCGGCCGCCGTGGCACCGAGAGCCGCCATGCGATCCGGATCGAGATCGACGCGGATCTCTCGCCCGACGCCGCCGACGCGCGACACGCGGCCGATGCCGGGCACGGCCGACACCGCGCGCGTCACGACCAAGTCCACGAACCACGAAAGCTCGGTGTCGCTCATGCTGTCGGAAGCGACGCTCCAGGTCACGAGAGACCCGCCCGCCGTCGTCACGCGCGACACGATCGGCTCGTTGGCGTCGAGCGGGAGATCGGAACGAATGCGCGTCATCGCATCGCGGACGTCGTCGAGCACGGCGCTCAAATCGGTGCCGAAGCGAAACTCGATGCTCGTCGTCGACACGCCCTCGTCGACCGTCGACGTCAATTGCTCGATGCCCGCGATCGTCGTGACGGCGTCCTCGACCTTTCGTGTCACTTCGCTTTCCATCTGCGTCGGCGCGACGCCTGGATAGGTCACGGTCACGACGACGGCGGGGAACTCGATGTCCGGCCGGTCCTGGACGCCGAGCTTCGGAAAGCTGATGAGCCCCGCGACCGTGAGCGCGATGAACAGCACGATCACGGGAACGGGATTTCTGATCGACCAAGTGACGAAGTTCATGGGCGGCTCGTCGCCACGACGTTCACGAGATCGCCGTCCTTCAAAAAGCCCGCGCCCCTCTCGACGACTCGGTCGCCTGACTCGAGCCCCGACAAGACCTCGATGTCGTCGCCGGAAACGGCGCCGGTCTCGATACGGCGGCGCTCGACCACGCGGTCGTGGCCGACCACGAATACGTAGCTGTAACCGTCGGCGCTCACGAGGCTCTGCAACGGCACGGTGAAGCCCATGCTCCGGCCGATCTCGATTGCGCCGCGAGCAAACATGCCGGGACGCACCTGTTCGCTCGACTCGAGATCGACATAGACGAGAGCGGTTCGGCTCACATTCGAAATCGTCGGCGCGACGGTGCGGATGCGGCCGGTAATCACGGAGCCGTCGGCCGTCGTGATCGTCACGGTTTGTCCCGTCTTGAGCGCTGCGAGCTGCGACTCCGGCACCTCGCCGCGCCATTCGACTCGCCCTTGACGCAGCAGCCGCAACATTTCGCCGCCGGCCTGCGCGATCTGACCGACCGTGACGGTTCGCGACGTGATCACGCCGTGGTCAGGCGCCTTCACGTGCGCGAACTCGAGCCGCAACATCGACGTCTCGAGATCCGCTTGCGCCGACTCGAGCAACGCCTCGGCCGCGAGCGCTTCGCTCTTCAACCGATCGAGGTCGGCTTCGGCGAGCGAATCCATGGCCGCCAACGACTCGCCGCGCCGCAGCGACGCTTCGGCGTTCAGGAGCTCCGCTTCGCGTTGCTTGAGCTGAGCTTGCCGGGTCGCGACCTCGGCCATGAGAAGCCCCGTCGAAAGCTCGACGAGAATCTGACCCGCAGTCACGCGGTCACCGACGTCGACATGAACTTCGGCGACGCGATAGCCGCCGACCTCGGGCGCGATGATGACGTCTTGCCAGGCGTTGATCGAGCCGTTGGCAGTCACCGAGCGCGCGAGCTCCACGGGCTCGAGCTCCACGGTCGTGACCGTGAGGGCTGCGTCGCGTCCGACGCTCGAGACGGCATCCGCCGGCGCGGCCCCGCGATCGGCGGCCGGTACGTTGTCATCGATCAATATCGCGGCAACGGCGGCGATGCCGACGAGCGCTGCGGCGATCGAAAAACGGGCTCGCCAGGAGGTCGAGCCGACATGGAGGTTCACGGAGTCATCCTTGATAATAATCAGGAGCCTGATATGCTATCAGGAAGCTGATAATTGGCAAAGGGCACATGGTCAAGAATTCTCAAGTATTTCAGTTGCCCGGTTGGCTCGACTCGGACAAGCCCGAGGACGTGGTCGGCTTCCTGCTCAAATCCCTACAACACAGCTTCAGACAATCCGTCGACGAGGCGCTGCGCCGCCAAGGCGTCGAGCTCTCGTTCGCGCACTTCGCCGCGCTTTTCGGGCTCAACTACGAGCCCGGGATCACGGGCGCCCAGCTCGCCCGACGTGCGCTCGTCTCGGCGCAAACGATGAACGCGGTGCTCCGCCGCCTCGAGGACGACGGGCTCGTCGCGCGCCGGCCGCATCCCGAAAGCCGCCGCGCCGACAGCTGGCAGGTCACGGACGAAGGCGTGCGGCAGCTCGCGCGCGCGCGGGGCGTTGCCCGGTCGGTCGTGGCGCGCATGTTATCGGCTTTGAGTGAAACAGAAGTGACAAAGTTGCAGAGCTACTTGAGCCGCTGCATCGCAGCGCTCGGCGCCGACGCCATGCCGGCGTCGCGATCGGTCCGCGCGGCGGATGGCGCCGCGGTCAAGCGCGAGCACGCCTGAGGGCGCTCCCGGGGCGAACGCGTACCTTTCGTTACTGGTCTAGCGCGACAGCGTATTAATTATTTCGGTCATGCGTCGCACGTTCGCGTAGGTGTCGACGAGCACGAGCTTGCTGACCGGCTCGCCGTTCTCCTCCTGGAAAGTGGCCGCCAGATGCGCGGGCTGCGGCATGAGCGGGCGCAGAATCGGCACGAGCTGCGCGGCGTTCGGCACGGTGATGATGCGCGTGACCCATTCGTCGTCGGGCACGCTGTCGTCGTCGCGCTGAAGCAGACGCCCGGGCATTTGGCGCGCGAGTGCGTCAGGCACGATGTTGACGCGGCCTTGGATTTCGACGGCCATGTAGCCGTGCATCCTCAGAATCGACAGCAAGTCCGCGTAAGTCGGATTCTCGATTTCCGGCACGCCGAACACGCGCGCCCGCACGCGCGGGTCGACGAGAAACTCCTTGCCCGTGCTTGCCGAAACCTGCGCCAGCAACTCTTCGATGTCGATGCCGCGTTCCTCCCTGCGCTGCATGGATTCGGCCACGGCAGCGCTCGGAGCCGGCGGGAAAACAGGCGCCTCGGCAGCGGGTGCTTGCGCCGGGCTCGGCGCCTGTGCGCGGCCCTGTGCGGGACGGTCTTGCGCGTGCGCGGGGGCGCCGATCACGACAAGTGCCGCCAACATCGAGGCGAACAACGTGAATCTCTGCATGTGACTTCTCCTCTTTAGTTTCCTGTCGCCGGCACAGCCGTTCCTGCCGGGCTCGCGAGCGCGGCGGCGATGTTGGTGACGATATCGGTCCGCATCGCAGTGAGCTCCGCGACCGGCCGATCGAAGGCGTCTTCCGACAGAGCGCCGTTACCCGCGACGTCGATGACCTGCAAGAGCACGCGCACGCGCCCGTCCTCCGACTCAACGCGCGCC
>Ga0209108_10001868_pt1 | contig 12191 bp, 8 predicted proteins | sample Rifsed10ft1_FD_184003 | JGI IMG/M metagenome (GOLD analysis project Ga0209108, IMG submission 184003) | Soil microbial communities from Rifle, Colorado, USA - sediment 10ft 1 (version 2) | ecosystem: Environmental > Terrestrial > Deep subsurface > Rock core/Sediment | place: Rifle, Colorado...
GGTGCCGATGGCAGGCGGTGGCGATGGCGGCGGATCGATACGCATTCCGGCGTCGTGCTGTGGACTCTTCGGCTTGAAGCCCACGCGCGGCCGCACGCCGACTGGCCCGGCGCAGGGTGAGCTGTGGCGGGGCGCCACGGTCGAGCACGTGCTCACACGCAGCGTGCGTGACAGCGCCGCCATGCTCGATGCCGTCTCGGGACCAGACGTTGGCGCACCGTACTACGCGCCACCGCCGGCGCGCCCTTTCATCGACGAAGTCAGGACGCCGCCCGGCCGGCTTCGCATCGCGTTCACCATCGAACCAATGCTCGGGCAAACGGTGCACCCGGACTGCGTGAAATCGGTGATCGATGCCGCGCGCCTCCTGGAATCGCTCGGCCACGATATCGTGGAAGACACGTTCGACATCGATCGCGAAGCATTCAACGAAGCGTTCCTGACCGTGGTCTCGTGCGAGCTGGCGGCGGACCTGGACGATGCTGCAACCATGGTTCGTCGAACCGTGAAGCGCGATGATGTCGAGGTCTCGACCTGGGCACTCGCGCTGATCGGACGTTCGATATCGGGGCCCGACTACTCGGCCGCCGTCCGCTACCTGCAGCGAACCAGCCGGCGCATCGGCGAGTTCTTCGAGCGATACGCCGTACACATCTCACCCGTCCTCGCGGCGCCGCCGTTCCCGCACGGAGCGCTCCAACCGCCACCGTCCGAACGGACCGCAATGTCCATACTCGGTGCCTTGCGCGCATCGAGAGTCTTGAAGGCGATGGGAGCCCTCGAGCGGGCGGCCAGCACCGTATTCGAATGGATGTCCTTCACTCCGGTGGCCAACGCCACTGGTCAGCCGGCAATGTCGGTACCGTTATCGTGGAACGCCGCTGGATTGCCGATCGGCGTGCATTTCACGGGCCGATACGCCGACGAAGCGACACTCTTTCGGCTCGCCTCCGAGCTGGAACTGGCCGCGCCGTGGCGGGAAAAGAAGCCGGTGATTCGTGACTCGTGACTCGTGACTCGGCACTACGCCCGGTGCCCGCTGCCCGCTGCCCGCTGCCCGGTGCCCGCTGCCCGCTGCCCGTTCAGGGGTTGAAAAAATACGTCGCCTTGATGAGAAACGTGTTCACGGGGTGCGCCCGGAATAGATCCCGATAGTCCTGCTCCAGCTCGAACGTCCCGCGATTCAGGCCGTCCTGCAGCCTGCCCTGCTGCCAGACCAGAAAGAGGGTTGATCCCGGGCGATACTCCCAGCGCACCACGGCGTTGGAGTTGAACTGCTTGAAGTTGAAGCCGTCAGGCGTGACGCCGTTGCCGTAGGGCTCGAACCGGTCGTCGTACGCCGACGCGCGCGCCGCGTTGATCTCGCGCCAGTCGGAATACGAGCCGGCTGACATGAACGGCTGCGCGTAGAACTGGAACGTGAGGAGTGGCGTCGCGGTGAACGACGCGCGGGCCGTCATGCTCACCGTCGTCTGTGCCAGCCTGGCGAATGTGTAGTGAGTGGTGTCGCTCAGGAAATGACCGTAGTTCGCGATCCACTGCTGGTTGTCCACCCGCTTGCTGGCGCCGACACTCAACGTCGTCGACAGACGCGTGGACAGGCGAAGATCGGCACCCACCGAGCCACGCCGCTCCCATGAGCGGTCGGCGTCAGCGGCCGTCACCGCCCACTCGAACTGCGGGACAATGGCGCGACGGTTGTCGCCATTCACGTTCACCTGGAATGCCTGCGTCGGCTCCACTCGCAAGGCAGGCCCGCCACGCGCGCACGACGTGCAGTAGTTGGTCGTGGGATTCAGCACCGTGTACGTCAGCGCCCAGCCCCAGTTGTTCAGCATGCTGAAGCTCGTGTGCAGCCTGACGAGATTGCCGCTCGGGAGTCCGCCACTCGTCCAGTGGTTCTCCGTCTCGATCATGCTGAACGAACTGCGGTACCACGGGCCCGGCCGCAACGACCGCAACGAGACGTTGTTGCGGATCGATTTGTCGTTGATGAGCGGCACCAGGCCGGCGTCGTTCAACTCGATCTCCGTCGACGCCAACCGCACGAACGAGCTGAATCGCACCGCGCCGCTGATCTTGGCGAGCGAGAACGCGACGACGCCGCCCGACATGCTCGTTCTCGTCGAATCGAAGCGCTCATCGCCGTCGGGACGCTGGTGCAGGTGCACGGCACTGAGCTGCGTGCGCGCGATCGCCCCTTCCGAACCGGCCACCAGGTTCCGGCCCGTATAGGCGCTGAACTCGTAGCGATCATCGGCGAACCGGTGGAAGCCCTCGAGCACGGCCATGTACGCATCGCGCCTCAGGAAATCGCGCGTGTCATCATCGAGAGAACGGTTGACCGCGGTCGTGACCAGTCCAATCGATGTGCTGCCGCCACGAAGGTCACGCGACGCGCGCCCGACGAAGTAGTTCGTCTGCGGTTCCACCGTACTGCCGGTCACACCGACTTCGCGCTGAGTGACGGCGTCGATCACACCGAGATTCCATCCGCCGGCAAACCGGCCGGTCAGCTTCGTCGCGCCCAGGATCGTCGTGAAGAGAGGATCGCCGGCGTTCGAGCGGAGCTGCGGCGTGCGGCCGATCCGCCGCGGATAGAAGATTCCCTGACAGGGCTGGCAGCGGAACATGCCGACGCCTTCCTGAAAGAACGGGCGCCGTTCCTCGAAGCGCACCTCGAAGGCCGTCAGGTTCAGCACCGCCGGATCGGCCTCGACCTGTCCGAAGTCCGGGTTGATCGTCGCGTCGAGCGTGAGGTTTTCCTTGATGCCGTACTTGAGGTCGAGCCCCATCGCCGCTCGCTGCGGATGCGCCCAGCCGTCAGCTCGTTGTTCGGTGAGGTTTTGCGTCGTCACGAATGGCAGCAGTTCCAGCTTCGAGGAGCGTCGAATCCCCGTAAGTCCTTCAAGCGTTCCCATCTGGGACATCAGTGCCTGACGAGAGACGCGATACGTCGGCGGCCAGGCGTCGCGCTGGCTGCGCCGGGCGACGTCACGCCAGACTCCGAACCCGAACGTGTGCTCGGGCTGGTCATTGAAGCGGAGCTGGCTGAAGGGAACGCGGAACTCCGCCGTCCATCCGGCCGAATCAACCCGCGTCGCTACTTCCCACACGCCATCCCACGCCGGATCGGACTGGTTGTCGAGAAAGACCACGGCGTCAAAACGCACCCCCACCGGGTTCACGGCGAGCATAACGCCGGTTCGCCGGTCGTGATACGCGTCGATAACGAGTCCGATCTGGTCCGAATTCGTGCCCACATCGCGCCGGCTGAGACGACCGACGATGCTGTCGGGATGCGGGTCATCCGCGCGCACAAAGACGTACAGGTACCGTTCGTCGTAGACGACACGCGCTGACGTAGGGAAGGCGGGATCGCCAGCCTCACGTGGCTCGGCCTGCCGGAAGTCCTCGAGGATCATGGCGTCGCGCCACGCCTCGTCATCGTCCCGGCCGTCGAGCACTGGAGGTTTCTCCACGCGCATCGCGCGACCGATGTTACCGGCCGGTGTCGCGCGAACGACCGGTGCCGGATCGTTTACCGTCGCCTGAGCGCCGATCGACGTTGAGCTGAGCGCGGCCAGCGCGAGCCAACGCGCCAACGTGGCACTCCTCCGACCTCTGACCTCGGACCTCCGACCTCGAGGTTTCCGCTGCCCGCCACACGCTGCCCACTGCCCGTCAGGTATTATCAAGCGTCAATATCGTCTGTAGCAGGACATTCGCCCCGTTGACTACGTCCTGTGGCTTCGTGAATTCCTTCGGCGAGTGACTGATCCCGCCCACGCTGGGGCAGAAGATCATCCCGGCCGGCGCGATCTGCGCCATGTACTGCGCGTCGTGCCCCGCGCCGCTCGGCAAATACTTCGTCGTCAGGCCGATGCCCTTCGCGCTGGCCTCGATCACCTTCTGGACGCCCTGGTCCATGATCGCCGGCGTGCTCAGGTACGTCTCCTTGAACGTAAAAGAGGTCCCGTTCTCGGCGCCTATCTTCGTTGCCTCGTCCATCACCTTCCTTGCCAGCCGCACGATCTTCGCCTGCTCGAGGTCCCGGATCTCGAGCGTGGTCTGCACCTGGCCGGGGATGACGTTAGGCGCGCCGGGGAATGCCTGAATCCGACCGACCGTGCCGACCTGACGGCCCGGCTCCGACGTGACGACGCGATTGACCATCTGCACGTACTTCGCGGCGGCGAGCAGCGCGTCGCGACGCTTGTCCATCGGCGTCGTGCCGGCGTGGTTGCCGAAGCCGTCGATCGTCACATCCCACCAGCCGATCCCGACGATCCCTTCCACCACGCCTATGTTGAGTCCCTCGGCGTCGAGGTTCCCGCCCTGCTCGATGTGCAGCTCAACGTACGCCGTGTAGTCGCCCTTTTGCTTATGCAACGTCGATAGTTTCGTCGGATCGCCGCCGACGAAACGGATGCCATCGCGCAGCGTCTTGCCGCTCTTGGCGACGAGGTCCAGATCCTTTTCTGCGAGATGACCAACCATCCCTCGGCTGCCGATGGTACCGCCTTCCTCGTTCTGGAAAATAACGACCTCGATCGGATGCCGGGTCGTGATTCCCTTCTCACGAAGAGTCCGCGCCACTTCTATTGAAGACAACACCCCGACGTCGCCGTCGTAGTTGCCGCCGTCGGGCACCGAATCGATGTGCGATCCGAACAGGAGCGGCTTGAGCGCGGGGCTCGACCCGGCGCGCTTGCCGATGATGTTCCCGGCGACGTCGATCGAAGCGTCGAGCCCCGCTTCGCGCATGAGCCCCATGACGTACGTCCGACCCAGCTTGTCGAACTCGCTGTAGGCCACGCGGCTTACGCCGCCGTAGGGATTCTTCCCGAACTGCGAGAGCGCCGCGAGTTGCTGGTTGATCCTGTCGCCGTTCACGCGAAGAGCCGCGTTTCCCTGTCCACGGGGCGATACGTCACGAAAAGCGGCAGCGCTGAGCCGGGTATTGCCGAGCGAAAGCGTGCCGACGGCGCCGGCAAGGCGGAGGGAGAAGTCGCGGCGGTTCATAGGGACCTCGGGGGATGCACGCTGGGGAGTCGTACAATCTCGCCCCGCGCACCGAGGCCGGCAATTCAATCAACGGGCAGCGGGCAGCTTGCAGCGGGCAGCGGGCAGCGGGCAGCGGGCAGCGGGCAGCGGGCATCCAACCAGGGCTGCTCCCCTTTGCGCTGCTCTAGGGCCGCTTCACTCTGATTACGAACATCTCCTGCTGCTGCTCGCTGCGGCGCGGCCCAACCGCCACGCCTGCTTCATTCGACCGCCGCAGCATCATGAATCCAGCCGGCCTGGAAAGGCGTGCATCGAATACGCGGTCGGCCGGTTGATCGGCTCCCACCGCCGCGCGAGGAGCGAGCATGATCAGCGCCAGCAGGGCAAGGGCCGCCGCCAGACGGGCTCCTCGTCCCGGCGTCGGCTCGGGAACAACGCGCCCAGTCGTCAAGCGTTCCACCCGGCGCACGAGTACTGCCCCACGCAGTTCAGCCATCGCCGGCACAGGTAGGCGCGGCGCGGCAATAGTCCATTCAGCCACCATTGCCAGGCAATGCGCAAGATCGAGCGGCCGTGCGATGCGTGTCGAGGCCCAGGCGTCGCTCGCGAACTCCGCCGCTTCCTGCATTCGCCGACGCGCCACCACGTTGAGCGGCTGGAAGAAGAAAACCGCTTCGATCACGCGGGCGATCGTCAGCCAGGATGGATCGCGACGAACGAGGTGAGCCAGCTCATGCGCCAGAATGCTTTCCATGCGGATCGGATCGAGCTCGGAGAGCGCTCGCGCCGGCAGGCAGATTTCGTCTTCGCCCAGAGCGACCGGACTCGTCAGGCGGTCGGAGAGCGTGAGCAGCGCGGGCCGATTGACCCGGCCTTCACGGCGCAGGTGACGCAGCGCGTTTCCGGCGAGCGTGTGGTCGGCGTTCGATCGCGGACCGATCGCGCGGAGGAAGCGCGCCCTGGCGATGAAGAACCAGCTCACGAGACTTGTGGCAATTACGAGCCATGCGCCAAGCACGAATAGCGGCCACAGGGGACGCACATCGATCGACGAGTTGACGACCGTTCGTGCTCCATCGGATGAGTTCCACGTCATCCGTCCATTGTCCGCCGTCGGACCCGGCACGAATCCGTCTTCGCGCCGAACTTCGACGCGCACCAGCGTGCGGGCCGGCGTGTCACCATCCAGGCGCAGCGTGCCGGCGAGTGGCGCCGCCGAGCGTATGGACTGCAGCGAGGCGGTAATGACCGCTCCAATCAGGGCGAAGCGCCAGATCCATGAACCATGTCCGGCCAGCAGACGCCGGCCGAGCGCTGTCGACGTCAGGAGCAGCAGGCCTCCGATGAGAATCGTGCTGTGAATGGCGTAGGTCATGAGCCATTCGAGCAGCACGTTTGCGGCGTGGGCGACTGAACCGATGAGGCGAAGCAATTCGCTAACGGGCGGCATCGGCACCTCCGCGCTCGGCGGCGGCGATCAGGCGTTTCACTTCGTCGAGGTCGTTCGCGTCAATCTCCTTCTCCGACAGCAGATGGCTGATGAGCGCCGCCGGCGAGCCGTCGAACAGGAGGTCAGTCAGGTCGGAGACCATCGAGCGACGCACCTGCGGTTCCGTGACCAGCGCCTTGTAGACGAAGAGCCGGCCCTTGGACTGGTGACGCACGATCCTGCGCTTCTCGAGTCGCGTGAGGATCGTGGCGACAGTGGTCTGGGCCAGCTTGCGCTCGGGTGCCAGCGATTCCTGCACTTCGAGCACCGTGCATTCGCCGCGCTCCCAGAGGATGCGGACAATGGCGAGTTGCAGGTCGGTGAGGTTGACGGTTGAGCTCATGCGGGCATCAGGTAGCGTGCAGCGGGCAGCAACGACGACTGTCGATGAATCGGACACGTCCGAGCCCGGCCTGGGTTTACCCGGCGGAGCCGCCGCCGGTGCCTGAGGCCGGGATCCCCCGATGCCCCGACGTCAGAGACCTTGCGCCTTGCGCTTACAGGCCCAGCCAGTACCGCAGCTTCACCATGAACACGTTCTCCGCCGGTGCACGCATCATCGCGCTGAGGTCGCGGCTGAACCGGAAATCACCGGCGAGGGACTCATCGGCCTGGCGCCGTTGCCACACCAGGAAGACCGTCGAGCCCGGGGCGTATTCCCACCGCAGCACCGCATTGCCGCGCAGGGACCGGACGTTGAAGTCACGGTCGCCAAACGAGTAATCCGCGATTCCGTTGCTATCGAAATCGATGTGCCGCGTGTGATCGGCGCCCACGCAGGTCCGCCCGCCGACGCAGCCATCGCTGCCGCCGGACGTGATGTACGTCCCTTCGGCAAAGGCATCGAAGTCGTACGTCGCCGGTGCCAGGAACTGCTTGTAGGCCCGATAATCGCCTGACGAGAGCAAGGGCTGCATGAAGAGCTGCAGGCTGAGGACCGGGCTGAACGCCGCGTTCATTCTCGTCTGGAACGAGAACTCGCGCCGCTCCAGTTCGCCGAAGACGAAGCGGCGGCCAAACGTGGGCGCGTACTCCAGGGCCGACGTGGAGCCCACAAACTGCGCACCCGTATGGCTGGTGGACCAGTTGGGCGACACGCGCAGGTCGAGCCAGGATGCTGGCCGGATGCCGATGTCGATGCTCGCCGACAACCGCGACTCGGCATCGAGCGAGGCGCGCTCGAACGACACGTTGGGCCCGACGGTCACTCGCCGCCGTGAATCGGAGTCAAGGCTGAGTCGCGCATTGTATCCGGCCGGGTTCAACATCAGCGGCCCTCCTCGCGTCGCCGACCGGTCCATCCGTTCCGGCTCCAGGGTGAAGTTCCCCTCGAGACGCCAGTAGTTCAGGAACTGCGCGTTCGCGTTGACAGAAAACGATCCGGACGTGTGCGCCCTGGCCCACACCGCCGGCGAGCCGGCGTCTTCGAGCAGGTCGTGGCTGTAGTTGTGGAAGGTCGATGCGGAGAGGTTGTAGTTCCGGAACACACGGCCCGGCCTGATCTCGCGATAGGAAATGCGAGCCCCGCCGTCCAGCACTTCCTGACGGGAGCTGAAGCCGAGGTCGTTGATCTCGAAACCCGGTGACACCTGCGCCGCCCAGATCGAGCCGGTCCAGTGATCCCCGCTCCGCTTCTCCAGCGTCATGCGCCAGTCGAAGCCGCTCATCGAAGTCGCGGTGGAGTCCACGCCAAGCCGCGGCGAGTCCGGCCGCTGGAAGTAATGGACGCTGGAGCGCTGGACGCGGATCATCGCCGTCGAGTCGCCTCGCACGTGGCTGCCGGCGAAGTAGCCGAAGTAGGCCCACGAGCGGTCCGCCCACTGGTGCTCCCAGTCGAACCCCACGCCCAGCGCCGATCGAGGCAGGTGGTCGAACGCTCCGCCGGCCGGCAGGTCGCGCTGCAACAGCGAGCCGATGACGCCGACCGTCGATGCGCCGCCGTTGAGGTCCTGCTTCAGCCTGAGGACGCCGAATCCAGTACGTGGCTCCACGAGAAAGCGCGTGGTTCCCAGTGAGTCGTCGAAGGCCCGCCCACGCTCGGCCCCGGTCACGGAGGCCAGCACGCCAACCGACAGGCCGCGGTCGGTGCGACCAGTCAGCTTCGCCGCGCCGAGAATCGTCGCCGCGTCAGGCACGTCGCTGTAGTCGACGCCGTCCGGCGCGCGGCCATGCGGATCACGACCGATGCGGCGGCTGTAGAAGACCCGGTTTCTCCCGCCTGACAACGTGAAGTCGAAGATCTTCGCGTCTTCGACGAAGAACGGGCGGCGTTCATCGAGGAACGTCTCGAAGGCGCTCAGGTTGATGACGGCGGGATCGCTCTCCACCTGCCCGAAGTCGGGATTGATGGTGGCGTCGAGCGTGAACTGCCCGCCGAGCCCGTAGCGAACGTCGACACCCGCGCGCGCTTTCAGATCGCGACCGTCGGCGAATGGATTGCCGGCTTCCGCGGGACCCACGAACGCGCTGGAAAGCACATAGGGACGCAACTCAACGCGCCGTGACGGCTGGACGATGCGCACGCTGTCCAGGCGACCATACTGGCTCACGTGACCGCGCTGGAGTTGCGAGATGAGCGCGAAATGCGACTCTTCGTTCGAGGACAGCCGGCGGCGGAAGAAGTCGATGCCCCACTGCTGCACGTCCTGCGACGCACGGTAGCGCACCTGCGAGAGGGGAATGCGCAATTCGGCGCTCCAGCCGGCGGAGTCGAAGCTGACCGCGGACTGCCAGACTGCTTCCCAGGCGGCATCGCGCTTGTTGTCATCGAACAGGTACTCGTCGCGCTGGACGTTCGACGCGCTGACGCGGAACCGGTATCCCGTGCGATGATCGAGGACCGGATCGACCTCAACCGCGAAGTAGTCGAACTGGCCTTCCTCGTCGCGGCGGGTCATCTGGCGCGCGATGGATGCCGGATCCGGATCGAGCATGCGTGCCGCGACGTACAGCGCTTCGTCGTCGAAAAGGACACGCACCTCGGTCTGGTGCCGCGCCGGTTTTCCCTCGTCAGGCTGGCGTTGGATGAAGCCCGTGGCGACGGGCGCGGTGGCCCAGTCGATCTCTGTCAGGCGCCCATCTATTGAAATGGCGCCGGCGCGGAGCCCGGCCGTAGCCGAGGGCCGGACGCGCGCAGCGGAGCCCGACGCTGAGCCGTTCGGCTGCGCGTCCTGCGTCTGGGCGCCAAGTGTCGCCGCGACAAGAAGAAGCGACAGGAACGGGAGCCCCTGCCGCAGAGTTGAAATCATTTGAAGTGGGCGTTCGGCGGTTGTGTGCTAAAACGCAATGACCCGGCACAACGTTGAGCCGGGGCGCTGAAAGTTGCTGGAAGGAGGCGGGAATTCGGCGTGGCAAGGCATCGCATCGTTGAATTATGTCTGATACTAAGATTATATTGCTGCCATGACGCTGGCTGACTTCGCCGTGCTGGTTGACGCGAGCCCGAAGTGGGTCCTGAATACACGCGCGGTTTTGGGGCCCGGGCTCCGGTACACCGTTGCGGTGGCGGAGCGGCTGGCACTGGTGAAGGCACTGAATCGTGACCTCGCCATCTCGCTGCCACGCGCCTGGGCGCTTGCCGGCGAGGCACTGGCAAAGACGCCAGATCCGTCGGGGTTGGTGAACTTCGTGGCGGGAGTCGGAACCGCGAACCTGGCCGTCGACATCCATCGGCTCCGTTCCGCCATTTCGACGCGCCGCTCGCAACTCGCCAACATGCCCCAGCAACGGCGGGCCGGCCGGAAGCCGAAGCGTCAGTCGAATCCGTTAACCGCGGCACGTCGATACGGACTCGACGTCACCCTGCTGCAGGCGAACCTCTCGCGAGGGCCCGCCGAGCGACTTCGCCAGCTCGACGCCATGGCGGCGTTCCGCTCGCACGTTCACCGCATGACCTGATTGGCCATGTTCGAGGAAATCATCAAGGCTCTTGTTGCCGCCAAGGTGCGCTTTGTCGTCATCGGAGGCGTGGCGGCCACGATTCAGGGCTCGGCGCGATTCACGAACGACATCGACATCTGCTACGACACCGCAGACGACAATGTCGAGCGGCTCGCGGCGCTTTTTTCCGGTTGGAACGCTTACCTGCGCGGCGTCGAACGCGGGCTGCCTTTCGTTTTCGACGCACGCGCGTTTCGCATCACACCGATCATGACCCTCACCACGGACAAGGGTGACATCGACGTGCTCGATGCGGTGCCAGGTGTCGGTGACTACGCCGCTGTCTTCAAAGCGTCCGAGCCGGTCAGGATCGGCGCCGTGGAGTTCCGCTCACTGAACCTCGAAGCGTTGATCGCGTCGAAACGAGCGCTCGGGCGGCCAAAGGACGTCGAACAGTTGATCGAGCTCGAAGCGCTCCTGGCGCTTCGTCGTCAGCAGCGACGTAATCCAACCTGACAAGCGATCAGCGGCCGGGTTCACCGGGTCCAGATCAGTACCACGCCGCAGCCCATGGACGTTCGATTGTACCGCGCGGGCGTGTTCGCCGGTCCCGAATACACTTCGATCGCTGCGATGTGATTCAGTCCAAGACTGTTGACGTCGAATGCGGTGTTGGCGAGCGCCACCGGCGCCCCGTCGACATAGATATCCATGAAGCACAGCCTCGGTCGAGACGAGCTCGTGCCAGCGCTGATCGACGGCGGCGCCCGCGAGCCGATCAGGAAGGCCGCACTACGAGCGCGCTGTACATCGACGCCGGAGACCGTCGACAGCAGGTCACCCGTCTTGCGGCTCTCCCACTTCGCGATCACGGTGCTGTCGAGGAAGTGGCCGCCGACCGACGCGCGCCGTCGCTCCGTGAACTCCCTCAGCTTGGCCGGCATGAATACAGTCGCCGAATCGCGGACACGCACCTCGCCTAACGTAGTGATTGAGCGCTTGAGGAACACCTCCCGTGAGACACTCTCATCGTCGAACAGTTCGACGCGGCTGGTGTCCGGGCGGAAGCCAAGCGCCCGTGTGACGAGTACGAGGCTTCCCGATGGCACGTCGCGAAGAACGAAACGACCGGCGCTGTCGCTCATGGCCCGCAGCGTCGCACCGACGATGACCAGTTCGGCCGCCGCAATGGGAACGCGTGTGCTGTCAGCCAGTACGCGTCCGGCGATCGAACCCTGTGACTCGGCGGCGAAGGGAAGCCCGCTGGTGAGGAGCAGGGCAACCACACGGGCGAATGTCGTCCGTTCCATGATTACTGCGTCGAGATTCGCATGACCCCCCAGTGCATTCAGAGACGCGCTACGGCGACACGGACCGCACGATGCTGTTGAACAACAACTTGAACGTGCCATGGGGCTGGGCGCGCTTGATAATCTCCGGCCCGAAGAACACGGCCCGTCCCTTGCCTATGGTGGCCTCGAACGCCACCACGCCGTTCTCCAGATAACTCTCGCCCCAGCTCCAGCCGCTCCGCAGCGGTGACTTCGTGTCGAACCAGCCGACGCGCCTGACGCCAGCGCCGTCGGCGCCAGTGCCTAACCGGAAGATCGGGCTATCGTCGAAAAAGACATTCGTCAGATCGTCCATCCCCAGAGCGATCGGGCTCGACGTATCGAACCTCGCTGCGAGCACCGAACCGGGCGTGTAGAACTTCGACTGCGGCAATGGCTGGCCATTCTCCACCAGGTGATCCTCGACCGGCAACTTGAGGAACGTCGCCAGGTTCGGCGCCGACGAACCGATCGCCACCACTGTG
>Ga0209108_10001869_pt1 | contig 12190 bp, 9 predicted proteins | sample Rifsed10ft1_FD_184003 | JGI IMG/M metagenome (GOLD analysis project Ga0209108, IMG submission 184003) | Soil microbial communities from Rifle, Colorado, USA - sediment 10ft 1 (version 2) | ecosystem: Environmental > Terrestrial > Deep subsurface > Rock core/Sediment | place: Rifle, Colorado...
CCCAACGCCTGGGACAAGTGGGTGCCACGGCCGCCGTACGTCCCGCCCCATCCGACGCAGTGGAACGAACTGACCTGGCCGCGCGAGTATCCGCTGGCGTTCTTCGAGATGTCGTTCCTGCTGCCCCACTTCCTGCTGGAGGGCCGCGGTGCCCTCGACGTCTACATCAGTCGCGTCTACAACCCCGTCTGGACGAATCCCGACGGGATGACCTGGGTGGAGGCGCTCACGCGGGAGGACCTGGTCGGCCGTCATGCGGCGCTGACGCCGGTCTGGAACGAGACGGCCTGGTACGCGGATTACGTCCTGCCCGTCGGCCTGGGCGGGGAGCGCCACGACCTGCACAGTTACGAGACCCACGCCGGCAGCTGGATCGGCTTCCGCCAACCGGTGACGCGCGTCGCCGCCGAGCGCAACGGCCGCCGGGTGGCCGACACACGAGAGACGAACCCGGGCGAGGTCTGGGAGGAGAACGAGTTCTGGATCGAGCTGTCGTGGCGGATCGATCCTGACGGGACGCTCGGGATCCGGCGCTGGTTCGAAGCCCCCGAGCGGCCGGGCGAGAAGATGACCGTCGACGACTACTACGGCTGGATCTTCGAGCACTCGGTCCCCGGTCTTCCGGAGGCGGCAGCGCGGGAAGGCCTGACGCCGCTCGGATACATGCGGAAATACGGTGCCTTCGAAGTCGAGTCCGAGGTCTACGCCCGCCACGACGACCCGGTGGATGCCGACCGCCCGGGGACGATCGTAGACGACGCGACCGGGCTGGTCTTCGCACCGGGACCGGACACGCCGCCGCTGAACGTCGTGCCGGTCCCGGTCATGCCGCCGGGTCCGGACGGGACCGTGCGTGTCGGAGTCACGGTCGATGGCGCTGTTCGACGTGGGTTCCCCACGCCGTCGGGTCGACTCGAGTTCTACTCGACGACGCTGCGCGACTGGGGCTGGCCGGAGCTGGCCGTCCCGACCTATGTCGTCAGCCAGGTCGCTCGCGAGCGGATGACGGGACCGAATGACTTCGCCCTCATCCCGACGTTCCGCCTCCCGGTCCTGGTCCACACCCGAACCGGCAACGCGAAGTGGCTCAACGAGATCGCCCACGCCAACCCCGTCTGGATCCATCCCCAGGATGCCGCCCGGATCGGGGTCCGCGACGGCGATCTCGTGCGGGTCGAGACGGACAGCGGCCACCTGGTCAATCGGGCGTGGGTGACCGAGGGGATCCGCCCGGGCGTGGTGGCATGCTCTCACCACATGGGCCGCTGGCGCCTCGATCCCGAGGCGGGCACCGATCGCTGGTCGAGCGGCCACGTGGATCTCCGCCAGACGGAGCCAGGGCGCTGGTCGATGCGCCGTCTCGTGGGGGCGTCGCCGTTCCCGTCCGAGGACCCGGACTCGAGCCGGATCTGGTGGCGCGATGTCGGCGTCCACCAGAACCTGATCTTCCCGCCCCATCCAGACCCGATCTCGGGCGCCCATGCGTGGCACCAGAAGGTGGCCGTCCGGCCCGCCGGTCCAGATGACCGCGAAGGCGACATCTCGGTCGACACGACGATCTCGCGTCGGGTCTACCGGGAATGGCTCGGTCTCACGCGTCCTGGGCCAGGTCCCGGTGGCCTGCGCCGCCCCGAGTGGCTCCTCCGGCCGCTTCGTCCCACGCCGAACGCCTACCGCGTCGCGAGTCCAGCGGCTGCCTCCCCAAGCGCGCCCGACGATCCGCCGCCGCCGCCCGCTCCTCGAAGCTGACCTTGTCGCTGCAACGAGGGTTCATCACGAACCCGTGGTTGCCGGTGGGCGCGTCATGGTTGCTGCTCGCCGGCCTGGTGGCGACGCACGCGCCGGGGTCCGGACTGCTCATCGGGATCGGCTTCCTCGCCGCCTTCATGTCCGGGCTCGTGGGGGTCGGCGGGGCGGTCCTGCTCATCCCGATGCTGCTCTACCTGCCGCCCCTCTTCGGCTTCGAGGCCATCGCCATCACGACCGTGACCGGGATCACCATCGTCCAGGTCACCGGCGGCGCCCTGTCAGCGGGGCTCGCACACCTCCATGTCGGTCACGTCGACCGCACGCTCTTCGTGGTCGTCGGGGCCAGCATGGCGGTCTTCTCGTTCTGCGGCGCCCTCCTGTCGGCGGTCGTCCCGGGGGCGGTGCTCGAGGCCACCTTCGCGACGATGGCCCTGGTGGCGTCGGCGCTCATGCTGGTCTTCCGGAACCGTACGCCGCCGGAGTCAGGATCGGCCCCGGTGTTCAGCAAGCCCCTCGGTTTCGGGATGGGTGCCGGCGTCGGGCTCGCGGCGGGCCTGATCGGCGCCGGTGGCGCCTTCATCCTCATCCCTGGCCTGCTGTACATCCTCCGGATCCCGCTCCGCATCACGATCGGGACGAGCCTCTGGATCGTGGTCGCCTCGTCGATCGCCGGCCTCCTCGGGAAGGCCGTCACCGGCCAGATCGACTGGCCCCTTGCGTTCGCGCTCCTGGCCGGCGCGCTCCCCGCGGGCCTGCTCGGTGCGACCGTGTCGAGGGTGACACGGCCGTCACGATTGGCGACCGTCCTCGGCCTCATGATCGCGCTCGTGGCGGTGCGCATGTGGCTCGACGTCCTGGGATGGGCGTGATGCCCACCGGGTCGCCGATCGCGCCTAATCGTGGGCGAGCGCCTGCGTGCGCCGTTCCATGAGTCGCCAGATCATCGGCGTGAAGATCAGCTGCATCGCGAGGTCCATCTTCCCGCCAGGACAGACCAGCGTGTTCGCGCGTGTCATGAACGAGTCGTGGAGCATCGAGAGCACGTACGGGAAGTCGATGTCGCGTGGGTTCCGGAAGCGGATGACGAGGAAGCTCTCGTCCAGCGTGGGGATGTAGCGAGCGATGAACGGGTTCGACGTGTCGACGACGGGCACCCGCTGGAAGTTGATGTGGGTCCTGGTGAACTGCGGGCAGATGTAGTTCACGTAGTCGGGCATCCGCCGCAGGATCGTGTCGGTCACGGCTTCGGTGGAGTAGCCCCTCGTGGACTTGTCGCGATGGATCTTCTGGATCCATTCGAGGTTGATCACCGGCACGACGCCGATCAGGAGGTCAGGATGCCTGGCGACGTTGACCGTCTCAGTCGCGATGGCGCCGTGGAGCCCTTCGTAGAACAGCAGGTCCTTGTCGGCGGGGATGTCCTCCCAGGGCGTGAACGTCCCCGGTGGCTGGCCGTACGGGGCGGCCTCGCGCTCGTCATGGAGGTAGCGGCGCATCCTGCCGCTTCCGTCCGCGCCGTAGTCGCGGAAGAGCGCCTCGAGCTCCTCGAACAGGTTGGCGGCCGGCCCGAAGTGACTGAAGGAGTGATTGCCGGCGGCGGCCTCCTCCGTCATCCGCTGGGCCATCTCGGCTCGATCGTAGCGGTGGAATGCGTCGCCCTCGACGAACGCCGCGTGCAGGCTCTCGCGGCGGAAGATCTGCTCGAACGTCTTCGACACCGAGGTCGTCCCTGCGCCGGACGAGCCGGTGACCGCGATGATCGGATGCCGTGTCGACACGTGACCTCCTACGATGCGTCGCGGAACAGGCCGCGCGAGCCGAACAGGGGGGCGTCATAGGGCTGCTGGTTGTGGTCGCGGTGGTACCGCTCGATCCGCTCGACCTCGGCGCGCGCGCCGAACACGAAGCCGGTGCGCTGGTGGAGGCTCTCGGGCTGGACCTCCAGGATCGGTCCGAAGCCCGTGCTGGCCCGGCCGCCGGCCTGCTCGATCAGGAACCCGATCGGGTTCGCCTCGTACAGCAGGCGGAGCTTGCCGCGACGGCCGTGCTGTCTCGAATCCCGCGGATACAGGAAGACCCCGCCACGCATGAGGATGCGGTGGGTCTCCGCCACGAGTGAGGCGACCCAGCGCATGTTGAAGTCCTTGCCGCGCGGCCCGCTCTTGCCGGCCAGGCACTCGTCCACGTAGCGCACGACCGCCGGCTCCCAGAACCGCGCATTCGACGAGTTGATCGCGAACTCGCTGCCCTGCTGCGGGACGACCAGGTTCGGGTGGGTCAGGATGAACTCGCCGATCTCGCGATCGAGCGTGAAGCCGTATACGCCGCGCCCGAAGGTCAGGACGAGCATCGTCGAGGGTCCATAGATCGCATAGCCGGCGCACACCTGGCGAACGCCCGGCTGGAGGAATGCTCTCTCGTCCGGTTCGCGCATGCCTTCGGGAGCCGGGATCACGGAGAAGATCGAGCCCACGGAGACGTTGACGTCGATGTTCGACGAGCCGTCGAGGGGGTCGAACGCCAGGAGATACCGGCCACGCGGGAACTGGTCCGGGATGCGGTACGGCTCGTCCAGTTCCTCCGAGACCATGCCGGCAAGGGTCCCGCCCCACTCATTCGTGCGCAGGAAGATCTCGTTGGCCAGCACGTCCAGCGTGGCCTGCTCCTCGCCCTGGACGTTGGACGTCCCGGTCTTGCCGAGGGCGCCGGCGAGCGCTCCCTTGCCCACGAGATAGGCGATGCGCTTGCAGGCCAGGCGGAGGTCGTTGACGAGTGCGGTGAAGCCGCCGGTCGCGTTCGGGACCAGGCGCTGCTCCCCGATGATGAACTCCGTGATGGTCGGTTGGCGGCCCACGATGTCCGTTCCGGGGACCATCAGGTGCCGCCCTCCAGCCCGCCGCGGAACACGCGGCTCGCGCGGATGTCCTCGGCCTCGATCGTCATCAACGCCTCGCGGGTGAGCGCCGCGCCGCGCTGCGCCATCAGGCGCTTCGCCTGGCGCAACCTGCTGCGATCGAGCGCGTTTCGGATCGACCTCGCGTTGGCGAAGTCCGGCTGTTCGCGTCGGAGGGCGATGTACTCGACGAGTGCCGATGCGCCCCGCTCGGACAGGCGGTACTGCATCTGGTCGAGCATCAGCTGGGCGATGTCGAACAACTCGTCGGAGGTGTAGTCCGGGAAGTCGACATGGTGGGCGATCCGCGAACGCATCCCGGGGTTGCTCTGGAAGAACCGATCCATGCGGTCCCGGTAGCCGGCCAGGATCACGACGAGGTCGTCGCGCTGGCTCTCCATGACCTGAAGGAGGATCTCGATCGCCTCCTGGCCGTAGTCCCGTTCGTTCTCAGGGCGATACAGGTAGTAGGCCTCGTCGATGAACAGGACGCCGCCCATCGCCCGCTTGATGACCTCCCTGGTCTTGGGCGCGGTGTGGCCGATGAACTGGCCCACGAGATCGTCCCGGGTGACGGCGACGAGATGGCCCTTCCGCGAGTAGCCGAGTCGATGGAGGATCTCCGCCATCCGCGACGCGATGGTGGTCTTGCCGGTGCCCGGATCGCCCGTGAAGCTCATGTGCAGCGAGGGCGGTCCGGCGGACAGGCCGACCTGGGCGCGCAGCTTCTCGACCGTCAGCAGTGCGGCGATCTCACGGATGCGCGTCTTCACCGGGACGAGCCCCACGAGCTCGGCGTCGAGCGTGGAGAGCAGCTCCTCCACGCCGGGATCGGTCAGCACGGCACCCTGGTCCACGGACGGATCGCCCGTCGCGGGGTCGGTGTCGTCCAGGGAGCGATCGGCCGGCGTGGACATCGTCGTCACCGGTAGCGCTCGCCTTCGGGTCGATCCGCCGCATAGGAGCGGATCGTGTAACGGATCGCCCGGCCGGCCGCCTCCTCGCGAACGAGTGCGAAGCCAGGTTCTCGTGCCGGCCGGTTGACGATGAACGACAGCCGCATGGACTCGACGCCGCGGGTCGAGTCGAACGCGTTGATCTTGATGTAGCGGTCCGGGAACGTGCCCCGTGCACGTTCGAGCTCGGCCATCACGCCGGCCGTGTCGCGCAGCCCGAACATCGGGAGCCCGAACATCTCCCAATACGTGTTGCGGGGATGTGGATCGTCGGTGTGCTCGACGGAGACTGCCCAGCCCCGGGCCAGGCAGTACGCGACCTGGGCACGGATCTGCTCGTCGGTCAAGTCGGGCAGGAACGAGAACGTCCCCTGGGTGATCCTCATCATCGACCTCCTACGCCGGGGTGGCGGTCGGCACGAAGTCCGGCGTGTCGGTGCTCGAGTAGTCGAAGGTGATCTCGCCCCAGGTATCGAGGGCCGCCTTGAGTGGCAGGCAGCCGCGCGCTGCATCGGCCAGGATCTGCGGCCCCTCGGTCCAGATGTCCCGGCCTTCGTTCCGCGCCAGGACCATCGCCTCCAGCGCGACCCGGTTGGCGGTCGCACCTGCGCCGATGCCCATCGGATGCCCGATCGTGCCGCCGCCGAACTGGAGGACGACATCGTCGCCGAGATAGGTGAGCAGCTGGTGCATCTGGCCCGCGTGGATGCCGCCCGAGGCCACCGGCATCACCTTGCGGAGGCCGGCCCAGTCCTGCTCGAAGTAGATCCCGCGCTGCAGGTCGACCGGGTTGTGTGGCTCGCGCAGGACGCCGTAGAACCCCTGGACCATGTCGGGATCGCCCTCCAGCTTGCCGACGATCGTGCCGGCATGGATGTGGTCGACACCCGCGAGGCGCATCCACTTGGAGATCACCCGGAATGAGAGGCCGTGCGCCTTCTGGCGCGTGTACGTGCCGTGGCCGGCCCGGTGGAGGTGCAGGATCATGTCGTTCCTGCGGGCCCATTTCGACATCGACTGGATCGCTGTGTAGCCGATCACGAGGTCGATCATGACGATGACGCTGCCGAGCTCCCTGGCGAACTCGGCCCGCTCGTACATGTCCTCCATCGTCGCTGCGGTGACGTTGAGGTAATGGCCCTTGAGCTCCCCGGTCGCCGCCGCGGCGCGGTTGACGGCCTCCATGCAGAACAGGAAGCGGTCGCGCCAGTGCATGAACGGTTGGGAGTTGATGTTCTCGTCATCCTTGGTGAAGTCGAGCCCGCCGGTGAGGGCCTCGTAGACGACGCGGCCGTAGTTCCGACCCGACAGCCCGAGCTTCGGCTTGACGGTCGCGCCGAGCAACGGCCGACCGAACTTGTCCAGCCGCTCCCGCTCGACGATGATCCCGGTCGGCGGCCCGTCGAACGTCTTCACATAGGCGACCGGGAAGCGCATGTCCTCCAGTCGCAGGGCCCTGAGCGGCTTGAAGCCGAAGACGTTGCCGATGATCGACGCCGCGAGATTGGCGATCGAACCTGGCTCGAATAGGGCCAGGTCGTAGGCGATGTAGGCGAAGAACTGGTCCGCGGAGCCCGGCACCGGCTCGACCCTGTAGGCCTTCGCGCGATACGTGTCGGCCGCGGTGAGGCGGTCGGTCCAGACCACCGTCCAGGTCGCCGTCGACGACTCACCGGCGACCGCTGCCGCGGCCTCGATCGGGTCGACCCCGTCCTGGGGCGTGATGCGGAAGAGCGCCAGGATGTCCGTGTCCGCAGGCTCGTAGTCCGGGTCCCAGTAGCCCATCCGGGCGTATTCGAGGACGCCCGCCGCGTAGCGCGTCTCCTCGTCGAGCGGCCTGCTGCGGTCGATCGTCGATCCCAAGGTCGTGACTCCGGTGGCCGCCGGCGGTCGCGTCGTGCCCGCGCCGGGGGACCTGCAGGCTACCCGGTCATGCTGATGCTGTCCAATGCATGTTCCTCATCGCGTCAATCGACATTCCGAATGCATTACCAGATTCACCCCGGCGCCACGTCGGCGCCGATCGACCCGCGCCAGCGCGCGTCGTCGATGAACTGCGCGAAGGCCGCCGCCGCGGGCGAGAAGACCTTGCCGCGCGCGAAGAACAGGTGCCATTGGCGGCGGATGGGAAACCCTTCGAGCGGGAGCTCGATCAGGATCCCCAGCCGGATCTCGAGGGCAGCCGCGAAGCGAGAGACCACAGAGACGCCCAGGTCCTGGGCCACCGCCCGTTTGATCGCGCCGTTGCTGGCGAGCTCCATGATCGGTCGCAACGGCACGCCAGCCTCACGGAACGCGGCCTCGGTCCGTTCCCGGGTCCCCGAGCCGGGCTCGCGGCCGATGAACGGCAACGCCGCGAATTCGGCCAGCGTGACCGGTGTTGCCTGGGCAGGCCGGCGGCGCGGTGAGGCGATCGCGATCAGCTCATTGGCCAGGAAGGGCCGGACCTCCAGCGGGATCGGCGGATCCTCCCAGGAGTGCCCGCCGAAGGCGAAGTCCACGTCGTTCGCCACGAGGCGGTCCAGGACGTGCTGCCGGTTCCCGATGTCGAGCCGGACATCGACACCCGGGTGCTCGTTGCGGAACGCGCCAAGGACGTCCGGCAGCACGTAGATCCCGACGGTCGTGTCGGCGACGACCCGCAGCGTGCCCCGGCGGAGGTCCTTCAGCTCGTCAAGATCGGCTCCCGCCGCCTCGAACTCCGCGAGGATCCGCCGGGCGTGCCCATAGAGGATGTCCCCGGCGGGCGTGAGCTGGACACGCCGGCCGACGATCTCCAGGACCGGGACCGAGAGGGCCAGGCGAAGTGCCTTGAGCTGGTGCGACACGGCCGGCTGGCTCAGGCCAAGGGACGCGGCCGCGCGAGAGAAGCTGGCATGATCGGCGACGGCGGTGAAGAGACGGAGCTGGTGGACCGTCACGATCTGGTCCAGGCTGGCGCCGGGACGCGGTTCCTCCTCGTTCATGCAGCCGACGTTGTTCGCGCCGTGGCTTCCATGCATCCATTCTATGAGCGCGTTCGGCAGGTGACACCCCGCCGTTCCTCGGGCGGCGCATCGCGGGCCCCGGGAACGGAGCGCCCACCCAGGGAGAACCGGACTACGCGATGACGAGCCGGTTGCGACCCGAAGCCTTCGCCTCGTAGAGGGCTGCATCCACCTTTGCGATCAGCGATTCGGGGGAGTCGACCGCGTCCCGATACGTCGCTCCACCGACACTGATCGAGACGGCGATCCGCTGCTCGCCCTCCGGGACCGACGTCTCGCCGACGGCGCGGCGCAGCCGCTCACCGATCTCGGCGACGTCCTCGCCGCCGGCGCCCGGCAGCAGGACGAGGAATTCCTCGCCGCCATAGCGGATGAGGACGTCGCCCTCGCGCAGGACCCGCCGACACGTCCTGGCGACGGCACGCAACACGCGATCGCCGGCCAGGTGACCGTACGCGTCGTTGACGGCCTTGAAGTGATCGAGATCGAGCATCAGCACGCCGAGCGGGCTCTCGGCGCGGACGGCGCGCGAGAACTCCTCGCCGAGACGGGCAAGCCCGAAGCGACGGTTGTAGGCATCCGTGAGCGGGTCCACGGCGGCCAGGCGCTCGAGCCGATCGTGAGCCAGCGCGTTGTTGATGGCCAGCCCGAGATCCGCGCGGAACTGGTCAAGCAGCTTGTCAGCATCGGGTGCGAATTCGGTCGGCGTGGCAAGGACGATCACCCCGAGCGGGACGCTCTTGAAGGTGACCGGAGCGACGAGGATGTCGCGGGCTGCCTGGCCGACCAGGAGAGAGTCGATCACGAGGGTGGATGGGGCCGCCACACGCACGCGTTCGACCTGTCCTGTTCGGAGGACTCGGCGAACGTGGTCGTTGTCCGTGAGGCCGTCCATCGCGCGCAGCCCGTGACTCGCCAGGGTTTCGACGGTGTCCTCGTGGACGACCAGCAAGGCGCCAGCCTCGGCTCCGGTGTGGACCAGGAGCGCCTGGAGGGCCGCCTCGCCGAGTCCCTCCAGCTCGAATCGGCTCGAGAGGACCTCGCTGAACGAACGCATCGCGGTCTCGACGCCATGGCTCCGCGACAGCGTCCCGATCAGCCGATTGAACGCCGCGGCACTCGCACCCACCTCGTCGGCCGAGTCGACTGGCAGCGCGCACGCTTCCGGATCGCATCCGGTCCAGTCGTGGCTGAAGACCGCCTTGCCAAGTCGATCCTCCACATCGGTCATCCGCTCGGCCAGCAGGCGCAGCCGGCGTCCGACCACGAGGCGGGCGAGCCCGAAGTTCACAGCGCCGACGACCAGCCCCGCAGCGACCGTGGACGCATAGAAGAGCGGGTTGATCACGCGGTCGATCGGCAGACCGAGCAGCAGGCAGAACGGGGGGAAGATCAGCCCGATGAGCAGACCGAAGCCTGCCATCCAGATGGCGAGATCCGTGAACACTCGACTCGTGAGGCGGGGCATCGGGAGCTCCCGGACGGAGGAACCGGCAGGCGGACCGACGTCCAGCATCGGGACGACCACCGATCGGCGATATGACGCGAACGTCGAGTGCGGTCCGGTACGTTCAGATGGCCAAGCCCCCGGATGGCGCACTGGACCGACGGATCGAGCGTCAGCGGCGTCGTTGATGATCGCGGCAGCATCACGACGGCTGTCGCGGTAAGACTTGCAGAGTGAACCGGATCGGAGTCGCGGCCGCTGCCTTGACGGCGGTGCTGTACGGCAGCGCGTATGTGGCGGTCGCCATCGCGCTGGACGCATTCACGCCCGTGGGCGTGGCGGTATGGCGAGGCATCGTGGGAGCGCTGGTGCTCGGCGCGCTGGTGCTTGGTGCTCTCGTGGTGGCGCCCGACCGTGAGCGTCCGCGACGGCCATCGTCGGCGGCGGCCATACGGCTTGGCGTCATCGGACTCCTCGGCGGAGGCGTCTTCGTCCTGGCGATGATCGCGGCCGTGGACCTTGCCGGGGCGACCGTCACCGCAGTGGTGGCCGGCCTCTATGCCGTGTCCGCCGCGCTCCTCGCGATCCCGCTGCTCGGCGAGCGGCCTGCCGCGAGGACCGCCGCTGCGCTCGTCGCCGCGCTCGTCGGGACGGTACTGCTCAGCGACGTGTGGTCGGGCGGGCAGACCCCCGCCGGCGTCGCGATGGCGCTCGTGGCCGCAGTCGCCTTCGGCCTCTTCCTCGTCCTGTCGCGGCGCTGGGCATCGACATACGGTCTGAGCGGCCCGGTCGTCGGCGTCGTGTCACTTGCGGTCAGCGCCGTGGCGTCCATCGCCGTGGCGGCCGTCGCGGGCGACGACATCGGTATGTCCGAGCCCTCGTTGCCCGCGCTCGTTGCCGTCGGGTGGCTCGCGCTCGGCCCCGGCGCCGCTGCCACCGTCCTCGCGGTCGCCGCCATGCGCAGGCTGCGAGCAGAGCAAGCGGCCCCGCTGCTCCTGCTCAATCCGCCGACCGCGGCGATCCTCGCGTTCGTCCTCCTCGGCGAGCGGCTCGACGCGCTGCAGCTGGTCGGAGCCGTCCTGACCTTCACCGCGATCGCGGTGGCGACTGTCGGGTTGCCTACGAGAACGGCGTTCCGACGTAATTCTCGGCGAGGCTCCGCGCCGCCGCCTCGTTCGTGACGAGCCATTCGAGCTCGGCGCGCTGGAGACGATGCCCGAACTCGGTGTCGCCCGGCAGGTTGTGGAGCAATGAGCTCATGTACCAGCTGAACTCCTGGACCCGCCAGACGCGCTTGAGGCAGCGCCGCGAGTAGCCGTCGAGAGCGGCCGTCTGGCCGGTCCGGAAGAACTCGACGAGCGCCTCCGAGAGTGCGCTCACGTCGCTCACCGCGAGGTTCAGACCCTTCGCGCCCGTGGCCGGAACGACATGCGCCGCGTCACCGGCAAGGAAGAGTCGCCCGTACTGCATCGGCTCGGCGACGAAGCCCCGCATCTCGGCGATCGAGCGGTCGAGGATGGGTCCTTCGTGGAGCTCGAAGCCGTCATCGGTCGGGAGGCGGGCACGCAGTTCCGACCAGATCCGGTCGTCGGACCAGTCCTCGAGTCGCTCCTCCGGCGAGACCTGGAGATAGAGGCGGGTGATCGAGCGGGACCGCATCGAGTGGAGCGCGAAGCCGTTGCGGTGCGTTGCGTAGATCAGCTCCGGGCTGGATGGCGCAGCGTCGACCAGGATGCCGAGCCACGCGAACCGGTAGTCGCGCTCGAAGAACGAGAGCGAGCCCGCCGGGATCGATGGCCGACTGACGCCGTGGAACCCATCGCACCCGGCGACGACCTCGCAGCGGAGCTGTCGATCTCGACCGCCGTGCGTGAAGGAGATCGTCGGCCGGTCCGTATCGATCGCCGACAATCGGACGTCCGCGACCTCGAACAGGATCTCGCCCCCGGCCTCGCCGCGCGCGGCGATCAGGTCTTTCACCACCTCTTGCTGGCCGTAGATCGTGATCGATCGTCCGGTGAGATCGGTGAGAGGGATCCGGTGGCGAGCGCCATCGAAGGCGATCTGGATGCCCTCGTGGACGAGGCCTTCACGGCGCATCCGGTATCCCACGCCGATCGCGTCGAGGAGGTCGACCGTGCTCTGTTCCAGCACCCCG
>Ga0209108_10001870_pt1 | contig 12184 bp, 10 predicted proteins | sample Rifsed10ft1_FD_184003 | JGI IMG/M metagenome (GOLD analysis project Ga0209108, IMG submission 184003) | Soil microbial communities from Rifle, Colorado, USA - sediment 10ft 1 (version 2) | ecosystem: Environmental > Terrestrial > Deep subsurface > Rock core/Sediment | place: Rifle, Colorado...
GCAACTCGAACGGCTCTACCAGGGGATTCGCGCGACGGCGTGAGCCGCCAGCGAGCGCTCAAGAGAGGGTGGGGATGATCGACCGGCAGGGTGGAGCGTTGCGCGCGTGTCTGGAAGCACTCGCACAGGCCGCGACCATAGTCGCCGGCGCGTCGCTCGTCGGCATGGCCTTGGTCGAGGGCTGGCAGGTCTTCGCGCGCTATGTCCTCAACGATTCGCCGAGCTGGACCGAACCCGTCGCCTCGCTCCTCATGAGCACGGTGATGATGGTCGGCGCCGCCGTGGGCACACGGAGCGACGCGCACTTCGGGTTTTTCATTGCCGCCGAAGCCGCCCCCCGGCTGATGCGTCGAACGCTGCTCGCGATCGCGAGACTGCTGGCGGCGGCGATCGGGGCGATGCTGGCGGTGTGGGGTGGCGAGCTCCTGCTCGACAGCTGGAGCGTGCCGATGGCCGGTGCACCGCTCCCGCAGGGCATGGTGTTCCTGCCGTTTTGTGTCGGTGGCGCCCTGATCGCGGTGTTCGCGATTGAACGGCTCGTCACCTCGCCTGATTCCCGCACCGGAGCCTGAGCTTGGCGATCGCGATCCTGTTTGGCGTGCTCCTGATGCTGCTGGTCATGGGTGTTCCAGTCGGGTTTGCACTGATCGCGGCGGCCCTGGCGACGGTGCTGTACCTCGATCTGCCGGCAATCGTGGTGGTCCAGCAAACCGCGGCCGGCGCGGGCATCACTTCGCTCCTCGCGATCCCGCTCTTCATCTTCGCGGGCGAGATGATGATGCGGGGCGGGATCTCCGACCGGCTGATCGCGCTCGCCGCGTCGCTGGTTGGCCATCTGCGCGGCGGACTGGGTCAGGTCAACGTGCTGGCGTCGCTCTTTTTCGGCGGCGTCTCGGGTTCGGCCATCGCGGACGTTTCCGCGATCGGCGGCACGATGATTCCGCAGATGGTGAACCGCGGCTATGACCGGGATTTCGCGGTCAACGTGTCGATCTCGGCAGCCTTAGTCGCGCTCCTCGTGCCGCCCTCGCACAACCTGATCCTGTTTTCCGCGGCCGCCGGCGGCTCGATCTCAATCGCCGACCTGTTTGCCGCCGGCATCGCGCCCGCGCTGTTGCTGACCGCCGTGCTCATGATCACCGGCTGGATGATCGCCCGCCGCCGGGGCTACGGCACCGAAGCGTTTCCGGGCCTGCGCGAAGTGGTGCGGCGGTTTATCGCGGCCCTGCCTGGCCTGCTCCTGGTGGCGCTGATCTTCATCGGAATACGGGCGGGAATCTTCACCGCCATCGAGAGCGCCTCCATCGCGGTGATCTATGCCGTCCTGGTCACGGGTGTGGTGTATCGCCACCTCACGCTCGGGGTCTTCCTCGAGACCTGCATCGGCGCCGTGCGCACGACCGGCCTGATCCTCTTCATCATCGGTGCCGCGGCATCGTTCGGCTGGCTGCTCGCCTACCTCGAGGTGCCGGCCGCGGCCGTCGATTTCCTGACACGCATTTCCGAGAACAAGAACGTCCTGCTGCTGCTCATGGTGCTGTTGCTGTTGGCGCTCGGCACGTTCATGGACCTGGCGCCGCTGATCATCATCTGCACGCCGATTTTCCTGCCGATCGCCAAGGCCATCGGCGTGGACCCGGTCCACTTTGGCGTGATCCTGATCCTGACGGGCGGCATCGGGCTGATCACGCCGCCGGTGGGCTCGGTGCTCTTTGTCGGTACTGCGATCGGCAAGATCAGCGTGACCGAAACCTTGCGCACGATCTGGCCGTTCTACCTCGCGACGCTCGCGGTGCTGTTCATCGTGACGTTCGTGCCGATCGTTTCGCTGTGGCTGCCGGCACTGCTCAAGTGAGGGCCGCGGTGGAGAAGCTCGTCCGGCTCAAGCCGTCGTAGGCCTTGCTCAGGGCGGCCACGAAACGCGGCTCCGCGATCAGGTCCGGCGGGAAAACACTCTCGATCTCAAAGAAGCGCCGCAAGTCGACGACGGCGTGTCCCTCGGTCTCGCGGCCGATCTCGAACAGCTTCTCCGCCAGGGGATCGACGACCCGCTCGCCCTTGAGGGCCCGCTGGCGCACGAAATGCATCCAGGCCGCGATCGGGATGCAGAGCCGATCGATCGGACGCCCCGTTGTGAGCGCGTCGCGAATCGTCCCGAACAGGCGAAACGGCAGCTTCTGCGAGCCGTCCCACGCGATCTGCGCCAACGGATGACGAATCGCGCGGTTGCGAAAGCGCCGCAGGACGGCGTCGACGTACTGGCGCAGATCGAGCTCTCGGGGCGCCGTAAGCGTCGGCAGGACGTCCTCGACCATCATCGTCTGCACGAACCGCACCAGATCCGGATCCGTCATGGCTTCCGCGACGGTCTGATGTCCCGCGAGTGTCCCGAGGTACGCGAGTGAGGAGTGCGCGCCGTTCAGCACTCGCAGCTTGGCGCGCTCATAGGCCGCGACATCGTTCGTGACGATGACACCGACCGGACGCAATTCCGGCGCGCAGCTGCGCGGATCCTGTTCGATGACCCACTGAACGTACGCCTCGCGCTGCACCGGCCAGCGGTCTTCGACCCCGAGTGCGTCGCGCACGCGCGCTCGCAAGGCATCGTCGGTGGCGGGCGTGATGCTGTCGACCATCGTGCGGGGGAAGGCCACTTCGGCCTCGATCCAGGCCGCCAGATCCGGGCTGCGCGCGCCCGCGAGTTGCGTGACCGCACGACGCAGACGCCCCCCGTTGTCCGCCAGGTTATCGCAGCACACGACGGTGAACGGTGCCAGCTTGGCCTCGCGGCGCCGGCGCAATCCCTCGACCAGGTAGCCGATGACACTCACGGGCACCCCTGGGGTACCCAGATCGTGCTGAATATCCGGGTGGAGCTGGTCGAGCGAACCGTCTGCCGCGAGACAGTAGCCCTTCTCCGTCACGGTCGACGTGACCAGGCGGATTTCCGGTGCACAGAGCCGCGCAAACACGGCCGATGGATTCTCGGTGGCGACCAGCAATTCGCGGATGGCGCCGATCACCCGAAACGAGGACTCCTCGTCGAGGACCGCGAGGGTGTAAAGCCTGTCCTGCGGGCTGAGCGCGTCGCGGACGCCGCTGGTCTTGAGCGACACGCCGCAGATTCCCCAACCAGGATCCTGGTGCAGCAGATCGTCGAGATAGCAAGCCTGGTGAACCCGGTGGAACGCGCCGGGACCGAAGTGCACCACGCTGATACGCGTGGCGCCGCGATCGTATCGAGGCAGTTGCACCGCGCTGCCGATTCGGCGCAATGCGCCCTCTGACAGGAATGTCGTCACGACATTGCCAACTGGTAACTGATGCGCTTTCCCGGAACTAATGATGCCCGCGCGGGCGTCGGTTTCGGCGACCATGGGGTTAAGCTTGAGGGGACGCGCATGTTTGTGGGAATCGCATGATGATAGCTGCTATGGTAACCGGTGTCATAAAGTATCATTTTGCACCAGGCATGGCTGCGAGAACGACACCCAGAAAGGGCCGCGCGAAGGCGGCGCCGCGTGGCGCAGCGGTGGGCCGTGCCAACTTCGAATCGAGCCGGTCCAGCTCGACGGGGCACAAGCACACCATCAACGACATCGCGCGGCTTGCCAACGTCTCCAAGAAGACGGTCTCACGCGTGCTCAACGAGTCACCGTTCGTGCGCGAGGAAACGCGCGCGCGCGTGAGCGAGATCATGCGGAAAGTTTCCTATACGCCCGACCCGCAAGCGCGCGGGCTGGCGTTCCGGCGCTCGTTCCTGATCGGGCTCGTATACGACAACCCGAACGCGCAATACATCGTCAACATCCAGGAAGGCGTGCTGGGTGCGATTCGCCGCTCCGGATACGAACTGGTCGTGCATCCCTGCGATCGCAACAGCGCGACGTTTCTCGCCGAGGTGAAGTCATTCATCACACGCCAGAAGCTCGATGGCGTCATCCTCCTGCCACCGATTTCGGAGGACCAGGCGCTCGCACGCACGCTTCGCGAGATGAACTGCCGCTACATTCGCGTGATGGCGGTGCCGCTCGATGATCCGTCGAATATCGTGCTGGCGATGGACCGCGATGCCGCGCGCCAGGTCGCGGAGCACCTGGCCAAGCTCGGCCACAGCCGCATCGCCCTGATCGCCGGACCCCGGGGCTACCGCTCGGCACACGAGCGGCTTTCGGGTTTCTCGGACGCGCTGGGTGATCGCGGACTGACATTGCCCGCGGAGTATGTGGTCGAGGGAGCCTACACCTTCGATTCCGGATTTGCGGCGGCCGAGATCCTGCTGTCGAGATTCCCGCGCCCTACGGCCATCTTCGCGTGCAACGACGAAATGGCGGCTGGCGTCTACAAGGCCGCTTACCTCAAGGGCCTGCGAATCCCCGCCGACCTCACGGTCGTGGGCTACGACGACAGCCCATTGGCGTCGCGCATCTGGCCGTCCCTGACGACGGTGCGGCTGCCGATCCGGGACATGGGCAAGATCGCGGCTGAGCGCCTCATTGCGAAGATCCAGCGGCAGGAGGGCCCGGTCACGCCGGCCACGACCGTTTTCCCGCATCTCGTCGTCCGCGATTCCTCGACCCGCCCACCATCGGCCTGATCCGATTGAAGAAGGCGACGCGGGCCATTTCCGCCGCTATAATGACACCGGTTACCTAGATTGCCCCCAAACGGCAGAATTTGAGCCCGGCCGGGACTTTGGACCATGAAAAGCGCATCGATCGCGGCCCCAGGACGGGCGGGTACGGCCCGCAAACTGAGCGTCCATGAGGATCGCCATTTTCCGGCGGATCCGGGGGTGCGCGCGATCGCCCGCGAGCTGTACCGTGGCGTGGCGGAGCTGCCGATCATCAGTCCCCACGGCCATACCGATCCCGCCTGGTTCGCGCTCAACAAGCCGTTTACGAACGCAACGGAGTTGCTGCTCGCGCCGGACCACTACCTGTTCCGCATGCTCTACAGCCAAGGCATATCGCTGCACGATCTCGGCGTCGCCTCGCGCAAGGGCCCGGCAACCACCGATCCACGCGCAGCCTGGCGCCTGTTCGCGCGCCACTTTCACCTGTTCAGCGGCACGCCCTCGGCGATGTGGCTCAACTATGTTTTTGTCAAGGTGTTCGGCCTCGATGTGCGGCTCGATGGCGACACCGCGGATCACTATTTCGATGTGATCGGCGCGAAGCTGGCCACGCCTGAGTTTCGCCCGCGCGCGCTGTTCGAGCGCTTCAACATCGAGGTACTTGCCACCACCGAGTCCCCAATCGACACGCTCGAGCATCATCGCGCCATCCGTGCGAGTGGCTGGCGCGGGCGCGTCATCACCGCCTATCGTCCCGACGTCGTCGTCGATCCAGAGCACGAACAATTCGCCTCGGCCCTGCGTCAGTTCGGAGATGAAACCGCAGAGGATGTTCACAGCTGGCACGGGTATCTCAGGGCGCATCGCGCACGCCGTGGCTCATTCGCGGCCCTCGGTGCCACCTCGACCGACCACGGTCATCCGACGGCCGCCACTGCCGATCTTTCCGATAGCGATGTCGAGCCGCTGTTTCGCCGCATCGTCGGCGGCAAGTTCTCGCCGGCCGATGCCGAACTCTTCCGCGCCCAGATGCTGACCGAAATGGCGCGCATGAGCCTCGATGATGGCCTCGTGATGCAGATCCATCCCGGCTCGTTCCGCAACCACAATCGCTGGCTGCACGAAACTTACGGGCGCGACAAGGGTGCCGACATCCCGATGCCGACCGACTACGTGCGGAGTCTCAAGCCGTTGCTCGATCGCTTCGGTAACGAGCCCCGTCTTACGATCATCGTGTTCACCCTCGACGAGAGCGCTTACAGCCGCGAGCTCGCGCCGCTCGCTGGCCACTATCCGGTGTTGAAGCTCGGCCCCGCCTGGTGGTTTCACGACAGCCCTGAGGGCCTGATGCGGTTCCGCGAGCAGACCATCGAAAGCGCCGGCTTCTACAACTCCGTCGGCTTCAATGACGACACGCGCGCGTTCCTGTCGATTCCGGCGCGTCATGACACCGCGCGGCGCATTGACTGTTCGTACCTCGCGCGACTCGTCGCCGAGCATCGAATGGAAGAGGACGACGCGCATCGGATCGCGGCCGACCTTGCCTATCACCTGCCCAAGCAGGTCTACAAACTCGACCAGCCGACCGCCGCGGCGCGAGCTCAGGCTTGAGCTTCAGACGGAGAATTCTCTATGCGGATCAAAGTAATACAGGCCACCCACCCCGACACGATCGCTTCGCTCAATACCGAGCAGCTGCGCCAGCTCTATCTCGCCAGCGAGATTTTCGCGCCGGACGAAATCTGCCTGACGTACAGCCATGTCGAGCGCTTCATCATCGGCGGCGCTATCCCGGCGCGCGCGCCGATCAAGCTCACGACCACGAAGGAAGTGGGTTCCGATCCGTTCCTCGCGCGCCGCGAATTGGGCCTGGTGAACATCGGCGGGCCGGGACGCATCACGGTGGACGGCAAGGCGTACGATCTCGAGCCGCGCGACGGCCTCTACATCGGCATGGGCGCCGCGGATGTCGTGTTCTCGTCGAAGAGCGAAGCCAACCCGGCGAAGTTCTACCTGGCCTGCTCGCCCGCGCACACGCATCATCCGAATACGAAGATCGCCGTGGCGGATGCGAAACCGATGCCGATGGGCGCCGTCGAAACTGCGAATGAGCGGACGATCTTTCAGTACGTGCATCCCGAGGTTTGCAAGTCGGCGCAGCTCCTGCTGGGGCTCACGGCGCTCAAGAAGGGCAGCATCTGGAATACGATGCCGTGTCACCTGCATGATCGCCGCTCGGAGATCTATTTCTATTTCGACCTCAAGCCCGCCGACCGCGTATTTCACTTCATGGGCCAGCCGCACGAGACGCGCCATATCCTGGTGGCGAACGAGCAAGCCGTGATCTCACCGCCGTGGTCGATACACTGCGGCGCGGGAACGTCGAGCTACTCGTTCATCTGGGCGATGGCCGGCGACAATCAGGACTACAAGGACATGGATCAGGTCCCGACCATCAACCTGCGTTGACAGCCGAACGGTGAAAAGCGCATTCGATCTCGAGGGGCGCGTCGCGCTGGTGACCGGCGCGAACACGGGCTTGGGCCAGGCGATCGCCGTGGCGCTCGCTCAAGCCGGCGCGGACATCGTAGCAGTCGGCCGCACGCGGCCCGATGCGACCGCGACTCAGGTTCGCGCCGTGGGCAGGAAGCTGCACGCGATCGACTGCGATCTCGGCGCTAAGCCGGATACACGCACAATCGTCAGCGAGGCGGTGGCGAAGCTCGGCCATCTCGACATCCTGGTCAACAACGCCGGCATCATCCGGCGCAACGACGCACTCGATTTCACGGAAGAGGACTGGGACGCGGTCATGAACCTCAATCTCAAGACCGCGTTCTTCCTGTCGCAGGCCGCCGCGCGCGCGATGCTGGATGGCCCGGGACGCGGCAAGATCATCAACATCGCCTCCATGCTGTCGTTCCAGGGCGGAATTCGCGTCGCATCGTATACGGCGAGCAAGAGTGGCATCGCGGGGCTCACGCGGCTGCTTGCCAACGAATGGGCGGCGCACGGCATCAACGTCAATGCGATCGCGCCCGGCTATTTCGAGACCAGCAACACCGCGTCTTTGCGGAAAGACGTCGAGCGCAATGCCGACATCCTCAAGCGCATTCCCGCTGGCCGCTGGGGCAAACCCGAGGACCTGGGCGGCGCGGCCGTATTTCTTGCCTCAAGTGCATCGGACTACGTCCATGGCGCGATTCTGCCAGTCGACGGCGGCTGGCTGGCACGCTGAGGGGCAGTATCGGCCAGCAGCGTCCGTTCGCGGCTGAGTTCCGTTGTGCATCTTTCGGCTCTCAAATTCATCGAGGGTGGACCTGACGACCGGCGCGCGCGCCATCCTCGGGGCCGCGTTCTAGGCGCACGATTCAGCTCGCGCCCGAGCCGCAGCACGCGAAATTCGTGAGACTCGAACTTCTTCACACTTTCGCGCCCACATCGCCTTTAGGCTTCGCTCCCATGGTCGAGCGCTATGTCCTGCCGGATCGGGCCACCACGGAGCGGGAGTTCATGCCCGCCCAGTGCTGGTGGCGATTCACGGCCAGCTTCAATGTGTCGTTTCAGCAGTACGTGCCGGCAATCCGCGTGCACGACGGCAAGGCCGAGGGCGTGATGATGCGCTGGGGCCTGATCCCTGCCGCCGCCGAGGGCCAGCCGAGTGACAACGATGCCCCGTGTACCGACATCGACCTCATCGAAGGCGGCCAGGACTATCGCGGGCCCTGGCTGAATAGCCAGCGCTGCATCCTACCCGCCGCCGGCTTCTACGTCTGGCAGCTCACGCCGGAGAAATTCAAACGGCCATTCTTCATCCGTCTCGTCGCCCGGTCGGTATTCGGGATCGCGGCGGTGTGGGATCGCTCGGTGGGGGACGACGACGACGTCATCGAGAGCTGCGCCATCGTTACAATGCCTGCGAACTCGCTGGTCGCGGGCATCGACAACGTCGAGCGACGCATGCCCGCGATCCTCCGCCGCAAGCACTGCAACACCTGGCTGACCGCGACACCGGCGCGGGCCCGCGGTGTTTTGGCCCCTTATCCTGCCGAATGGATGAAAGCGCACGCGGTCAGCCCGCGCATCAATTCCCTCAAGCATAATGACGCCGCGCTGATTCAACCTGTTACCTGAAGAAGCCGCGTGCCCAACGCGCGCCGGGAGCCGCACGACAAACTGGGGATAGACAACGTCAACTTGCGGCCTATTCTGTTGAAAAACTCCAAGACTAGACGAGGTCAAATTTCTGCCGAAAGCGATCTGCTGCAAGAACTCCAGTCACTTCTCGCGCGTGGATCAACCAGAAGCTCCACACCAAGATTTCGGTCAATCCTCGTGGCCCCTCGCATCGAAAAGATTTGAATACGTCTACGGGGCTTAGATTTCTTGACCGGCACTGCCGTCAGAGTTTTTCAACAGAATCGGTCGATAGCGGACACAATGAAAAGGCCCCGGCGGTTCGCATCGAGGCCTTGGAAGATTGGTAGCGGGGGCTCGCTTGTCGTGTTGTTTGCTGCAACTTCCTCGCCGCAAGACGCGGTAGCGGGGGTTGGATCTGGCACTTGCTTGATACCTATTCCGCGCTGCGTTCGCAGAAGCGCGAAAGCGCCGGCATCGTACAATCCCGGGACCTTCGCTTAGTCAACCCATCACTTTTCCGAACTGACATTCTTCGCGGCCTGCTCAATCAGCGCCGCGACTTTGCTTGGCTGTGACAGGAAGATCGCATGACTGCCCGCGACTTCGACGACCGTGGCACCCGCGCGCTTCGACATCAAACGCTGGGCCGGCGGTGGGATCATCCGGTCTTCAGTGGCAACCAGGTACCAGCTCGGTTTGTTTCTCCAAGCCGGTTCGCTGATCGTCCCAGCGAGCGCCTCCACACCCCACGGGACTTGGGAATCGGCCATGAACGCGGCCTTGTCCTTGGCCACATCGCCGGCGAAGCTGGCAGCGAATTTTGCCTTGTCGAGAGCCAGATAGCCGTCCTGCGGCGGCAATATCGGCGGCACGGGCGCGCCCGCCGGCGGATCCTTGATGAGCGTGTTCACCGACTCACCTCGGTCCGGCGCGAAGGCCGCTATGTAGACAAGCGCAGCTACCTTTGGGTGATTGCCGGCTTCGGTGATCACTGCGCCCCCATACGAATGGCCAACGAGAATGACCGGGTCGCTCTGCGCGTCAAGGACTCGCTTGGTGGCAGCGACATCGCCGGCCAAAGAGATTGTCGGGTTCTGCACGATGCTAACGGCGTAACCATCCTCCTTCAGGATTTGATACACGCCCTCCCAGCCTGAGCCGTCCACGAAGCCGCCGTGAACCAGGACGACGGCAGTTCCAGTCTTTGCGGTCATATTTCACTCCTTACTCTGTGTGTAGCGCGCCCGTTTGTCGGCGTGCCGCGATTGATTGATTGCGTGCCTGCGACGCTGGCGGGTGTCCTTGCGGTCACCCGCAGTCAGGAAGTGCCGCGAATACTGAAGCTACGCCAGCCGAAGCGAAATCGGTAGCCTTCGGTGCTTCGTAATCATCCGACCCGCCGGCGCTTGTGGCGAGGCGCTTGACTTGCTTATGGTTCGATACGCAAACGAAAAACGGCCGTTCTTGAGGCAGCCCTGTTGGCGGCGACGGGAACTGGGGCGTGCAGTGTGATAGCGGGGGCAGGATTTGAACCTGCGGATGGCCACCAGGGGTCGCTTGCAGACCCATGCAATTTCAGTTGCCGGCACGAGAGTCAACCGTCACGTTCAGGGCCGACGTTTCCGCGGAAACGTCTCTCGCTCGCTGGGCCCGCTGGAATAACACGTCGAGCGCGATGTCGTAGTCCATCGTTTCACCGCGCCAACCGGTCGTGGCCGTTTTCCGATCGATGTGAACACCGCATTCGCGATGCGCGGCGACGAGTTGCGTCCAGTCGCCGAGCGGCACCGTGTGTCCGGACGCGACTGTATCGAAGGAGTGGCCATCCTGCTTGACGAACCGCAGCGCGCCATCGTCGAGAATCTGAACGAGCACTCGACCCTCGTGCACCTGACGGTGATGGAAACGGCAGAGCGACACGAGATTGGAGAGCTTGGTCGCGCCGCCCTGGGCCCAATGATGGATGTGATGGCCATCGACGTAGCAGGTGTTGGGGCATCCCGGGAAGCGGCACCCCCGATCCCGTGACTTCAAGGCACGGCGGATGGCGGGCGGGATACTGCGGGTCTTGCGGCCCACGTCGAGCGGAGTGCCGTTCTCATCCTCGAGGATCGTGACCACGCTGGCGTCACAAGCGAGGCGCCGGGCTGTCTCGGCAGGCAGTGAGGGGCCATCCTCAAGCTCGCAGCGTCCCGCGGTGCTGTCACGCAGCGTCTCCGCATCCACATGCACCACGATCTGATGCCGATCCCCACCATTCAGGGCCTCGGCGCCATGCTTGACGAAACTTTCGGCCATCACAGCCAGGGCATCGGCGCGCCGTACGGATAGCGTGGGACGGGGTTCGGACGTTTCCGCGGAAACGTCCGGGGGTTTCACGTCCTTCATCGCCACATCGAGGGCCTTGAGCAGCAGGTCGCCCACCTCCGCCGGCAGACGTCCTTTCAACACCAATGAACCGTCGTCATCGTGGTAGCAGGTGAAACTCCGGGTCGCATGCTGCCGGGCGGCGCGCGATAACTCCTCGGCTTCCTGCGCACGGCGGTAATAGCGCACCAGCTTCTCGACGTGTTCTGCAGTGCCATGGAGCGCGGTCATCAGCAACGCATCCTCCGTCGCTGCACACGCGACGCGAGTGAGGGCCCGGACCTTGGAATAACTCAGCACACCGCGAGCCATGGCGTCCGCGATCTTCGGAAGCTTCTCGAGCGCATGCGCCACCCGCACTTTCTCACGCGCGGCGCCCATATCGATGCCGCACTGCCAGTTCAACCAATGCGCACAGGATTGCGTGGAACCGTCCGACCAGGCCTGGCGCCGGTCGAACTCCGCGATCAACACCAGGAACCGGTGGTGGCCGGCATTCAGATGACCGGCGAGCTCGGTGATTTGAGCCGTGAGTTCTGTCTTCGAAAGGCCGGATCCTGCGACCGAAATTGGGCCTGCCATGGCGGCCTCCGGTAGGCTGTCTATATATCCAGTAGTCTACCTGATTCTCTATATAATGCAAAGAGTTATCTGCACTCCGGGCGGGTCACATTGGACAGGAATGCGCTCGAAGTTTCTTCTACGGCAGCTCGCGAACCGAGTGCGGATCGATCGAATACGGATATACGCGGTCGAGAAATCGCGGCTGACTTCGGACCCGCTCGATCCACGCGATCACGTTGCGAAAGTCATCGAGTGGCAGCTCAGCGTCTCGCGCGACGTGCGTGTACGCGAACAGTGAGATGTCCGCAATCGTGTAGCGCTCTCCGAGGATGAAAGCCCGCTCGGCCAGCTCGCGATCGAGGGCCGCCAGCGCCTTGAGTGCGCCGGCGCGTTTGCCCTCAATCATTTCACGCGGCCGGCGCGGGAGCTTGCCGGTGAGAGTCCAGTAGCGCAGTGAGCCAGCGGTCGACTGAATGTAATCGGCCTCGAACGACATCCATTGCAGGACTTTCGCGCGATCGAATGGGTCATCGGGAA
>Ga0209108_10001871_pt1 | contig 12182 bp, 11 predicted proteins | sample Rifsed10ft1_FD_184003 | JGI IMG/M metagenome (GOLD analysis project Ga0209108, IMG submission 184003) | Soil microbial communities from Rifle, Colorado, USA - sediment 10ft 1 (version 2) | ecosystem: Environmental > Terrestrial > Deep subsurface > Rock core/Sediment | place: Rifle, Colorado...
CAATTCTCGGGCGCCACGCGGCCCGCGCTGGCCGCGGGCGTGTGGTCGTCGCGCGACGGCGAGCGTGCCCTGCTCATCGTGCGCACCGCGGCCGCCGGCGCCGATACCGACGCGCAGGAAGCGGCCATGCAGGCGCTGCGCGCCGCGTTCGCCGACGCGGCTGCGCGTGAAGGCATTCAGCAGGCGCGGCTGCGCTTGACCGGCGGCGGCGTGTTCGCGGTGGAATCGCGCGCCCTCATCAAGCGCGAAGTGGCGCGCGTCGCCGTGCTCGGCGTGCTGCTCATCGCCGCCCTGCTCGGCTTCGCCTACCGCTCCGGCACCGCGCTGGCGCTCGGCCTGCTGCCGGTGCTGACCGGCGCGCTGGTGGGCGTGAGCGCGGTGGCGGCCGGCTTCGGCGTCGTGCACGGCATTACGCTCGGGTTCGGCACCACGCTCATCGGCGAGGCGGTGGACTACGCCATCTACCTGTTCGTGCAGTCGGGGTCCGGACCCGGCGGCCACGATGCCTGGCGGGCCGAGTCCTGGCCGACGATCCGCCTGGGGGTGGTCACTTCGATGGCGGGCTTCGCGGCGCTGCTGTTTTCGGGGTTTCCCGGACTCGCGCAACTCGGCCTGTATTCGGTGTGCGGGCTGGCCGCGGCGGCGCTGTTCACGCGCTACGTGCTGCCCGGCATGCTGCCCGCGCGGCTGCGCGTGCGCGACCTCTCCGGACTCGGTGCCCGGCTCGCGCGCGCCGTCGCGGCCGCCGCCCGCTGGCGCCGGATCGTGCCCGTGCTCTGTGTCGCCGCCACGGTCGTGCTGCTCGCGCAGCGCGACACGCTGTGGGCCGAAAACCTCTCGCGCCTGAACACGGTGAGCCTGGACGACCAGGCCTACGACGGCCGGCTGCGCGCCGACCTCGGCGCGCCCGACGCGCGCTACCTGGTGGTGGTGGCAGGCCGGGACGAGCAGGACGCGTTGCGCGCCGCCGAGCGTACCGCCGCGGCGCTGCGCCCCCTTCTCGCGCAGGGCGTGATCGCCGGCTTCGACAGCCCCGCGCGCTACCTGCCCAGCGACGCCCTGCAGGAGTCGCGCGCGAGGAGCCTGCCGCAGCCGCGCGAGCTGCGCGCGCGCCTCGAGCGCGCCGTGCGCGGGATGCCGCTGCGCGCGGCACGGCTCGAACCCTTCGTCGCCGACGTCGCCAAGGTGCATGCCGGCGCGCGGCTGCGTCGCGCCGACCTGCAAGGCACCGGGCTCGGGGTCGCGCTCGACGGCCTGCTCCTGCGCCGCGGCGACGGCTGGCAGGCGCTGTTGACGCTGCGCGCGCCGCAATTCGGTCCGACGCCGATGACGGTCGATGGCGCGCGCGTGCGTGACGCTCTCGTCGGCAGCGGTGCGCTGTTTCTGGACATCAAGGCGGAAGCCGACGCGCTGTACGCCGGCTACCTGCACGAGGCGATCGGGCTGTCCGCCGCGGGCGTGGCCGCGGTGCTGCTGCTGCTCATGGTCGCGCTGCGCTCGGCCGCGCGCGTCGGGCGCGTGGCGGCGCCGCTCGGCGCCGCGGTGCTGGTCGCCGCCGCCGCGCTCGCCGCCGCCGGCCAGACGCTGAACCTGCTGCACCTGGTCGGCTTCCTGCTCGTGGTCGCGGTCGGCTCGAACTATGCCCTGTTCTTCGAGCGCGCGGGCGGCGTGCCGGAGCCGCGCGTGCTCGCCTCGATCGCGCTGGCCAACGCCACGACCGTGATCGGATTCGGCGTGCTCGCCACTTCGAGCGTGCCGGTGCTGCGCGCGATCGGTGCCACGGTCGCGCTCGGCACGCTGCTCGCGCTCGCCTTCGCCGCGGCGCTCTCGGGCGCGCGCGGCGATGCGCGATAATCGCCGCATGTCCCGGCCCCACGCCGCCGCGCCTTGGCGCCCCACGCCCTTCGTGGGCGGCTCGGCCGTGTTGCATGCCGCGGCCCTGGCCGGCGTCGCCGTGGGCCCCGAGCTCTGGCCCTGGGCGCTCGGCGCGCTCGCCGCCAACCAGGCGGCGATCCTCGCCGGCGGGCTGCTGCCGCGCAGCACCCTGCTCGGCCCGAACCTGACGCGTCTGCCAGCGCGCGCGGCGGCGCGCGGCGAAGTCGCGCTGTCGCTCGATGACGGGCCGGACCCGGAAGTGACGCCGCGGGTGCTGGAGCTGCTCGCGCGGCGCGGCGCGCGGGCGACGTTCTTCTGCATCGGCGAGCGCGCCGCGCGCCATCCCGACCTGGTGCGCGCCATCGCCGGCGCGGGCCACGCGGTCGAGAACCACTCCCTGCGTCACCGGCACGATTTCGCGCTGCTCGGCCCGCGCCGCTACGTCACGGAGATCGGTGCCGCGCAGGACACGCTCGCCGCGCTGGCGGGCAGCGCGCCGCGGTTCTTCCGCGCCCCCGCGGGGCTGCGCAATCCGTTCCTCGATTTCGCGCTCACGCGCCTCGGCCTGCAGCTGGTGAGCTGGACGCGCCGCGCCTACGACACGCGCAACGCCGATGCCGCGGACGTCCTCGCGCGCCTCACGCGCGCCCTCGCGCCGGGCGACATCCTGCTGCTGCACGACGGCCACGCGGTGCGCGGCGCGCACGGCGCGCCGGTACTGCTCGAGGTGCTGCCGCGGCTGCTCGATGCGCTGCAGGCCGCGGCGCTGCGGCCGGTCACGCTGCGCGCAGCGCTCGATTGATCGACGACGCGCACTACGCCCGCCTGGTCGAGGCGGCGAGCGCGCCGTACCGCGCCGCCGGCCGCTTCGCCTGGCGCTTCGCGCGCGGCAAGCTGCGCGGCGACCCGGTTTTCCGCCATCTGCTGCAGGCGCGCCCGATCGCGGAGAACGCGCGCCTGCTCGACCTGGGCTGCGGCCAGGGCCTGCTGGCGTCGCTGCTGGGCGCGGCAGGCGCACCGCGGCTCGCGGCCTATCGCGGCATCGAGCTGATGGCGAGCGACGTGGCGCGCGCGCACCGTGCCCTGGGCCGGGACTGCGGCGTGCATCAGGGCGACATCCGCAGCGCCGAATTCGGCGCCGCCGACGCGGCCGTGATCCTCGACGTGCTGCATTACATGCGCCCGCGGGACCAGGACGAAGTGCTGCGCCGCGTGCGCGCCGCGCTCTCGCCGGGCGGCGTGCTGCTGCTGCGCGTGGGCGATGCCGCGGCCGGCCTGCCGTTTCGCCTCAGCAACTGGGTGGACTGGACGGTGGCGCTGGCGCGCGGCCACGGCGCCACGCGGTTTCACTGCCGCAGCGTGGCACAATGGCGCTCGGCGCTGGAAGCGCTCGGTTTCACCGTGCAGGCCGAGCCGATGAGCCGCGGCACGCCGTTCGCCAACGTGCTGCTCTGCGCGCGCCTGCCGCAACGTCCCTGACCCACGTGCGCCCGCTGCAGCTCTCGAGCTTCACCCTCACCACCTGCCTCGGCCGGGGCCTCGCGGCGACGCTGCGCGCGCTGCAGCGCCGCGCGAGCGGCCTCGCGCGCCGCCCCTTCGAGACCGCGGCGCTCGATACGTGCATCGGCGAGGTCGAAGGCGTGGACGCGGTGCGGCTCGCAGCCGCGCTCGCCGCCTGGGATTGTCGCAACAACCGCCTCGCCGAGCTCGGCCTCGCGCAGGACGGCTTCGCGGACGCAGTGCGCGCGGCCGCCGCGCGGCTGGGCGCCGCGCGCATCGGCGTGTTCCTCGGCACCAGCACCTCGGGCATCCTGCAGACCGAGCTCGCCTACCGCCGCCGCGATCCCGCGAGCGGCGCGCTGCCGCCGGATTTCGACTACCAGCACACCCACAACACGTACTCGGTAACCGGTTACGTGCGCGCGCGCCTCGCGCTCGCCGGACCGGCGTGGACCGTGTCCACCGCCTGCTCCTCCAGCGCCAAGGTATTCGGCACCGCGGCGCGCATGATCGCGGCCGGCGTGATCGACGCCGCCGTGGTGGGCGGCGTCGACAGCCTGTGCCTGACCACGCTCCACGGCTTCAACTCGCTGGAGCTCCTCGCACGCGAGCCCTGCCGGCCCTGGGACCGCTCGAGGAGCGGGCTGTCGATCGGCGAGGCCGCGGCGTTCGCGCTCCTCGAGCCGCTGCCCGCCGCGCCGGCGCCGGGCGCCATCGCGCTGTACGGGGTGGGCGAATCGAGCGATGCGCACCACATGTCCGCGCCGCATCCCGAGGGCTTGGGCGCGCGCCTCGCCATGGCGGCCGCGCTCGAGGCGGCGGCGCTGCGGCCGGGCGACATCGATTACGTCAATCTGCACGGCACGGCGACGCCGAGCAACGACGCCGCCGAGGACCGCGCGGTGAGCGAGCTGTTCGGCACCGATACGCCCTGCAGCTCCACCAAGGGGGCGACCGGACACACGCTCGGCGCCGCGGGCGGCGTGGAGGCGGTGATCGCCGCGCTCGCCCTGCGCCATGGCTACGTTCCCGCGGGCGCGAACACGCTCGAGCCGGACCCGGCGCTGCGCGCGCACTACGTGCTCGAGGGCCGCGCAGCACCGCTCGGCCGCGTGCTGAGCAACTCGTTCGGCTTCGGCGGCACCAACTGCAGCCTGGTGCTGGGGCGCGCGTGAGCACGCTCGCCGCCGCGATCGAGGGCCTCGCCCTGCTCGGCCCGGGGCTGCCCGACTGGGAGAGCACGCGTGCCGTGCTGCGCGGCGAGCGCCCCTACGTGCATGCGCCCACGGCGGTGCCCGTGCCCGCGCTGCTGCCGCCCAACGAGCGGCGGCGCAGCGGCCTCGCCGTGAAGATCGCGCTGGCGGTCGGCGCGGCCGCGCTGGCGCAGGGCGCGCGCGATGCCTCGCGCGTCGACACCGTGTTCGCGTCCTCCTCCGCCGACGGCGACACCTGCCACGCGATCTGCGAGCAGCTCGCCGGAGCCGATCGCCTCATTTCGCCGACCCGCTTCCACAACTCCGTGCACAACGCTCCATCGGGCTACTGGAGCATCGCCACGCGCTGCATGGCGCCCTCGACCAGCCTGTGCGGCTACGACGCGAGCTTCGGCGCCGGCCTGCTCGAGGCCTGCGCCTTCCTGCACGCGCACGGCAGGCCGGTCCTGCTGGTCGCCTACGACGCGCCCTATCCCGAGCCCTTGCTCGCCAAGCGGCCGGTGCGCGATGTCTTCGGCCTGGCGTTGCTGCTCGCGCCTGCAGGCGGCGGCCGCGCGCTCGCGAACTTCGAGCTCGGGCTGGCCGACGCCCCGCCCGAAGCGCTCGCCGACGCCGGGCTCGAAGCCCTGCGCCGCGCGAATCCCACCGCGCGCAGCCTGCCGCTGCTCGGGCTGCTTGCCCGCGGCGAGCGCGGCGCCGCGGTGATCGAGTACCTGGGCGGCCCGCAGCTCTGCTTGCAGGTCGCGCCGTGCGCGTAGCTCGCGACTGGATCGCGTCGCACATCCCGCACCGGGGCGCCATGTGCCTGCTCGAGGGCGTGCTCGAGTGGGACGAGCGGCGCATCGTGTGCCGTGCCGCGAGCCACCGCGATCCCGCGAATCCGCTGCGCGTGGCCGGAACGCTGCCCGCGGCCTGCGGCATCGAGTACGGGGCGCAGGCGATGGCGGTGCACGGCGCGCTGCTCGAGCCGCACGGCGCGCCGCTCGGGCGCGGCTACCTGGCGAGCGTACGCTCCGTGAAGCTGCATGCCGCGCGCCTCGACGATGTCGAGGGCCCGTTGCAGGTGAGCGCCGAGCGGCTGAGCGGCGAGGACGATCACGTCCTCTACGCGTTCAGCGTCGCCGGCGACGCGGGCGAGCTCGTCAGCGGCCGCGCCACCGTCGTGCTCGACGCACTGCGCCGATGACGCGGCTGCGCGCGCTGGTCACCGGCGGCAGCGGCGGCATCGGCGCCGCGGTCTGCCGGCGGCTCGCCGCCGACGCGCGGCACGTGATCGTGCACGCGCACCGCAACCTCGACGCGGCGCGCGCCCTGGCCGCGGAAATCGCCGCCGCCGGCGGCAGCGCCGAGGCGCTCGCCTTCGACGTCAGCGACGCGGCCGCGGCGCGCGCCGCCCTGGAATCGCTGCTCGAGCACGGGCCGGTCCAGATCCTGGTGAACAACGCCGGCGTCCACGACGACGCCGCCTTTCCCGGCATGAGCGAGGCGCAGTGGCGCCGCGTCATCGACGTCTCGCTGCACGGCTTCTTCCACGTCACGCAGCCGCTCGTGCTGCCGATGATCCGCACGCGCTGGGGGCGCATCGTCAACATGGCGTCGGTGAGCGCGGTGGCCGGCAACCGCGGCCAGGCCAACTATGCCGCCGCCAAGGGCGCGCTCATTTCCGCGACGCGCACGCTGGCGCTCGAGCTCGGCAAGCGCGGCGTGACCGTGAACGCGGTGGTGCCGGGCCTCATCGACACGGCGATGAGCGCCGCATTTGCGCCCGAGCGCCTGCGCCAGCTGGTGCCCCTGCAGCGCGCCGGCACTGCCGGCGAAGTCGCCGGCCTGGTCGCTTTCCTCGCCTCGGAACGCGCGGGCTACATCACCGGGCAGGCGATTCCGGTCAACGGCGGGATGCTCTGAGGCGGCGCGCGGCGAGCCGCGGCAGCCGGGCGAGCAAGCCGAGCATCAGCCGCAGGTGCATCCACGAGAGCAGCGCGTTGTCGCGCCAGTAGCGGAAGTGCGACACCCCGCCCTCCTCGGGGCGCAGGTAGCGCACCGGCGCGGGGAGGTTCAGCGGCGGCACACCGCGCCAGGCAAGGCGCACCGCGGCCTCGGGATCGAAATCGAAGCGCCGCATCCAGCGCTCGGCCTGCATGATCTCGAGGAGCGCGCGCACCGGATAGACGCGAAAGCCGAACAGCGAGTCCTGGATGCCGCAGCAGAGCGTTTCCAGGTTCGTCCACCAGTTGGAGATGCGCCGCCCCTGTACGCGCAGCGCGGGCGCGTCGGCGTCGAACTGCGGCACGCCGAGCACCATCGCCTCGGGCGCGCGCTGCGACGCCTGCATGAACCCGGGGATCGACGCCGCGGGGTGCTGGCCGTCGGCGTCCATGGTGAGCGCGTGGCTGTAGCCCTCGGCCGCGGCCTGGCGCAAGGCGTGCAGCACCGCGGCGCCCTTGCCGCCGTTACGCTCGAGCGCGAGGACGCGCAGCCCGGCATCGTCGCGCGCCATCCGCTCCAGCCCTTCGCGCGAGCCGTCGTCGCTGCCGTCGACCACCACCCAGACGGGCGTCCACTCGGCGCGCGCCGCGCGCACCGTGGCGTACACCTGCGGGCCGGGGTTGTAGCTCGGGATGACCACCAGGTGGGTGCGCGAGGGCGCGCCCGCGCTCACGCCGGCCGCGACTCCACGTCGGCGGGAAACGGCGGCGCCGGCTCGAGCGCCACCGCCAGCTCGGCCTCGTAGTACTGCTCCAGCTCGCGCATGAACGCGTGCAGGTCGCGCCGCGGCTCGAAGCGCCGCCCGAGCCGCACCGTGTAGCTCAACGGCAGCTGCGGCCGCCGCGTCAGCGGCCAGCCCTTGCCGAGGAACGGGCTGTCGGTCTCTATGAACACCGTCTGCACCGGTACGCCGGCCTGCTGCGCGATGAGCGCGATCGCGCCGCGGAACGCGTTCACCGGCGCGCGCGTGGTGCGCGTGCCCTCGGGAAACAGCAGCAGCTGCCCGCCGCCGCGCAGCTCGGCGACCGCATGGCGCACCATGCCGATCGGCCAGTCGTTGCGGATGTACCCGGCCAGCCGCGCGCCCGGGCCGAAGACGAAGCTGTCGGCGAGCGGCGCCTTCAGCACGCACGCCGCCTGCGGCAGGCGCGAGAGCAGCAGAACCGCGTCGAGCAGCGAGGGGTGGTTGGGCGCGAGGATCATCGGCCCCGCGCCGCGCAGCGCGTCGAGCGCGCCGAGCTCGAAGCGGCAGGCGCCGACCGTTTCCAGCGCGCCCAGGTAAAAGCGGAATCCCCGCGCGATGACGCCGCGCCCGAGCGCGCGGCCGGCGCGCGCGGGCAGCAGCAGCCGCAGCGGCACCGCCAGCACGCTCCAGGCGAGGCTGCCCAGCCCGAGCAGCGCCAGGCCGTACCAGAGCGCGGCGTAGGCCCACAGCGCGCGCAGCGAACGCAGGATCATGCGGGACTCACTGCGACGTCTCGACGCGCTCGCGCGATACGCCGAGCACCCAGGCGATGCCCGCCCCGGCGGCGAAGTACGTGTCGCGTTTCAGCAGCGGGCTCGCCTCGAAGGCCGCGCCGCGCAGCGTGTCCGCGCGCACGAAGGCACCCAGCCAGAAGCTGTCGAAGCGGCGGCTGGCCGCGGCCAGGAACTGGAATCCGGCGTAGCCGCCCGGCGCCGCATAGGCCGGCCGTGCCGGCGTCGCGAACTGCGGCGCCACGCCGTAGAAATACTCGTGCTGGCGCCGGCTGCCGTACAACGGGCCCGCCAGGAAGCCGAAGTTCCAGCCGGCGAGCGCGCCGCGGCCGGCGAGATCGAGATTGAGGTTCGGCGTGGCGACCCAGCCGATGGCGCGCGGCGACGATTCCAGCGTGAACGCCGCGCGCAGCGGCAGGCGCAGCTCCAGGAGGTCGCGGCCGTCGCTCGAGCGCCACAGCGCGAGCTCCAGCGACGGGCCCAACTCGGCGGAAGGATCGAGGTCCGGCATGCCGGCGCGCGCGGCGTTGCGCGAGCTGTTCACCGGCAGCGACGCCGCGACGCTGAGATTCAGCTCGACGCGCTCCGACTCGAACAGCTCGCCGCGGATGCCATGCCGGTCGGCCTTGAGGAATTCGCCCCGGTACACCAGATAGGGCACCGGCAGCGCATAGCCCCGCCCCTCGTCCGATCCGCGGTAGTCCGGCAGCGCGAAGGCGCCGACGCCCACGCCGAGCTCCCACAGCGGCAGCTCCTCGGCCGCCGCCGGCGCGCACACCGCCAGCGCGCAGCACACGGCGAGCGAGCGCCTCATGCGCTCGCGTTGGCGGCCGGCTGGTCACGGATGTTCTCGCGCCGGCGGCGCCACGCACGGATCGTGCGCCCCAGGTGCGCGAGCGAGGTCAGGTAGAACACCACCTTGAAGGCGAGCAGCGAGGCGCGGAACGGCGTGCGCCCGAACACGTCCCCCGCGAGCAGCGCCATCAGGGCGTCCCGCATGCGCAGGTAGTTGCGCGGCGCCATGAACAGGCCCTGCATCGTGGGATTGGTGACGCGGTAGATGAACCAGGAGAACTCGCGCGGGCCGCGGCGCATCTGCCGGTCGAAGCGCGCCAGCGCGCGCGGCGCCTCGGCCGGCCGGCGCAGGCAGGCGTCGATCGCCTCGGCGCCGATGAACGCGCCGTGCATCGCCAGCATCACGCCGGTGGAGAACACGGGGTCGATGAACGTGTAGGCATCGCCCAGGAGCAGGTATCCGGGCCCGTGGGTGCGGTCGCAGACGTAGGAGTAGTTGCCGGTCGCCTCGGCGTCGGACACGCGCTCGGCGCCCGCCAGCCGCGCGGCGAGCGCGGGGCACAGCGCGATCGTATCCATGAGGAACTCGTTCACCGGCTTGGCGCGCGATCGCAGGTAGTAGGGCCAGACCACCGCACCGACGCTGGTGGCGCCGTCGGCGAGCGGGATGAACCAGAACCAGCCGTGGTCGAACCAGAAGATGCTGATATCGCCGGCGCAGTGCCCCTCATGGCGCCGCGCGTCGCGGAAATGCGCATAGATCGCCGCGCTGTTGTGCCGCGGATTGCGCCGCTTCGCCTGCAAGCGGCTGCCGAGGAACGTGTCGCGCCCCGAGGCATCGACGACGTAGCGCGCGCGCCACTGCTCCTCGCCGCCGTCCTCGCGCTGCACCTGCAGGCGGGCGCCGCTGTCGCCCGCGAAATCGACGCCGCGTACGCGGCAGCCTTCGTGCGCCATCGCGCCCTTGCGCGCGGCGTTGCGGAACAGGATCTCGTCGAACCGGGAGCGCCGCACCTGGTAGGCGAAGGGCTGCGAGGTGCCCCAGGCGTCCGCGAACTGCAGCCGGGAGGCCCCGCTGTGCCTGGGAGAGACGAACTCGGCGCCCCATTTCTGCATGCCGATGGCGCGCACTTCGTCCGCCACGCCCAGGCGCTCGAACAGCGGCAGGTTGGCGGGCAGCAGCGATTCGCCGATGTGAAAGCGCGGATGGCGCGATTTTTCGAACAGCGCGACGCGCAGGCCGCGCTCGGCGAGCAGCGCCGCTGCGGTCGAACCCGCAGGGCCGCCGCCGATCACGGCGACGTCGCAGTGCCTATCCTCCGTGGCGACGCCCACAGCTGTCATCCCCGTCCTCCGGCTCCGCCCGATTCTAACCCGCCGGGCTAGGGCTTCTTTTCCAGGTTCCCCTGCCGGACTTCGATGTCGGCGCGCTCGCGCAGGCTGGCGACGTAGGCGTCGAGCTGGCGCGCGCCGGCGAGCTGCGCCGCCCGCGCGCGCTCCGCGACCTTCTGCGCTTCGGTCTTCGGCTCGGGCTCGAGCGGCTTCACGACGCGATACAGCATGTAGCCCTCGGTGCCGCGTTCGGCGCCCAGGTACGCGGGGAGCTTCCCGGGGTCGGCCGCCAGGATCTGGCGCAGCGCCCCCGCCGGCACGCCCTGCGGGCTGCGCCGCGACACCGCCTTCGGGGCGCTCCAGCCCAGTCCCGCCGCGCCGCCCTTGCGCAGCTCCGCGAGCGTCGCCTCGCCCGCCTGCTGCGCGAGGCGCGCCGCCGCCTGCGCGCGCAGGCGGCGCTCGATGTCGGCGCGCACTTCCTCGAGCTTCTTCTGCGACTCGGGCTGGTGCTCGATCACGCGCGCCGCCGCCAGGACGTTCGGCGCCACCTCGATGGCGTCGGTATTGCGGCGCGCCTTGATGGCGTCGGCGGCGAACAGCGCCCCCTGCAGCCTCGGATTGGCGAGCACGCCGGCATCCGGCGCCGGCGCCGCGCGCGAGATCCAGCCGCTCGCCTGCAGCGGCAGCTTGAAGCGCTCGGCGGCTGGCTTCAGGCTGTCGGACTGCTCGTAGACCATGTTGCTGAACGCCTCCGCCGCCTCGGCGAAGCGCCGGGCGCCCTGCTGGCGCGCCAGCTCCGCCGCCAGCTCGGCGCGCACTTCGGCGAGCGGGCGCACCTTGGCGGGCTGCACGCCGGTGACGCGGATCACGTGCCAGCCGAACTCGCTCTTCACCGGCGCGCTGATCTCGCCCTCCTGCATGCGGAACGCCGCCTCCTCGAACGCCGGCACCATCATGCCGCGGCCGAACAAGCCCAGGTCGCCGCCGTTCGCGGCCGAACCGGGGTCCTGCGAATGCTTGCGGGCGAGCTCGGCGAAGCGGCCCGGGGTCTTTCTCGCCTCTGCCGCCAGCCGCGCGGCCTCGTCCTCGGTTTTCACCAGGATATGGCTGGCGCGGCGCTGCTCGTCCACGCGGTACTGGCTGGCGCGCGCCTCGTAGGCGGCTTTCAGGTCGGACTCGGCGACCGGCTCGCGCCGGCCGAGCGCCTCGGCGGAGAGCACCAGATACTCGGCGCGCACGCGCTCGGGCACGCGGAACTCAGCCGGATTGGCCTCGTAGTAGGCCTGCACCTGCGCAGCGCTCACCTGCACCTGCGCGAGGAACGGCTGCGCGGCGACGAGCGCTTCCTGCACCTCGCGCCGTTCCGCCTGGATCGCCTCGAGCCGCTCGGTGACGGTGCGCGAGGCGATGGCGGTGCCGCGGATGGCGTCCGCGAGCTGCGACAGCGCCATGTCGAGGCGCAGGCGCGATTCGAACATCTGCGGCGTCATGTTCTGCGCGCGCAGCAGCACCTCGTAGTTGGAGCGCGAGAAGCCCTTGTCGCCCTGGAACGCCGGCACCGCGGCGATGGTCTCGCGCAGCTGCTCGTCGCTCACCGAGAGGCCGCCGCGCAGCGCGGCGTCCGCGATCAGGCGCTGCGAAACGAGCGAATCGAGCAGCGCGAGCCGCGTTTCGGTCGTGTCCAGCGCCGCGATGTCGAGGTTGGGGCCGAACGCGGCGCGCAGCCGGTCCTGCTGGCGGCGCAGCTCCTCGGCGAACTCGGCTTGCGTGATGGGCGAGCCGTTCACCGTGGCGACGTCGTCGCGCCCGCCGCTCAAGCGCGTATAGGATTCCAGGCCGAAGAAGGCGAACGGGATCACCAGCACGACGAGCACGATCTGCGCGAGGCGCTTGCGCTTGTGGATGATGTCGAACATGCGCTAAGAGATGTGGCGGAGCGGACGGGACTCGAACCCGCGACCCCCGGCGTGACAGGCCGGTATTCTAACCAACTGAACTACCGCT
>Ga0209108_10001874_pt1 | contig 12176 bp, 8 predicted proteins | sample Rifsed10ft1_FD_184003 | JGI IMG/M metagenome (GOLD analysis project Ga0209108, IMG submission 184003) | Soil microbial communities from Rifle, Colorado, USA - sediment 10ft 1 (version 2) | ecosystem: Environmental > Terrestrial > Deep subsurface > Rock core/Sediment | place: Rifle, Colorado...
TAAACTATGGATTTTCTATGACTTGGCTGAGAGGTCTCCCCACGGCTTATACCCGCATCGCGATATCTTTGGTACGCATTCGTTACGGAATTTGCACTATGTTTTCCGGCATCTGCCCTGACATAGCCTTCTCGATGTTTCTGATGCAGAAACCAAGGCGTGTAAACCACTCATCCGAATCTGGATTCGGTCTCCCGCCAGCTACGTGTGGAGTAAGCACGACATTGGGTAAGGCAATCAATGTGCTATCTGTTGCTAAGGGCTCCCTCCCGAACACATCTAAACCTGCTCCGCTTATCTTACCAGCTTGGAGGGCCCATACAAGGGCTTTCTCTTCGACTAGGTCACCACGAGAGACATTGATCAGCAAAGCCTCTTTTTTCATCAAATTAAGCTCATTTTTACCAATTAATCCTCTTGTTTTGTCGGTTAGAGGGACAGACAGCACAATTATGTCAGACTCTCCTAATATATAGCTGAGATCTTCTTCCGAGCCAAGGAAAGTCAACCCAAGAGATGCTCTTATCTCACTTGAAGGACGCCTCTTATTGGCTATTATTCTCATTTCGAATGCTCTAGCCCTTTTGGCGACCTCGCTCCCGATCGAACCGAGCCCGACTATCCCGATTGTCTTATCCTTCAGGATGAGCGATGGATTAGGATTCCACACTCCTTTCCTTATCTCTGTATCATGCTGAACCACATGCTTAGCCAATGCGAGGATTAGGGCAAAGACATGCTCAGCAACGGCGTGGGAATAGCTCCGAACATTACATACGATAATGCCTTTCTCTGCCGCGGCCTTAAGGTCTATCTTATCAACACCGGCACCTGTTGCTTGGATAATCTTCAGATGGTCAGCAGACTCGATCACTTTTCTTGTGATACTGGTTCCGAGTACGGCCTCCACATCCCTCGCAAGGCTGACGAGGTTCTCCTCTGTGGATTGGTCAGGTATGACAAGCTTCCAGCTTGTTGGAGCCAGCTTCCCAATCGTTTTAACATAGGCATCTTTGGGTTTCCCCGAACCTGGAGGTTCTCTGAACGGCGGGGCCAGAGTCACCAACACTTTCACAACTTCTTTCCGAGAGGGGCTCACAGGAATATCCCCGGATCTTCGGGTCTTAAACCTCTGTGGATAGGGGGGGTTCAAGGCCCAAGGCTGGTTGCATACCGGCTGACCGCTTGCATCGACGTCAGCTCGAAGTAGATGGATTTGCCGGTAAATTAATGCTGGAATCCTAACCTCCCCGCACCATCCAACTTCCAACAGATGTTTAGGTTAGAAGATCGTTCAACCAACAAGTATGGTCTTATCGTTCTCAAGATAGTCATAAATCTATTCTGAAGACAATCCTGACAGGAAACCTGTGCTTAAACCCATGATCTGGCATTCCTTATCCTTAGTCAGGATTATGCATATTAGGAGGCGAGGTTACCTAGAGGCTGATGGCAACCAATAAGAAGTCTGAGAGGGAATTAGCTAGTAAAATACTGTCTAAAGTTCTGCGTGATAAGGGATTCCACTTTCATACAGGTATAGGAGCGTACACAGGCATCTACGCTACAAGTCTAGAGCAGTTCTCTCAGCTATTGGAAAAGGTGGATTTGAAATCAATACAGTTTCATATGGGGAGAACAGACTTCGAAAACTGGGTACGATCATTGGGAGATCAAGTGTTGGCGTTGCAGTTAGTAAAGCTGAAGAAGAAGAACCCCTCTGGTGAAAACCTTAGGAGAGAGGTTCGGGCGATTGTGAAGAAAAGGTTGGACGACCTCAAGCGTGACCTGCAACACGGAAGTGGAAAGTCCTAGGTAGGTATCTAATGTATAATTACTCACCAAGCGCAGACGTTGCATAGACCTCCTGGGAACAATACTTTTTGGGGAGTAAAAGGGTTAAAGATGCGATAGACCTGCTATCAGTTGCTGTCTTGTGATTGGATGAACATGCGACTTAGCCTATACGAGTGGCCACAGATAGAATTCGACAAGGATGAGAAGCTTCTCTACGTAGAGAACAGGTTATTGAAACCTAATATTCGTTTCCTTCGGGAGCTCAAGGAGGTATTATACGACAGAAATTTAGTGAACGATGGTAATCTTAGCCTCCCGCTCTACTACATGTACCGGGATGTGAAGAGCGAAGCCGACTCGGAAATATTTGATGCGTCTCAGCTGAGATTCGACATCACCATCATGGAACCAATTAACCTTGGAGTCGAACTTAACAAAACCTTGGGCCATTATCACAAGATAGGCTCAGATGGTTTCTCGTACCCCGAGCTCTATGAAGTCATACAGGGAGAAGCTGATTACATCTTGCAGCAAGTCAAGTACGGCCGAGTGACCGAAGTTGTTCTAGTGAAGGCAAAGGAGGGGGACATAATGTATATTCCTTCAGGTTATTGGCATGTAACAACCAATGCAGGTAACAGGCTATTGGTTATGGCTAACCTTGTATCAAGGCATGTAGAAGGGGAATACGAGCCTGTCAAGCGATATGGAGGACTTGCTTACTTTGAATTGGTTGATGGGAGTTTAGTTGTAAACAAAAGATTCGGAAATGTGCCCCCCATTAGACGTCTGAGTGCGAGGGAAACCTTTGAAAGATTCTCTGAGGGAAAACTATATTCCCAATTTGTAAAAGATCATAAAAAATTTCAATTCTTGAGGAAGATTAGTTCAAAAGTCTGGCAAGTATAACATCCAAATATCCGTTGATAATTCCGCTACTCTATTATCTGATTACCTACTCTCTGTCCATTTGGTATGACCTTGTGAGGATAGACTTTGGTTTCCGTCAGAACGCAACCTTCACCTATCACGACATCATCTCCAATGACGCTAACACCGAGGATCCAAGTGGGGTGCAACTTTGATGACTTCACGTTGACGTGCCTACCTATAATGCTGTCTTGAATTGTTGTTCCATCTCCGATCAAGACTCGATCCAGAATTGCAGATCTTTCTATTATGGCATTGCCCCCTATGATGCAGAAGTTATCAACACAGGAGTCTCTGATAATAGTCCCCTCTCCTATCTGGCAGTGCCTTCCTATAAGGACGGAGCCCTCAAGCTTTATCTTACCCTCCCTAACTTTTCTGATGATTTGATCCTTTCTCCATAACGATTCTGAACTTTGACCCTGAATCCAGGCGTTGCCTACATTTGGAATTATGAAAGGAGGCTCACCATAATAGAAGAACTTTCTAGATGTGGAGGAAGTTCTCCTGAACATAAGGGGTTCCCCAACATAAGATAAGTTCGATCCGCTTTTTAGAATCCTGATCATAGTATCTAGGTAGCTCTTGGGCGTTCCCACATCATACCAAACTCCTTCCAGAAGATAGCCATAAACAGGATATCCTTCCTGAACCAGAAACGGTATGAAATCCATTCCGAAATCTAGGCGCTTATTTTCGTGAATCATTCTTTGAACCTGTGGATGGTTAAAAAGCTCTCTAACCTTGGGGGACAGAACGTACATCCCTGTGTTAGCCAATCTAGACGGAGCTTCCTCTTTCTTAGGTTTCTCTACAAACCCCTTGATTCGATTGTCGCTACTAATGTCAGCTACGCCATACCTCTCAACATCGTCCACATAAGTAAGGACAATCGTCATGACAGCGTTTTTCTCCTCATGAAAGGTTAAGAGGTTTGATAATTCCATTTCAAATGGGTTATCACCCTGAACCACCATTACGTGGCTGTTGATGTCATAATATTCCATGTTGATTCTGATTGAATCCGCGCTGCCAACATCGTCTATGTGAGGTTGATACTTGACATGAACGCGTGGTGAAATACCATATCGAGCAGAAAATCCAATACCATCCTCGAAGTAAGCAAAGAGACCTCTATAATTGTAGTAACCCATTATGCCAAAAATGAAGTTTTTTACACCTTGAAGTCCAAGCTCAGCCATCGCGTACTCAACTAGGGGCCTGTTAAGTATGCGAAGAACTGCTTTGGAAGTCTCTGCAGTAAGAGGTTTCATTCGCTTGGCTTCGCCTCCAACCGGGATGATAACCCATAGATTCGCAGGGTCCACTTTGCTCACCAAAATGGTCCGTATGCCAATGTTTATACTTTGGCAAGAGAGAAGAAATTCTGAAGATAGTTAGGAAAGCTTAAAACTGATCTAGATAGGAAGAATAAGACATTCGTATTCTTTTTTAATAATGAGTGAATGGGATGGTAAGCGTGTTTGCAGCTAGTGTCACCGGAAAGGAGGTCGGGCGAACTGTTAACTTTGAAGAGCACGATCCGGCTAGTATCTTAGGCCCGCACATGATCAATATGGCGGGGAAGCAGGTTCTTGCAATTCGTGCTTTTTTGCCCCGAGCCGCTAAGGCATGGGTCTATTTACCTGCCCAAGACAGAAAGATGGAAATGACGCGTATACATTCGACAGGATTTTTTGAAGCTCAGCTTACGGATCAAAAGATACCTATCTCTTACCGCGTAGTCTTCGCAGATGATTCAGGTTATGTCGAAGAGAGAGAGGACCCGTATTCTTATGCTTCTGCATTAAGTGACTTCGATCTATATCTTATAGGGGAAGGAACACATTTGAGAAGCTACGAAAAGCTAGGAGCAAATCTAGTCAATCGTGATGGTGTGGAGGGAGTTCAATTTGCAGTCTGGGCCCCTAACGCAAGAAGTGTCTGCGTGGTTGGAAATTTCAATCATTGGAAAATAGGTGCACATCCAATGATTGTCCGTGGCACCTCTGGTATTTGGGAGCTCTTCCTGCCTAGAGTTGGCGAAGGAGAAGTTTACAAGTTTGGGATCAAGTCAAGCTCTCTGGGTGAGATCTTCTTAAAGACTGACCCGTATGCTTTCCAGACGGAATTAAGGCCGCATACGGGAGCGGTTGTATGTAAATTAAATTCGTACAAATGGGGCGATGATGAATGGATGGTCCGCAGAGGCAAAGAGACTCTGTTTGACAAACCAATTTCGATTTATGAAGTCCATCTAGGATCTTGGAAGAGGAAATTGGCAAATAATCCGAATGAATTTCTGAGTTACCGTGAGCTAGCGGATGAGCTCATCCGTTATGTAAAAGAAATTGGTTTTACTCACATAGAACTTATGCCTGTGATGGAACATCCGCTTGACGATTCTTGGGGGTATCAAGTTGTAAACTACTTTGCTCCCACCTCGCGCTACGGTAGACCACAGGATCTCATGTATTTGATTGATAAATGCCACCAGAACGGAATTGGTGTCATTTTGGACTGGGTGCCTGCACATTTTCCAAAGGATGAATACGGGCTTGCTGATTTTGATGGCACCCCGCTTTACAACCATGCAGATCCAAGGATCGGAGAGCATCGGGAGTGGGGTACATTGGCCTTTAACTATTCGCGAAACGAAGTACGGGCCTTCCTGGTTTCGAATGCTCTGTTCTGGCTAGAGAAGTATCATGTTGATGGACTTCGGATAGACGCTGTTGCATCAATGTTGTATCTTGACTATGGAAGGAGAGATGGAGAGTGGATACCAAATAAGAATGGAGGCAAGGAGAACCTGGAAGCAATAAAATTTCTAAAATACCTCAACGACACCGTTCACTCACAATATCCGAATGTGCTTGTCATAGCGGAAGAATCTACTGCTTGGCCTGGAGTCTCTCGACCTACCAAGGCTGGAGGGCTAGGGTTCGATCTTAAATGGAATATGGGATGGATGCATGATACACTGGAATACTTTTCAAAAGATCCAGTTTACAGAAAGCATCATCATAGCGAACTGACCTTTAGCATGATGTACGCTTACACCGAGAACTTTATTCTGGTTTTTTCCCACGACGAAGTTGTTTATGGCAAAAGGTCGATACTGAACAAAATGCCAGGAGACTATTGGCAGAAGTTTGCCAACTTAAGGCTCTGCTATGGCTATATGTTCGCTCATCCTGGGAAGAAGCTCCTATTCATGGGCAATGATTTTGGACAATGGGACGAGTGGAACTTCAGGCAGAGTCTGGATTGGCATTTATTAGAGCAACCAATGCACAGGCAGCTTCAGGAGTACCTTAAGCATGTAAACCAGCTTCATAGGCAGTATACCGCATTGCACCAGTTTGATTTTTCCTATGAAGGTTTTGAGTGGATAGACTTTAGTGATTGGGAGCAGAGCGTTATTTGTTTCTTAAGAAAAGGGAGAAAAAGCGAAGATTTGCTTCTTGTCGTTTGCAACTTTACACCGGTGCTAAGAATAAATTACAGGGTGGGTGTCCCAAGAGGTGGTATTTGGACAGAAATTCTAAATAGCGATGCAAAGGAGTACGGAGGAAGTGGTGTAAGGAATTTAGGCAAAATTCGAACCGAACCAATCCCATTCCACGGTCGCAATAATTCGATCTCGTTGACTCTTCCACCCTTAGGCGTAATTTTTCTGGCAAACGAGTAAGTACAATGAATTAGGAGCAGTACAAGGTTGATGGATAGATTCATCTGCATTCACGCGCATTTTTACCAGCCCTCCAGAGAGAACCCTTGGCTCGAAGAGGTCGAATTTCAGGAAAGCGCACAACCTTACCATGATTGGAATCAGAGAATAACTGCTGAGTGCTATGCCCCAAATCTTGCTGCTCCATTGTCTGACTCGGAAGGTAGGATAACAGAGATTGTCTGTAATTACGAAAAAATAAGTTTCGACTTTGGTCCAACGCTTCTTGCTTGGATGGAACTTTGCCAACCTGATTTCTACAAAGGTATTATCGAGGCTGATAAGATGGGTGCCGAAAGATTCTCTGGACATGGCTCAGCTATCGCGCAGATTTACAATCATGTGATAATGCCGCTTACCAATGAAAGGGACAAATATACTCAGGTCAGATGGGGAATAGCAGACTTCAAGAACAGATTCAAACGATACCCTGAAGGCATGTGGCTCTCAGAAACAGCTGTAGACATTGAAACGCTTGAAATTCTTGCAGAACATGACATCAAATTTACTATTTTAGCACCACACCAAGCAGGTGCTTTCAGGAGAATCGGGGATGAGAATTGGATGAAGGTTGATGAAGGAAGAATTGATACGCGGAGAGCCTATGTATGTCAGCTTCCTTCAGGCAGGAAACTGAATATCTTCTTCTACGATCCTGACATTTCGCATGGTGTAGCCTTTGGCGCCCTCCTGCATGATGGAGAAACATTTGCCAGAAGACTTGTATCAGCATCTAGTGAGCAAGCTAATGCCTCGGAACTGGTTAATCTTGCGACAGATGGGGAGACTTATGGGCACCATCACAAGTTTGGTGATATGGCTTTGGCATCCTGCATTCGTTTTCTAGAAACTCGGGGTTTGGCTAGCTTAACAAATTATGGACAGTTTCTCGAGAAATTTCAACCTACTTACGAAGTCACGATAATCGAAAATACATCTTGGAGCTGTGTGCATGGCATCGACCGATGGAGGAGTGATTGTGGCTGCAATCTAGGAAGACAAGGATGGAACCAAAAATGGCGTCAACCTTTGAGGGAGGCCATGGACTGGCTGACAGATAGACTGGCTCAGATTTATCAAGAAGAATCCTCGAAATATCTTAGGGATCCTTGGACAACAAGGGACGAATACATTCAAGTGATTTTGGACAGGTCGAAGCTAAGGGTCGAGCGATTTCTTGTAAGACATTCGGGTAAAGAATTGTCTACAAACGAGAAGGCTATCATCCTCAAGCTTCTTGAAATGCAGCGACATTCGTTGCTAATGCATGCTAGCTGCGGGTGGTTCTTCGACGACATATCAGGAATCGAGCCGATCCAAATTATGCGACATGCGGCAAGGGCGATGCAGATTGCTGTAGAAGTGTCCGGAATAGATCTGGAGCGAGAATACAAACAAATTCTTGCCAAAGCCACAAGCAATGTTTCAGAATTTCAGAACGGGGCAAAGATATTTGATGAGTTCGTAAAGACGGCCAGCGTTTCTCTACTAAAGATTGGCATCCATTACGCTATCTCCTCCATCTTTGATGGATCTTCGACAAAACCTTCCAGAATATACAGTTACCGCGTTGAAAATGAATTTTATGAAACCTTTCAATTAGGTGGGATTAGGCTAGCCATAGGAAAGGCAAAGATCTCTTCCGAAATTACGTGGGAGGAGCAACAGGTTACCTTTGTTGTTCTCCGGGAGGGAGATCGTAATGTCCGTGCCGGTGTAAATTTGCTAAGAGAGGACAAATTATTCTTCGCAATGTGTGAAGAGTTCAGATCGGCTCTGCAAAAAGCAAACATATCAGAAATTATCACTCTCATTACAAAGCATTTTGGGAATAACACCTATTCTCTGCGTGACATCTTGAAGGATGGGCAAGCCAAAATGGTAAACAAGAAAGCCCAATGATATTGGTGAAAATCTAAATGCCTAGAAGAAAGAGGTCAAGCGGAGTTCTTCTACATGTGACTTCGTTACCCTCAAAATTTGGTGTTGGCGATCTTGGTCCGCAGGCGTACAATTTTGTGGACCGACTTGCAGATAGTGGTCAGACCTATTGGCAGATATTGCCTCTTACTCCGACAGATGTGCGCTCAGGTAATTCACCTTACGATTCAAACTCTTCGTTCGCGGGAAATTCCCTGCTGGTGAGTCCTGAATTGCTCGCCAAGGAGAGCATGATAGATACAGATTTAGTTGAGAGACTGTCACATCCTAATGCTTCACGCGTCAACTACAGAGCAGCTGCAGCTTTGAAACAGAAATTGATAGAAAAGAGTTACACCAAATTCAAAGGGAATAAGGTGCATATCTTTGAATTTGAGGATTTTTGTTCAGAGAACTCTTACTGGCTGGATGATTATTCGCTCTATAGAGCGATCAGTAGAGAAATTGGAGCTCCATGGTACCTCTGGCCCTCGAGTTTGCGTGACAGGGAAGATCAAGCATTGGAGGATAAGAGGCAAAGTTTTTCCGAGCTGATAGAGTTTGAAAAGTTCACCCAGTTCGTCTTCTTCAAGCAATGGAGCTTATTGCGAGCATATTGCAGGACGAAGGGATTGAAAATTATTGGCGATCTACCTTTCTATGTAAATCATGATAGTGCCGATATCTGGGCTAACTCCAAGATATTCAAACTAGACGCTAATAAGAAGCCAATGTTTGTAGGCGGGGTTCCTCCAGATTATTTCAGTGCTACTGGCCAACTTTGGGGAAACCCTGTTTATGATTGGACGCAACTTTCAACGATGGACTTTGAATTGTTATTCCACCGTATGGAACGCTATCTAAGGCTCTACGATGTTGTGCGTTTGGATCATTTTAGGGGCTTTCTTGCCTACTGGGAGGTTCCTGCGCACAATAAGACCGCCGTGAATGGGAAATGGCTAGAAACTCCATCGAAAGAGTTCTTTGATGCTCTGCAAAAACGATTTCCGACTCTGCCATTCATTGCAGAGGATTTGGGTGTTATAACACCAGATGTAAGAGAAGTAATGAATAGGCTCGAGATCCCGGGTATGCAGGTCCTGTTGTTTGCTTTTGGCGGTTCAACAGATAATTACTACCTGCCACATAACTACAGGCAAAATTCAGTTGCCTACACTGGTACGCATGATACAAACACAGCGAAAGGATGGTTCTTAAGTGAAGCAACCCCTTCTGAGAGAAACACGTTATTCAGATACGTAGGCAGGGAATTATCTGAAAAAGATGTTAATTGGGAAATGATCAAACTGGTTATGATGTCATTGTCAGATACGTGTATTATTCCGATGCAAGACATATTGTCACTAGGCGCTGAAGCAAGGATGAATAACCCGGCCAAACCCGAGAACAATTGGGAATGGAAGTTAACCACTAAGCAATTAGCTACTGATAATTTCACCAAACTCGCGGAATTGACAGTGGCATCATCACGGACTTAAGCCGTCATTTGCGGACTATTCGATCTTAGCCCTAAATTCTTGGAATGCTCTCACAGAACTTGCGAATGCTCCTGAAGCTATCGCATTTCTTCGGGTTTCTGCAAGTCTGTTTTTCCTGTATTCATTTAGAATATGCTCTAATTTATCATAGAACTCTTCTTGGGTTCTAAACGCAAAGCTATTGACATTATCTTGGCAGACCTCGAGAAACCCTCCAGACAAGCTACCAAGAACGGGAACTCCAGACGACATGGCCTTCATGTAGCTAGTTCCGCAAGCCTCTTGATCTTCTACTGGAGAATAAATCAGAAAATCAATCCCATTAAGCAGAATTTTATGATTCGTTAAGCCATAATTTTTGATAAAGGTCAATCGCATCGCCCCATCCAAATCTCGCATAATCCTATGATACTCTCTGATCGCGTTTTTGCCCTCAGTATCATCAGGATGAGTTTTCCCTCCTTGAATGTGCTGAAGGCCAAATTTTGCTACCAGACTCTTCAGTCGTTCAATGTCGCTGAACAGGTAAAGCGGTCTCTTATAGGCGGTCTGCCTTCTCAAGAAACCTGAAATTGGACGGTCAATAGAAAGTTCTACCCCAGTTTCTTCTTTGACGTAGTTTATCAAATCCGCCTTGTCTAAATCGTGTGCATCCTGAATCTCCTCTGCAGGAATCTTCTCCGATTGTCTTAGTAATTCCGGCTTAATCCTCCATGATCCTAAATATTTGTCAAAGACCTTCTGTTTCCTCTCTGAGATATGGGACCAATGAACACCATTTGTTAGATAATCAATCGAAATATTAGGAAAATTGTGCCGTGCTATCTCGCCGTGCTGCTTGGATACAGCGAAGGTCTTGCCTGCTATGTTAGATGCGAGGTTGCTGAGATTCAACACTCCGTCACTCACAAATCTTTGGAATTCTGCACTTGAAAGAAGCCTGCCCATAGGATCATCTTGCAACCTTTGTCTTGCATATCCGAGGTCGTAAACGTCATGTCCATGAGGAAGCGTAGTATGCGTAACAAAACTCGAATGTGTTTTCACTATCTCTTCACTCTCGAAAGTTCTCAAAAGTTCAATGAGTGTCAGGGCAGCATTGCTTTCATTAATTTTGAAGTGCATCGTGTATAGATCGTAACCCATTTCCCTTAACAGCCTAACGCCGCCTATACCCAAGATCATAGACTTGGCAATCTTATCACCTCTGTAAAGCCTAGCATCCATGCCATCTACTGACAGATACAGGACGGTCTGTAAATCTGTCCCGAAAGGAGAGTATTGATAGCAGAAGACCTCTCTTTCTGTTCGATCTATGTTAACCGTTACCCTTTCTTTTCGACGCTCCATGAGTGACATATCAAAACGCTCGTCTAGGTCTACTTGTTCACTATTTCCATCAATTTCCTGTCTTACGTATCCGTTATGATGAAGAAGGCTTACAGCTACATACGGTTGCTTTAGGTCTCGAGCAGTTAGGAAATTGTCTCCCTCTAACACTCCTAATCCACCGGCATGGGGAGTTGCTATTCCCTTTTTCTCGTCCAATATGAGGCCACACTCCATGCAGAATGATGCTATGGTTTCTTTGTCACCCATTTTTTAGGATTCACTCGGTCAATGTCTAGTTAGTATTAAGCATGATTATCTGAACTTGACTTGATCGGTTGAATTTTCCAGCTTCCTCCACCGTACTCTTTGATAATGCGTTTATAGACGCGTAGGGTGCTTGCGGCAATTGCATCCCATCTAAAAATAGATATGACCCTCTCGTAGGCTAGTTTACGGAGTGAATCTGCGTAACTCTCGTCTTTAAGAACCCTGCAGATTGCCGCTGCCAGTGATCCCGCTGTGGGAGATGCAAAAACAGCGGTTTTGTTATGTTGCAAGATTTCACTTAAGCCGCCAGTCCCAGTGGTAACGATGGCAGTCCTCGCTGCCATAGCTTCAAGAGCTACAATTCCAAAAGGCTCGTAGAGGGAAGGAATCACACAAACATCTACAGAACGAAATAACAGCCTTACCGTTTCAGTGTCAAGGAAACCTGGCATCTGCACTTTATTGGAAATGCCCATCTGGTTGACCCTTTGCGTAAGTTCATCTTTCATGTACCCTTCACCCACTATGATGAATTCTGCATTGACCTTTTGAAGTACCTTAGGAATAGATTCTACTAGGATGCTGACTCCTTTTTCGTGAACTAACCGGCCAACATAAAGTACTATTTTCTTACTATCACGCACAAAACGAGTCCTGAAAGCGTCTTTATCATAAGTGGTTTGAAATGGCCGCGTATT
>Ga0209108_10001876_pt1 | contig 12174 bp, 9 predicted proteins | sample Rifsed10ft1_FD_184003 | JGI IMG/M metagenome (GOLD analysis project Ga0209108, IMG submission 184003) | Soil microbial communities from Rifle, Colorado, USA - sediment 10ft 1 (version 2) | ecosystem: Environmental > Terrestrial > Deep subsurface > Rock core/Sediment | place: Rifle, Colorado...
CGGATCCATGGTGATGTAGTCCGGAATGTTGCGGATCTCGGCGCGGATCAGGTCGCGCACCTGACCCTCGTACCCCGACGGGCCGTAGGCTTCGACGAGTTTTTTGAGGAGGGGCTTCATAGTTGCTCCGCGTCAATCTCCACTCTCTAATTGCCAATTACCAAACCGGTCATTGGTCATTACCGTTTCAACACCTGTGGCGTCCAATTTTCCAGCGCCAGCCGCATCAGTTTGACCGTGTTGCGCCAATCTTCCGTGCGGGCCAGCATGACGGGCGAATGTGGATATCGCCCGGGCACGGAGACGGAAACCGTGGGCACGCCCTCCCGCGCGAGATGGATCGCGCCCGCGTCCGTGCCTCCACCGCCCGGCTGCCGGAACTGGTACGGGAGGCCCGCGGCGTCGGCGGTCTGCTGCAGATAGCGGACGAGCCGGTCGTTGGAGATCATGCCTCTGTCTGAGATGTAAATGGCCGGGCCGAGTCCCAGCCGCGAGTTGTACCGCGTGTTCTCGCGGTCGTCGCTCGAAGGCAAGTCACGCGCCGGGGTGCAGTCCAGCACGAACGCGCACGCCGGGTCCACCGCGTAACCGACGACGCGCGCGCCGCGCAGCCCCACTTCTTCCTGCACGGTGAACGCGGCGTGCAAGTCGAAGTCGTAAACCGCCGGGGCGCGCAGGACTTCGATGAGCGTCGCGCAGCCCAGCCGGTTGTCGAGCGCCTTGCCGCGCAGGGAGGGGCCGACGACCGCGAACTCGGTGGTGAACCCCCCGCGCTCGCCCATCTTCACCCAGCGCTTCGCGGCATCGGCAGAGTCCACGCCGATGTCAATCCGCATCTGAGAGACTTTCGTCACGGCGTTGCGCCGGTCGTCGTTGAGCAGATGCACAGGCGCCGCGCCGATGACGCCCGGCAGACGTTTGGGGCCGACGAGCACGGGCTTGCCGAGGAGCGTGCGCTCCTCAACGCCGCCCACGAGCTCAAAGCGCAGTGAGCCGTCGGACTCGTGGCCGGTGAGCATAAACCCGACCTCGTCCATGTGCGCGGCGACGAGGAGGCGCGGCGTGCGTTGGCTGCTGCGCTTGCTCCGCTTGACGGCCAGCGCGTTCCCAAGCGCGTCCACCCTCACTTCGTCCACGTGATCGCGGATGGCGTCGAGGACGATGCGCCGCACCGCGCCCTCGTCGCCCGAGACGGCGATAGCGTTGCACAGCTCGCGCAGGAGGTCCATTTCGCTCGCGGTGGCCTTAGGGGGGCGCACCCGGGGCTGAAGCTGTGGCCGCTGGTCGCGGGCCGAGGCCTTCGCGCGCTGGGGGGCGAGGCGCGCGGCGGGGCGGCGAGGTTTGGGAGCGGCTTTGCGGACGGGTTTCTTCGCCATGTGGCGTATGGCGTATGGCGTATTCCGTTTACGCACTACGGATTGCGCAATACGTTTCTCAATCCAACGTCAACGTGCTCATGAAGTCTGCGCCCAGCCCGGCGATGAATTCTGCCAGCAGCCGGCCCACGCGGGCAACGTCTTTCAGCGACAGCACTTCGACGGGCGTGTGCATGTTGCGCAGCGGGATGCTCACCACCATCGTCGGGATGCCCGCGCGCGCGATCTGAATGGCGTAGGCGTCGGTGCCCGAGTGTGTGGGCATCGGCTCGACGGTGTACGGCATCTCGGCGCGGTCGGCGGCGGCTTTGAGCGCGGCGTGCAGGCCGGGGTGAATGTTCGGCCCGAGGCCGAGCACCGGCCCGCCCCCGAGTGGGAATGTCTTGTCCGCATATTCTTTGCTCGCCGGGCCGCTGCCATGCGTCACGTCCACCGCCACGGCGAGGTCGGGGTGGAGGGCAAAGGCGGAGGCCCTCGCTCCTTGCAAGCCGACTTCCTCCTGCACGGTCGCCACGGCGATCACGTCCCACACGGGCGGGCGGCTCTTCAGCGTTTCGAGGCAGACGGTGAGCGCGGCGACCGAAGCGCGGTTGTCCAGGCTTTTGGCCGCGAGCAATTCGTTCTGCAATTCAACCGGCGGCTGGGCAAACGAGATCACGTCGCCGGCCTTCACGAGGCCGGAGATGCGGAGCGTGTCGGCGGGGAGGCCCGTGTCCACGAGCAGCTCGCTCAGCGGGACCACGCCCTCGCGGTTGGCTTTGGGCAGGAGGAAGGCCGGAGGCTCCGCAACGACGCCGGGCAGGTCTTCGCGGCCATGCACGGTCACAAGCTGGCCCGGCATCACGCGTGCGTCAATCCCGCCGATGGGGACGACGCGGAGGAACTCGCCCTCTACTTGCGAGACCATCAGCCCGATGGCGTCCATGTGGGCGGCGAGCATGATCCTGGGACGTGGCTTGGCCCCGGTTCCGTGCTTGATGGCCCACAGCGATCCCAGGCGGTCGGTGTGCGGTTCGTCCGTGAGCGGCGTCCACGCGGCGCGGATGAGGTCGCGCACACGGTGCTCGTAGCCGGAGACGCCGGGCGCAGTGGTAAGCTCTTTCAAATGAGAGAGGAGAAGCGTTTCCATCGTCAATGCGTTAGGGGGTCGGCGTATCCGTCGGGGTCGCCGTCGCGGAGGGGGATGGGGTATCCGTCGGGGTGGTGGTGGCCGCAAGCGTGGGCGTTGGCGTGCTAGTGTCGGTCGGCGTCGCCGGCAGCGGCTGCGTAGCCGTCGGGGTCTGGGTTGGCGTCGAAGTGGGCAGTGCCGTGGTCGTGACAGTCCCGGTCTGAGTCGCCGTCGGCGTGCCGCTTGCGGTTGCGGTCGTCGTCATGGTCGGCGTCCTTGTCACAGTCGGCGTCGGGGTGTTAGTGACCGTCGGCGTGGGTGTGCGGGTGGGCGGGATGAACTGAGTCGGCGTGAACTGGAAGGTGCCGGTGGCCGGGCCGGGCGTGAAAGTGGGCAGTGGAGTCAAGGGCACGAGGGAAGTTACGGTGGGGATCAGGACGGTCGCGCTGCCGATTCCGGTCGGGGCGGGCGAGAGGAGGGCGGCGGCGGTCGCGGTCAGGGGAGGCAGGGTGGCCGCGCCCGGCTGGGGCGCGAGCGCCAGCGCGATGAACCCGGCGCAATAGCAGGGCAGCGTCAGCAGGATGATGCCGGTGAGGATGGTGTACGTCCTTCGGCGGTTACTTTCCCTCCCGTACTCCATAGACATAAGTAGTTACGTGCCCCTTCCCAGCCGTAAGCCGATAGAGACGACTTCACGCTAAGTAACGGGCGGGGATGATAGCAGAGATGAGGGGCAGATGCAAGCGGGAGGGTGTGAACCAATAACGCCCGATCGGGGTACAATAAAGTACGGATTTCAAGGTCTGAATAGACGGTGAAGAATGGTCAAACTCGAAGAAGGCTGGTTGACGGTGGCGCTGCTGGCGGCAATGGTGACGGTGGCTGCGTGGGGGATCGCGGCGGCGAGTTGGGCAGAGGGGTTGTGGGCGGCGTGGCTCGTCGGGGTGATCGGAGTCTTCGCCGGCCTCGTGCTCGCCAAGAGCCGGTTCAAAGGGCTGACGGCGTCGTTCTTCGCGCTCGTCTACGGCCTGTTCATCGTCGGCTTCTTCACGTGCTTCATCCTCAAAGGCACGTGGCACGAGCGCAGCGTGGAATTGGTCAACCGCATCGGCACGTTCATCTACAAGGCGCTCTTCGGCGGCACGTCGCGCGACGCGTTGCCCTTCCCCGTGTTCGTCGGGCTGATCTTCTGGCTGCTCGGCGTGTGGGGAGCGTGGAGCGTGTTCCGGCGCGGCGCGGTGTGGCCCGCCATCCTCCCCGCCGGGGTGGGGCTGATGGTCAACGCCTATTACTACCTCGGCCCGGCGCGGATTGATCTGTACCTGGCCGTGTACGTGGTGCTGGCGCTCATGCTCCTGGCGCGCATGAGCCTGCTGGATCGCGAGCGCGAATGGCGGAAGTCGCGCGTGTCGTTCAGTCCGGACCTGCGCCTCGAGTTCCTGCGCGCCACGCTGGTCGTCGCGCTGGCCGGGGCGCTCATCGGCTGGGCCGCGCCAAGCGTGCAGGCCTCGCCGACGGCGGCGGCCACCTGGAGCCAGATGACGCGCTCATGGACCAATGTCCGCGAAACGTGGATGCGCCTCTTCGCCGCGGTGCGGGCCTACGGCAGCAGCGTCAACGACTTCTACGGCGATTCGCTCACCCTCGGCGGCCCCGCGCGCCTCACCGACCAACCCATCATGGACGTCACGATCGGCCCGCTGGACGAGAACGCGCCGGATTTCAATCGGTCCGAGGTCGCGCGTTACTACTGGCGCGCGGCGGCGTGGGATCAGTACAACGACGGGCGCTGGTCGCCGAGCGGCGTGACAGAGTTCAAGGAATTCGATCCGAAGAAGGCCGACGTGCGCCTGCCGGCCTACCGCCTGCGGCGCGACGTGAGCGCGACGGTGTTCTCGCACGTGGCGGCCTCGAGCAAATTGTACGTCCCGCCCCAGCCCAAGTGGGTGGACCGTTTCGCGAATTTTGAGCTGGCCCTCACGCCCGGCGGCGTGGCGGACGTGGCCTCCGTGCGTTCGCGCGACATCCTGCGGCAGGGCGAGGTCTACCGCGCGATCGCCTCCGTGTCCGTGGCCGACGCCGCCAGCCTGCGCCTCGCCGGGACCGAGTACCCACAGTGGGTGACCGACCGATTCCTCCAGTTGCCCGACTCGGTCTCACAGCGCACGCGCGACCTCGCGCGGCAGATCGTGGACGAGGCCGGGGCGACGAATCCCTACGATCAGGCGCAGGCGATCACGGACTGGCTGCGCGGGAACATCACATATTCTCAAGACATCGAACCAGCGCCACCCGACGTGGACCCGGTGGATTACGTGCTGTTCACTTCCAGGCGGGGCTATTGCAACTATTACGCGTCGGCAGAAGTGCTGATGCTGCGGTCGCTCGGCATCCCGGCGCGGCTGGCGGCGGGCTTCGCGCAGGGGGCGCTCGATCCGAATACCGGCGTGTACCACGTGCTGCAAAACAACGCGCACGCCTGGCCGGAAGTCTTCTTCCCCGACTACGGCTGGGTGGAGTTCGAGCCGACAGCCTCCGAGCCTCCGCTCGTGCGCCCGGAGCGCAGCGCGGCCCTCACGAACACCGGCGACCCGACCTCGCCCGACGCGGAGGATCGCCAGAACCCGCCGCCGGACCGTGAGACGCCGGAACTCGACGCGAACGTCGCGCCGTCGTCCCCGCTCGACCGCTTCCTGGCTGTGATGCGCTCGTATGGCCTCACAGCCCTCATCGTGCTTGCCGCGACGGCGGTGATCGTGACGATGGCCGGGGCGCTGTTGCTGCGGGCGGGGCTGATCGGGTGGGAGAGCCTGGGCGGGGTGGGACGCTGGGTGATGCGTGCGCGCGGCCAGCCGCTGCCCTCGGCGATCGCGGCGGCCTATTTGCGGCTCGAGCGCGCGGCGCGCTGGCTGCGGCTGTCGCTTCCGGCGGCGCTCACCCCGCACGAGCGAGCTGCGGCGCTGAGCGAGGCGCTGCCGGAAGTGCGCGGGGGCGTCGAGACCATCACCGACCAGTACGTCACCGAGCGATACAGCCCGCACGCGGCGGACCCGGAAGCAGCCCGCACGGCCTGGCTCGGCATGCGAGTGCAGGTCTGGCGCGAGAGCGTCCGGGCGTTCCTCCGGAGCTGGACCGAGGATGATCTGGCGAAAGCCTCCAAGAAACTGCGCTCGAAAGGGTGAGGAAGCAGGCTCTTCGGAGCAGATGAGCAAAAACTGAGCAGTTTTCAGTCTGGCAGATTGAACAAGATAGGAGTAAACTCAGAGTGGGTTACTCCTATTTTTGCGCTCCGCGCCCGGCGGCGGGTTACTGTTCCGTATGGAAGTCAAACAAGTCATTATGGTGCTGGCCGACATCAGCGGTTACACCCGCTTTATGAAACTGCACACCGTGAGCCTGCTCCACGCCGAGGTCATCATCGCCGACTTGCTGGAGGCCGTGATTGACCACACCGAACACCCTCTCACGTTGAGCAAGTTAGAGGGCGATGCGGCGTTTCTATACGTGACGCTGGAGGAGGGCGGCGGCGCGCGCGTCGCCGCCCAGGACGTGCTGCGTCAAGTGGCGGCCTTCATTGACGCCTTCAAAGCGCGAGAGCGAGAACTGATTGCCTGCAATGTCTGCACGTGTGAAGCCTGCCTCGACATCGGCCAACTCAAACTCAAAGCCTTTCTGCACGTCGGCCAGACCGCCATCAAGAAGATTCGGCAGTTCGAAGAGCTGGGCGGCGAAGACGCCATCGTGATTCACCGGCTGCTGAAGAACTCGATCCCGGCCAAAGAGTACGTCGTCATGACGGAGGCGTTTTACGAGCTGAGCGGCGGCCTGGCCGGGCAGACTCCCGAAGCGCGCACCGAGGAATGCGAGGGCATCGGCCCGGTGGCCATCCGAGTCTATTACCCGACCGGAGAGGAGCCGCCCCTGCCGCCCCAGCCCTCGCCGTTCTCGCCACCGTCAGCGGAATACAAAGCCCTGTCTGCTCGTTTCGACGCCCACATGGCCCGTCGTATCCAGGGCCGTGAGCCTCAGCCCAACTTCGCCCATTTGCCCAATGCCCGACTCACTCCCTTCGACTGGTGGAGGATCGTGTGGGAGAACGTGGTATTTATAGTAACCGTCCTCCCCAAACTCCTGCGCGATCATCTGGGTCGCAAGCGTTAGCCGAAGATGGCGAAGAAGATTACCGCCGACAAGAACTGAAGCGATGGAAGCAAAGACCCAACACGGTTATCTTGTCCTCGCCGACATCTCCGGCTACACTTCGTTCGTGGCAGGGACGGAGTTGGAGCACGCGCAGGAGATTTTGACCGAACTGCTCGAGCTCATTGTTGACCGTTTCAAGACTCTGCTCACGGTCTCCAAGCTGGAGGGCGACGCAGTCTTTGCCTACGCCCCGGAGGCCAAAGTGCCGCGTGGCGAGACGCTGCTGGATCTGGTCGAAACCACCTATGTGGCTTTCCGCGACCGGCGCGACGCTGCCCACCGGCGCACCACCTGTGAGTGCAACGCCTGCCGGGCCATTCCCACGCTCGACTTGAAGTTTCTCGTCCATCACGGCGATTACTTCGTTCAACAGGTGGCCGGCGTGCAAGAACTTGTCGGATCGGACGTGAACCTGGTCCACCGCTTGCTCAAGAACCACATCAGCGAAGCGACCGGCTGGCGGGCGTATGCGCTCTTCACCGAGCACGGACTGGGGCACATGGGCGTGCGCCCTCAGGGCATGCATGAGCAACTGGAGGCCTACGAGCACCTCGGCGAGGTGAGGACGCACAGCCTCGACCTGCACGCGCGTTATAAGGAAATCGTCGAGGCGCGGCGCGTGTTCCTCTCGCCGGACGAGGCGCACGACGCCCTGCACCTGGATTTTGCCGCGCCGCTTCCGGCGGTGTGGGAGTGGTTCAACGACCCGCGCAAGCGCGGCCGGTGGATGCACAGCGAGATTGTGCCGGTGATGCTCGCGGGCAGACGTTCCGGGCCGGGCGCGCGCAACCACTGCGTGCACGGCAAGAACGAAGTCGTGGTCGAAGACGTGCTGGATGTGCGGCCTTTCGACTACTACACCGTGGCCCACACTCCGCGCGGCACGCCCGCCACGCTCATCATGACGTTCCACTTCACGTCTACCGACCAGGGCGGGACGCACCTCTGCCTCACGTTCAAGGGCCGCCTCTCCGGCCTGCCGGATGGGCTGGGCTGGCTATTGTGCAAATGGGCCGTCGCCACCCAGGTCAAACGTCTATGGTCTTTCGACAAGATAGACAGCCTGATTGCCGAGGAGGCGGCGCGGACAACGGCCGTGATGAGTGCAGCATAAAGCGTAGTGCGTATTCCGGCATTGAAGAGGCTCTGCGGACACGCAGTCCGAAATACGAAACATGGAGCTCAAGTATTCCCGATGGAAACGAAAACCCAACACGGCTACCTCGTCCTCGCCGACATCTCCGGCTACACCTCCTATCTGGCCGGGACGGAACTGGAGCACGCGCAGGAAATCCTCACCGAACTGCTGGAGCTCATCGTGAGCCGCTTCCAGACCGTGCTCACGCTCTCCAAGCTGGAGGGCGACGCGGTCTTTGCTTATACCCCGGACGCGAAAATGCAGCGCGGCGAGACCCTGCTCGAACTCGTCGAAAGCACGTATACTGCCTTCCGCGACCGGCGCGAGGCCGCCCGCCGCCGCACCACCTGCACCTGCAACGCCTGCCGCAACATCCCCTCGCTCGACTTGAAATTCTTGGCGCACCACGGCGACTACATCATTCAGACTGTCTCCGGCATCAACGAACTGGTCGGGTCGGACGTGAACCTGATTCACCGGCTGCTCAAGAACCACGTGGCCGAGGCGACCGGCTGGCGGGCGTATGCGCTCTTCACCGAGGCCGCGCTCGCCCACATCGGCATTCGCCCGGAGGGTCTGCGCGAACAGCCCGAGGCTTACGAGCATCTCGGCGAAGTTCAGACTCACAGCCTGAATCTGCATCCCCGTTACGCCGCACTGATCGAGGCCCGGCGCGTCTTCATCACCCCGGAAGAAGCCGACCTCGTCCTGATTCAGGATTTCGCCGCGCCGCCCGTTGTGGTGTGGGACTGGCTGAACGATCCGCCAAAGCGCACACAATGGGATCACGCGAAAAAGATCATTGACGTGCTCCGGCCAGGGGGCCGCGTCACGGCAGGCGCGCGCAACCACTGCATCCACGGCAAATACGTCGCGGTCGAGACCGTCCTCGACTGGAGGCCGTTTGAGTACTTCACGGTCGAAATCTTCGAGCGTTCCGTGTACGTCTATCGCACCTGCCACCTCGCGCCCTCGCCCGATGGCAACCGCACGCGCCTGGCCACTAACTTCAAAGCCAAACTGCCGATGCCCGCGTGGCTCAATCGCCGCCTCGCCAAGCCGTTTTTGAGGATGGTCAAAGTCGCCGAGGTGCGCGCGGCGATGGAGCCTCTCGTCGCCGCAGAGATGGCGCGCCGGGAGGCCGAGGCCTCGGCCCCCGTTCCCGTGGCGGCTTGACTCCCGAGAAGGAACGTCATGGAAACAAAAACCCAACACGGCTATCTCGTCCTCGCCGACATCTCCGGCTACACCTCGTACTTGGCCGGGACGGAGCTGGAACACTCGCAGGAAGTGCTGACCGAACTGCTCGAACTCATCGTGGGCCGGTTGACGCCGACGCTGACGCTCTCCAAGCTGGAAGGCGACGCCGTGTTCGCCTACGCCCCCGAAGTTCGGTTCTCGCGGGGCGAGGCGCTGCTCGAACTGATCGAGGCAACCTACGTCGCATTCAAAGACCGGGTGGAGGGCATCCGCCGCCGCACGACGTGCACGTGCAATGCCTGCCGCGCCATCCCTACGCTCGACCTGAAGTTCCTGGCGCACCACGGCGACTTCATCATTCAGAGCGTGGCGGGCATCCACGAGCTGGTCGGCTCGGACGTGAACCTGGTGCACCGGCTGCTCAAGAACCACGTGACCGAGGCGACTGGCTGGCGCGCGTACGCGCTGTTCACGGAAAAGAGTCTGGAGCGCCTGGAGGTGAAGCTGGAGGGCTTGCACACGCAACCCGAAACGTACGAGCATTTGGGCGAGGTGCAGACGCACAGCCTGGACTTGCGCGCGCGCTATCAAGAGATCGTCGAGGGCCGGCGCATCGTCCTTCCGCCGGAGGACGCCGACCTGATCGTGGTTCAGGATATTGACGCGCCGCCGCCTGTGGTGTGGGACTGGCTGAACGACAATCAGAAACGCAACGTATGGGCGCAGAGCGCGGGGCATTTTAGCGCGCTCGACCGACCAAATGGACGCACGGGCGTGGGGGCGCGCAACCACTGCGCGCACGGCAAGGGCGGGAGCACCGAAACCATCCTCGACTGGCGGCCCTTCGATTACTTCACCCTCGAAACGCGCGAGGGCGAGATGACGCAGTTTGAGACCTTCCGGCTGGAGCCTTTGCCCGGCAATCGCACCCGCCTGCACGACGCGATCAAAATGTCCCTGCCCCTGCCCTTTGCTCTGCCGCGCTGGCTCAACCGTCCCCTGGCCAGGTTTATGATGTTGAATATGATAAAGTACGATCAACTGATTGCAAACGTGGCTCGGCTGGCAGCCGCCGAGATGAAACGCGAACCAGTCGCGGAGGCGGTAGTATCGGCGAATGGTGAACCGTAAACTGTTCACCGTTCCCTGACCAGTGACCACTAACCACCATGACTGCCCAACACGGCTATCTCGTCCTCGCCGACATCTCCGGCTTCACCGCGTTCATGGCCGGGACGGAGCTGGAGCACTCGCACGACATCCTGCGCGAGTTGCTGGAGCTGATCGTCAGCCGCCTGACGCCGATGCTCACCCTCGCCAGCGTGGACGGCGACGCCGTCTTCGCCTTTGCCTCGGAAGCCCGCCTGCCACGGGGCGAGACCCTGCTCGAACTCGTTGAGGCAGCCTACGCCGCGTTCAAAGACCGGCAGGAGGCCATCCGCCGCCGCACCACCTGCACGTGCCGGGCCTGCCGCTCCGTGCCCAACCTCGATTTGAAATTCATCGCGCATCACGGGGATTACGTGGCAGAGCGCGCGGGGAACGGTTACGACGTGCATGGACTGGACGTGCATCTCGTCCGCGAGCGGCTATTGAAGCAGAACGTGAGTGAGGCCACCGGCTGGACGGGCTACGCAGTCTTCAGCGAACCATGCCTAGCCCACCTGCGTATTCATCCGGGGACGATGCACGCGGGGACCGGGACCTACGCGCACGTGGGCGCAGTGAAAACATTCAGTCTGAATCTGATGGCGCGCTACAAAGAATTGACCGAGGCGCGGCGCGTCTTCCTCGCGCCGGAGGACGCCGACGTCGTCTACGTCCGCGACTTTTCCGCGCCGCCGCCCGTGGTGTGGGAGTGGCTGAACGATCCGATCAAACGCTCGCAATACATGCGCGGGCGCGTGTGGCGGGCGGGGGCGCGCCCGGCGGGCCGCACTGGCGTGGGCGCCAGCAACCATTGCACGCACGGCGCGGGCCAGCTCGTCGAAACCGTCCTCGACTGGCGGCCCTTTGACTATTTCACCGTCGAAATTAAGCCGCCCTCGTCCGGGAGGACGCTCGTCGTGACTTACCAGCTCGAACCTCTGCGCGATGGGAACGGGACACGCTTAACCAGCCGCGCCACGGCGCGGATGCGCCTGCCCCGCTGGCTGACCCGCCGACTCTTCAAACCCCTGGCGCGCTTGATGTTCCAATACGACTTCACAAATCTGGCCCGCCAGGTCGCGAATGCCGCCGGACGCGAAGCTCCGGCTATGGAAAGGTGATCCTCCATGGAGAGCAAAACCCAACACGGCTATCTCCTCCTCGCCGACATTTCCGGCTACACCTCCTTCGTGGCCGCCACCGAACTGGAGCACGCGCACGAAATCCTGACCGAGCTGCTGGAGCTCATCCTCAGCCAGATGACGCCGACCCTGACCCTCTCGAAACTTGAAGGCGATGCGGTGTTTGCGTATGCGCCGGAAACCCGACTCCGGCGCGGCGAGACGTTGCTCGAATTGATCGAGGCCACCTACGTCGCCTTCCGTGACCGGCGCGAGGCGGTGCGCCGCCGCACGACCTGCGAGTGCAACGCCTGCCGCAATATCCCCACGTTGGACTTGAAGTTCATCGCCCACCACGGCGACTACATCGTGCAGAGCGTGTCGGGCATCAACGAGCTGGTGGGGTCGGACGTGAACCTGATCCACCGACTGCTGAAGAACCACGTGAGCGAGGCCACCGGCTGGCGAGCCTACGCGCTTTTCACCGAGGCCGCCCTGCGGCACATCGGCGTGCAGCCCGAGGGGATGCACGAGCAGGTCGAGGCCTACGAACATCTCGGCGAGGTGAAGACCTGTGTTCTCAACCTGCATCCGCGCTATCAGGCGTTGGCCGAGGCGCGGCGCGTGTTCGTCTCGCCGGAGGAGGCGTTGGTCGCCTTCATGCAAGACTACCCGGCACCGCCGCCTGCGGTATGGGAATGGCTGAATGATCCGCACAAGCGCCAGCTGTACACCTTCCAACCAGTCACGTTTGTCCCGGTGTCGCGCCCCGGCGGTCGAACCGGGGCGGGCGCGCGCAACCACTGCGTGCACGGCAAAGACGTGGCCATGCAGGAGACCGTCCTCGACTGGCGGCCCTTTGACTACCTCACGGTCGAG
>Ga0209108_10001877_pt1 | contig 12173 bp, 8 predicted proteins | sample Rifsed10ft1_FD_184003 | JGI IMG/M metagenome (GOLD analysis project Ga0209108, IMG submission 184003) | Soil microbial communities from Rifle, Colorado, USA - sediment 10ft 1 (version 2) | ecosystem: Environmental > Terrestrial > Deep subsurface > Rock core/Sediment | place: Rifle, Colorado...
ATCGACCTGAGCGGTATCCCGCCGAACTGGGACAAGGCGCTGCCGGCGGCGCAGCGGTTTGTCCTGTTGGCAGCGTTCAACAACGATGCGGTTCGAGACAACAACACCGGGTTGGTCTGGGAGAAATCCCCGCAGACGGCGACCGCCACGTGGAATGGCGCCCGCTTTACGTGCATCAACAAGAACGTCGGCGGTCAGAAAGGATGGCGTCTGCCATCCATCCCGGATCTGGCGAGTTTGATCGACCCATCCGTAGCCCCTCCGGGCCCGACCCTCCCGTCAGGCCATCCCTTTCACAACATTCAGTCGGCCGGCTACTGGTCGGCGACGACGAGTGCCGAAGATGCCTCCGAGGCCTGGTTCGTATACTTCGGCAGAGGCTTCGTAGACCACGACAGTAAGACCCACACCGGCCACGCCTGGTGTGTGCGCGGCGGCATGAACGCGGAGGCATATTAGCGAAGCGGGCGCGACGGGCGAGAAAAGCGAGAAAGGCGAGACTAGTGAGACAAGCGCGAAATGCAAGAGCCGTGAGCAAAGGATGAAGCATAACTGAACGAGGCGGCCGGAGGGGATGAGAGAAACGGTTCCTGGAAGCGTTTCCCCCTTTCGAAGTTCGAGGCTCTTGGGACTCGGAACTTTGAATCCCTTCTTTCTTGCGGGCCACACCGAGCAGCTCGAAGCCCAAAACCCTGTCCCCCTTCGGGGGTGTCTATGGAATCGTGGCCAGTTCAGTTATGAATGACTGGAAGCCCATTACAGATTCAGAATTCGACGAATTATTCAAGGTTCAGTATGCCGAACTGAGTGAGGCACAGAGGAATGCGTTCGATCAGTTCCGAGTCCCGTTCTGGAAAGCCACGGTCCGAAGGCCGGAGACGTACGGAGACGAAACCGTTTTTGTAGTGGCGCAGAAAGAAGACAGCGTCATTTACTTTGATGACGTGGAAAATGGCTTCAACATTTCAATAGTCGACTCGATGAGGAGAATTCTCGATCCTGGCGGAAGTCAGGATACATTGAAGGAGCTTGTGGAGAACAAGTTCCCCAAAGAAAGTTACCAATAGCAGAAGACAGGGAACAGGCTGAGTAAGCGAGGTTATGCCGGAGGCTCTTCTCTTCAGGGCTGCTCAAAAAGGCTCCCTGACAAGGCCGCAGGGAGCGGGACGACTGAGGCGTACCCTTCTCACCCTCCCACCCCGAGCTGTCGGAACATCTCTTTTCCCATGTGCGGTACGTCGCAGGGAGGCACGCGACTGAGAACGAAGTCAGAGGCCTTTTTCAGCAGCCGATCTAGTAGGTGTCGGTCGGGGGGCACGTGCAAACTAGATGGCGATCTCCATAGGCCTCGTCGATGCGGCTCACGCTGGGCCAGAATTTATGGTCGCGTACCCAGGGGGCAGGAAAGGCGGCCTGCTCACGGCTGTAGGGTCGATTCCATTCGTTGGCCGTCACCGCCTGTGCCGTGTGAGGCGCATGCTTCAGCAGATTATTCTCGCGGGGCTGGCGGCCCTCGACGATGTCTTGCATCTCCGCATGAATCAAGATGAGTGCCTCGCAGAACCGGTCCAATTCGGCCCTCGATTCGCTCTCCGTCGGTTCGATCATGAGCGTCCCGGCAACCGGGAACGAGACCGTCGGAGCATGATACCCATAATCCATCAATCGCTTCGCTACATCCATCGCTTCAATTCCCGTAGTCTCCTTGAACTGGCGAAGATCGAGAATGAACTCGTGCGCGACGAACCCGGACGTTCCCGTATAGAGAACGGGATAGTATTTCTCCAGCCGTTTGGCCATGTAGTTGGCGTTCAAGATCGCTACCTGCGTCGCCTTGGTCAAGCCGTCGCGTCCCATCAGGGCGATGTAGACCCAGGAAATCGTCACGATACTGGGGCTGCCATAAGGCGCTGCCGATACCGGCCCGATGGACTCTTGCCCGCCCAGTTGCGTCACCGGATGGCCGGGAAGAAACGGCGCTAGATGTCGCGCTGCAACGACCGGTCCCATCCCGGGCCCCCCGCCGCCATGGGGAATACAGAATGTTTTGTGTAGATTGAGATGGCACACATCCGCGCCGATGTCCCCGGGCCGACAGAGCCCCACTTGAGCATTCAAGTTGGCGCCGTCCATATAGACTTGCCCGCCATGCGTATGGACAATCTGACAGATGCGCCGCACGTCCGCTTCGAATACGCCGTGGGTCGAGGGGTAGGTCAACATGAGTGCCGACAGTCGATTGCGATGCTGAGCGGCCTTGGCTTCAAGATCGGTTAAATCCACATTGCCCTGTCGATCGCAGGCGACCGTCACAACCGTCATGCCCACCATAGTTGCACTGGCTGGATTCGTGCCGTGCGCAGACAGGGGAATCAAGCAGATATCCCGATGCTCTTCACCCTGACTCCGGTGGTACGCCCGGATTACCATCAGTCCCGTATACTCGCCCTGAGAGCCTGCATTTGGTTGCAAGGACACGGCGGAGAGTCCGGTGATCTCGGCCAGCCAGGCCTCCAGCTGATGGAACAACTCTTGATACCCTTTGGTTTGCTCGATCGGTGCATAGGGATGCAGCCGCGAGAACTCCGGCCAGGTGACCGGCAGCATCTCGGTCGTCGCGTTCAGCTTCATGGTGCAGGATCCCAAAGGGATCATCGAATGGACGAGTGACAGATCCTTTGCTCCGAGACGGTGGATATACCGCAGCATCTCATGTTCCGTGTGATAGCGATTAAACACCTCGTGGGTCAGGTACGTGCTGGTGCGGGCGAGATTCGCCGGGAAACTTGTGATGACACCGCAGCTCAAGTCCCGTACCTGAAATGGCAACCGATCATGGCCGACAAAGATTTCCATCAGGCGACGGATTTCGTCTTCCGTGCTCACCTCATCCAGCGCAATCCCGATGGAGTGGTCCTCATGCCGGCGAAGATTGATGCCGGCTTTGTTGGCCCGGATCAAGATGGGATCGGACTGCATCTTCGTCAGACGAACCCGAATCGTATCGAAGTAGGCTTCCGGTGCGACATCGAATCCGAGCTGCCGCAATCCCGCTGCCAGCACCACAGCCAATCCATGCACACGCTCGGCAATCCGCCGCAAGCCTTCCGGCCCGTGGTAGACCGCATACATGCCCGCCATGATGGCCAAGAGCACCTGCGCCGTACAAATGTTGCTTGTCGCCTTCTCACGCCGGATGTGTTGTTCGCGAGTCTGTAGGGAGAGGCGGAAGGCAAGCTTTCCCGTGACATCCTTGGACACCCCAACGATGCGTCCCGGCATCTGTCGTTTGAATGCCTCAGCGGTCGAAAGAAACGCGGCGTGGGGGCCGCCAAATCCGAGCGGGACACCAAATCGCTGGCTGGAACCTACGGCGATATCGGCCCCGAATTCTCCTGGTGGACGCAAGAGAGTCAAGGCCAGCAGATCGGTGGCGACCACCACAAGAACCCCGGCCGCGTGGGCCTGCGCCACCAACGCACTGTAATCCCCGACATAGCCGTCGGTGGCCGGATACTGGAGCAGGATGCCGGCCAGCTGAGGGTTGGAAAAGTCGATGGTCTGCGTCCGCCCCACGCGCAGCGTCATGCCGAGCGGTTCAGCCCGCGTCTGCATGACCGCAATGGTCTGGGGATGACAGTCCTGCGAGGCGAAGAACTCTGTCCGTTCGCGGTCGGACGAACGAGAAATGGCGAGACACATGGCCATCGCCTCCGCTGCCGCCGTGGCTTCATCCAAGAGCGAGGCATTGGCTAAAGGCAAGCCGGTGAGGTCTGCCACCACTGTTTGAAAATTCACGAGTGCTTCCAAGCGGCCCTGGGAAATCTCGGCCTGGTAGGGCGTGTACTGGGTGTACCAGGCCGGGTTTTCGAAAATGTTGCGTTGGATCACGCCGGGTGTAATGCAGTCGTGATACCCCGTCCCGATTAATGAACGGTAGATCTGGTTTTCTGCAGCGATGGTGCGGATCTCTTGCAGCACGGCTTGTTCGCCGCGGTGAAGAGGCAGATCCAATTCCTTCCGCAAACGAATGTCGGCGGGCACGGTCGCATCGCTCAGCTCCTCCAGCGACTGCAAGCCGAGCGTGATAAGCATCTCGCGAACATCGGCGTCGGTAGGACCAAGATGGCGATGGATAAACGTGTCGGTCGGGCTCAGAAAGTCCGGTGTGGCCATGGTGTTCGTCTTGTCCTTCTGATTATGTCTCGTTGGTCGAGAGTCTTGATGTACTGACTGACCCACTCGTGGCCCAAAGAATACCATGCTCACTTCCTATTCTCCAAGGGTGGTGCGAGAGTTTCTGGACTTGCCTTCAGACTGAGAGTCACGTATGAGTGCAGACCATCCAGGGGGAACTTCCAGCCCTCTTCGGACTCACACGACACAAGACAGGTATCCGGCAGGCTGTGAAACTACACGACATTCTGATCATCGGAGCTGGTCTGGCAGGGATGAGGGCGGCGATTGCTGCACCGCCGGATCTCGATGTCGCCGTGATATCCAAGGTCCATCCGGTGCGCAGCCACTCTGTGGCTGCGCAAGGGGGCATCAATGCGGCGCTGGGAGAGAACGATTCCTGGGAAGCCCATGCCTACGATACCACCAAAGGCGGACTCTATCTCGGCGATCAGGATGCTATCGAGGCGATGTGTCGCGAAGCGCCTGACGACATTCTCGAATTAGAACGTCTGGGGGTCATCTTCAGTCGCGACGAGCAGGGGCGGATCGCCCAACGTCCGTTCGGTGGAGCGGGTTTTCCCCGCACCTGTTATGCCGCCGATCGTACCGGCCATGCCATCCTCCACGCCATGTACGAACAGCTGCTCAAACGGCGCATCGCCGTGTATGAAGAGTGGTATGTCACGGCGTTGATCATGGAAGGCGGTGCCTGCCGGGGAGTCGTAGCGTGGGACCTGATCCATGGAGGGTTGCACGCGATCGGGGCTAAGGCCGTCATCTTGGCCACGGGAGGCAGCGGGCGCGTCTTCCTGACGAGCACGAACGCCGTGATCAACACCGGTGACGGCATGGCGCTCGCGTATCGCGCGGGTGCTCCACTGGCGGACATGGAATTTGTCCAGTTCCATCCCACCACACTCAAGGGCACGGGTATCCTCATTACCGAAGGCGCTCGCGGAGAAGGAGGCTACCTCCTGAACACACTGGGTGAACGGTTTATGCAGACCTATGCCCCGCAGCAGATGGAACTGGCCACCCGCTCCACTGTCTCATTGGCCATCGGGCAAGAAATCCTCGAAGGTCGCGGGGTCGACGGGTGCGTGTTGCTGGACTTGCGGCACCTTGGACGCCAGCGCATTCTCGAACGGCTCCCTCAGATCAGAGAACTCGCCATTGAGTTTGCCGGTCTCGATCCCATCGAGACTCCCATTCCTGTCCGTCCCGGCGCGCACTATCAGATGGGTGGTGTCCGGACCAATCAATGGACCGAAACAGGCATCGCCGGCCTCTACGCGGCCGGTGAATGTGCCTGCGTCAGTGTGCACGGCGCCAATCGGCTCGGAGGCAATTCACTCCTTGAGACGATTGTGTTCGGCCGGCGCGCCGGAATTCGAGCCGGGGAGTACGCGCGAACCGTCGCGCCACGAGCACTCACCACAGACCAGCTCACAACCGAGCAGGCTCGGGTCCACAAACTGATGTCACAGGAGGGATCGGTCCGAGCCTGGCAGATTCGGGAAGAACTCGGCCAGTTGATGAGCCTCAATCTTGGCCTCGTTCGGACTCACGAATCCATGTCCGCCGCGATCTTGGCACTCACTGCACTAACCCATCGAGCCGCCTTCGTCACGGTGCATAACAAAGGGCGGGTATTTAATACGGAACTCGTGCAAGCCTTCGAGCTCCAGTCCCTGCTCGATGTCGCGGAGACCATCATCGCCAGCGCCCTCCCCAGGAAGGAAAGCCGCGGGGCCCATTACAGGTCGGACTACCCAGTCCGCGATGATCAACATTGGCTGACACACAGCCTCATCCGCCGGACCCCCGAGGGAACGGCCTTGACCTATGACCCTGTGATAGTCACGCGCTTTCCGCCGACATAAAAACTGGTCTATCTGGTTGATCTGGTCTGTCTCGTCTGTTTGGTTGAACAAGATTAACGAAATAAACCAAACAAACCAGATGGACCAGACAGACCAATTGTAGGTGCAGGTTTGGTATAATCTTCCATCGACAACTATGCGCATTCTAGTCATTGAAGACGAAACCAAGGTCGGCTGTTTCATCAAGCGCGCGCTTGATGAGGAGAGCTATGCCGTCGACCTGTGTGAAGACGGCGCGAAGGGCCTTCAGATGGCCCTCAACACCAACTACGATTTACTGATTGTCGATCTGATGCTACCGTCATTGCCCGGATTGGAAATTCTCAAGGGCGTCCGCCAGGCGCGGATTCAAACCCCGATCCTGATTCTGACCGCCCAATCGCAAGTAGACCAGCGAGTCAAGGGGCTTGACGCAGGAGCGGACGATTACCTCACCAAGCCCTTCGCCATCGACGAACTGCTCGCCCGAATTCGCGCCTTGCTTCGCCGTGGCTCCACCGAGAGTCCCGGCGTGCTCCAGATCGACGATCTGGCATTGAACCCGGCCACGCGTGAAGTGACCAGAGGCGGCCAGCGGATCGAACTCACTTTGAAGGAATATGCCCTGCTCGAATATCTGATGCGCCATACGGGGCGCGTGTTGACCCGTCCCATGATTTCAGAACATGTGTGGAACCAGGACTTCGACACGTTCACCAATGTCATCGATGTCTACGTGAATTATCTCCGCAACAAGATCGACCGGGGACGCTCAAAGAAGCTGATCCATACGATTCGCGGAAGCGGATATATGCTGAAGGCCGACTGATGCCCCTTCGCGTCCGGCTCACTCTCTGGTACGGTACAGCTCTCGCACTGATCCTGATCATTTTTTCAACCATCCTGTACGTGATTACCGCTCGAAGCCTCCGCGATGCGGTTGATCAATCGCTGGAGGAAACTGCCGCCGCGGCCGTTCGGTCGCTGGAAGAACGCGGGTTCCTCCCGCTCATCGACGAAGGCGAACTCATGTCGCAGTTTCCCGAACTGGCGCGCATCGATAAGTTCTTCCAGATCTTCAGCCCTTCCGGCACCATCACCATTCGTTCGCCGAACGTGAAACAACATGAGATGCCGCTGAGCCGGCAGGCCTTGGAAGTCGCCTACTCAGGCCGTTCGCTCCTGGAGTTCGCGAAATACCCCAAGGAACCGCCGTTACGCCTCATTTCGGTTCCCATCATCTATCGGGGCAATCTGCTCTATATCATCCAGGTCGGCACCTCGATGGACTCCGTCGAAGTGACCCTGAACCGTCTCCTGTTAGTCCTTCTGGTCAGTATCCCCATCACGCTGGCCGTGTCGCTTGCCGGCGGCTGGTTCATGGCCGGTCGAGCCCTTCGCCCGGTCGATGCGATCACGCTGGCTGCCCAACGCATTGCCGGAGGCGATCTCACGCAACGACTGACTGTCCCGGCCTCGGCCGACGAAATCGGCCGTCTGACCAATACGTTTAATGCCATGATTGATCGGCTTGAAACTTCCTTTCGACAGATCCGCCAGTTCAGCAGCGATGCCTCGCACGAACTGCGTACGCCGTTGACGGTCATGAAAGGGGAAACCGAACTCGCGCTTCGGCGCCCTCGCGAAACCGACGATTACAAAGTCGTCCTGGAGAGCAATCTCGAAGAAATCGACCGGATGACACGCATTGTGGATGAGTTGCTTTTTCTCTCCCGGGCCGACATGGGCGAGGTGAAGATGGAGCATCTGCCGGTCCCACTGGACACGCTTGTCGAGGACCTCCACCGGCAAGCCTCGCTGTTGGGGCAGGAAGGGGATATCCAGGTCGTGCTACGAACCACGGCGCCGGCAGTGGTATTGGGAGATGAACTACGCTTACGCGAACTGTTCCTGAATCTTCTGGATAACGCAGTTAAATACTCTCGCCCTGGCGGCACAGTCGACATCGCGCTGACGATCGAGCTGGGGCATGCAAAGGTGTCCGTGACCGATCACGGCATTGGGATCGCGCAGGATGATCAGCCGCAGATCTTCGACCGGTTCTATCGCACCGATGCCGCGCGGGCTCATACCAAGAAGGGCACGGGCCTTGGGCTGTCCATCTGCGCCTGGATTGTCGAATCCCATCACGGGCGTATTGAGGTTCAGAGCCAGGTCGGCGAAGGTTCGACTTTTACGGCGATACTGCCTTTGGCCCCCGCATCGACGAAACGACCTCTAGCAGGACGCTGAAAAACTGTTCCAAGGAAGCGTGAGACGTTAGACGTGAAACGTGAATCGTAGGATTGCCGAGTGCTCTCCCTCAGAACCGTTTCACGTTTTATCTTTCACGAACGATAAGGACGGCTATTGGGCTTCCTGTATGCCACAATAGTTTTTCCGCGTCCTGCTCAAGGGGTGGCTGGGATGATCTCTCGCTGCGCCTATCGAGCGAGCACAGTCTTATCGTGCGCGCTCTGGGAGCATGGAGATCGTCGCAGATACTTCATCCCCCTTTTCCCAGTTTCCGGTTAGTCGAACACCACGGTTTTTCTGCCATATACCAACACCCGCCGTTCAACATGACGGCGCACAGCGCGGGCCAGGACAATCTCCTCCAGATCCCGTCCCTTCCTCACCAGATCATCGACGGTGTCCCGGTGCCCCACACGGATGACGTCCTGCTCGATGATGGGACCTTCATCCAGATCGTCCGTGGCATAGTGCGCCGTGGCCCCGATGATTTTCACGCCTCGGTCATAGGCCTGCCGATAGGGATTGGCGCCGATGAAAGCGGGCAGGAAGGAGTGATGGATATTGATGACTGGACATCCGATCTGGGAGAGAAAGGCCGCGCTGAGGATTTGCATGTACCGAGCCATGACCACGAGCTCGACACGATGATCCTTCAGCAAGGAGAGAACGTGCTGCTCCTGTTGCGGCCTGGTCTCCTTGGTCACAGGATAGACGGAGAAGGGAATCTCGAACAGCTCGGCCCATCCGGCACAGGTATCATGATTGGAAATAATGACCGGGATATCGATGTACAACTCGTCACGTTTGTGCCGTTGGAGCAGATCCGCCAGGCAGTGATCCTGTTTCGAGACCAAGATCGCGACCCTCGTTCGGTGACTTGAAGGGCGAACCTCATAGCGCATCTCGAAGGTCTTCGCAACCGGAGCGAAGGCGGCTGCGATCTCATCGGGCGGAATCTGCAAACCCTCGGTGGCAAACTCCATGCGCATCAGGAACTCGTTCGTCTCTTCATCGGTATGATGCTCCGAATCGAGAATATTCCCGCCGAAGTCATGAATGAAGCCCGACACCCGGGCCACAATACCCCTGCGATCCTTGCAATGAATCAGGAGGACGACAGATTCTTTTCGGTGTGCCATCGTGGGCTTATCTTTCCGATGAGAGTGGTTAGTTCAAGTGTAGCAGGCTGGTAAGGATCACGGTAGAAATGGCGCTAGGGGGTTGAGGAAATATTGTTGTGGTATGCAGAGACCTCCCATGGCCTACAGGTCATGGACAACAGATGAAAGTCCCGCAGGATGCTCAAAAAGTCCGCCAGCAAGGCCGCAGCGAGTGATCACTTTATAAGGGGTGGGTGGGATGATCCCAACTGGGCGCAACATTCTTACCCGCCCACCCACTGGCACGCCGAGACGTGCCATTTGCCCGGGCGAGGGCCTTCAGATTCCCCAACTTCCCCAAAGGAAGTGGGCAGATTGTTCTTCACTGCGCGCATCGAGCGACCACCGCTTTATCGTGGGGGCTCTGCGAGCAAGAAGAACGGTCTGCCTGCTTCCTCGAATCCTTCTGAGGCCGCGCGTTGCGCGAGCAAGGGGATCGTCCCAGCTACCCCTTCCCCTCTTTTTCAGCGTCCTGCTATCTGACGATGTGGCCCACAAGATCGTACATCGCCGCATCAGTGATCTCGACCTTGACGAGCTCTCCTGCTGTGGCTGATCCATCATTGATATACACGACGCCGTCGATCTCCGGAGCCAGCCCTTCATGGCGTCCCTCAAGCAGTAACTCCGTCTCTTCGGAGACCCCTTCGACCAATACCTCCATCACGGAGCCGATACGGGCCTGGCCTCGTGCCTCCGCAATTCCTTCTTGGACCGCCAAGATTTCATTCCTTCGCTCGTCTATAACCGATCGCTCGACCTTGTCATCCAGCCCGACGGCGGGCGTGTCTTCCTCGTCCGAATACAAAAACACCGCCACCCGATCGAACTTGGCCTCTTCCACATAACTTCTCAGTTCGTCGAACGCCTGCTCCGTCTCTCCTGGAAACCCTACGATGAAGGCCGTGCGGAACGTCACACCGGGAATGCGTGTCCGGATCCGATCGACGAGGGAGGTGATGGCAGCCCGATCACCCAGCCGGTGCATTCGCTTGAGCATCCGATTATTGATGTGTTGCAGTGGCATATCGATATACTTGGTAATCTTTTCTTCTCCTGCGTAGAGATCCAACAAGTCGTCCGAAACCTGTTGCGGATAGAGATAGAACGGCCTGATCCAGCGCAAATCCTTCACCTTCACCAACTCACGGAGCAGCGTGACGAGGCCTTGGCGCACACCAAGATCGACGCCATAATTCACCGTATCCTGAGAAATGAGATTGATCTCCTTCACGCCTTCAGCTGCGAGGCGCGTGGCTTCGGCGACGATCGATTCCACCGTGCGGCTTCGTTGCTTGCCCCGCATCAGGGGGATCGCGCAAAAGGCGCAATTACGGTTACAACCTTCGGCGATTTTTACATACGCACTATGGGCCTTCCCGAGACGGAGGCGCGGCGCATCTGCGTCATACAGATAGGGAGGCTCGCTGATCCAGAGCCGTTGTTGGCGTTTCTTTGGTGCCAACAGATCCCGGCAAATCTCCGCGATTTTTCCGAACTCACCGGTTCCAACCACACCGTCGAGTTCCGGCAATTGTTTGAGGAGGTCTCCTTGATATCGTTGAGCCAGACAGCCTGCGGCAATCAACACACGACAGGACCCTGTCTCTTTCAGCTTGCCGTGCGCAATAATCGTATCAATCGACTCCTGCTTGGCCTCTTCGATGAAACCACAGGTATTGATGATAACCACTTCGGCTTTCTTCGGATCGTCGGTCAAGGCAAACCCGTCCGCCACCAACATGCCCAACATGACTTCAGAATCGACCTGGTTTTTCGAACAACCCAGGTTGACGAAGCCGATGGTGGTCATCTTGCTGCTTGGGCGAGACGGGGTGATCAATCGCGAGGGCATAGGAAGCAGTCTACGGGACGGTTGAAAAGTCTGTCAATCTAAGGAGCAGAAGGGTATCGGTGACGTCGTGATGGGTGAGTACTGCAGCGTCTGTCTCCATGCCTTCATTCGCGGGGACCCACCGCATATTCTGATCTTCTCTACATCCTTGGAGGGCGAGGAGGTTTGCTCCCTGACTGCGCGCGTCCAACGAGGCCCTTCTGAGGGCGCGCGTTGCGCGAGCAAGGGGAGAAACCTCCTTGCCCTCCCGTCCCTCTTATGGCATCATGCCCCCCTCTTGGAGACGCGCATGGAGCATTTGCTCGAATACGTCGGTTCCGTGCATATCTATCTTGGACCGTATCGCGGGAATCCGATTGCCTTGTATTTGAAGCGGACGGAGACCGGGTGTCAGATCGGCCCGAAGGCCTATCCGTGGAATGACGTCGTGGGCAGTGGTGAGACGCCGAACAAGGCGGCCGCGGATTTCGAAGAGAAATGGAAAACGAAGGGTCTCTCGGCGGATATGTACTCCGGTCCCTCGTGGGAAGGAGGCATCAAGCCGGAGAAACCTGCTCCTCCCAAGCCGCCCGCGGCACCTAAACCAGCGGTATCCGCTGCTGCAGCAGCACCAGCGGGCCAGTCTGTCGTGCCTGCAGCCCCTCCGCTTGAAACCGCTCCTGCTCCAGCTCTGGCGGCTCAGCCTGTAGACGAATCGAACTAACCCACTTTAGCCCGCATTATTCATGAACGCTTCTGCTGCAATCGCCAATGTGCGGGCGAGAGGCGCGGGGCCAGAGGCTAGGGGCGAAGACTTCTCGTCGAAAGCCCGGCTCTTCCCTCTAGCCACTAGCCTCGCGCGGCGTCGGCCAGCATCAGGAT
>Ga0209108_10001878_pt1 | contig 12170 bp, 11 predicted proteins | sample Rifsed10ft1_FD_184003 | JGI IMG/M metagenome (GOLD analysis project Ga0209108, IMG submission 184003) | Soil microbial communities from Rifle, Colorado, USA - sediment 10ft 1 (version 2) | ecosystem: Environmental > Terrestrial > Deep subsurface > Rock core/Sediment | place: Rifle, Colorado...
GGGCGGCGCTCGGGCTGGTCCACATGGCGCCCGCCTACGGGGAAGTCGACTTCATCTCCCTTCAGAACGCGGGCCTCGACGTCCTAGTCGATCCGGTCGACGCCGGAGGCTCCTTCACCGAAGAGGTTCCCGAAGTGGCCGGGCAGAACGTGAAAGAGGCTGATTCGACGCTGATCGAGCTCCTCAGGACGTCCGGCAAGCTGGTCCACACCGGTCGGATCGTCCACTCCTATCCGTATTGCTATCGAACTGAAACTCCTCTGATCTACAAGGCAATTCCGACATGGTTCGTCGCGGTCGAGCAATTCCGCGACCGGATGGTGGAGCTCAACGACACCGTGCATTGGGTTCCCGAATACGTCGGTTCGAAGCGGTTCGGGAACTGGCTAGCCAGCGCCCGCGATTGGGCGATCAGTCGCAACCGCTACTGGGGATCATGTATCCCGGTCTGGGAGTGCGACTCCTGTGAAGAGCAGGTGGCGATTGGCTCAGTCGACGAGTTGGAGCAGTATTCCGGCCAGCGTCCCACTGACCTCCATCGCCATTTCATAGACCCAATCACTTGGGACTGCTCGAGCTGCAACGGGGTCATGTCCCGGATCCCCGAGGTCCTCGACTGCTGGTTCGAATCGGGCTCGATGCCCTACGGGATGAACCACTACCCATTCGAGAACACCGAGCGGTTCGAGGCCACCTTCCCGGCCAAATTCATCGCCGAGGGCCTCGACCAGACCCGGGGCTGGTTCTACACGCTCATGGTCCTATCCACGGCTCTCTTCGACCGCCCTGCCTTCGAGAATTGCGTGGTCAACGGGCTGATCCTCGCCGAAGACGGGAGCGGCAGGAAGATGTCGAAGAGCCTGAAGAACTACACCGACCCCTCGGAGATATTCGACCACCTCGGTGCCGACGCCCTGAGGGCCTTTCTCATCAACTCGCCGGTGTTGCGGGCCGAGCCCTTGCGTTTCAGCAAGGAAGGGGTGGCGGGGGTGGTGCGGACTGTCCTGCTGCCCCTGTGGAACACATACAGCTTCTTCACCACCTACGCCGAGGCCGACGGGATCAATATCGCCGACTTCGCCGGGGCGGCGGCTCCCGAGGACCGGCCGGAGATGGACCGATGGATCCTCTCGGTGCTGCAGAGCCTGGTCGAGGAGGTCAACACCCAGATGGAGGGCTACTACCTGTACAGCGTGGTGCCTCCGATCCTCGGCTTCATCGACCACCTGACCAACTGGTACGTGCGTCGCTCACGGAGGCGTTTCTGGCGGGCAAGAGGCGAGTCGGGTGAGGGCGATGCCGACAAGCTGGCGGCGTTCGCCACCCTCTACCAGGTCCTGACCACCTTCGTCGAGGTGCTGGCGCCGATCCTGCCCTTCATCGCCGAGCATCTGTACCAGGACCTGGTAGCCCGTCACGACCCTGATGCGGTGCGCAGCGTCCATCACCGGGACTACCCCGAAGCACAAGAGTCATTGATCGACACCGAGCTCGAGGCCTCGATGGCGGTGGTCCGTGAGGTGGTGCGTCTTGGCCGCAATCTGCGCAAGAAGGAGGGACATCGGGTTCGCCAGCCTTTGGCCGGTCTCACCGTCCTCAGCCACGACCCCGAGATCTCGGCAGCCGTCAGGGCCCACGGCGACATCATCTCCGAGGAGCTCAATGTGAAGCGGGTGACGGCCACCGGCGACGAAGCCGCTTTGGTCCATCTCTCGGCGAAGGCCAACTTCAGAAAGCTGGGACCGGAGTTGGGATCCAAGATGCAGACCGTGGCAGCGGGGATTGCCGCACTCTCCGCCTCCGACCTCGAACAGATCCTGGAAGGCGGATCGACGGAGGTTGCTGGCCACCGAGTCGCCCTCGAAGACCTGATCGTGGAGAGGACACCGATCGACGGTGTGATCGTGGAGACCGGCATCGACTTCGCCTGCGCCCTCGACACCACTCTCGACGAGACGTTGGTATTGGAGGGCGTCGCTCGTGAGATCGTGAGCCGGGTGCAACGACTGCGCCGGGAAGCCGGTCTCGACGTGACCGATCGGATCGCTCTCAACTGGAGCAGCGCCGATCCGGAGGTGGCGGGTGCTTTCGCCACCCACCACGATGTCATCGCAGGGGAAGTGCTGGCGAGATCGGTGACACCCTCCAGCTCACCGGTGGGCGAAGAGTTCGATCTCGACGGTCGCCCCGTCTGGCTCTCCATCGAGCCCGCCGACTAGGGGGCCCGCTCAGTCGGGCTCTTCGGACTCCCCGTCCTCGTCTTCGTCGTCCTCTTCGTCTTCGCCGTCTTCGTCGTCGTCCCCGGCGCCCTGGCCCGAATCGTCTTCCATGCCTTCCTCGGTCTCGAGCTCGGCATCAGACTCGGTCTCGGAGCCCAGGTCGGCGCTCTCATCGGGGATCGTCTCGTCGATCTCGGTGGTGTCGAGGCCCAACTCGGCCGTCTCCCCCTGCTCCGCCCCGACACCGTCGTTCTCTGGGGTCATCTCGTGAGCACCCATCATCTCGGCAAAAGCCTGTTCGGCCCCGTTGCCCGCCTCGTCGACGATCGATTCCAGATCGTGGCTTTCCTCGGTCAGGGCATCAAGATCGGCGGAGCGAATCGAGGAGTCCATCTCATCGAGCTTGTCGGCGACAGTGGTCGCCAGAACCGCAAGCTGGTTTCTGACACTGGCGACCATGATGCTCAACTCCGCCATCTCCGCGTTGGCGGCCTCCCGCCGTTGCTCGCGGTCGGCCTCGAACGAGTCGGCCTCGGTCCGAGCCTCGCTCAGCGTGCGCTCCGCCTCCCCACGGGCATCTTCCAGCAACCGATCGGCTTCGGCGCGGGCCTCCTCCACTGTGCGATCGGCTGCCTGCTGGGCCAGGATGAGCACCCGGCCCACCGAAGCCTCGTCGCCACCGCCACCGCCTCCGCTTCCCTTGGCCTGCTCCAACTCGGCGATCTTGGCCTTGGCGGCAGTCAACTCGCCGTGGAGATCGCGCAGCGCAACCACGATCTCGTCGAGGAAATCGTCCACCTCGTCGAGGTCGTAGCCACGGAGGGCGGTTGAAAACGTCTTGTGCTCGATATCGGACGATGTGATTGGCATCAATGAACCTCTCGGGTTGGCTTTGAGGATACGAAACGGGCCCTCCGGCTCCAAGAATCACCCGGCATTGGCCAGGATCCTGATCAGGATGTTGATTCCCAAGAGCAACACGATCGGAGTCAGGTCGAGCATGCCGCCACCCAGTCGGAGGGGTGGGATCACCCTTCGCAGAGGGAGGATCACCGGATAGATGATCCGGTCGAGGAATATCGAAACCCGCCCCAACGGATGGGTAGACGAGGTGGGGATCCAGGAGAGGATCACCCATGCCAGGACCGCATAGAAATACACCCGGAGGATCAGGATGATGATTCCGATGGGGTCCAAGGTCAGTCGTCGAGGTCGTCGATCTCGTAGGCCCCCAGCGTCGTCAGACGGCGCTTCTCGTCACGGCTCAGGATGACCCTCGGCGGGAGCACGAGCACCAGACCGTCTCCCACCTTCCGCATCGAACCGTCGAGGGCATAGATGAGCCCCGAGGAGAAGTCGACGACGCGCCGCACCAGGTCGGGAGTGGCCCTCCTCATGTCGAGGACCACGGGTGTCCGGTCACGGACCCGATCGGCCAAGATGCGGGCATCACCGAACTCCTCCACAACCAGGATGTCTGACTGAACCTCGACGGGTCGCACCAGGCCGATGGTATCGGATGAGCCGGCGCGACTCTGGGGGCGGGTGGCGGCACGGGCCGTGGGAGGCGGCTCGACTCTGCGACTCTGCGGAATCACCTCAACGGGGCGCCGGGTGGCCTCTTCGACGACGCCGTTCGGTGGCCGCTCGGCGGCCTCCTCGTCGAGTTGGTCCTCGTCAACCAATCCCAGATAGACGAGAGCTTTCGAAAAGAGTGACATTCACCCACTCCAGGGTCAGGTTCGGGAGCCAAAGATAGCCCGTCCGACACGGATCAACGAGGCACCCTCCTCGATCGCTATCTCGAAATCGTCGGTCATCCCCATCGACAACTCCTTGACCTGGCCGTGAATCTGCATGAGCTGATCCCTGATCAGGCGCAGCTCCCGGAAATGGGGGCGCATCTCCTCGGGGTCGTCGCTGAGCGGTGGAATCGCCATCAATCCCCGCACCTCGACACCGAGGCCGAGGAGTGTCTCGAGCAGCGCCGTCACCTCGTCGAACTCGACGCCGGCCTTCTGTGGCTCCGAGCCGGTGTTGACCTGGATCAGCACCGGCGGGGCAAGACCGATCCCCTTGGCCCAGGAGAACGCCAGGGACTCGCGGTCCATGGAATGCAGCAAATGGGTGATGGGACGCACGAGACGGGTCTTGTTGGTCTGAAGGGCCCCGACGAAATGCCATCTGATGTCGTCGGGGAGGACTGCGGCCTTCTCCGCCATCTCCTGGGCCCGATTCTCACCGAAGTCCCGATGGCCCGCCTCGTACAGAGCGCCGATGTCGGACACGGGTTTCGACTTGGATACGGCAACCAACGTGATCTCGGATGGTGCCCGGCCACAACGATGGGCCGCGTCCTCGATCCGGTTGAGAACCTCCTGATAGCTCACGGGAGCCATCCGATCGTGGCCAACCGCGCCGACGTCTGATCCCTCCGGTAGCTGAACCAACCGGGTTGATGCAGCGTGCAAGCACCGGCCCTCCAGACCTCGAGGTCGCCCAATTCGGACACGATCGAGGACGCCAGATCGACCGAGCCGGTGCCCCAGGAGGTCACGGACCTGTGCTCGTCGAAATCTGAGGCAACCTCCTCACCGACCTCGAAGCAACAGGGACCTATCCCGGGACCGACCGCGGCACGGGTCGGGGCATGTCCGGCTTCGACCATCTCGTGCCGGAGTCGGGTCACCAAACCGGCCTTGGCCCCCCGCCACCCGGCATGGGCCACCCCCACGGCGTCAGACGCATGGAGCACAATCCCGAAGCAGTCTGCGGTGAAAACGACCAACGGCAGGCCGGGAACAGTCGACCAGAGGCCGTCACCATCTCCGGTCTCACCCGGGCGGTCGACGCGGTGGACTACATTCCCGTGGACCTGACGGGCCGACGCCCACTCACCCGACAAGCCCAAAGCGGCGGACACCACGGCGCGGGACCTTTCATCCAGCCGTTGGTCACCGTCCCCGGCTTCGGTGAATGCCACCCCGCCCATACCGGGGGGTCGGATCATCCCTGGACGAAGGTCGGGATGTCGAGCGCGTCTTCGTCGTAGTCGGAGAGGATCGGAGTCCGGGTGGAACGGTCGCCGCTGCTTCGCTGACCGCGGCGGAGCTCAAACCCGGCGGCGATCACGGTGACCTTCATCTCCTGATCCAGGTCGTCGTCGACGATCGCCCCGAAGATGATGTCGGCGTCTTCGTGGGCGTGGTCTGAGATCACGCGGGCCGCCTCGGTGGCCTCGTGCAGCGTCATCTCCGATGGGCCCGCCACCGAGAGGAGGACGCCCTTTGCGCCTTCCATGGAGGTCTCGAGCATCGGGCTGGAGATCGCCCGCTCCGCGGCCTGCTTCGCCCTGTTCTCACCGGTCGCTCGCCCGATTCCCATCACCGCCGTCCCGGCGTCGGCCATGATCGTGCGCACATCGGCGAAGTCGACGTTGATCAACCCCGGGGTGGTGATCAGATCGGTGATCCCGGTGACCCCACTCATCAGCACATCGTCGGCAAGCCGGAACGTCTCGGCAATCGGCGCACTGGGGTCTCCCACGTCGAGGAGTCGATCGTTGGGGATCACGATCAGGGTGTCGACTGCATCTTTGAGCGCTTCGATTCCTTGCTCGGCGTAGGCCGCCCGACGTCTTCCCTCGAACCCGAACGGCCTGGTGACGACGCCCACGGTGAGGGCGCCGACGGAACGTGCCACTTCGGCAACAATCGGAGCGCCACCGGTCCCGGTGCCACCGCCTTCCCCGGCAGTGATGAACACCATGTCCGAGCCCTTCAGGGCGTCCTCCAGCTCGGCACGGTGCTCCTCTGCAGCCGCCCGGCCGATCTCGGGGTTGGCACCCGCACCCAGGCCCCTGGTGACCTCACGCCCGATGTCGAGCTTGACATCGGCGTCACTCATGAGAAGCGCCTGGGCGTCGGTGTTGAGCGCGATGAACTCCACGCCACGCACCCCGGCCTCGACCATTCGGTTGACGGCGTTGACCCCACCGCCACCGATTCCTACCACTTTGATCACGGCCAGATAGCCGCCACTCGATGAACTCACGGGTACCTCCAAGGGGAAATCGAAAGCTGAAGTAGAGGTTTAATGGTCGCCCCGGGGTAAGTAAACCCCCAACCTCTAAGCCTCAAGTACACCTTCAAGGTTTTCAGGCGGCGGCGTCACCGCAGGATGGGCCGGCGCGATCAGGATCAAAGTCGATCCCGGGGCCGGCTGCTCGGCGAGTAGGGCGGTGAGACTGCGGGCCTTGGCATCCATGTCGACCGCTCTCCCCAATCGCACCTCGTACCCCGAGACCTGCCCCCAGAACTCACCGTTCACCCTCATCCGGATCGTGGTTCCCGCCCGGATTTCCTCGGGTAGACCGGCGACAAACTCCAGTGCGCCGAGGACGTCTCGTGACGAGTCGCTCTCGGCGAGGGGAACCTCGGGCAACTGAATCCAGGCCATGGTGTCATCGGGAGTCTCGGGTGAGGGCAGGGCAACCCCGTCAATTGCGTGATGGGCCCAACCACCGGCCGTCTCCACCCAGGCCAGTGCCACCCGCTCTTCGACCCGGACTATCAGACGATCGGGCCAGTCGCGAACCACAGAGGCCCTCTTGACCCAGGGGTCGGCTTGCAGGGCTCGCTCCACCCTTCCCGGCTGAACCAAGATCATCGGCGTTCCGGCGACCACCCCGAGATCTGCCAACGTGCCATGGGTTTCGCTGGAGAGAACCCCGCTGGTGACCACCTCGTCGACACTGAGCCACGGGGAGAGCAGGACCCAGGCCCCGATCCCTCCCAGGACCACGGCGACGATCCACTTGAGCAGACGGCTGATCTTGCGACGCGCCCGATCCTCGGCCACCACCCGGCGCCGCTCTTTCAGTCTCGGATCGATGCTCATTCCTCGAATCCCACGAATTGGATCTCGGGCTCAAGGATGGTGCCGGTCGCCTCGAAGACGCGGCTTTTCACCACCGCCACCAGCTCGGCAATGTCGGCCGATGTCGCCCCGGGGCCCGCCACGAAGAAGTTGGCGTGCTTCTTGGACACCGACACGTCCCCTACTTTCAGGCCCTTGAGACCGAGCGAATCGATCAACTCCCCGGCGGTGGTCCCAGACGGGTTCTTGAAAACACTGCCGGCGTTGAAAGTCCCGCCGGGCTGATGATCGCGGCGCCATCGGGTGATGCGTCGCAGCTCTTGGAGACCGGTCTCGATGTCGCCTTCCTCGGTGGCGAAGACCGCCTCGGTGACGACGTCGGTCGGGCTCAGGTTGGAGTGCCTGTAGCCGAGATCGAGATCCAGGGGGCCGCGTGCCGACACGGTGCCATCTCGAAGGTCGACGACGGTGGCCTTGATCAGCCGGTCCTTGGTCTCGACACCGAAACAACCGGCATTCTGCCGGACCGCCCCACCCACCGAACCGGGCACGCCCACGAAGAACTCGAGGCCGCTCCGACCGGCGTTCACCGAAGCCCTGGCCAGCTGGGGCAATGACACCGCCGAGCCCGCCGCCGTCAGGTCGCCGTCAGTCTCGATGCCGGTGAAGCTCGAGCCGAGACGAATCACCAGCCCGGGGAAGCCCTGATCGGCAACGACCAGGTTGGACCCCCGGCCCAGCACTAGGACGGGCATATCGGTGAGCGCCCCGGAGGCCGACAGGCCGACCAGGGTGGTCAGGTCGTCGCAAGTGACGAAATAGCGGGCCGGCCCTCCCGACTTGTACGTGGTGTAGGGCCCCAGGGGCACTTCACGGGCGACCACGCCCGCTGCCACCAGGTCCTCGAGCCCGCTCATCTCGGCTCGGCAAGCATCGCGGCCAACTCGGTCGGAAGCAGGGTGATGTCCCCGGCACCCATTGTCAGCACCAGGTCGCCTCCGGCCACACGGTCGACGAGGAAGCGCGCCAGATCGGCTTTGTGCGCCACGTAATGAACCTCCCCACCGCGGCGGCGCACGGCCTCGGCCACCAGTTCTCCGGTGACACCCGGAACCGGCTCTTCGCGGGAGCCGTAGACGTCGGTGACGACCACGACGTCGGCGGCACTCAAGGCCTCCCCGAAATCGTCCTGAAGACGCTCGGTGCGGCTGTAGAGATGCGGCTGGAAGACTGCCCACACCCGCCCCGGGACCACACCCACCGACGCGCTGAGGGTCGCCGCCACCTCGGTCGGATGGTGTGCGTAGTCGTCGATCAAGGTGACCCCGGCCACGACCCCACGGTGCTCCCATCGCCTCCCAACACCGTGAAACCCGCCGAGACCGTCGGCACATGCCTGGAGATCGTGCCCCAGAGTCGCTAGAAGGCTCAGGGCGCCCGCGGCGTTCCGGGCGTTGTGGAGCCCTGGCCGGCGCAGGTGCACATCCGCCTCTTCGTCGGGCCCGGTCAAAGTGAATCGGCTGCCGCCCTGGGTGGGGGTGAAGTCACGAATCCGCCAGGTTGCGGAAGCGTCGAGGCCATAGGTGACGACACCCAGCCGTTCCGCCACCTGTGCCGATCCCATGTCGTCGAGACAGGCCACCACCGGGCCTTTCACCGATGAGGCGACCGCAACAAAGGTCTCCAGCAGCTCCCCTGGCGACCCAAAATGCTCCACATGCTCCGATTCGATGTTGGTCACGACCAGGCCGACCAGATGGAGGCTCTCGAAGGTTCGAAACGCCTCGTCGGCCTCGAGAACCAGGAGCGGGTCTGTGCCGAAATGGCCGTTGGTGCCCAGATCTGCCAGATCACCCCCGACGATGAACGACGGGTCGACGCCGGCGGCTCGAAGAGCGGTGATGATGAGGGCCGTGGTCGTCGTCTTGCCGTGGGTCCCCGTCGCCCCGATGGTCGGCATCAGCTGGGTCAACTCCTGCAGCAGGCGGGGTCGGCGCCACACCGGAACTCCTGCCTCCTCGGCCGCGGCCAACTCGGGGTCGCGGTCGGGAATCGCCGAGGAGGCGACCACCAGATCGACGCTCGAAACCGCCTCCAGATGGTGGCCGGTGTATGTCTCCACTCCGACGTCACTCAAACGATCCAGTGTGGAGCCGCCACGGAGGTCGGATCCGGACACCTGATGACCCATGCCGATCAGCACGCGGGCGATGGCGCTCATACCGGCCCCGCCGGCCCCAACCAGATGGATCCGATCCTGTTCGAGTCTCATCGAGCGGCCTCGATCATGGCTTGGGCGATCACCCGGGCCGCGTTTGGCCTCCCGATTCTCCGCGACGACTCTCCCATTCTCCCGATGACCGCCGGATCGAGGAGAGTTGCAGCAACCACCTGGGGCAAGTGGCCGAGGTCGGCCTCCGGCACCACCACCGCGGCTCCGGCCTCGGCGAGATAGGCGGCGTTGGCGGCTTGGTGTCCGTGGGACCCGAACTCTCCCGGCACCAAGATGGACGGTGTCCCGGTTGCGGTCAGCTCGGCAACACCACCACCGGCGCGCCCCACCACCAGATCGGACGCCGCGTAGAAGAGATCCATACGGTCCTCGAAATCGAGGCGGACCCAGGTGACGCCGGGAGCCACCGGTCTCATGAGGAGGGCCCCGACGTGTGAGGGGCCGGCGATGTGGACCACCTGAATCGTTGGGCCATCCCATTGAGCACACAAAGAAGCCACAGCTTCGTTGACGACACCGGCGCCAAGAGAGCCGCCAAACACCCCGAGGACCGGATCATCGGGGCCTAGCGCATAGCGATCCAAGGCCAGAGGGCGCAGGGTGCCGCGATCGAAGTCGGAAAGCGAGCGTCGCACCGGGTTCCCCACCCATTCGCCCCGGCTCAGACCCGGGGTTTGGGGGAACGAGCCGAAACTGCGCAACGCCCAACGCGAGACCACGCGATTGGCGAGCCCGGCCCCGGCGTTCTGCTCGGCAACCATCAGCCCAACACCGGACTTGCGCGCGGCGAGCCCAGTGGGGACGGTGACATAACCGCCCATGGCGAGGGCCACCCGGGCCCGGTGCTCCACCATGGCCCGGGCAATGGCATCCCTGGCTCGCCACACCAAACGGGGAAGGCCCAGGTTCCGGGCCGAGGCGGAGCGTCGAAGTCCTCTCATCTCCACCCGGAGAAACGGGAACCCAGCTTGTGGGTACACATCTGCCTCCATCCGGTCGCCACCCACGTACAGGATCTCGTCTTTGGAGACCCCGAGGTCCGTCAAAGCTTCGCCGACCGCCAGACCCGGGAACACATGGCCTCCCGTGCCTGCGGCCGCGATGAGAAAGCTCATGTCTTGCGATGCACGCCGGCCTGGGCGATGTTGACCATGACACCCAGGGCGGCCATGGAGGCGATCAGCGCGCTGCTGCCGAAAGAGATGAACGGAAGCGCGATCCCCGTTATCGGGAGGACGCCGAGCACCCCCCCGATGTTCACCAGGGCCTGGAACGAGAGCCACACGGTGATTCCTGCCGCCACCATGCGCCCAAATCGATCCGGCGCCCGGGATGCGACTATCCAGCCGGAAAGGGCCAGGACAACAAACAGGCCGATCACCGTGATCGCCCCGATGAGACCGGTCTCCTCACCGATGATGGCGAAGATGAAGTCGGTGTGAGCATTCGGGAGATAGAACCACCTGGCGCGGCTGGCTCCCAGCCCCACCCCGAAGATCCCGCCGTTGGACAGGGCGTAATAGCTCTGCACCAGCTGGTAGCCCTCGCCACTCGAGTTGCCCCACGGATCCAGGAAGCCCACGATCCGATCGGCTCGGTACCCATCGCTGAAAGCCAGGATGGCAACCGCCAGGATGGCCATGATGGCGAGGAAGGCGACATATCGAAGTGGGGCGTCGCTGGCGAGGATCACGGCGAGAGCCGCGGCCCCGATCACGATCACGGTGCCCAGGTCGGGCTGTTTCATCACCAGCACCCCGATGGTCCCCACGATGAACACCACCGGGACCAGGAAGTGCCCGAAGCGATCGATGAGCTTGTGCTTCTTCTCGAGGAGATAAGCCAGGGAAAAGACCACCGCCACCTTGGCCAGCTCCGACGGCTGAAAGCTGAAACCGGCCACCGGCAGCCAGCGCTGGGCACCCCCGATCACGGGCCCCACTGCGAGCACGGCGACGAGCAGACCCACGGTTGCCACGAAGAAGGGGATGGCGACCTTGCGATAGAACTGATAGGGGATTCGACTCGCCACCAGGAGGGCGACCGTCCCAATCCCGACACCGACCAGCTGCCGCTTGAAGAAGTAGAACCGGTCCTCTGCCTGGTCGATGGCCACGGCGGACGAGGCGGACTGCGTTGCCCCGAGGCCGATCACCACCAAGACGACCACCAACACCAGCAGCGTGGTAGCGGTGCGGTTGTTGAGCTTGATCCGTTCGGCGCGATCCCGAGCCGCGGCCCGCATCTTGGCGATCGAAGTCACATTCGCGGTCATCCTGTGGAGCCTCCTATTGCCTTCTCCACCACCAAGCGGGCAAACGTGTCGCCGCGCTCCGCATACGACCGGAACTGATCGAAGCTGGCACATCCCGGCGCCAGGAGAACGGTGTCGCCAGGCTGGGCCAGTGCGGCCGCCAGCTCAACCGCCTTATCGAGGGTCACGGCGAGATGACCCCGGGATCCGGCCGCCTCCGCCAAGACCGGACCCTCCGTTCCGATTCCGATCACCGCTCGCAGATTCGGCTCCTTCGCAAGAGGCCTGAGGTCGAGGCCTTTGGCCAGCCCTCCGGCGATCAGGATCACAGAGTCGTGGGAGCGGATGGAGGCAATCGCGGCGTGGGGGTTGGTCGCCTTGGAGTCGTCGACCCACCTCACATCGCCACTTGTGGCCACCACCGTGCGGCGGTGGGCGCCCGGTGAGAAGTTCTTGGCCGCTGTGGTGACTCCTTCAGCAGTCCCCCCCATTCGGAGCGCCAGAGCCGAGGCCGTGGCCAGATTCACCAGATGGATCGGATCGGCGGAGACCAGCTCGTCGATGACGATATCGACCTCGCCGATCA
>Ga0209108_10001879_pt1 | contig 12170 bp, 11 predicted proteins | sample Rifsed10ft1_FD_184003 | JGI IMG/M metagenome (GOLD analysis project Ga0209108, IMG submission 184003) | Soil microbial communities from Rifle, Colorado, USA - sediment 10ft 1 (version 2) | ecosystem: Environmental > Terrestrial > Deep subsurface > Rock core/Sediment | place: Rifle, Colorado...
CGGCGCCGGCGTCTTCAACGAGGCCTTCGACTTCGGCGAGATCGCCGCCGCCGGCGAGCGCGTCGCCCAGGTCCTCGACCTCAACCTCGACTCGGCGGGCGAGGCCGGCGACCGCGCCGGCTACGAGCTGCGGGCGGCGGAGCTGCGCGAGCGGGCGGACGAGCTCGTCGTCTTCGGCGTCAACTGCGGCCAGGAGCTGTGGGACGTGGTGACGGTCGACGACGCCGAGGCGGGGCTGTCGAGCGCGAAGCGGCGGGTACGGGGGCTGAGCTGGCGCTACGACATGACGCTGACCCTGGGGAGCGCGTGATGGAGATCAGACGCGGCGTCCTGCGTGCCTTCGACTCCGGGAGCTACAAGGCGACGGTCGAGATCGCCGGCAGCATCGCCGTCTGGCTCACGAGCATCCCCGTCGCGCGCAACATCGCCTCGGCGGAGCTGCAGAGCGGCCGCAACGTCTGCGTCATCCTCTTCGACCCCTCCAATCCGAACGACGCGGTGCTCGCGGCGGTCTGGACGTAGGCCGGTAATAGCCAGCACTCCAGGCTCTAGCGGCCTTCCTGTTACTTGTTACCTGTTACTTGTTACTCGATAATGGGCCAGACCCCGCCATGACGAGCGACCGCGTCCTCTCCGCCAAGCCCCAGAGCGACGAGCTAAACGTCGAGGCGACGCTGCGGCCGCGCCGCCTGGACGAGTACATCGGCCAGGAGCGCATCAAGGACAACCTGCGCATCGCCATCGCCGCGGCGCAGAAGCGGGGCGAGCCGCTGGACCACGTCCTGCTCTACGGCCCGCCCGGCCTCGGCAAGACGACGCTCGCCACCGTCCTCGCCAACGAGATGGGCGTCCAGGCGCGCATCACCTCCGGCCCCGCCATCGAGCGCCCAGGCGACCTCGCCGCCATCCTGACGAACCTGGAGCCGCACGACGTCCTCTTCATCGACGAGGTGCACCGCCTCGCCCGCGCCGTCGAGGAGATCCTCTACCCGGCGATGGAGGATTTCGCCCTCGACCTCGTCATCGGCAAGGGGCCGGGCGCGCGCAGCGTCCGCCTCAACCTGCCGCGCTTCACCCTCATCGGCGCGACGACGCGCTACGCCATGATGAGCCCGCCTCTGCGCGACCGCTTTGGCGCCGTCTACCGCCTCGACTACTACGACGCGGCGGCCGTGAGCCAGATCGTGCGCCGCTCCGCCGGCGTGCTGGGCGTCGAGATCGAAGAAGAGGGCGTAGCGGAGATCGCCCGGCGCGCCCGCGGCACGCCGCGCGTCGCCAACCGCCTCCTGCGCCGCGTCCGCGACTACGCCGAGGTGATGGCGGCCGGCGTCGTCACCGGCGAAGCGGCGCGCGAGGCCCTGGGCCGGCTCGACATCGACGACCTCGGCCTGGACGAGGTCGACCACAAGATCCTGCGCTCGATCATCGAGAAGTTCCGCGGCGGGCCCGTCGGCCTGGAGACCATCGCCGCGTCGATCTCGGAGGAAGCCGACACGATCATGGACGTGTACGAGCCGTATCTGATCCAACTCGGCTTCCTTGACCGCACGCCGCGCGGTCGTGAAGCCACGCCCCGCGCCTACGAGCACCTGGGCCTGCCGCCGCCGGCGCGCGCCGGCTCGGCGCAGAAGCCCCTGTTCGAGGCGTGACCTCAGAACGACGCCGGCGGTCGATCCGTCTGCCCGATTACGACTATGCCGCGGCAAGTTACTATTTCGTCACCATCTGCGCGCACCAGAAGCGTCCCATCTTCACTCAGGCGGCGGCTGCCACCGCTGTCAGCGAGGCCTGGTCCCAGATACCGGAACACTTCTCGAACGTATTCGTGGATGAGTTCGTCGTCATGCCGAATCATGTGCATGGCATCATCGTCATCGATGAGCCCGTAGCCCGTAGGGGCGCAGCATGCTGCGCCCCTACGCCGACGCAGCTTCGCCGTCCAGCCGCGATCCCTCGGTGCCATCGTTCGGTCGTTCAAAGCAGCCGCGACTCGACGCTTTCGGCAACTTAGTGGCAGGCCCGAGGCAGCCCTGTGGCAGCGCAACTACTACGAGCGCGTCATCCGTAATGAGACCGAGCTAACGCGCGTGCGCGAGTACATCCAGAACAACCCCTGCAGTGGAACCTCGACCACGAAAACCCGCATCGCACGCCGAACGCCGCTTACGATCGCGCGTGGGGCTGGTTAGAATCAGGCTTTAGACGAGGTTAGACGGCAGATGCGTCAGAGGGTCTCCTCCAACTCCCCCTACGAGCCGGTCATCGCCTTCAGCCGCGCCGTGCGCGCCGGCAACCTCGTCTTCGTTTCGGGCACCGTCGGCCGAGACGCCGTCGGGCAGCTAAAGGCGGGCGTCTACGAGCAAGCGAAGCAGGCGATCGCGAACATTGAGGCCGCCCTTGTCGAAGCCGGAGCCGCGCTGAGGGATGTCGTACGCACTCGAATCTACCTGGCTGACATAGCAACTTGGGAAGAGGCGGCGCGCGCCCACCGCGAGGCCTTCGCTGACGTGATGCCCGCCTGCACCCTCGTCGAGGTCAGTCGGCTTGCAGGGCCGGAGATGCTGGTCGAAGTCGAGGCGGACGCCGTGATCGACGCGTCTTAGGTCGAAGCCGCCGGCTCCGGCTCGACGACGCCTTCGGTCGGCGCCGCCAAGCGCTCGTAGGTCATGCGGTAGAGGTTGGCGTAGACACCGTTCTTGGCCAGCAGCTCCGCGTGCGTGCCGGCTTCGACGATGCGGCCGTGGTCGAGGACGACGATGCGCGTCGCCTCGCGGATCGTCGAAAGCCGGTGGGCGATGACGAACGACGTGCGGTCCTTAAGCAGCTCCCGCAGCGCGCGCTGGATGATGACCTCCGTGCGCGTGTCGACGTTCGCCGTCGCCTCGTCGAGGATGAGGATGCGCGGCCGCGCCAGCACGGCGCGGGCGAAGCTGATGAGCTGTCGCTGGCCGACCGAGAGGTTCTGGCCGCGCTCGTGCAGCTCCGTATCGTAGCCCTTCGCCAGCCGCATGATGAAGTCGTGGGCGCCGACTGCCCTAGCGGCTTCGATGACCTCGTCGTCCGTGGCCTCCAGGCGGCCGTAGAGGATGTTCTCCTTCACCGTGCCGGAGAAGAGGAACGGGTCCTGCAGCACGACGCCGGTGCGGCGCGTCAAGGAGGCGCGCTCGATGTCGCGCAGGTCGTGACCGTCGATGAGGACGCGGCCGCCCGTCACCTCGTAGAAGCGAAGGATGAGCGCCGTTAGCGTCGTCTTGCCGGCGCCCGTCGAGCCGACGACGGCAACGGTTTCGCCCGGCTGCACGTCGAGATTGATGTCGCGCAGGACGGGCACGCCCTCGACGTAGTCGAAGTCGACGTGCTCGAAGGTGACGGCGCCGCGGACGTCCTCCATCTCGATGGCGTCCGGCGCGTCGACGATCTCCGGCTCCGTATCCAGCACCTCGAAGACGCGAACGCCGCCGGCCATGGCGCGCTGCAGCGTCGTGTACTGCATCACCAGCTCGCGCACCGGCTGGAAGAAGCGCTCGATGGAGAAGATGAAGAGGCCCAGGTTGCCGGGGCTGAGGTCGCCGTTGAGCACCTGGCGGCCGCCGTAGAGGATGACCAGCGCCGTCGCGGCCGACGAGATGATCTCGACCATGGGCATGACGGCGGCCTGCAGCCGGCCGGCCTCGATGTTCGCCCGCATGTTGTCTTCGTTGACGGCGGAGAAGCGCTCCGCGTTTACGTCCTCACGCGAGAGGCTCTGGATGACGCGGACGCCGGAGACGTTCTCCTGCAGGTTGGAGTTGACGACGGCGATGGCCTGGCGAACGCGCATGAAGGCCTTGCGGGCGTAGATCTGCCAGACAAACGTGATGAGGATGAGGATCGGCACAACGCTGAAGGTCACCAGCGCCAGCTCCAGGTTGGCGTCGGCGACGATGAAGATGATGACGGCGAGGCCGACGATGTCGCCGAAGATCGTCAGGAAGCCCGACGAGAGGAGCTCCTGCATGGACGTGACGTCGTTCTGGACGCGCGACATGACGCGGCCGACCTCGTTGGCGTCGTGGAAGCGCAGCGAGAGCTTCTGGATGTGGGCGAACATCTGCGTCCGCAGCGTCAGCAGCACGCGGTGGCCGATCCAGCCGGCGTTAAGGAGCTGAATGAAGCCAAATATCCAGGCACCGAGGGCGAGGGCGAGGAAGATGGCGCCGTTGTTCGTGACAGCGCCGGTGTCGCCGCGGAGGGCGGCGTCGATGACTCTCGCGATGATCTTCGGCTGGACGTTGAGGAAGACGGCACCGATGACAACGCTCGCCGTGGCGGCCAGCGACCGGAGCATGTAGGGCCTCAGGTAGGCCATGAGGCGCACGACGACGGTGTGGTTGTAGGCGGACCCCAACTCCTCGTCGTCCCAGGCGTCGATGCTGCGGCGCAGGCCCTGCTGCGACATCTCGCGCCACTGGCGCATCTGGCCGCCCATGCCGCCCATGCCGCCCATACCGCCACCGCCGCCGTGCCAGTGGCCGCCGCCGCCACCACCCATGCCGCCCCAAAACGCCATCTCTTCTCCCCTGCCTTAGACGCCGCCCTCGACGTTGGCGGCGCCGGAAGCGGCCGCTGACCGGCGCAGCGCCTGCTCCTGGTCGCGCAGCTCGAGGTCGTAGATCTCGCGGTAGAGCCCGTCTTTCGCGATGAGCTCCTCGTGCGTGCCGCGCTCTGCGATGGTGCCATCCTTCATCACGAGGATCTGGTCGGCGTTCTTCACCGTGCGCAGCCGCTGGGCGATGACCAGCGTCGTGCGGCCCTTCATCACCGCTGAGAGGGCCTGCTGAATGAGGTACTCCGTCTGCGTGTCGACGCTCGAGGTCGAGTCGTCGAGGATGAGGATTTTCGGGTCGAGCAGCAGCGTACGGGCGATGGAGATGCGCTGCTTCTGGCCGCCGGAAAGCGTCACGCCGCGCTCGCCCACCCAGGTGTCGTAGCCGTCCGGCAGCGTCATGATGAAGTCGTGAATGCGGGCGATCTTCGCCGCCTCGATGATCTGCTCGTTGGTCGCGTCCACGGCGCCGTAGGCTATGTTGTCGCGAATCGTCGCCGAGAATAGGAAGACGTCCTGCTGGATGATGCCGATAGTCGACCGCAGGGAGCTGATGGTGACGTCGCGGATGTCGATGCCGTCGATCTTGATGCTGCCGGCGGTCACGTCGTAGAAGCGGGGCAGCAGGTTGACGATGGTCGTCTTGCCGCTGCCCGTCGGCCCGAGGAGGGCGACCACCCTGCCGGCCGGCGCCTCGAAGCTGACGTCGATGAGCACGGCGCTGATGGCGTCGTAGCCGAAGTGGACGCGGTCGAAGCTGACGTCGCCCTTCATGTCGGACAGGACGATGGCGTTCGGCTTCTCCTTCACGGCCGACTCGGCGTCGAGGATCTCGAAGATACGCTCGCCGGCGGCGCCCGCCCGCGCGAACATCTGGACGATGAAGCCCAGAATGCGCATCGGCTGGATAAGGAGGCCCAGGTAGAGGAGGAACGCCGTAAGCTCGCCGAGGGAGAGGTCGCTCTTCGTGATCATGATGGCGCCCACCCAGAGGACGGCGACCTGGGCGCCCATTCCCATCGCCTGGTAGAAGGGGTTGGTCCAGGCCTGGAGCCGGTTCTGGCGGTAGTTCCAGGAGAAGAGGTCCTGCGCCTCCCGGTTGAACTTCTCCTCCTCGTATCCCTCGCGCGAGAACGCCTTTACGACGCGGACGCCGGTGAGGTTCTCCTGCAGCACCGTCGTCACACGCCCCAGCTGCTCCTGCACGCCGGTCCATAGCTTGCGGCTGATGAACTGGACGCGCACCGACCAGGGGGTGATGACGAACAGGAAGGCCCAGCCGACGAGGGCGAGCCGCCAATCAGAGAGAAACATGAGCACGGCCGCGCCGATGATGATCGCGACCATCTGCAGAAAGCGCAGGGCCCCCATCTGGATGAACATTCGCGTCGCCTCAACATCCTGCGTGGCGCGGGACATGAGCTGTCCCGTCTGCTGCCGGTCGTGGTAGGCGTAGCTCAGGCGCTGCAGGCGGTCGTAGATGCCGTTGCGCAGGTCGAAGGCGACGTGCTGGCTCAGCCACTCGCTGAGGTAGGTCACCCAGTAAGCGAAGACGCCCCGGAGGATGGCCGCGGCGAGGATGGCGCCGCCCGCGAGGGCGAGCGTGCTGACCTTGCCATGAAACGTCTGGACGGGCCTGTCGGCGGCGTGCGGGACGGCCTTCGTGCCGTCGAAGCCTCGCTCGACCGCGACCGCATCGCCGTTTACGGCGATGACCTTAGCCTTCTCGTTCTGCTCCAGGCGCAGGACCTGCCCGACTTCGACACTGCCGGCGTCCTTGAGGAGGATGGAGGTGTCCGACGCGGACACGGCGGCGACGAGGACCGTCGTTTCCGGCTTGAGGCCGGTGTCGATCGCCCAGCGCAGCAGCTGAGGCGTTACCATTGCCGCGGCGGCCGACCCCGCGAGGACGATCCAGCAGAAGACGACCTGCTTCAGGTAGGGCCGGAGAAAGCCCAGCAATCGCAGGTGGGTGGACATATAGAATGGCGCTCCTAAGCTACGCGGTGTATTCTACCTTATCTTTACGCTAACGTAAAGTATCGCTAGCTTCAGCGCAGGCAGAATGGTCGCGGTCGCTCGCTATCAGATCCGGCAGATGACGGAGGCCGACATCGCCCAGGTGGCGGAGATCGAGCGGCAGTCCTTCCCCACGACCTGGCCGCGCACAGCCTACCGGCGCGAGCTGGCCAACCGCCTCGCCCGCTACCTGGTGGTCTTCGACCGCCGCCGCGCCGCGCCCGAGCAGCCGCCGTCCCGCCGGACGCTCATCGACGCCCTGATGCGCCGGCCCGAGCCGCTGACGACGACCGACTACATCGTCGGCTACGTCGGCGTCTGGCTCCTGGTGGACGAGGCGCACATCGTCGCCATCGCCGTGCGGGATGCCTACCGGCGCCAGGGCATCGGCGAGTTGCTCCTGGCCGACACCCTCGACCTGGCCCTTGCGAATCGGCAGGAGGTGGTGACGCTGGAGGTGCGCCGCTCCAACGAGGCCGCCCAGGCCCTGTACGAGAAGTTCGGCTTCCTCAAGGTCGGCGCGCGCCGGCGCTACTACTCGGACAACCATGAGGACGCGATCATCATGAGCACGCCGCCGATCCGCTCCGAGCCGTTCCTGGAGCGGCTGGCGCAGCGGCGCCGCGAGCTGGAGCGGCGCTGGTCAGAGGAAAGCTGAGGCTCAGTCGGCCAGGTAGACGTAGAAGCGGTCCGCCCGCTCGATGAGCAGCGGCTGCTTGCCGGCCGCGAGCTGCTCGCGCAGGTAGCGCGGCAGGACGGCGCCCTGGCCCTTGAACGGGTAGCTGCGGTCGTAGTGGTAGGCCTTATCGCCGACCTTGACCGCGACGTGCGGCGGGCCGCCGCGGGTCAGGCGGATGAGCGGCACCAGAGAGCCGTCCACCGGGTACGGCTCCAGCAGGTCATCGTCGAACTCCTGCACGGCGCTCTCCGACGCACGCGCGCTCAGCGGGCGCTCTCCAGGTGCTCTCTCAGGTTGGTGAGCGAGTCCTGCATCAGCTGGTCGAAGAGCCGCACCATGAACAGGAGGTCGACGAGCTTGCCCAGCGTGCCCATGGGCGGCGTGTACTCGACGCTCCAGGCGACCTTCGTCGTGTCGCCGAGGCCCACGACGGCGAGCCGGTCCGTCATCTCGATGCCGCGCGTGTGACGGCGCGTGAAGTACTCGCCCTCCTTGTACTCCGTGACGATGGCCTCGACGCGCTCCTTGCGCGGGCCCACCTGCATCAGCATGGCGTCCGTCGCGCCCAGGCCCCTGCGCTCCAAAGACGTCACCTCCGCGCGCTTCGTCCACTTCACCCACTCAGGGTGAGTCGTGACGTCGGAGATGTACTGGAACACCTTGTCGCGCGGCGCCTTGATGTCGATGGAGTTGTCCAGCCTGGGCATCGGCCCTCCTAACGCCTGAGTCGCGGTCGGCTCCCGAGCGATCATATACAGGAACCACGAACAAGGAACAAGGAACGGGGCCAGAGGCCGGGGGGCCGGGGCCGGGGGCCGGATTGCGTCGCTTCGCCCCTGACCCCTGACCCCTGACCCCTGACCCCTGACCCCTGACCCCTGACCCCTAACCCCTAGCCTTCGCCTTGACGCCCCGAAGCTGCCTGCCTAGGATTGTGCTATTAAGTAAAGCGCCCTCCCGCCAGGGTTAGAGAAGGGGAGCCCATGACGGCCCGCGCTGCCGGCGGCGCTAACGCCCGCCAGGCGAGCCTGAGGCGCACCGCCGTCCTCCGGCGCCTGGCAGACGCCGACGAGGCGCGTCGCCGCCTGGAGCCGGCGGGGCCGTACGTTGCCTACGCCCTCGCCTATCTCGACCGCCGGCTCTTCCCCCTGGCCGAGTTCTACGAGGCCACCGCCGGCGACCGCCACGGACTCGTGATGCACGCCCGCGGCGGCCTTGGCCCTTCGACGCTCATCGCCGGCGAAGCAGACCTCGTCGCCGCGCTGCTGCGGCTCCACCCCGGCCCGCGCCAGACCTTCCTCACCTGCGAGTCGCAGCACGTCGACGCCCTGCTGGCGAGCCACAACCTCTGGCGGCCGCAGACTATGCTGCGCATGCAGCTGCGGCGCGAGGCCTTCGGCCCGCCGTCCGGCCTGCCCGCCGCGCGCCGCCTCATCGAGGCGGACGCCGCCGAGCTGAACCGCCTCTACGCCATAGAGGAGGAAGGGCTGCGCTACTCCGGCCGCCAGGTGCTGGATGGCGTCTACTTCGGCGCCCACAACCGCGGCCGCCTGGTCGCCGCCGCCGGCACCCACATCTACTCGCCCGCGGAGGGCGTCGCCGTCATCGGCAACGTGTTCACCCACCCGGACTTCCGCGGCCGCAGCTTGGGCACGGCCGTGACGGCCGCTGTCGCCGCCTACGTCCTGGAGCGCTGCCGCCTCGTCGTCCTCAACGTCGACCCCGCGAACCGCACCGCCCGCCACATCTACGAGACGCTGGGCTTCGCGGAGACGGGCCGCCTCGTCGAGGCGATGGCGACGCGCCGGGACGCGGCCTGGCCGCTGCCCTTCCTGCGCCGCACCATCGCCCGCTGGCGGGCGACAGAGCCGGCGCGCGAGGTCGTCGACCTTTGAGCCGCGGGCTCCAACGAAGGTGAGGATTCCTCGCGAAGGCCAGGCTCAAGCCTGGCCTTCAGGGTTGGTCGAGTGAACGCGGTCATCCTCGTCGGCGGCGGCGGCACCAGGCTCCGGCCCCTGACCTACGCCGTCCCGAAGCCGCTCGTCCCGGTGCTCAACCGGCCCCTCGTCTGCCACATCATCGCCAACCTGCGCCGCCACGGCGTCGACAACGTCGTCCTCGCGACTTCCGACCCCGGGATCGAGGCGGCGCTGGGCGACGGCAGCGCCCTGGGAGTATCCCTCACCTACAGCTACGAGACGGAGCCCCTCGGCTCCGGCCTCGCGGTCAAGCAGGCGGCGCCCCGACACGTCGGGGCGTTCTTCGTCTGCAACGGCGACGTCGTCACCGACCTCGACCTCGCAGGCATGGCGAAGCGCCACCGCGAGCGTGCCGCCTTCCTCAGCATCGCCCTCGCCTCCGTCCAGGACCCGACCGGCTACGGCGTCGTCGAGCTGGGCGAGGGCGACCGCGTCACCCGCTTCGTCGAGAAGCCGCCGCCCGGCGAGGCGCCGAGCAACTGGGCCAACGCCGGCACCTGGCTCTTCGAACCGGGCGTCCTGGACCACATCCCGGACGAGCGCATGGACCGCTCCCTGGAACAGCTCGTCTTCCCCTCCGTCATCGCCGAAGGCCTGCGCGTCCAGGGGTTCCCGTCCGACGCCTACTGGATGGACGTCGGCACGTCAGAGCGCTACCTGCAGCTGCACCGCGACCTGCTGGAGGGCCGCATCGCCGGGCTGCTGCCGGCCGGCATCGCCACGCAGCCGCTGGTCGGCGAGGCGTGTCAGGTCTGGCAGGACGCGACGATCTCCGGCCGCGTCATCCTGGGGCGCGGCTGCCGCGTCGGCGGCCTCGCCTGCGTCCAGGGGCCCAGCGTCCTCGGCGACGACTGCGTCGTGCGCGAGCGCGCCCTGGTAGCGGGCTCCGTGCTCTGGTCGAACGTCAAGGTCGGCGCCGGCGCCGTCGTGCGCGACAGCATCCTGGGCGACGGCTGCTGGGTGGGCGACGACGCCGTCGTCGACGGCGCCGTCCTCGCCAACGGCGCGAAGGTCAAGCAGGGCGTGCGCCTGGTGCCCGGCGCCCGCCTGGAACCGGACGAAGTCGCGGGCTAAGGGCGAGCCGGCGGCTAGTCGCCTCGCTGTCTTGAAGGGCTAGGTTCTTCGCGGAGTCTACCCTGAGCAAGCCGAAGGGCTCAGAATGACAACAGGCAAAGCATGAGCAGCACGCCCATCCGCTTCGGCACGGACGGCTGGCGCGCCGTCATCGCCGAGGACTACACCTACGCGAACGTCCGCGCCTGCGCCGAGGGCGTCGCCCGCTACCTAGAGGAGGCGGGCCTCGCCGGGCGCGGCCTCGTCATCGGCTTCGACACGCGCTTCGCCTCGGAGCACTTCGCCGCCGCGGCCGCCGAGGTCGTCGCCGCGCATGCGATCAAGGTCCACCTCTTCGACGCGGCGGCGGCGACGCCCGTCGCCTGCCACGCCGTGCTGGACAAGGGCGCCGGCGGCGCCGTGATCATCACGGCTTCGCACAACCCGGCGATCTACAACGGCTTCAAGTACAAGCCGGAGTACGGCGGCAGCGCGCCGCCGGCGGTCGTCGAGGCGCTGGAGAGCGCTATCGCCGCCGGCCAGCGCCAGGGCGAGCCGACGCGTATCGCGCTGGAAGACGGGCTGGCGAGCGGCCGCATCCAGCGCTTCGACCCGCGCCCGGCCTACGACCGCCAGGTCGCGCGCCTCGTCGACCTGCAGGCGATCCGCGACGCCGGCCTCAACGTCGTCTTCGACGCCATGCACGCCGCCGGCGCCGGCGTCCTCCAGCGCCTGCTCGCCGGCGGTAAGACGCGCCTGACCGAGCTGCGCGGCGAGCGGAACCCCGCCTTCCCCGGCATGGCGGCGCCGGAGCCCATCGCCCGCAACCTCCAGGGCCTGAGCGAGGCCGTCGTCAACCTGGGCGCCGACGTCGGCCTGGCCACGGACGGCGACGCCGACCGCCTCGGCGTCATGGACGAGCAGGGCCGCTTCGTCGACCAGCTGCAGACCTTCGCGCTGCTTTGCTACTACCTGCTGGAGTATCGCGGCCTGCGCGCGCCCATCGTCCGCTCCGTGACCAGCACGCGCATGATCGACCGCCTGGGAGCGCTCTACGGCGTGGCGGTGCACGAGACGCCGGTGGGCTTCAAGTACCTGGGGCCGAAGATGCTGGAGACCGGCGCCAGCGCCGCCGGCGAGGAGAGCGGCGGCTACGCCTTCGCGCAGCACCTGCCGGAGCGCGATGGCTGCTTCGCCGGTCTGCTCTTCCTCGACCTCCTCGCCCGCAGCGGCAAGAAGCCCTCCGAGCTCGTCGGGGAGCTCTACGCCAAGGTCGGCGAGCACTTCTACGACCGCCTGGACATCCACGTCCCGGAAAGCGACCGCGACGGCGCCGTCGCCCGCGTCGCGGAGGCGCGGCCGGACGCCCTCGCCGGCCGGCGCGTCCTGCGCCGCGACACTGTCGATGGCTACCGCTTCGAGGTCGAAGGCGGCTGGCTCCTCATCCGCCCGTCGGGCACGGAGCCGCTTCTGCGCATCTACACCGAGACCACGGACGCCGCCCTCGTGAAGCCGCTGCTCGACGCCGGCCGGGAGCTGGCCGGAGTGTAGATGATCGACTTCAACGACCTCGACGCGATCAGGAAGCTCGACCCGAGCGACGTCTACGGGTCCACGGCGATGTTCGCCGCGCAGTGCCAGCAGATAGTCGACGAGCACTTCGATATGAACATCCCGGTCGCCAGGCGGCCGATCGCGAACCTGGTCATCTGCGGGATGGGCGGCTCGGCCTACGGCGCCCACGTCCTGACCGCGCTGTACTGGGACGAGTTGAAGATTCCCCTCGTGCCCGTCTCCGACTACCGCCTGCCGGGCTTCGTCGACGAGAGCTCGCTCGTCCTGCTCACGTCCTACT
>Ga0209108_10001880_pt1 | contig 12164 bp, 9 predicted proteins | sample Rifsed10ft1_FD_184003 | JGI IMG/M metagenome (GOLD analysis project Ga0209108, IMG submission 184003) | Soil microbial communities from Rifle, Colorado, USA - sediment 10ft 1 (version 2) | ecosystem: Environmental > Terrestrial > Deep subsurface > Rock core/Sediment | place: Rifle, Colorado...
GGCGAAGGCGGCGAGGCCCAGCCCGACCATGAATGGCGAGCCGCCGAGCTGCGTCACGTAGAGCGGCAGGGCGGGCGCGAGCATCGAGTGCGAGGCATAGCCCAAAAACTGCGCCGCGCAAAGCAGCACGAAGGCGCGGGTCCAGATGGAATCGGCTTTGTCGGTGGCCATCTAATTTTTAAACACAGTATGGATTTCTTCGCGCGGGCCTATCCGAATGACGACGCGGCGAGGACGGCAAAACGGCTTCAAGCTAACACGAAGCCAAGGTGGAAGCGAGTTGGAATCTAACCGGCGATGTCGCCGCGTCTTGCCCCTCGGTGTTGCGAGGCTAAGCTTAGATCCATTTGACCGCTCGATTAGTTTGTAGCCTACCGAAGCGAGTGTTACTTTTCTTCCCCAATGCGGTATTAATGACGAGTGTCGTCCCGTGCCTTAGCTGCGCTGTTTGACGCAAATCAACGCCACCCTTCAACAAGCATTCGACGATACCCACCGTAGGATCGTCGGGAGTGGTCAGCGCTTTGGACGATATCAAAAGACTCTGGCGGGTGTCATAGGCCAAGAGGTCCGTGAATGTTCCGCCGACATCGATACCTACGAAAATAGCCATTGCAAAAGATTCCGAGTGCTATCCGGAAATATTCTGACTCCCAAACACTGCGCCAGGAATATCCCAGGCCGGATGAACAGACCGTCACACGCAAACAGGATGCCTATAAGAATCAACCATGTCTTCCCAGCCCCACCCGCGGACCGAAGAGTACCATTCCAAAACATAAGGAAATTAACGTTCATAATTCTCAGTTCTGAGTCAATAATCTTACTTTGATCGAGACAGAGTGATACCGGAAATCATTTATAAAGAGTTATCCCATGGCACGGGACTTGCCTGTTCGACTACTACATTTCCTCAAAATGACTAACTCCCTACATAGGGCCGCAGTTCATTGACCTTTAATTAGTTTCTGTTGACGGCAACTGTTGGAGGACGGGTAATGTTCAATCTCATTCATGTGCTTAACCAGTTCTTTGCAGGCGTTGGCGGGGAAGATAAAGCGGACATTCCAGTTGGCATCAAGCCGGGACCCATAGGCGCTGCTCGTGGCCTGCAGGAACAGTTCGGTGATCGTGCCCGAGTGGTCGCAACCCTCTTTTTTGGTGACAACTATTTTCACCAATATCCCAAGGAAGCTCTAGCTGCCGCTCTTAATGAAGCCCGCCAATTACAGCCACACGTTATTGTGGCTGGACCCGCCTTCGGCTCTGGACGGTACGGGCTTGCGTGCGTCGAACTATGTGAGATGTTTGCCCAGGCCCTGTCAGTCCCCTGTGTGACGGCCATGCATATGGAGAACCCCGCCGTGGGAACTTACCGGGATTATCACAATCCCAAGGTCTACTTGCTCCCCACAGCCGAAACAGCGGCGGGTATGACCTCGGCCCTTACGGCCTTGGCGAAGTTCGCTTGTCGATTAGGAAGCGGCGCAAATATGGGTTCTGCGCATGATGAGGGTTACGTCTCCCGAGGTATCCGGCAGCCGGTGCTAGCTCAGCGACCGGGCGTCGATCGTGGCATCGACATGCTTCTAGCCAAATGCAAAAACGAACCGTTCCTGACCGAACTCCCAATGGAAGCCTGGGACCAAACAACGCCCGCACCCGCAATCTCCGACCTCAAAAAGGCCACGATAGCCGTGATCACGACGAGTGGCGTGGTTCCCTGGGGAAATCCAGATGAGTTCAGGACCTTCCGGAATACCTATTGGCGGAAATACAGTATTGCTGGAGTGCAAAGCATGGAGCCAGGCCGCTGGGAGGCCGTTCATGGTGGCTATGATGTTTCTTTTATGAACCAGAATCCGCACTATGGGGTTCCATTGGACGCGCTGAGAACTCTTGAGGTTCAGCGGATCATTGCGAAGCTTCACCCCTTTTACTACGTCGTACCTGGCAATCAGGGCGCTCCCTCTGTGATTCGCCGCATTGGGCAGGAAATTGCCAACGACCTCCTCAAAGAGGGAGTGGACGCTTCTTTACTTGTATCTACGTGAGGTACATGTACTCGCAGCGGTGCTGTGATCAGCAAAGAACTCGATAGAGCAGGGGTCCCCGTCGCAGTGATTAGCGCTATGTACCCGGTAGCCGAACAGGTCGGAGCTAGCCGCATTGTAAAAGGGTTGCGTATTCCTCATCCCTGTGGTGATCCAAGTTTACCCCCAGAATTGGACGCAAAGGTACGGCAAGAAATCGTCAGGACCGCTCTTAAAGCCCTTGAGGCTGAGGTGAGGACCACAACGACTTTCGTGCCCAATCGTTCGACTACAGCTTGACAGGAGGTGACGGCGTGCGCCTTGAGTTAGCAGAATTTCCCGTAAACGAGATCATCTTAGGGAGCGAGAATCGTTACCGCTCTGCAACTCTTGAATTAAATCAGGATGAGCTATTAGGGGGTCTACACCAAGACAAACGCATTGAGAACGCAAAGCTGGCTGTGGTACTCCCTGGAGAGTGTGCCCGAATCACACACATCCGAGACATCGTAGAGCCCAGGATTAAGGTCCGAGGGCAGGGCCAGGTTTTTCCAGGCATACTTGGATCCGTAACGCCTGTGGGAGAAGGCCGAACCCATCGTCTCAGCGGCATGGCGGTAGTCGCGGCCGCCGAGTACGAAGGGACAATCCGGGCTGGAACCGCAGTGCAGCGGAGCGCCATTCTCGATATGTGGGGACCTGGCGCTGAGATCTCACATTTTAGTTCCCTGATACAATTAGTGCTGATTCTGCGGCTCGCGAAGGGGCTTGCCGAAATAGACGCGCACACTGCCATTCAGCAAGCGGAATACCAGCTCGCTTTTCAACTGGCCAAGTTAACGACAGGTCTTAAGCCTTCCGCCGTTGAGGTCTTTGAGCTCGGTGAAGCCGATCCTCTGCTACCAAGTATTGTCCTGATTCAGGGTTGTCTCACTCATAGCGGTCATCCCCACTCAAACTTAGCGTATTATGGGCTGCCCATTCGGGATTCTCTGGCCACATTAGTTCATCCAAATGAGCTGCTAGATGGTGCGATGACAGTCGATACAACCCGCGGAATAGGTTACTACCCAACCACCTGGGACTGGCAAAACCACCCATTGGTGATGGGCCTCTACCGTTCGCATCGTAAGCAGCTGAATTTTGTTGGGATGATTGTTGAACGAATTCGCTTTGAGACTCACCACGGCAAGGAGGTGATTGCCCAAAATACCATGCGGATGGCGAAAGCCCTGCACGCCGAAGGAGCTCTAGTGAGCTGGCTAGGCTCAGGCAATGCTTTTGTGGATGTGATGCTTACAGTCCAGGCCTGCGAACGAGCCGGTATCAAAACCGTCCTAGTCACCTATGAATACGGCGGTAAAGACGGAGTGGATTCTCCTCTGCTCTACTATGTCCCCGAAGCTAACGCCGTGATCAGTACCGGTAGCCGCGATCGTTGGCTGGAGCTGCCACCGCCAGACAGAGCTGTGGGTCCTAATGAGAGTATCCAGATTCTCACCTATCCGGGGTCACCTCTCATTCCTGCGCAGAGCTCACTGACCCTGGATGCACGGGAGATGATCATCGGTGGGGTGGATATCTGGGGGAGGGGATACCGGACTTGTGTAGCGTATTAGGCAAATCAATGCTGCATAGGACATGAGAGTAGCAGTTGAGCGGCATCTTTGAGTTAACGTCAACCAGAGGTCTTTTATACGCCGGGCTCATTGAAACCTTGGAGCTTGGTCTTGAGACTGAAGCGATTGTGGCAGCTTTGCAAACAGCCCGGGGCTCGGAGATTTGAGAAAACTTACCTTATAAACGATATAGCCGCTTTTACTCGTCAGGCATTTTCATCACCCGCTCTGGTAGTATGTCTCCATCTTTCCTAGACGCCGAGCAACGACAATCAAAATGATCGACACGATACTGACAATCACGGCAAGCGATGACATTGGGCCGATCTCACCGTCGATAAAAAAATGATAGAGACGAGGGCCGATCGGCTCCGCATTCGGTGTATAGAGAAAGACTGAGATGCTGAATTCACGCAGAAAAATGGTAGCTAAAATGATCCAGCCAGCGATAAAGCCGGGCCTCATCAGGGGAAGCAAGATGCGGCAGAACGTAGGTAGGAAACCGGCACCGCAAGCCTTCGAGGCGTCCTCTAGTTCGTTATGGATCTGCACAATCGTGCTTGTCATTGAACGAAGTCCGTAAGGCAGAAAGCGCGTGATGTAACCAATCAGAATAATCCAGATCGTTGCATAGATCGGGAGATCAATTTGAATGTATAGATACAGCAGGCCTATAGCTAGTGCCGTGCCGGGAAAGGCCCATGGAATAAAAGTCAAAGCTTCTATCGCCCCTCTTCCCACGGTCTTGGTCTTAACCGTGATATAAGCGGTGAGCGAAGCGAGAAGCATACACAGCGTGGCTCCGGTAATCGCAAGGAAAAGGCTCGTTCTAAACGCCTCATAGGTTCGTCTATCAGTTAAGATATACGCATAATGTTCCGTCGTAAGAAGACTCATTGTCTTTGGTGATGGAGGATGAATGTAGCTTACCACTGAGCCGTAGATCAATACGATGAATGGAAGGATCGCACTAAAAAATAGAATCACGCCTGCGATTACGGTCGCAGCATAGCGCCACCGCCCTAAATCAACGAGCGTGGGCCGATAGCCTCGACCCGTCACTGTAACATAGGCTTCTGTTCGGACAGTCAGCTTACGGTACACGTAAACAAGGAACATTGTGATCGCGAGGAGAGTCATGGCGTAGGTAGCCGCGACGTTATGATTGGGGGGATACGCACCAATGGCTTCGCGGAAGATCTTTGTAGTAAAAACCTCGATGCGCGTGGGGAGCGCAATAATCGCTGGCGTGTCGAAGCCTTCGATGGCCCGGACAAAATTGAGCGTAACCGCAGCCAGGATGGCGGGGCGAACGATCGGGAACGTGATGCGCCACGCTATCTGGATATTACCTGAACCCGCAACTCGCGCGGACTCCTCAAGGGCAGGATCCATGGAATAAAGCGCCCCCGAAATGATCAAAAATGCTAACGGAGCTGTAATGAGGCCCTCGACGAAAATCATCCCTGTCATAGAGTAAATATTCAAAGGGGCGCTCTCTAGACCCAAGAGGCCCATCAGCATACGATTGATCAAGCCTATACGAGGACTGAGCAGAAGTGTCCAAGAAACGGCCATCATGATGGGAGGAAAGATGTTAGGGATAATGGCGCTAAGCTCAAAAACTCGCCTGAAGGGGGCGTTGGTGCGAACTGTGATCCAAGCGAGCGCCGTAGCTAAGGCAACAGAGAATATGGACGAACCCCCAGCAAACACCAACGAATTAAGCAAAAGCTCATACGTAACTGGGTCGGCGTACACATTGATGTAATTGCTGAGGGTGAGTCCACCCGGGACCCCCAAAGGCTCACTCTTAAAGCTCCCGTATAGGAGCATAATCGTAGGTGAAAGACTCAGGTAGGCTATTAGCCCAACCACGCCAAGTAGGATCGGCCAGTGCGAATCCTGACGCGCGATACGTAACGGCCATTGACGAATATAGGCGAATGCTGTTGCCGCCCCCACGCTCAACTCTCTCGTCTCAGGATTTCAGGCGGGTAGAACTTGCTCCGACCTCAATACGTTTTAATTTTGAGGAGGCGAATATTCAAGAAAAGTCAGGCACCTATTCGTCAAGGTCTAAACCCAGACTTCCGTGGACCCGATTTTACTTCCCAGCGAAAAAGATTTCTCGATACTTCTTCTGAACCTCTTTAAACTCCGCTACGCTCAGCACATCCATTAAAACCGTCCGTTCCTGGATTTTGTCAGCACCGTCTATAGGCGGGCTAGCTTCGGGAGAAAGTGGAAACTCACCTGACTTCGCAATCAATCTTTGCGCTTCGGTTGAACAGGCGAACTCAATATAAAGCTTGCCCGCATTCGGTTGAGGAGACTTTTTGCTTAGACCGAAGTCGTTGGAGTTCGCCAGATACTTCTCCAAGCGGACATAGTCCAAAGGACCTTTAACCTGGCGGAGGTACTTAATGAAGGATATGCCTACCACGACCTCTCCAGAGGCGATAACATTGCCGACCGGCAAAAGCGACTCCACGAGATAGGGTTCTTGTTTAGCCAATGATCTCACCCAATCCTCTGCCTTCTTGTTAAAGTACTTATTCATATTGACCAGGATTTCCGCTGAGGTCGTGTTGCGCGATGGGTCGGCCAAGCCAATTTTTTTCTTCCATTTTGGATTCAGGAGATCGGCAAAATCCTTTGGCGCTTCAGTAGGCTTAACCAGATCCTTATTGTAAAGAATACTGATCGGAAGGGTGCGCCATACGATCAAGAGTGCGTCTTTGTCCATTAGTTCCCGAGGGAACTTACTTGCAGTAACGGGCACGAATTTAGCGTAGAATCCTTCCTGGCGTAAGATCATCTGCATCCCATGAGGGCCTTCCACCACGTCGAAACCAGGGCGGCCGCCGCGCCATTCCGTAAGGGTCCGGTCCATGATTTTGCCTGATGCGGCGCGCCAGTATTCGACTTTAATTCCGTATTTCTTCTCAAAAGCGTTGTTGATAGAATCCATGTCTTGAGTAGGCACGGTCCCGTAGACAATGACCTTACCCTCCTTCTTGGCTGCTTCCGCATCGACGTTGTCGGACCAGGCAACCACGGGGAGTGCGAATAAATAAGCGAAAATAATCGAACCGATTAACCCCGGCCAACGGATCTTTAAAGTCTTCATAGTTCTACCCTCGCTTGATTTTGTTTTTTTCTTAATCACAAAGACTGATTGCTTAGCGTAGAGCCTAGTATCTCAGTGAGTTACAATAGAGCCTAAATTTTTCCTTTTGGATCCTTCGATGTGCCTCCTTTAGTCTTGAATGCCTAACCTCCGATGTAGAATACCGAAGGCTCGAGCCCCTTTTCAGGCAGGAGGGGCCGCGCCTTTTTCTCTGCGGCCATGCGCGACACCTCGCTCTGGGGATCGTCCAGGTCCCCAAAGATGCGGCACTCGGTGGGGCAGGTTTGGACACAGGCCGGATTTAACCCTTGATCGACCCGGTCCACGCAGAAATTACATTTCATGACGATTCCTTCGGGGAAGTGCTGCTTCGCCTCTTCGAATGGCGTTCGCCCATTCTCGTAGTAGGCACCGTCGCCGGCATAAAAAGCCCGCGGCCCGTAGGGGCAGGCCTCCATGCAAGAGCGACAACCCAGGCACAGATCGTAATCAATCAATACGATACCGTCTTCCCGCTGGTAGGTGGCTCCCGTCGGACAGACTTCCATACAAATGGGATTCTTGCAGTGGTTGCACAGCACGGGCAGAAAGATCCTGCGTGCGGCGGGAAATTTCCCCACTTCCTTCTCCAGCACCTTCCCCCAAAAGATCCCCCCAGGGGTGGCGTGTTCGGACTTGCAGGCCATGGTGCAGGCATTGCAGCCGATGCAGATATCAAGATCTATGACCATCCCATAGCGCGCCATGGTTGTCCTCCCTTTAAAGCAGCGGGTCGTAAAGACCCACGCGCATCACCAAAAAGCGAAACAGATAATCCCCGAAAAGCCTGAGGAGAGCCAGGATGAACGTAAGCGCGAAAACAGTTTGAACCTGCGCTTCCCACACCACGGGCAGAGCAAGCAGCAGAGGAACAATGAGGCCAGCCCCGATCACACCCCCCAAAAACAGACTGGCCCATCTCCCGCGCGTCAGGAGACGAATGGACTCGCGGGCCGCCACCGCCGAACTGGACATGACCGAGACGTGGCTCAGCACCAGGAGCAAGCAGAGAATCACTAGATAATTTTGGTTCCTCTCTAGAAACATTAAGTCCAGCGAGGGTCCCGGCAGCATCGGGGAGGTGAGAATCAAAATGTCGATCCCGGCCAGAAGGGAATAGGCAAAAAAGATGATCGGAAAGAAGGCCGAGTTCCAGAAGGGAATGGCCGGCGAAGGAGCGAGGACGAATCCCGTGTAGATCATGACGAGAACGGCTGCCCCGCCGCCGGCCACTCGCAGCGATGTCCGGAGAGTAGTCCCCTCGCTCAACCAAGCGGGAAGCTCCAGGCCGGGCCACTGGAGCGCCAGCTCGATCACCCCCAGGACAAACAAGAGCGTGATGAAAAAACAGCCCCGGCTGATCCAGGAAGTCTGGGGACGAAAGAAGGCACGCCAGAAGCGCTCCGGGCGGCCCAAATCCAAGAGGAGAAGCACCGTTCCCACAAGCAACACCAGCAGACCCAGTACGCCTGCCCAGAGGTGCTCCAGATAGAGCGAAACGAGAAAGAGACCTGCGCCAGCCCCGCCCAAGAAAAGATAGCTGATCACCAGCCACCCCCACTCCCGTTGGGGCCGAACGTCAATGAGGAACTCATCGATGCGCGCTGCCATACCGTCCTCCTTGATCCTCTTTCCCTTTACGCCGCTCGCGAGACTTTGACCCGGATGCAGGAATCCAAACCGGTCGAGACAGGATCAATGCGATCCATATTGATCGGTAGTAAGGTGTTGAAATGGACCCCTTTCCCTTTCGCGACCGGCTTGCCCTTGGCCCAGCTTCCAAAAACGCCGGCGATACCGACGACCTCCGGATGAATGCACTCGGTGAGCTTGGCCTCCCCTTTCACCTTGCCCGCTGCCGACTCGACCCAGATCGCATCTCCATCCTTGACCCCTTTGCGCTTGGCCGTTTCGGCATTGATGAGGATCTTGTAGGCATAAGGGTTGTGCTCAGCGAGATCACTCAACCAAGGGTTCTGCGTGGTAAAGGAAAGGCTATGAAAAGGAAGCTTGAAATTGACCACAAAGAGGTCATATGGAGGCGACACATCATCATAAGCAGCACAGGGTTTCCATTCTGGCAGAACCTGATAATCGGAAAGATCCAACTTGCGGTCCAAGTGATTGGCCACTTTTTCAACTGATCGCTTTGCTCGTAAAAAATTTTCAAAATAGATGGGGAAGCGAGGGCGGATAAAGGGACTCGGGTATTTTTCCTCCACTGAGCGAGGCACCTTGTGATAGCCGTTGTTCTTGAACCAGGCGAGCCCTTTTTCAGGACCAAAAAGCGACTTGGCCCATCGGTCGTAAATATCCTCCAAGGCATAACGTGCCCCAGGGTCCAGTTTGTATTCATCTTTGAGTTCCAGTGTCATGTTTAAAAGCTTATAGACATCTTCCAAAAAACCCATACGTTCTGCGACATCAAAAAGTACGTCGATCCACTCCCGAGCCTCTCCCATGGGTTTTTCGACAACCGGTTGTCTGATACCCCAATAAAAATGACCCGTGTGCGGGCTCATCGTATGAGTATAACGGTTGGGGAAAAGATCAAAGCGTTCCAGAAAATGCTTGTCGGGTAGCACGAGATCAGACATCTCGGCGACCTCATCGATGTGCGTGCTGAAGTTAACTACGAATGGAACCTGCTTGAGCATTTTAGCGGATTCTTCGGGATTCGCATTGCACATCATTAGGTTTCGCCGGCATACGATAAGGACTTCTGGAGTATAGGGTAACCCGGACTGTTTAGGATTGACGAGATTGATTTCGTAGATGGGACTTCGATTCGTACTTATGGGGAAAACCTCTCGATGTCCTAGATCCTCCGGAGGTGTCTCGTCGAAATCATAGTACCGCGCCGCTCGGCCGATAGCGGCGGGCGGGGTTATCAGTCCCTCGTCGGTCATCCCTGGAGCCCAGCGACCCGATGGTCCCAGAAGATTAATGCCACGATGGCCGCCAGGGACGTAAAAAGCGCCCACCACCATGTTTAAAGTCTGGACCGCCAACGCCGTGTGAGTTCCGTGTTTGTGGGCACCCGCACCGCGATAAATATTAACCGCAACCGGCCTGTAAGGAAGCACCTTGCCATCAATCACGATGGTGGAGCCAATCTTTGCCGCCTCGCCAAACTCTTTTGCGATGCGCCGGATCGTCTGGGCCGGGATGGTTGTAATTGGAGCAACCTTTTCCGGCGCGTAGTTCTTGACATGGTCCTTGAGCGCTTGAAATGCGGGCCGACACTTTTTTCCCCCCGCAACAAATGAGCCTTCGAGGGCGGGATCAGCATTGGACTCATCGAAGGGAATGGCGCCGTCGCTGCGGCGATCCCAAACCAGCGGCTTACCTTTGGGCCCTTCTCTCAGATAACCGCCATCTTCCTGGACAAGGTAGGAGGCGTTGGTTCTTCGCTTGAGAAATTCCTGGTCGTAACAGCTCAGCTCGTTCAGCAGGATGTGGATCAGGCTTAAGATGAACGCGCCATCGGTCCCGGGACGGATAGGAACCCACTCGTCAGCTTTGGCTGCAGCATTGGTTCCTACCGGGTCCACGACCACTAAGCGCATCCCCCTTCGGCGCGCTTCAGCCATCTTACGCGCCGCGACATTCGCATTCAGGCCTCCCATAAAACCTTGCTGGTTTCCAAGCAGAATCGCATAATTGCAATAATCGAGGTCGAAGTCCGAGTGAAAAGACCCGTTGGTCAGGTACATGGAAGCATGGAGATAGTTGCCGCAATAATAACCAACCCAGTCTGAATTTGGGGTTCCAAAGGCTACCGCCCATGCTGGCCGAATCATCACACCAAGAGCGTAGTGGTCAAAAGTTGCAATCACCAGCTTCCGGGGGTCCTCTGCTCGAACTTTTTGCAACTTCTCGGTCAGCAAATCCAAAGCTTGCTCCCACGAGATCTCTCGCCACTTAGGATCTACTCCAATTCCCTTTTCCGGATTGGTTCTCAGTAGCGGCCGCTGTATTCTGGACGGGTCGTACAGGCTAATGAGCGCGGCCTGACCTCTGGCACAGAGATGTCCGGCGCTGGCCGGACAGTTCGGATCACCTTCTATTTTTACCACTACCCCATCCTGGCGATGGGCAAGAATTCCGCAAAACGCAAAACACGTCTCACAGACGCTATGGAGCCATACGTCTTCCCTGCCTAAGACCGCTTCCATCTCTAACCTCCCTCCGGCGGATAGACCCCGACCACGACGCTGATCTTCTCGCCGCTCTCCAACTTGGTTTCGAAACCTTCCAGCTCGTCGATATCCCGGTCGTTGACGCAGACAAGTGTCGTTGAGCGAAGCTGTCCTTCAGACTTGAAAACGCTCGCTCGGAAAGGTTCGCCGTGTTTCTCAACCAAGATTTCGAGGAGATCTCTAATAGTAAGGCCGGGGGTGGCTTCAATCTTTTCCCCCTGGCACCCAAGGACGTTTCGCACTAAACCTAGATAAGAAATATCGAGCTGAGCCTTCATCCCAAACCTGAAAAAGGTTTTCCGCTTCTAGTTGCAGATGTTCCCGGCGATCATGCGAGCAATTGATATGCCACTGCCCAATACGTGATTTTCCTTTTCGCAAAGACCTTCAGCAAGGAGTTTTATTCCATGAAATAGGAAACCAGCTTCAACTTTTCCAATTTGTGCAATGAGAAATTGTACTAATGTTTCCACTGCATTAAGAAATGCCAAATGGTGAAGAACGATTAAACGGATGTCTTGCATTATCTTCGATTCTTGGGCCATCGCCGGACGTCTTGAGAGCAAGAATAAAATCAAGAATCCAAATCATGCTACGCGTTTCATGCCTGATAATCACCTGTTGCGCTTGGAAGTGTTGCCCGAGGGATATGTCTATCCCAGAGCAGATCGGCCCGTGCGCGATCTATTGCGCAAGCGAAGTCAGTTGGTGCGCCACAGAACGACGAATCTGTTGAGCATTCAAAATCTTTTCTAGATGTGCTGCGCGGTTGAAGAGTAGATTCCAACCAGAGCGGATTCGCAATCCGGAGAGAGAATCCGGGTCACGGGCTTGCTCCCCGATCATATTACCCGCGAGTTGTTTCCATCAGAAATCAGACGGCTTCAGGGATTTCCTATGGGCTCCAAGCCGCTATTGGCGATGGCGCGGGCGGCCTCCGGCGACGCGAGGAATCTGACAATCGCGTGAGCCGCGTCCGAGTCCCTGGTAGTTGCGGCGACGCCGGCCGAGAAGACGGAGACTTTTTGCACTTCCGGCGGCAGCGGTGTCACATGAGCAATGCCGGGTACGGGAAGCAGCTCGCTGATTTGCTGAAAGCCGATTTCCGCCTCTCCCCTTGCGACCACGGCGCCGCCCC
>Ga0209108_10001882_pt1 | contig 12158 bp, 15 predicted proteins | sample Rifsed10ft1_FD_184003 | JGI IMG/M metagenome (GOLD analysis project Ga0209108, IMG submission 184003) | Soil microbial communities from Rifle, Colorado, USA - sediment 10ft 1 (version 2) | ecosystem: Environmental > Terrestrial > Deep subsurface > Rock core/Sediment | place: Rifle, Colorado...
CACGGCATCAGCACCGATAATCCGCCCAGGCGCCCACCGCCGGAAGTCCGTTCGAGACGGCATCACTCAAATGAAAAACCCTCTTGATTCGATGCGGAATCTTCATCGAAGCACGCTCCGGCCTTGTCCGCTGAATGACTGCATCAACTCCCGTCGCATCGTATTGCGAATCATGCTGATCGACAAGTACGAGGGACTTTCTGAAAAGCGGATGGATGAAGTTGTCACGCCGCTAGTCGCGTGATGCGCACACCATTGCCGTGAAGCTATGTCCGATGCGTTTCGCGCTCAGTGGAAGGACCTCGCGACCGCGTTCCTGCTTGCCGCCGCGTGCGTGGCATTGGCGCTCGGCCACTTTCACGTGCAGGGTCACTTCGCGCGAGTTTCTGGATGGCCTGGCGCTGGGCCAGCTCACTCCCGGACCGACGCTGATGATCGCGGCCTACGTCGGTTACAAGGTTGCCGGAATCGCCGGTGCGATCGTGGGCGCGCTCACGATCTTTCTGCCGGCCTTCGTGCTGATGTTGTGCGTGCTTCCCGTGCTTGAGCGATTCGCGGAATTGTCCTGGATCAAGCCGGCGATACGCGGGATCAGCGCCGCCGCGATCGGTTGCCTCGTCGTCACGCTCTTGCAATTGTTCCCGCAGGCGGCGCCGGATGTTCCCGCGATCGGGATGCTGCTGGCGGCGACGGCGGCGGCGTAATTCGATGCGTCCTCATCGCGATTTGGCCGTGGGGCCGGGGCATTGCTTTTCAGGATCGATCGGTACACAATGTGATCCAATGATCTCCTGGCCAAGCTGATTCCACATGGCGCGCCCTCGCGAATTCGATCCGGAGCAAGCGCTCGACCGCGCCTTGAGTGTCTTCTGGGCCAAGGGGTTCGAGGCGACCTCGCTCGACAACCTGTGTGAGGCGACGGGTCTTGGCCGGTCGAGCCTGTACGCCGCTTTTGGCGACAAGCGATCGCTGTACATGCGCGCGCTCGACCGGTACGAAAACGGCGCAATCGGACGGATCAGCGCGACGGTCGCGGGCGCACGTTCACCACGCGCGGGCATCGCCGCGTTTGTGGAGCGAATCATCGAGGATATCGTCGCCGGCCCGGGGCGTCGCGGCTGCTTCATCGGCAACTGCGCCGCGGAGCTCGAACGGAGCGACAGGAAAACGGCCATGCGTGTCGGACAGAGTCTCGCACGGGTGGAAGCCACGTTCCGCGCCGCGCTGGAGGAGGCGAGGAAGAAGGGCGAGATTGCGCGCAATGCGGACGTCGATGCACTGGCGCGCTTCCTCACCGCGGGCATTCAGGGCCTGCGCCTCGTCGGCAAGGCGAATCCGGAACGTGCCGCGCTGCAGGCGATCGCCCGGGTGATGCTGAGCTGCCTCGATGCGCCGGCAACCGCGTCGTCGCGGGGGAGATAAAGTTCTTGCCCGTTTCTGTACCAAGTGGTTCATAATGGTTACGCGTCGTGCTCGACGGCGCCCTGCTTCGTACAATTCACGTAGGAGACGCACCCATGGTTCGACTGGCCGACCTCCCCGGGTGGGAGCGCGAAAACTTGCTGAAGAGGGTACCGACGCTGCCCCGGTTCGACGGCCGGCCGTGGGTACGCGGGCCTGCGCTTGCCGCACGCCGCGTCGCGATCGTGACCACCGCAGGTCTGCATGTCCGCGGCGATCGCCCGTTCGGGAGCGGGGCGGCGGGCATGGATTATCGAGTCATTCCGGGCGATGTCGCCACCGAAGATCTCGTCATGAGCCACGTGTCGGTCAACTTCGACCGCAGCGGATTTCAGGCCGACTGGAACGTTGCTTTTCCGCTCGACCGACTGAAGGAACTCGCCCGCGACGGAAGCGTCGGATCGGCCGCCGCGTTTCACTATTCGTTCATGGGCGCGATCTCGCCGGTGACGCAGTACGAACCCAAGGCGCGGGAACTTGCCGGTCTGCTCAAGCAGGATCAGGTGGACGCGGTGTTGTTGTCCCCGGTCTGACCCAACTGCACGTGCGCCGTGAGCGCACTCGGCCATTACCTCGAGCAGGAAGGCGTCGCGACCACGCAGGTGAGCCTCGTCCGCGAGCATACCGAGGCGCTCGCGCCGCCGCGCGCCCTGTGGGTGTCGTTCATGCTTGGGCGTCCGTTCGGAGTGCCGCGTCACCCCGAATTCCAGCGAAATGTCCTGCTGGCGGCGCTCCGGCTGCTCGAGCGCGACGACGGTCCCGTCATCGAAGACTATCCCCATGATGCGCCCTATGACGATCTTGGGGTCGAGCCTGAAGGCCTTGCGTGTCCGGTGAGCTTTCCGGCACGGCCGTCCCAGGGTACGCTCGCGGAGCAACTGGTCGCCGAGGTTGCACAGCTCAGCGTGTGGCATGACCTTGCCGTTCGACACCGTGGCCGGACGACTCTCGGCGTGACGGGCCTCGCGATCGACGCTCTCGCCGGATACATCGCCTCATGGTTCACGGACTCGCCGCCCGCATCATTCAGGACGGGTCTCACCGACGGCGCCGCATTGAAACTCGCGTGCGATGAATTGAAGGCCTATTACTACGAGGCCAAGTCGGTCCAACCCGGCCGGCACGGCAGCGCGGCGATCCAGCATTGGTTCTGGCACGACACGGCTGCCGGCCACGCATTCGTCGCCCTGCGGACGATTGCCGCGCAGAGCATGGATCCCTCGATGAAGCCACTCGCGGTGCAGAGCCTCGTTCCCCGCGCAGTCGATGTGAGCCTGCAAGCCAACGCTACCAACCAGAGGAGTGCACCATGAGTACCCAGTCCGAATCGGGCCCCGGCGTCCGCGTCATCGGGGAGCGCCCCAGCATCGATGCCCCCGAGCTGCCGCCGAAGCCGTACGAATTCGTGATGGAAACCGAGGTCGAGTCGCTCGAGAAGATGCACAAGGTGGCCCGGCACCGGAAATTTGAAATCCACGTCGATGAGCCCGCGCACCTGAAGGGCGACGACAATTATCCGCAGCCGCTCATCTACGTGGCGGCCGGCCTCGGGTCCTGACTGCTCACCCAGGTGTCGCGGTACGCGACCATGACGAAGACGCGAATCACGAAGGCGAAAGTGCGGGTGCTGATCCACTGGTATCTCACGGGCTCGGTCATCAAAGGCACGGTCGACAGCGGTTGCAAGGAAGTCGAGACCCACCTCGAAGTGGAGTCGGACGATGATGCCGAAAAAGTCAGGCACGTCGTGCGCCTCGCGAAGAAGGGCTGCTTCGCGGAGCAGATGGTAGTGCGACCCGTGCCGCTTACCGGTTGGATCCGGATCAACGGCGAACCGTTTTCATTGTGAGCAGCGCGGCAATCCCTTGCCGCGAACAAGACTTGAGCGTCATTCGACCGGCAGGCCGGCCACTTTCCATTCAGGATAGCCGGTCTCGAGCCGCCGGGCACTGAAGCCGTGCTTCCTCAATTGCGCGACGGCTTCGAATGAGAGCACGCAGAACGGGCCGCGGCAGTACGCCACGATTTCCCGGTCGCGCGGCAGGGCGTCCAGGTTGTTCTCGATGTCCGCGAGCGGAACGTGAATCGCGCCGGGCAAATGGCCCGCCGCGTATTCCTCCTGCGGCCTCACATCGACGATGGTCACGAGGCCGTTGCGCATGCGATCCGCGAGATCGTTCACCGACACGGGCTCCAGACTGTCCTTGCTGGTGAGGTAGGTATTGACGAGTTGCGTGACCTCGGCGACGTTGTTCTGGGCCACTTCCTGAAGCGCCGCCAGGAGCCGGATCACGCCCCCGCCGGAAACGCTGTAATACACGAACAGCCCTTCCTTCCGCGCGCCCACCAGCCCCGCCTGACGCAGCACCCGCAGGTGCTGTGACGTATTGGCCACGGAAAGTCCCGAGAGCTTGGCCAGGGCATCCACGCTGCGCTCACCTTGGGCAAGAAATTCCAGCAATTCCAGTCGGTTACCGCTTCCCAGCGCCTTGCTGACGCGCGCGAATTCGGTAAACAGCAGCGACTTTACGGGTTTGCTTGACATGAGCGAGACTCGGCTATATTCTACTATTCAATTATGTAATTGAATACTAAAACAGTAGAAAATTCAAGGATTGCGACCTGTTGTCCGACGTTGAATGCCCATGGTACTGGATGCTTTGATCACCTACGAAGCGCAATTGCGGCTCGGCTTGTTCCTCGCTGCGTTCTCGACGCTGGCGGTGTGGGAAATTTTCGCGCCGCGCCGCGCATTGGTCATGCCCAAGGCCAGGCGCTGGCTGGCGAATCTGGGCATTCTAATCGTAAACACCGTGGCGGTCCGCGCCATCGCGCCGGCCGCGGCGGTCGGAATCGCGCTATTCGCGGAGCAGCGCGGGATCGGCCTCCTGCACGGCCTCGACCTGCCGCTTCCGGTGGAGATCCTGTTGGCGCTCCTCGCGCTCGATCTCGCGATTTACCTTCAGCACGTGATGTTTCACGCGGTGCCGCTGCTGTGGCGGCTGCATCGCGTGCATCACGCGGATCTCGATTTCGACGTAACGACCGGAACGCGGTTTCACCCGATCGAGATGTTGCTGTCGCTCGCGCTCAAGGCGGCCGCAATTTTTCTCATCGGCGCATCGGTGTTCGCGGTACTGATCTTCGAGATCGCGCTGAATCTCACCGCTATGTTCAACCATTCGAACATACGCATCCCCAAGGCGGGGGATGCGGTGCTGAGGTTGTTCGTCGTCACGCCGGACATGCACCGGGTGCACCACTCCCTGTACGCCGACGAGACCAACCGGAACTTCGGCTTCAACCTTCCGTGGTGGGATCACCTCTTCGGCACCTATCGTGACCAGCCGCGCAGCGGGCACGAGCAAATGGTGATCGGCATCCCCTCATTCCGCGATCCACGGCGCTGCATCACGCTGCCAGGCATACTCGCCATGCCGTTTGTCGCGGAGCGCGGCGAAGGCGCCGCGGCCGATGCCGTCGCGGAGTCGACCCGGCAATCCTCGTGACGATTCCCCGCAAAAACCGGCACGCACGAAGCAGAGGCTGAAAATCATGAGCAAGACCCTGTTCGTTCTCAACGATCCTCCGTACGGCACCGAGCGCAGCTACAACGCGCTGAGGCTGGCGGGAGCGCTGGCCAAGGTCGAGGGCGAGGAAGTCCGGATGTTCCTCATGGGTGATGCGGCTTCATGCGCGAAGTCGGGCCAGAAAGTGCCGCAAGGTTTCTACAACATTCAACTGATGATCGACCGTGTGACCCGCGCCGGCGCCAAGGTCGGTGTATGCGGAACCTGCATGGATGCCCGCGGCCTCTCCGACAGCGAACTCATCGAGGGCACGCACCGGAGCACCCTGGCGGAACTCGCCGCCTGGACCCAGTGGGCGGACAAGGTGCTGGTGTTCTGAGAGGAAAATGAGCGCAGGCAAAACCGTGCTCGTGCTGGGCGCGGGCGTTGGCGGCATCGTCGCAGCGATGCGGCTGCGCCGGCTGCTCCCGCATGCGCACCGGGTGGTGGTGGTGGATGGGGAGGTCGATCATGTCTATTCCCCCTCCTTGCTCTGGTTGATGATCGGCGATCGGGATGCGGGTGTGATCTCCCGCCCGCTGGCTCGCTTGCAACGCCGTGGAGTCGAGCTGGTCCACGGCATGATAGAGCGCATCGAGCCGGCCGAGCGGCGGGTCCGTGTAAACGGTTCGGACCTGGCGGGGGACTACATGATCGTCGCGCTTGGCGCGGAGTACGCGCCCGACTCGGTTCCAGGACTCGCGGCAGCCGGACACAATTTCTACACGCTGGCGGGCGCGGCATCGCTGCATGCCGCCCTTGCGAGGTTCGGCAGCGGGCGCATCGCCGTGCTGGTTGCGTCCATGCCGTACAAATGTCCGGCCGCGCCCAACGAAGCCGCAATGCTGATCGAGTACGATTGCCGGCGGCGCGGCGTGCGGAAGAACGTCCAGGTTGACCTTTACACGCCGGAACCGGGCCCCATGCCGGTTGCGGGACCGCAAGTATCCGCGGCATTGCGCCAGATGATCGAGGCGAGGGGCATCGGTTATCACCCCGGCCACGGCGTCGCAAGCGTCGATGCTGGCGAGCGCCGTCTCGTATTCGCAAGTGGCGCGTCAGCCGATTTCGATCTGCTCGCATACGTGCCGCCACACCGCGCCCCCAAGGTGGTCCGGGACGCGGGGATGTGCGGCGAAAGCGGCTGGATAGCCGTGGATCGCGGCACGCTGCAGACTCAATCCCCGGGGGTCTGCGCCGTCGGCGACGTGACCGGCATCATGCTCGCCTCCGTCGGCAAGCCGCTTCCGAAGGCGGGCGTGTTCGCGCACAACCAGGCGGAGGTGGTGGCGCACAACATCGCAACAGCGATCACAGGCCGTGGCGCAACGCGGCAGTTCGGCGGCGAGGGCGAGTGCTTCGTTGAAACAGGCGACGGAAAGGCAGGCTTCGGGAGCGGCAATTTCTACGCCGATCCGGCGCCGCAGATCACGCTCAGGACGCCGAGCACCCTTCTTCATTGGGGCAAGGTGGCGTTCGAGAAATACTGGCTCTGGAGCCGCTTCTGAGTCCTTCGCGACCGACGACCTTGCGGCCGTGGCCGGGAACTCGCGAGCAATCTGACCCGCACCTGTGACATTGGCAACAATGAACAAAAACGCCCTGGTCGAATTTTCAATCGCCCGTCCGAAATTCGTTTTAGGAGCCGTGTTGCTGGTGACATTGGCTTTCGCCGCGCAATTGCCGCGGATCCGGCTCGACACGAATCCCAAGAACATGCTGCCGCCGACTTCCGACGTGCGCGTGTGGAACGACAGCGTGGACCAGGCTTTCGCGCTCTACGAGGACACCGTCGTCGTCGGTGTCGTCCACCCCAGGAGCGTGCTTAACCCGGGCACTCTGGAAAAGGTGCGCGATATCACTGCCGCGATTCTGAAGGTCAAAGGGGTGGCCGGACGTGACGTTTCCAGTTTCACGACCATCGACAACGTGAGCGCCGAGGGCGCGGGGCTCAGAGTCGCTCCCCTCGTGTCAAGGATTCCGCGGAGCGACGCCGAACTTCAGGCCTTGCGCAAGACGCTGTTCGAGAACCCGCTCTTCGTTGATCGCATCATCTCCCGCGACGAGAAGACCACCGCCATTTACGTGCCGCTGGAAAAAGGCGCAAACGGAAAGGAGGTGGCCGACCGCATCCGCGAGATCCTCACCCGGTACCCGGGCGAGGAACAGTATCACGTGGCCGGAGACCCCGTGGCGCGCGACACCTTCGGCGCCGAGATGTTCAAGCTGATGGGCATCTTCTCGCCGATCGCCGGAATGATCATGTTCGCAGCCATCTATGTCATGTTTCGGAGCCTGGCGCTTGCGATGACCATGATGATGGTGGCGATGGTCGCCATCGTCTGGACCATGGGGCTGGGGATCGGCCTGGGTTTTCCGGTTCACATCATGAGTTCGATGGCGCCGGTATTCCTGATGGCAATCGCCACCGACAGCATTCACATCTTCAACGAGTTCTATTTCCGGTTCCGTGAGAAGGCGGACAAGCGTCGCGCGATCGTGGAAACCATGGAGGCGGTGGGCCGTCCGGTGCGCTATACCGCTCTTGCCACCGCTGCCGGCTTCGGGGTCCTGCTCTTCATGGAGATTGTGCCGGTGAAGGTGTTTGGCGGGCTGATCGTTTTCGGGACGATCGCGCTGCGGCTGTTCAGCTTCAGCCTGATCCCCGCCGTGCTCGCCGCCGTGCGGCCGGAGAAGATCGGCGCCGCAGCCGCGGGGGAAGACATCGCCGTGAGCCCCACCGCGCGCGCGCTGGGGCGGCTTGGCGCCTTGGGCGCGGAGTGGCCGAAGACCACGGCCGCGGTCGGCCTGGCGTTGATCGTGCTGGCGCTTTTCGGTGTCAGCCGCGTCGTAGTGAACAACAACTTGGTGGCGTGGTTCAAGCCGGGCAGCGAGGTGCGCATTGCCGACACGGTCATCAACCGGGCGCTCGGCGGCACCTCCCTCGGCTACGTGGTCGCGACCGCCGGCAAACCCGATGCTATCAAGCAGCCCGATATCCTGCGTGATATCGAAGGTCTGCAGCGCCACCTGGAGAAGCTGCCGGTCGTGGGCAAGACGACGTCCGTTGTCGACTACGTGAAGCGCATCAACCGGGTGCTGCACGACGACAATCCCGAATTCGACGCCGTGCCCGACGCCGCGGACACGATCGCTCAATACTTGTTCCTGTTCAGCATGTCGGCCAAGCCCTCCGACCTCGACAATGTGGTGGACTACCCGTTCCAGAAGGCCAACATCTGGGTCCAGCTCAAAACCTGGGATGCCGCGGCCATGCGGGACGTGATCCGGGCCTCGGAGGAATACCGGCGGCTGAATCCCATCGCGTTGGAACTCAAGCCCGCGGGCATCGCCTACTTCAACCTGGTGTGGAACCACGAAGTCCTGTGGGACATGGTGAAGGGCTTTCTTCTCGCCCTGGTGGCGGTGTTCCTCATCCTCGCCTTTGCTTTCCGCTCGTTCAAATGGGCTCTCGTCGGCTACGTGCCGCTGCTCTTCACCATCCTGCTCATTTACGGAGTGGTCGGGTTTGCCGGAAAGGATTTCGACATGCCGATCTCGGTGTTGTCATGTCTGTCGCTCGGTATGGCGGTGGATTTTTCGATCCACTTCATCAGCCGGTTGCGGCAGCGGCTGGTGGAAACGGGCGCCGCGGCCGCGCGGGATCTCGCCGCACTCAAGGAGGCGCTCGCATGGACGGCAGCCCGTCCCGGCAAGGGAATCATGCGCAACGCGGTGCTGTTCGCGGCAGCCTTTTCGGTCATGTTGTTCGCGCCACTCACGCCCTACATCACCGTGGGCGCCTTCATCGTCAGCATGATGTTGCTTTCGGCGCTGTTCGTGATCCTTTACCTGCCGGCGCTGATCGTGCTGATGCGAGGCTGGCTGTTCGGCACAGGAGAACCAAAGTGAGATCGCTTCGCATATTCGCCACCTCCCTGTTGACTGCAATTACCGTCACTTCGCCCGCGGCGGGCGCCGCTGAGCCGTCCGCGAGCGACATCGTGAAACGTTCCCTCGATACGTACTACTACGCGGGGAGCGACATGCGCTCGAAGGTGCAGATGAAGCTCATCAATCCCCAAGGCAAGGTCCGGGAGCGTGAGATGACCATGCTGAGGATCAACCTCGGAGCCGCGGGCGACCAGCGCTACTACATTTACTTTCACGGCCCGGCGGACGTGAAGGGCACCTCTTTTCTCGTGTGGAAATATCCCGCCAAGGAGGACGACCGCTGGATCTTCGTGCCGGCGCTGAGGCTGGTGAAACGCATCGCGGCTGATGACAAGCGCTCCTCGTTTGTCGGGTCGGATTTCACCTACGAGGATGTGTCGGGGCGCGACGTGGATGACGAGTCCCACGCCCTCGTGCGCAAGGAGAGCCTCGGCGGGCGTCCCGCATACGTGATCGAGAGCAAGCCCAAGGCGGCCGATTACTCCCGGCGCGTGTCCTGGATCGACGCTGAGCGCTGGCTGCCGCTCAAGGAAGAATACTTCGACGCGCGCAACGAGCCGTTGCGCACGTTCACCGCGGAAAAGGTGGAGCAGGCAGGCAAGTACTGGACGGTCACCGCCCGCACCATGAAGAACCAGCAGAGCGGTCATCGCACCGAGGTCGTTTTCCGGGAAGTGGAATACGACGTGGGTCTGAAGCAGGATATCTTCACCGAACGTTACCTGCGTGACGCGCCGAGCCAGTGGGTGCGGTAGGAGAATAGCGCGCGGGATCCCGGGAATGATCGCCGCGCTGAATGACGTGGCACGCGCCGCGGCGGCCACGGCCGCTGTTTCGCTCGTGCTGGCGTCGCCCCTGGCCGCGGGGGCGGCGGGCGTCGCATGGGATGGCTTCGTGCAGTCGCACCTGGCGCGGCGCTCGCACCAGGTCGACTGTCCGCCCGGGACCGCGTGTGAATTTCCGGCAGCCGAACTTCGGGGGCAACTCAAGGCGGAAGGCAAGATCTCTTCGGGAGGCGCGGGTTTCCTCGGGCGCTTCGACCTGGTTCACGACGCTGCGGTCGGCGACACGCGACTCGTCACGCGCGAGTTCTTCGGCGACCTCACGTCGGAAAAAGCGGCCGCCCGCCTGGGACGGCAAGTCGTTACCTGGGGCGTGGGAGACCTGCTCTTCGTCAACGACACGTTTCCGCGCGACTGGGTGGCGCTTTTCACCGGGCAGCCCATGCAGTATCTCAAGCTCGGGAGCGATGCGCTCAAGCTCAATTTGTTTCCCGGCGCGGCCAATCTGGAACTGGTGATTGCGGACTTCCGTTCCGACAACGTCCCGACGAGCCAGCGATTCATCTTCGCCGATCCGCTGCCGGCTGGACTGCCTCGGCACGCGGCAGAGCCGGGCGGGCTGGAAATTTCGGGGAGGATCTCCGGTTATCTGGAAAACTGGGAACTCGCCGGCTACGCGTCCCGTACGCACCACCGCAGCCCGGCCTGGCGCGTGATGGGCGCCGAAATCATCGGCACCTACCCACGCCTCAACACAGTTGGCGCCAGTGTCACCGGTCCATTAGGCAAGGGCGTGGTCAGTCTTGAGGCCGGGTACTTCGACTCGCGCGGGGATCGCGACGGCCGGGACCCTTCGATCGAAAACAGCCAGTTCAGGGGCCTCATCGGATACTCGCGGCAAGTATGGGAGGATGCTACGGTCGGGTTCCAGTTCTACGGAGAATGGATGCGCGACTACGCGGCGTACCGGCAGTCCGTGCCCACTGGCTTTCCGGTGAAGGACCACGTGCGCAAGGTGGCGACCGTACGCTTCACGCAGCTTTTCGCTCACCAGACGGTCACTTTGAGTTTCTTCGCCTTTCTTGGCCTGAGCGAGGAGGATCGCTACCTTATCCCATCGCTGCGCTATTCCTTCAGCGACAACCTCTGGACGGAAGTGGGCGCCAACCTTTTTGGAGGCGGGCGGAACGGCATGTTCGGCTCAATGCGGGACAACAGCAACGTTTACGTCACCGTGCGATATTCGTTTTAAGGCTGTCCAGTTGCGCGCGGCCCGAATAGACGTAACTCATCGGCCGCAATCCCTTGGCATATGCGCGGTCGAGCTGGACGATCCGGAAGCCCGACGCCCGAATGAGTTCGTCCATCTTGCGGTTGAGATTGCATCCCCCTGTGAATCTCTTCCACAGCGGATTGAGACGTTCCTGCCAGGTCCTCACGTTGGCGTCGGGCGCGAGACCGTGCTCGGCGAACAGCAGCATTCCCGTCGGTTTCAGCACGCGCCTCATCTCCCGCAAGGCCGTGATCGGGTCCGGGATGGTGCACAGCGTCCACGTCGTGACAACCGTGTCGAGGCAGCCACCATCCAGAGGAATCTCCTCGCTCGTGTGCGCCAGGAACTCGACCGGGAATGCGGCGGCATCCGCCTTCTTGCGCGCCATGCGCAGCAGTTCTTCGGACGGGTCGAGCGCAAGGAGCCGGGTGACGCCGGCGCCGTAGAACGGCAGATTCAGTCCCGATCCGACGCCGATTTCCAGCACCACGCCGCACGCTTGCGGAACGATCTGCGAGCGGTAGCGTGTCGCCTCCCGGTTGCGCATCGCGAGGTCCGTCAACCTCGGCAATATCCATTTGTCGTAGAGGCCCATGCGTGCCGGCGAACCCATGCTCCGTCAGATCCGATCCGTCGGGAAAAGTTGCCGCGGACGGCGCATCGTCAGATGGTGATCAGCGCGCCGAGGCCGGTATTGACCTTCGCGACCTCCGATACCACGACGATGATGCCAGCGGATAGCAGCAACTTCACGAGATAGTACGTCACGACGCAGCTCCTTCCTGATTGTGGTTCACGAGGCAATGCGGAAATTGAGCATCATCCCGTGGTCAGCGTGCTCCAGATTGTGGCAGTGGACCATGTACACCTGGTCGCCGAGATAGGGGTGCGAAAAATCGGTGACGATGCGTACGATCTCACCGGGCCAGACCGTCACCGTGTCTTTCCACCCCAGATCCGTCGCGGCCAGTCGGCCCGGGTCGACCGCGAGGCTTTGCTGCTGCGGCGGGCTGCCTTCACGGGAGAGCACGCGCGACTGGAAGCCGTGAAGGTGCACGGGATGCGGCATGCCGCGCGCGGTGTTTCGCACCTCCCACACCTCGGTTGCGCCCCGCTTCA
>Ga0209108_10001883_pt1 | contig 12151 bp, 9 predicted proteins | sample Rifsed10ft1_FD_184003 | JGI IMG/M metagenome (GOLD analysis project Ga0209108, IMG submission 184003) | Soil microbial communities from Rifle, Colorado, USA - sediment 10ft 1 (version 2) | ecosystem: Environmental > Terrestrial > Deep subsurface > Rock core/Sediment | place: Rifle, Colorado...
GGGGTTGTCCTTCTGCTGCTGCCGCCCGTGCTGGGCATCTTCTTCAGCGAGATCTTGGACAACGTCATGATGTACATCCTGATGGGCATAGGCCTCAACATCGTGGTGGGCTTCGCCGGATTGCTCGACCTGGGTTACGTGGCCTTCTTCGCCATCGGCGCTTATACCATGGGCGCGCTTACCTCGCCGGAGTTGGGCTTCTTCAACATGACCTACTGGCAGGCGCTGCCCTTCGCCATGATCGCCTCGGTGCTGTCGGGCATTCTCTTAGGTCTTCCGGTGTTGAAGATGCGCGGCGACTACCTGGCCATCGTCACCTTGGGCTTCGGCGAGATCGTCCGCCTGCTGGCCCTCTCCGACTGGCTGCGGCCCTGGCTGGGAGGCACACAGGGCATCCAGCTCGTCGCCCAGCCACGGCTCGGCGGCTTCGTGTTGAATACGCAGCAGGAGTTGTATTACCTCTTCCTGATTGGCGTCGGTATCGTGGCCTTCATCGCCTGGCGCTTGAAGGATTCACGTATCGGGCGTGCCTGGATGGCTCTGAGGGAGGACGAAGACGTGGCCTCGGCGATGGGCATCAACCACATCACCATCAAACTGATGGCCTTCGCCACCGGTGCGCTCTTCTCGGGAGTGGCCGGCACCATCTTCGCCGCCAAATTGACCTCGATCTACCCGCACAGCATGAACTTCCTGGTCTCGATCAATGTCCTTTGCCTGATTATCCTCGGCGGGATGGGATCGATCCCGGGCGTCTTCGTTGGCTCCCTGGTGCTGATCGGCGCGCCAGAGCTGCTGCGGGAGTTTGCCGAGTATCGCTACTTGGTATACGGGGCGCTGCTGGTGGCGATGATGTTGACCAAGCCGGAAGGTCTGTGGCCGGAAGAGCGACGCAGACTCGAACTGCACGAGGCAGAAGAGGTAGCCTTGCCGGAGGAAGTCGCGGCCGCACCCGCCAGCGACTAGGAGGAGACGAGGATGGCTGTTCTGGTTGCCAAGAAAGTGACTAAGCGCTTTGGCGGGCTGGTGGCGCTCGATAATGTGGATGTGGAGGTGAAAGAACATGCCATCCAGAGCATCATTGGGCCCAACGGCGCTGGTAAGACCACTTTCTTCAATTGCGTGACCGGGTTCTATAACCCGGAAAAGGGGGAGATACTGCTGGATGGCCAGCCGATTACCGGCCTCTCGCCCGATCGTGTCACCCACCGCGGGATTGCCCGAACCTACCAGAATATCCGCCTTTTCAAGAATATGACCGCGGTGGAGAACATCTTGGTCGGCATGCACCCTCATCTGAAAACCGGGTTGATTGGAGGCATCCTGCGCGATCCGCGCACCCGACGCGAGGAGCAAGCGGCCCTGGAGGAAGCCTTGCGATTGCTGCGCTTTGTGGGCCTGACCGGCAAAGGGGACATGCTGGCGAAAAACCTGCCTTACGGCGATCAGCGCCGGCTGGAGGTTGCGCGTGCCTTGGCCAGCAAACCCAGGCTCCTGCTGCTGGATGAACCCACCGCCGGCATGAACCCCAGCGAGACCCAAGACATGATGACCTTTATCCGTCGCCTGCGCGATGAACTCGGGATCACGATCCTGCTCATCGAGCACCAGATGCGCGTGGTGATGGGCATCTCGGAGCTGATCAGCGTGCTGGACTACGGAGCGAAGATCGCCGAAGGCCTGCCCGCCGAGATTCAAAGCAATCCGAAAGTCATCGAAGCCTACCTGGGGCGAGGCAGCGCACAGGAAGTCGTCGCTCCGTCCCCGGTGCAGGTCGTCTCTCCCAGACCCGCCTCCTGACGGAGATGGTGAACCATGCTGCTTCTCGAGCTTGAGAACGTCCACACCTACTATGGCCATATCCACGCGCTGAAGGGCCTTTCCCTCGCCGTCGAGGAAGGCGAGATCGTCACGCTGATTGGAGCCAACGGAGCAGGAAAAACTACGACCTTGAGGACGATCAGCGGGGTGCTGCGACCGCGCCAGGGGCATGTGCGGCTGCACGGCCAAGACCTGGGCGCCCACCCGCCGCATCAGATCGTCGCCCTCGGCGTGGTGCAGGTCCCAGAGGGCCGGCGCGTTTTCGGCCGCCTGACCGTGACCGAGAACTTGGAGATGGGCGCCTTCACGCGTACCGAGCGGCGAGAGATCGCCCAGACGATGGGGCGGGTTTTCGCGCTGTTCCCGCGCCTGAAAGAACGCCGGAGCCAACTGGCCGGCACCCTGAGCGGGGGCGAGCAGCAGATGCTCGCGATGGGAAGGGCCATGATGGCGCGCCCCAAAGTGCTGCTCCTGGACGAGCCCTCGATGGGCCTGGCGCCCGTCCTGGTAGATAGCATTTACGATACCATCCAGGAACTGCACCGCTCTGGAACGACCATCTTGCTGGTGGAACAGAACGCGCGCATGGCTCTGCAAGTGGCCGATCGCGGCTACGTGCTGCAGACGGGCGAGATCGTCCTGAGCGGCACCGCCGAAAGCCTGCGCGCCAACGAGATGGTGCGCAAGGCATATCTGGGTATCACGTGACGCCAGTTTCGGAGAACACCGGCCACTGCAACCCTACCGCTTCTACCGGGCGTGGGAGTGTGGGACGAGCCTGAAGCTCGTCCCAATTCTTATCTCGTCTGTGGCGACAATCGAGAATAGCACCTCCGCCGAGGAGCCAAGATGTCCTCACGACCATTTTCCGGGTTGTCTCTGTGCGTGATCGTGACCCTCGCGCTGACGGCCTGTGGGGGCGGCGCGGCTCAGGGCGGCACGGTGCGGGTCGTGTCGGACTTGCCCATGACCGGCTCCGCGCTCGGGGAATCGCAGAGCATTGTGAACGCCATCCGGCAGGCGCTCAGCGAGAAGAGCTACAAAGCCTGCCAGGGGCGCTGGACGATTGACTTCGTGCCCTACGACGACGCCTCCGCCGCGCGCGGCGCGTGGGACCCGGCCGTCGTCGAAGACAACGCCCACAAATATGTGGACGACCCGAGTGTGGCCGCCGTCATTGGCCCGCTGAACTCCGACGCGGCCAAGGTCATGATCCCGATCCTCAATCCTGCAAAGCTCGTCATCATCTCGCCTTCCAACACCTACGCCGGCCTCACCAAACCCGGCCTGGGAGCCGAGGGCGAACCGGAGGTGTATTACCCCAACGGCGAGCGCAACTATGCCCGGGTCATCCCCGCCGACGATCTGCAGGGAGCCGTGGCCGCGCAGTGGGCCAAAACTCTGCGGGTTAACTCGGTGTACATTCTGGACGACGGCGAGCTTTACGGCACCGGCATCGCGGACGTGTTCGAGAAGACGGCCAACGCGCTGGGGCTGAAAGTGCTGGGGCACGAGAGCATTGATCCCCGCGCCGCCGATTATAAAGCGCTCGTCGCCAGGATTAAAAGGCTGAAGCCCGACCTGATCTACTTCGGCGGCATCACGCAGAACAACGTCGCGCAGCTCATCAGGGACATTCGCGGCGGGGACTATAAAGGCAAGATCATGGCCCCGGATGGCGTCTACGAACAGGCCTTCCTTGACGCCGTGGGGTCGAAAGCCGGGCAAGGCCTCTACGTGACTTTCGGCGGGATTCCGCCGGATAAACTCGAAGGCCGGGCGGCGGAATGGCGGGAGGCCTACATCGCGGAGTATGGCTCGTACGTGGATGTCTACGCCGTGTACGGCTACATCGCCACGCAGGTGGTGCTGGCAGCGTTCGAGCGCGTGTGCGCGCAGAGGCAGCCGCTCACCGACCGCGCCGCCGTGCGCGACGCCGTGCTGGCCACCAAAGATTTCGACAGCGTCCTCGGCCCATTTTCGATTGATGCCAACGGGGACACCACCATCACCACCATGTCCGGCTCACTCGTGCTGGGAGGGCGTTTCGAGTTCGTGACGCAACTGGGCAACCGTTGAGGCAGTGCGACTACTCAGCCTACACGCATCCTGAGCGGAGCGGCGCGCCCTTCGACTGCGCTCCGCTCAGGGTGCGCGCCGCGTAGTCGAAGGATGCGGCAAGGGGCTTCCGGGGCTTCCCGCTGCGTTGGTCTTTCGGACAATTCGGCGCAAGTTCGTCCTTGCTCTTTTGGCAATCTCTGGGGATAATCAGCCAAACTCTAGTACCGAGTTCTCAGGGAAAGGAGAACCTATATCGCAGAACCGTTGACTCTGACCTTTGGCTTTTACCTTTTGCACAGTTCAAATTCTCTGGAGGAGAAAAGATGTCCAAGCGAACGTTTACTTTTGTTTCCCTGCTCGTGACCGCCAGCCTGGCGCTGGCGGCCTGCGGCGGCGCGGGCGGCGGGGGCGGGACCCTCAAGATCGTTTCCAGCCTGCCCATGACCGGCGCCGCTCTCACCCAGACCCAGACCATGATCAACGCGATGACCCTCCGCCTGGAGCAGGCGGGCGGGAAAGCCTGCAGCGGCAAGTACACCGTCACCTACGAAGCGTGGGACGATGCCTCCGCCGCGCTGGCCAAGTGGGACCCGGCGGTCGAGACCGAGAACGCCAACAAGGCCGCCGCCGACAAGACCATCGTCGCCTACCTCGGCACGTTCAACTCCGGCGCTGCGGCCCTGTCCATCCCCATCCTGAATGGGTCTGGCCCGCTCGCCATGGTCTCCCCGGCCAACACCTACCCCGGCCTGACCAAGCCTGGCAAGGGTACGGCCGATGAGCCGGACAAGTACTATCCGTCCGGCGTCCGCAACTACGCGCGCGTCGTCGCGGCGGATGACATCCAGGGCGCGGTGGGGGCCCGCTTTGTCAAGAACGAACTGGGCGCCAGCACCGTGTACATCCTCGACGACAACGAGCTGTACGGCAAGGGCGTCGCGGACGTGTTCAACAAGACGGCTCAGGAAATCGGCCTGACCGTGATCGCGCAGGAGAGCATTGACCCCAAGGCCGCCGACTACAAGGCGCTGATGACCAAGATCTCCACCAGCAACGCGGGCGGCCCGCCGGACGCGATCTACATCGGCATGGTCGTGGACAACAACGCCGCGCAGCTGCTCAAGGACAAGGTCGCCATCATGGGCGATCAGAGCAAGGTCAAGTTCGTCGGCCCGGACGGCATCCAGACCCAGTCCTTCATTGACGGCGCGGGCGCGGATCTGGCTGAAGGTGTGTATGCCAGCGTGGGCGGCCTGCCGTTCGACAAGCTCCCGGCGGCGGCTCAGCAGGTCAAGAAGGACTACGACGCGAAGTACGGCGGCGACCTGAACGAGCCGTATGCCGTGTATGGTTACGAGGCTATGAACGTCACGCTCAAGGCCATCGAGGACGTGTGCGCGGCGGGCAAAGACCCGACTGACCGCAAGGCCGTGAACGATGCCGTGTTCGCCATCAAGGACTTCTCCGGCGTGCTCGGCACGTGGTCGTTCGACGCGAACGGCGACACCACCCTCACCGACATGACGTTCTATCTCGCCAAGGGCGGCAAGTTCGAAGCCTTCGGCCAATTCAAGTAAGCCGTGTTTCAGTTCGGGGGCGGCCTCTGGCCGCCCCCTCTCTACTTTTAGGTGAAACGCCTGCTCCGTTCGTCCGCGTCTTCACCCCAAGCCCCTATCCGCATAATGTAGTGTCGTCTGCGTGGGCGAGGCCGCCCAAGGTCCGATGCTACGGGTTTACGGGTAGACTCTGCGCCAGACACACACAGGTGCCTGTATGAGAGCCATCCTTCAACGTCTCGTCATTGCCGCGCTCGCGATTTACATCGTCCTGCTGCTCGGCCCGATTGCGGGCTTTGACGTCCCGGTGATTGCGGCCCGGATCGCCGCAGACCCCCCACAGCAGCTCCTGCAATTCTTCATCATCGGCATCGCCAACGGCTCGATCATCGCCATCATCGCGCTGGGCTACACGATGGTGTACGGCATCATCGAACTCATCAACTTCGCGCACGGCGATGTCTACATGATCGGCGTGTTCACGGCGCTCACGGTCCTCTCCGTCGCCGGGACCATCGGGACCAACCCCAGCCCCGGCCGGATCATCGTCGCCCTCGTCGTCGCGCTCGTGATCGCCGTCGTGTTCTGCGCCACGTTGAATGCGACGATTGAGCGGCTGGCCTACCGGCGGCTGCGCAACGCGCCCCGCCTGGCCCCCCTGATCTCGGCCATCGGCATGTCCTTCATCCTGGAAAACATCGGATTGATCTGGGCCGGGCAGGCGTGGCTGATCCCCTCCCTGGGCACAACCGGTGGCGCCTCGCAGAAGGCATTTCCCGACCTGCTCACCTCGCTCACGGCCCAGTTCGGCCTGGACGTGAACCTGCTGGCGGGGACCGGCATTGGTTTGCGGTTTACGGCCAAGGACCTGCTGGTGATCGTCCTCGCCGCGGTCTTGATGATCAGCCTGCGCCTGTTCGTGCAAAACACCCGCATGGGCAAAGCCATGCGCGCCACCGCCCAGAACCGGGACGCCGCCAAGATGATGGGGATTGATATTGACCGCGTGATCACCACCACGTTCCTCATCGGCGGCGGGCTGGCCGGGGCCGCCGGGCTGATGGCCGGGTTGTACAACAACACGGCCTGGTGGTTCATGGGCTTCCGCGCCGGACTGCAAGCCTTCACCGCCGCGGTCCTGGGCGGCATCGGCAACATCACGGGCGCAATGCTGGGTGGCATCCTCATCGGGCTGCTGGCCTCGTTCAGCGACGGCTACCTGAACGCGCGCTGGACGAATGCCTGGGTCTTTACGACCCTCGTGCTCATCCTGCTCTTCCGGCCCAGCGGCCTGCTCGGCGAGCAGGTGGGCCAGAAGGCGTGAGGTGGTCATGAACAACACTTCGCTGCGATCGGGCGTCATCTTCGGCATCCTCGGGGGGCTGGTCGTCTTCCTGTTCGGCGCCTGGTCGGTGATGGTCATCGGCGTGATAATCGGGCTGGCGCTCGGTCTGACGTTCGGCGCCCGCGTCAAAGAAAAAGACATGCTCAAGGCGGCCCAACACGAGTTGGTCCCGGCGTCGGTGGCCGCGGCCGTCCTCGTCGCCATCAGTCTCCTGCAGAACTTCGTGCTGGCCCCGGCGACGGGTAAGGTTCCCAGCGACATCGGTATCGTCATCGCCGCCAACATCGTTGGCGCGCTCGGTCTGATTTTCTTCGCGGGCCTCACCACCGCCCTGCACGCGCTCCCTCCCCGCCAGGAGCAGATCGGCAAGCTGGCCCTGCTGGCCTTTCTCATCGTCACCTTCCCGTTTATCGACTCTTTCGCCGGTCTGCGCTGGACTCCGCAGCTCATTTTCGCGCTGATTTTTGTTATCCTCGGGCTGGGCCTGAACATCGTCGTGGGCTACGCCGGGCTGCTGGACCTGGGCTACGCGGCCTTCTTTGCTATCGGCGCGTACACCACCGGCATCCTCTCCTCCCCCCAGCACGACATCCACTGGAATTTCTGGTTGGTGATTTGGATTGCGGCTGCTGTGGCAGGGATTTGGGGCCTGATTTTGGGCGCGCCCACCCTCCCCCTGCGCGGCGACTACCTCGCCATCGTCACCCTCGGCTTCGGCGAGATCGTCCCGGTCGTGTTCAAGAACTTGACCAAAGTCACCATTCAAGACCCGATCACCTGCTGGATACTGCCGGGCCTGTTCCGCCTGTTCGGTTCGAGCACGACCACGCAATGTCTCACGCTCATGAGAGACGAGGACCTGACCGCTGGGGAAAGGGGTATCAACCCGATCGGCAGGCCGTGGCTGCCCTTCATCGGCGAGTTCCAGTCCGACAACCCCATCCCGTGGTATTTCCTCATCCTCGCCATCATCCTGCTCTCGATCTTCCTCATCCGCCGCCTGCATAACAGCCGCCTCGGCCGCGCCTGGATGGCGATCCGCGAGGACGAGCTGGCCGCCGCGCAGATGGGGATTAACCCGGTGCGCGCCAAGCTGCTGGCCTTCGCCATGGGCGCGACGTTCTCCGGCTTCGCGGGCGCATTCTACGGCGCGTACATCCGCGGCATCTTCCCGAGTGTGTTCGACTTCAGCGTGTCCATCATCGTGCTGTGCACCATCATCCTGGGCGGGCTGGGGAACATCAACGGCGTGATCGTGGGCGGCCTCGTCATCATGGGCGCCGACCGCCTGTTCCTGCCAGCCCTGAAGGATTTTCTCAAAGGCCTGATGGATCACACCGTCCTGCCCGCGCTGGCCAGCAACCACACCCTGCAACTCGCCGTTTCCCAGAACGCCGACCCGATCCTCTACCGCTTCCTGCTCTTCGGCCTGACGTTGGTGATCATGATGGCCGTCCGGCCCGAGGGCCTGATCCCGAGCGCCCAGCGCCGCGCGGAATTGCACGCGGCCGAAGAGTTGGCCGGGCCGACCATCGAAGAGGAAATCACCGGGCCGACCGTTCCGGAAGGCAAACAGGCTTAGCTATCCGTAGACCTGACAGGTTTTTCGCAGACCCTCGTAGCGAAGCGGAGAGGGCGAAGACCTGTCAGGTCTGGAACCCGATTTGTCGAGGAGCACTCCCGTGACTTTCTTAGACGCACGCAAGGTTACCAAGAATTTCGGGGGCCTGGTCGCGGTCGGCAGCGTGGATTTCGTGATGGAGCGCGGGATGATCGCCGGCCTCATCGGCCCGAACGGCGCGGGCAAGACCACGTTTTTCAACATGATCACCGGCGTCTATCCCATGTCCAGCGGTGAGATCACGTTTGACGGCGTCAGCCTGGTAGGGCAGAAGCCGTTCAAGATCACCGCGCTGGGCATCGCGCGCACGTTCCAGAACATCCGCCTGTTCGCCAACATGACCGCGCTGGAGAACGTGCTGGTGGGTGAGCATTGCCGCCTGCACTCCAACTTGCTGGGCCAGATCCTGCTCAATGCCGCGACACGCAAGGAGGAAGCGGACGCCCGCGCGAAGGCGCTCGACCTGCTGGAGTTCGTGGGCCTGAAGCGCACCGACGCCGAGGTGACCGCGAAGAATCTGCCCTACGGCCTGCAGCGCCGCCTGGAAATCGCCCGCGCGCTCGCCACGCAGCCCAAACTGCTGCTGCTGGACGAGCCGACCGCCGGGATGAACCCGTCGGAGACCGCCGACCTCACCGCCTTCATTCACCGTCTGCGCAAGGAACTCAATCTGACCATCCTGCTCATCGAGCACCACATGCGCGTGGTCATGGGCATCTCCGACCGGGTGACGGTGCTGGACTACGGCGAGAAGATCGCCGAGGGCACGCCGGGCGAGGTGCAGAAGAACCCCCGGGTAATCGAGGCCTACCTGGGGAAGAGCGAGGTCGAAAAGTAAAAACTTCAAACTCCAAACTCCCGAAACCAGACGCACTGAAGGACCTGGGGTTTGAAGTTTGACATTTGAAGTTTGGAATTCCACAGATGCTCGAACTCAGAGATGTTCACACCTACTACGGCAACATCCACGCCCTCAAGGGCATTTCGCTGAAAGTGGACGACGGCGAGATCGTCACCCTCATCGGCTCGAACGGCGCGGGCAAGAGCACCACGTTGCGCACCATCCAGGGCATCATTCGCCCGCGCCACGGGACGATCGTGCTCGACGGCGCGGCGCTGGAAAAACTACCAACGCACGAGATCGTCGCACGCGGCGTGGCGCAAAGCCCGGAGGGGCGGCTCATCTTCCCGCGCATGACCGTGATGGAAAACCTGGAGATGGGCGCCTACGCGCGGAAAGACCAGGCAGGCATCAAGGCGGACATAGAGCGCGTTTTCACACTCTTCCCCCGCCTGAAGGAACGCATCTCCCAGAAAGGCGGCACGCTCTCCGGCGGCGAACAGCAGATGCTGGCCATGGGCCGCGCGCTGATGGCGCGCCCGCGCGTCATGCTGCTCGACGAGCCGTCCATGGGCCTCGCCCCCATCCTCGTCGAGCAGATCTTCAAGATCATCCAAGAACTCAACCAGCAGGGCACCACTATCCTGCTCGTCGAGCAGAACGCGCGCATGGCCCTCTCCATCGCGCATCGCGGCTACGTCCTCCAGACCGGCGAAATCCGCCTGCAAGGTCCGGCAGCCCAACTCCGCGAAGACGAGGAAGTCCGCAAGACCTATTTGGGCGAAGAATAACGCGCGCCGCGCGATGCGCCTCACTCTCCTCTCCGCTTCCGACCTCCGTGCGGCGCTCCCCATGCCCGCCGCCATCGCCGCGATGAAGTCGGCTTTCGCGGAGCTTTCCGCCGGCCAGGCGAACGTCCCTCTCCGCACCGCCCTGCCTGTCCCTTCCACTGATGGTCTCACGTTGTTCATGCCCGCCCTCGCGCCCACGGGCGGTCTGGGCGCAAAGATTGTTTCCGTCTTCCCGCACAACCCCGAGCGCGGCCTGCCCATCATCCACGGCCTCGTCATCCTGCTCGATGCGGCCACGGGCGAGCCGGTGGCGCTCTGCGATGGGACCTTCCTGACCGCGTGGCGCACGGGCGCGGCCTCCGGCGCGGCGACGGATTTGCTCGCGCGCCCGGACGCGCGGGTCGCGGCCCTGCTCGGGTGCGGCGCACAGGCGCGGACGCAGGCCCTCGCCGTTGACGCCGTGCGCGCACTGGCCGCCATCCGCATCTACGCCCCCCACCCCGACCACGTCCAACAATTCATCGCCGAGATGCAGCCGCTTGTCGGGGCAGCCCTTGTGGCCGCCCCCTCCTCTGCAGACGCCGTGCGCGGTGCAGACATTGTCTGCGCGGCCACGACTTCCTCGACGCCCGTGTTCGACGGTCAACTGCTGAAAGCGGGCGCGCACGTCAACGGCGTCGGGAGCTATACCACGCAGATGCAGGAAGTGGATGCCGTCACCGTGACGCGGGCGCGCATCTTCGTGGACGCGCGCGAGTCGGCGCTGGCCGAGGCGGGCGATCTCGTAATCCCTATGCGCGCCGGGGCCACGCGGGCGGAAGCGTGGGTCGAGTTGGGCGAAGTCGTCGCCGGCCTCAAGCCGGGCCGCCAATCACCGGATGAGATCACCTTCTTCAAATCCGTCGGCGTCGCCGTGCAGGATGTGGCTGCCGCGAGCGCCGCGCTGACGACGGCGCAAAGACTGGGATTGGGGAAGGTCGTTGACTTGTGAAATCGCGGATGCCCCGGACGCTGTCCGGCCTGACGGCGTTAGCGCTGGTCCTGATTGCCTGCGCCAAATCTCCGGCGCCCACTGCCATCGTCGCGGCGCAAGCCACCGCTGCTCTGCCGGCAGCCGGCTTTGACGGCCGGTGGGAGGGGGCAGGGACCACGGCGGAAGGAAAAGTCATCAACATCTCCTTCGCGGTCAGTCATTCCGTTGTCACCTCCATCGCCTACAAGTATCAAGGCCTGAACGACCTGCCTTGCAGCAACCTGAACTACGAACCCATCCTCGAGCCACTCCGCCCCCGGATAATCCAAAACACGTTTTCGGCGATATTGGGCACGGACTTGGACATTACTGGAAACTTTGACACCGTCACGTCTGCTTCGGGCCATCTGGTCATCACCTGGCAGGGTCGCTATGCCACGTGCAATGGCCGCTACGAAGCGGCCTGGACAGCCACCCGGAAGACAGCCATTGCCCAACCGCCTCCTCCAAGCCTGCTGCCGACGCTGTGCGGCCCGAATGTGAACTGCGGCGAGGTCATGCTCCAGATCCTCGTCTTCGGGCTGTCGAACGGGGCGTTGCTCGCGCTCAACGCCATCGCCGTTACTTTGATCTACAGCACTGTCCGCACGCTCAACCTGGCGCACGGCGATGTCTTTGCGTTGACCACGGCGCTGGTGACGACCCTCGTCAACGGCCTGGGCGTGCAGCGGAATTGGCCGCCCGCGCTGTTGGCGGGCGCGCTGGCCCTGACGCTGGGAGGCGCGGCGCTCTTCGGGGCGCTGCTCAGCGTCGCGATCGAGCGCGCGGCTTTCAAGCCTTTTCGCGGGCGCTCCCGCCTGGCCCCGCTCATCGCCACGCTGGGTATTTCGTTCATCCTGTTTCAGGCCGCGCTGGTCTGGCGCACCTTCCAGCGCAGTTGGATCCCGGGCGAACACCGCAGTGTGCCCGGGCTGGCGGAAGTTCCGACCGACCGCATCCCGGACCTGCTGCCCGACTTTGATCTGGTGCGCGCGGCCGGCCTGCCAGTGCACGTCGTCTTCCGCTTCAACGACCTGTTTGTCCTGCTGGCGGCCGTCGCGCTCGCGCTGGCTGTGAGCGCATTTCTGCAACGCACGCGGACC
>Ga0209108_10001886_pt1 | contig 12134 bp, 11 predicted proteins | sample Rifsed10ft1_FD_184003 | JGI IMG/M metagenome (GOLD analysis project Ga0209108, IMG submission 184003) | Soil microbial communities from Rifle, Colorado, USA - sediment 10ft 1 (version 2) | ecosystem: Environmental > Terrestrial > Deep subsurface > Rock core/Sediment | place: Rifle, Colorado...
CCCGCTACGGAGGGGACGAGTTCGTCGTCGTCGCTCCCGGTGCCGCCGGCGTGTCGGTGGCACGACGCGTGCGCGAGGGCGTGGCCGATCTCGCCCCGATCGGCGGCCGGTCGATCTCGGTATCCGCGGGCGTGGCGCGCTTCCCGGCCGATGCGACGACGGCCGACGGACTCCTCGTCGCCGCCGGGCGTGCGTTGGCTGAGGCGCGCGACAGTGGCGCGGCCGGTCTGGTGGCCACCGAAGGAGCCGCCAGCGTCTGAGCCGGATCAGACCGGCCCTGGCTCCGCGGCGAGCGCGGCAAGCTCGGGAAACCGGGCGCAGGCCCGCACGACAGCCTCGAGGACCTCCGCCTCGCCGGTTCGTGCATCGACGACCACCCAGCGGTTCGGCTCCGCTGCGGCCATCTCGAGAAAGCCAGCTCGGACACGCTCGTGGAACGCCTCGTCGAAACTGTCCTCGAAGCGGGTGATCTCGGCCGCCTTCCGGGACAGCCCGTCGGCCACGGGGAGGTCGAGGAGGATCGTCAGGTCCGGCACCAGGCCACCGGTCGCCAGGCGCTGGATGTCACGCAGCGTGTCGAGCGGCACGCCGCCGCCGTAGCCCTGGTAGGCGAGGGTCGAATCGGCGAAGCGGGCGCAGACGACGACGTCGGCCCGTGCGAGCGCGGGCTCGATGACCTCCTCGACGTGCCGTGCCCGGGCGGCGCTGAAGAGCAGGGCGTCGGTGACGGCATCGAGCTGATGCCGCTCGGCGGTCGCGTCGAGCACGATGCCGCGGATCCGCTCGCCGAGCGGCGTGCCGCCCGGCTCGCGAGTCAGGACGGCCTCGATGTCCGCACCGCGCAGCCGGGCGTGCAGCAGCCGCGCCAGTGTCGTCTTGCCGGACCCATCGGGTCCCTCGATCGTGATGAACCGGCCTCGCCGCGCCGCACGGTCCCCTTGTGCCACGGCGGGAGTGTACCGGCGGTCCCGCACCACGCTGCGGGCGGCACGCCGGGCCAGCCCGGCCGCTCTGGTAGTCTGTCGATCCCCCATGAAGGACCTCGCCGATCGAGCCTTGGACACGGCGCGCGCCCGGGGCGCCTCGTATGCCGATGCGCGGATCGTCCATCGGCGCGAGGAATCACTAACAGTCAAGACGGGCCGCCTCGAGGCGGCCGCCGCCGGTGAGACCGAAGGGATCGGCATCCGGGTCATCGTCGATGGCGCCTGGGGGTTCGCCGCGACGCATCGTTTGACGCCCGGCGACATCGATGCCACGGCGGCCCGCGCCGTCCGCATCGCCCGTGCCAGCGCGACCGCCATCCGCCGACCCATCGTCCTCGACGACCGCCCTCCCGCCCATGGGACATACGAGACGCCCGTGGCGGAGGACCCGTTCGCGGTCGCGCTCGAGGAGAAGGTCGCACTCCTCGTCGAGGCCGACGTCGCCATGCGGGGCGCGGCCCGGCTCGCCTTCACCGAGGCGACGTTCGCGGCCCAACGGGAGCGCAAGGTCTTCGCGGCGACCGATGGGAGCCTCACCGACCAGACGATCACCCACGTCGGAGCGGCCATCGAGGCGAACGCCGTCGCCGGCGACGACCACCAGCGGCGGAGCTACCCCGATGCCGGCGGCGCCTGGGGGGCGGCCGGTTTCGAGTTCATCCGCGGGCTCGACCTGGTCGGCCACGCTGCCCGGATGGCGACCGAGGCCGAGACGCTCCTGACCGCTCCCGCGTGCCCGAGCGGGTCCGCTACGATCATCCTCGACCCCTCGCAGCTCTACCTCCAGGTCCACGAATCGTGCGGCCATCCGACGGAGCTCGACCGGGTTTTCGGGACCGAGGCGAGCTACGCGGGGACGAGCTTCCTGACGACCGACAAGCTCGAGTCCGGGTTCCGCTACGGCTCCGACCTCGTGACCATCGTCGCCGACGCGACGGCCGCCGGCGGTCTCGGCACATTCGGCTGGGACGACGAAGGCGTGGCCGCCCAGGCCGTCCCACTCGTCAGGGACGGCATCTTCAGCGGCTATCTCTCGTCGCGCGAGACCGCGCCGCGGATCGGGCGTCGCTCGGGCGGGGCGATGCGGGCCGACGGCTGGAACCGCATCCCGCTCATCCGGATGACGAACGTCAGCCTCATGCCCGTGCCCGGGATGAACCTCGACGAGATCGTCGCGGACACGGACGACGGCCTCTACCTCGCCTCGAACCGCAGCTGGTCGATCGACGACCGGCGGCTCAACTTCCAGTTCGCGACGGAGATCGCCTGGGAGGTCAAGGGCGGCAAGCTCGGCCGGATGCTGAAGAACCCGACGTACGCCGGGATCACCCCTGAGTTCTGGCGCTCGTGCGACGCCATCGGCGACGAGCGCAGCTGGCGGATGCTCGGGACGCCAAACTGCGGCAAGGGCGAGCCGGGCCAGGTCGGTCACGTCGGCCACGGCGTCTCGGGTGCGCGCTTCCGGGGCGTCCAGGTCGGGGTACGCGGCACGTGAGCGCCGCCGAAGGCATCTCCCTCGCCGAGGAGGTCCTCCGGCTCGCCGGGGCTGCCGGCGCGACCGATGCGGAAGCAGTCGTCCTGGCCAATGATTCGTCGCTCACTCGATTCGCCAACAACGAGATCCACCAGAACGTGGCCGAGACCGACATCTCGGTCCGCCTCCGGTTCGTCGCCGGGAAGCGCCAGGGCGTCGCGACGAGCGGACGGACGGACGACGAATCGCTCCGTCGCCTCGTCGACACGGCCGCCGCGATCGCACGCTCGTCGGCCGAGCTCGAGGACGGGGTGGCCCTGCCGGAGGGAGACGGCTCGCTGACCGGGGAGTACCCGTCCGCCCACGCCGCGTCGACCGCGTCGGCGGACCCTGAGCGTCGCGCGGAAGGGGCCCGCGCCGTCATCGCCGCGGCCGATGAGGTGATGGCCACGGCGTCGGGCTCGTTCTCCACCGCAATCGAACGAACGACGATCGCGAACAGCCGCGGCATCCGCGCCGACGGCGAGCGGACGAAGGCCCACATCCTCACCGTGATGATGGGCCCCGACGGCGGGACTGGCTACGCCGAGGCCTGTGCCGTTGATGTCGACTCCATGGATCCGCCATCGGTCGGACGCGAGGCAGCGGAGCGGACCCGCGCCAGCACGAGTCCCGTCGCCACCGAGCCGGGGGACTACCCGGTCGTCCTGCTCGAGTACGCCGTCGTCGATGTCCTCGACATGCTCGGCTACCTCGGCTTCTCGGCCCTCGCCGTGGAGGAGGGACGCTCGTTCGTCGAGGTGGGCAAGCGTGTCGGGTCACCGCTGGTGACGATCCGCGACGATGGCGCCGACCCGGCCGGCCTGCCGATGGCCTACGACTACGAAGGCGCCCGGAAGACCGCGGTCGAGCTCGTCGCCGGGGGCGTATGCGGCGGCGTGGTCTACGACGCGGCGACGGCGGCGCGGGTGGGCCGGACGACGACCGGCCATGGGCTTCCCGCCCCGAACCCGTGGGGCCCGTTCCCTCTCAACATGCAGCTCTTGGCCGGTGACACGCCATGTGACGAGCTCATCGGCGGCCTCGACCGCGGCCTGCTCGTCACCCGCTTCCACTACACGAACCCGGTCCAGCCGAAGCGCGCCGTCGTCACCGGCATGACCCGCGACGGCACGTTTCTCGTCGAGGGCGGTCGGATCGTCGGGCCGGTCCGCAACCTCCGCTACACGCAGTCGTACGTCGACGCGCTGGCGGGTGTGTCCGCAGTCGGCTCCGACCGCAAGTGCCTCGTCGGTTTTCTGGGTGCGATCGTCGTCCCGGCCGTCCGCATCGACTCCTGGACATTCACCAGCGCCACCGAGCACTGACACCAGCTCCACCCCCGGAGCCAGCCATCGCCGCACCGCGAACGCCCAGCGTTCACTGTGCCCAACGGGACCGGCGGCCTCGTTCTCCCTGAACGCCGGCCGTTCACAGCCGGCGGATCGAGCCCGCGAGAAGTCGGTCCTGAACGCGTGGCGTTCAGAGAATCCGTCCAAGTGCTGGCCGTCGGGCATACCGCTCGCTCAGCGTTCAGCGAACCCCTGGAGGCAGCGGCCCTCATCCCCCGATTCGCGATGGACCGCCGGTAAGCACCGGTTGATTGCGAGTGAAGCGCCGGCTGCGAGACTCCGGACGTGGCGACACGGGACGATCCCGCGCACGAGGGCCGGCGGAACGCTCGGCGGATCAGGGTCCTGATCGGCGAGGAGATCCGAGAGGCGCGGCTCCAGGGAGGCCTGACGCAGGCCGGGGCCGGCGGGGCGGCCGACATGTCGCACGCGCAGTTCGGTCGCATCGAGCGCGGCGTCCTCGACGAGCTGAACATCGACCAGCTGAGCCGGGCATGCTCCGCGGTAGGTTTGAGACTCGTCGTCAAGGCGTACCCGGACGGCGACCCCGTCCGGGACGAAGCGCAGCGGCGGTTGCTCGAGCGGTTTCGCGTTCGCCTTCCGGACGGGACCGTGTGGCGCACCGAGGTTCCCCTCCCACTGCCCGGGGACCGCCGGGCCTGGGACGGCGTCGCGGCGAAGGACCGGCGAGTCGCGGCATGCGAGGCAGAGACCGCCCTTCGTGACGTCCAGGCACTCGAGCGGCGGATCGCCCTCAAGCAGCGCGATGGTGGCATCGAGACGGTCATCCTCGTCGTGTCGGACACCCGTGCGAACCGACGAGCCCTGGCTGCACATCGAGAAGCGCTGCGCGAACGGTTCCCGCTCGACGGCCGGGAGATCCTGGCGGCATTCTCGGCCGGTCGGCTGCCCAATCGGAGCGGGATCCTGATGCTCTGAACGCCCAGCGTTCACTGTGCCCGACGCGACCGGACCAGTCGTCCCCGCTGAACGCCGGCCGTTCATAACCGGCGGATCGAGCCTTCGCGAGGTCGATCCTGAACGCGTGGCGTTCAGTGACGCCTTGGGACGGCAGCCGTCGGGCACACCGCTCGCCCAGCGTTCAACGGCGCCCCGGGCGGGCTGACCGGGTCGTCAGCGGACGGAGATCGAGCCCAGCCCTCCCTGGAGGACGAGCTCGACGCGGTTCGCCGCGGAGGCGAAGTCCGGCGACGACCAGCCGCCCTGCGGATCCCGGGGGAAGCGTGCCACGTCGATGTCTACCGAGCCCAGCGCCATCTGTGAGCGGATCGAGGCGGCAACGCCGTCCGGGACGCGGAACCTGAGAGCGGCCATGCCGCCCTGCGCGTCGACGCGGGTCAGACCCGCCGAGCGTGGCAGGGTGATCGCCGTCTCGGCGGCACCGGTCCGGACGCGAAGGTCGGTGACGAGAAGGCCCGACAGGTCGGCCTCCGTCTTCGCCGCGCCAGTCTCGATCGCCAGGCGCATCGGCACCTCGGCGGTCAGACCGATCCGCCACTCGAACGGGACCCGATCCCACGACATGCCCCAGACCCTGTCGGCCGGTGTCGAGAGCTTGACACGGCCGGGGCCCAGGTCCTCCCGACGGACGCCACCCCGGAAGACGCCGTCGAGGAGATGGCCGCGATCGGCCGGCCCGCTGATGGTCAGGCGACCCGCACCGAACGACACTGCGATGTCCGCGGCCTGGGCGCCTCCCAACTCGATGACGCGAACCGCATCCTCGACGGACGCCGCACGCGGCGTGGCCGTCGACGCAGATCCCGACGCCGATCCCGACGCGGATGCCGCGGTCGCCCAGCCGGACGCGTCGCCGCCCGGGAGCCCGAACAGCGGGGCGATGAACGCCCAGCCGACGAGGATCACGCCGAGAACGAGGATCGCCGCCGGGGCGACGATGGCGACCAGCTGGTCATCGACGCCGCCGTTCAGACCGACGACGCCCTCGAAGAACACGAAGAGGACCAGGAAGAGGACGACGCCGGCGAAGAGCGCGCCGAAGCCGCTCCTGGCGATCCGCCATTGGCCGGTCAGGAGGCCGTAGAGAAGCAGTCCGAGGCCGACGCCTCCCGGGGCGACGAGCGCCCAGGCGTATGCCCAGCTGGCATAGGCGCCGGTATCGCGCTGCACCGCCAGCACGACACCGACCATCGTGACGATCCCGGCGAGGGCAGCGAACCCCGAGCCGGCCTGCCCGCCGATGAGCACCGCGACGACGAAGATCCCGACGCCCACGATCAGCGGCCATGTCAGCCAGTCGAGCTCGAGGGTCAGCTGTCTGGCAGCGAGGACGGCAGCGCCGATGATGATGAGGATGGCCCCGACCGCAAGGGGACCGCGCCGTTGTGTCGTCATGGTCTGCATGTCTCTCTCCCGGGATCGATCGCGCAAGGAGGCTCCGATCCGGGAACGATGCCATGGAGTGTGATGCCTGGGGTCGTCGGCTGGGGGACCTCGAACGGGCGGGCCGTTCGGCACCAATCCTCGCCTGCCGGTCAAGGGCCCGTCGGCGCCTCGCACAGCTTCTCGAGGTCGAGCCATCGCGAGACCCGGTAGCGATTGGCGGCGATCAACCGGTAGGCCCGATCGGCCAGCCAGCGGACGTGGGGCCAGCCGGCGAACGGCGCAAAGGCCGGACCGCCCGGCAGCGCGCCGATGATGGCCAGGACCGCGTCGCCGCCAACGGTCACGCGGCCGGTCGAACGGTCCACGACGTGAAGTGCGTCCTCGAGCGACCCCCTGACACCCGCATCGGCGACGAGCGCGTCGTCGGACCCGGCCGCTTCCTGGAGGGGGCGCACGTCGAGGCGACCGAGACGATCCCATCGCCGCAACTGCCGCACCGTGGCGATGCACACGCCGCAGTCGCGGTCGTACAGGACGGTCAGTCGCGGCGCCACCGGATCAGCTCACGCAGAACTCGTTGCCCTCCGGATCGGCCATGACCGTCCAGCAGAAGTCGCCGAGGCAATGGTCGGCGCGGACGGTGGCGCCAAGGGCGACGAGGCGCGCGACCTCCACGGACATGTCCTCCGAGCTGAAGTCGAGGTGGACCCGGTTCTTGACGATCTTGGCCTCGGGCACCTTCTGGAACAGGAGGGGCAGGGGCCCGGGCCCGTCGCCCGTCGACGCGTCGGGTGGCGGGACGAGCGCGACGAACTGCTCATTGACCTCCCGTCGCCGCCATCCGCCGAGCGCCTCCGCCCAGAAGCCGATGACAACGTCATGATCGGCGCAGTCGATGACGACCTCGGTCTGCCGGATTCCCATCGAACGCGCGCTCCCGCCTATCGCCAGGCGGCCCGCGCGCGGTCCGGGTAGAGACGGACACGGCGATACGGCTCACGCCCGCGTGAGCGCGACACGAGATTGGCCTGCTCGGCCATCTGGTGCTGGAGGCGCCGGATGTAGGCGTTCTGCGGTGACAGCTCGATCGGCTCGTCGTGCGAGACGACGAGGCCGATCGCCTCCTCGGTCTCGCGCAGGGCCGCCTCGCGGGGATCCACCTCGAGCGAGAAGATCGAGGTCAGCGAGGCCTGCATCTGGAGGATCGTGTTGTTCTTGAGGACGTAGATCGGCATCGCCCGCTCCTCCGCGTCCCGCAGCAGCGTGCCCTTCTGGCGGTACTCGGACCGGAGGGTCATGACGACGTCGGCCTCGTCGACTCCGCGGGCGACGATGACCGGCAGCTGGAGCTCCCGGATCGCCTGCTCGAGGCGCTTGCGGCTGATCCCGAACGGCATGACCCGCAGGGTCGGGAGGGCGGCCGGGTCCTCGATCCGCAGGACGTCCCCGGACGCCTCGGGCGATGCCTCTCGGATCGCGTCGGCCAGCGCCTCATCGTCGGCGCCGAGATCGTCGGCGTTGACCGGGCGCGTGCCCTCGTCCTCGCGGAGCGTGTTGATCGCGGAGGCCGCCTGCTCTCGCCACGCTTGCTGGCGACGGATCTCGCGCTCATCGCGGGCATGTGCGGGCGGCGGGGCCTCGGGACGCTCCATCGGACCCCGATCCGCCAGGTCTCCGTTGACGAACGGACGATCGGGAGCCGCCGTCGGCGCGCGACTCCGCCCACCGGCGTCCCGACTCGGACGCCAGGAGCCCGATGCGCCGGGACGGTACGCCGGGCGCCAGCCGGGCTCGGTCCGCCATGGTTCGCCCGATCCGACCAGGCCGGCGAAGCGGGCGGAGCCGGGCTGCTCGCGCGGGGATGGCCGAGGCCGGGACTGGGAGCGATGGACGCCCGCGTCGTCTCGCCAGCGGAGCTCCGGCGCGATGGGGTCGCCGCGGAGCAGCGAGTCGACCGTCTCCGACACGTCGGCGTGGACGACGACGCGATCGCGGTCGACGATCTCGACCACCACGTCGAAGGTCGGCGGCGCCTTGCGCTCGAGGACGCTCTTCTGGGTCCGCCGGCGCCTGGCCTCCTCGTCGCCGAGGGTCACGGTCTGGATGCCGCCGATGAGGTCCGACAGGGTCGGGTTCAGCATGAGGTTGTCGAGCGAGTTTCCGTGGGCGGTGGCGATGAGCTGGACCCCGCGCTCGGCGATCGTCCGGGCGGCCGCCGCCTCGAGCTCCGTCCCGATCTCGTCGATGACGATGACCTGGGGCATGTGGTTCTCGACCGCCTCGATCATGACCTCGTGCTGGAGGGAGGGCGTCCGCACCTGCATCCGGCGGGCCTTGCCGATCGCCGGGTGCGGGATGTCGCCGTCGCCGGCGATCTCGTTCGACGTGTCGACGACGACGACACGCTTGGTGAACGCATCGGCCAGGACGCGGGCGGCCTCGCGGAGCATCGTCGTCTTGCCGATCCCCGGCCGCCCCATGATGAGGATCGACTTGCCGCCCTCGACGAGGTCCTCGACGATCTCGATCGTCCCGAAGACCGCCCGTCCGACGCGGCACGTCAGCCCGACGATCTTGCCGCTCCGGTTGCGGATCGCGCTGATGCGATGGAGGGTCCGCTCGATGCCCGCCCGGTTGTCGTCGCCGAACGTGCCGATCTTCTCGACGACGGTGACGATGTCGTCCTCGGTCACCTCCCGATCCAGCAGGGTCACCTCGGAATCGGGGTAACGCGCCTCCGGTGGCCGACCGAGATCGAGCACGACCTCGATGACGTCGGACGGGGTGGGCAGCTCGCGGATGGCGGCCACGACCTCCGGCGGCAGCGCGCCGAGGATGGCGTCGAGGTCGTCGATCGACGTCGTCGGGCGATCGGTCTCTTCCACGCGGGTCCTCCTAGCGGATCGCCGGCACGAGGGCCGGTTGGGCGACGCGGACCATGGTCTCCTTCATGAGCAATGTGACGGTCGCGACTGCCCCGAAGTCGGCGTCCTCGAGACGCCGATCGATCGGCGATTCGTACGTCCGGACGGGCGCGATGACGCCACGGTCTGGGCGCGACGAGCGCTCGGTCCGGGCGCGGATGATCCCGAGCCCGAATCCGATGAGGTCGGACGGATCTCGATCGGGGCGCATCATCACCTTGAGGTAATGCGGCTGGTCCTCCTTCGCGATCCCGAGCTGGAGGAAACCATCGACCTCACCGGCGCCGTTCGCTTCCGGGTCCTGGACGAAGCCCTCGATGTCGGCGAATCGGAGGATCGGCGCGAGCGAGGACTTCGGCACCCGCCAGTCCATCCCCTGGCGCTCCCAGTCGGGCAGGCGAAGGGCTTCGAGCCGAGCGACCGGACCCGGCGTGACGGTGGCGTAGAGGCGCGAGAGGGCGAGCGCATCGATCGGCTGGGCGGATCGTATGCGCGCGCCTGCAGCCCGCTCTTCCGTCCACGGCTCCGGGAGGGCCTCACCTGGGGGCCGAACGAGGATGGACTCCTCGCCATACCGTGCGAAGCCAGCCTGCATGAACAGCTCGACATTGCCGTCCTTGTCGGCGCAGGCGACGTGGAAACGGGCGGCACCGCGGCGGACGCCGTCGCGCAGGAGGTGCTGGACGAGACGGAAGCGGATGTCGCCCGCCTCCGCGACCCCGATCCCGTCGAGCTCGACGATCGTCCAGTCGTCACGCTGGCCCTCGCGCTCGACGCGGAGGAGGCCCGCGACATGTCCACTCTCCTCGTAGACGAAGAGGAGATCGTGCGGACGGAAGGCTCCGAGCGGCAGACGGAACAGGCTGAACACCCCGATCGGGGGCCCGGACACGGGCAGGCCGAGCGAGCGCGTCCCGTTGCCCTCCGACTGACAGAGGCGGCTGAGCTCGCCGAGCGCGGCGAGGTCGGTCAGTCGCGCGACGCGGACCTTGCCGCCCTTCGCCGCTACCGGGCCGCTCATCGCTGGCTCTCCCGCCGCACCGGGTGGCGCCGTCGACCGGCGCCCTCGGCCGGGTCGTCGTGCTCCGCCGCCATCGTCGCGACGAGGCGATGGAATCGCGTCTCGCCGGCAAGTTCGGGGTGGAACGCCGTGGCGATGATGTTGCGCTCGTGGACCGCCACGATCCGCCCGTCCTCGAGCGACGCGAGGACCTCGACGCCGGGCCCGACGCGCTCGACGATCGGCGCCCTGATGAAGACACCGTGCACCGGCTCGTCGCCGAGGATGGGGACGGTCAGGTCGGCCTCGAACGACTGCAGTTGCCGTCCGAACGCGTTGCGGCGGACCGTCACGTCGAGGAGCGGCAGCACCGGCTCATCGCCATCGGCGATCTCGCGCGCGGTGACGATCATGCCGGCGCAGGTCCCGAAGATCGGCGCGCCCGATTCGGCCAGCCGCATGATCGGATCCTTGAGCCGCCAACGATTGATGAGCTTGCGCATCGTCGTGCTCTCGCCGCCCGGGATGATGAGCCCGGCGACGCCCTCGAGATCGGCCGGCAGGCGCACCTCCACGCCCTCGACGCCGATGGCGGCGAGGGTCGCCAGATGCTCCGCGAAGGCGCCTTGAAGCGCCAGGACTCCGATGCGCATCGATCGGCCCTCCGGGGGCCCGACTACCAGCCCCTGACCGCCAGGCGTTCCGCCTCGGGGATCGCTTCGAGCGCCAGGCCCTTCATCGGGGCGCCGAGGCCGCGGGAGACCTCGGCCAGGATCTTCGGATCGTCGAAGTGGGTCGTCGCCTGGACGATGGCGTTCGCCCGTCGGGCGGGATCCTCGCTCTTGAAGATCCCCGAGCCGACGAAGACGCCCTCGGCCCCGAGCTGCATGACGAGCGCGGCGTCGGCCGGCGTGGCGATCCCCCCGGCCACGAAGTTGACGACCGGCAGCTTGCCGTTCCTCGCCACGTCGGCAACGAGCTCGTACGGCGCCTGGAGCTCCTTGGCGGCCGCGAACAGCTCGTCCTCGCGCATCGACTCGAGATGGCGGATCTCCGAGAGGACGGCCCGCAGCTGGCGGACCGCTTCGACGATGTTGCCGGTCCCCGCCTCACCCTTCGTGCGGATCATGGCGGCGCCCTCCGAGATCCGCCGCAGCGCCTCGCCGAGGTTGCGCGCGCCGCACACGAACGGGATCTTGAAGGCGTGCTTGTCGATGTGGTGCTCCTCGTCGGCGGGGGTCAGCACCTCCGATTCGTCGATGTAGTCGGCACCGATCGCCTCGATGATCTGCGCCTCGACGAAATGCCCGATGCGCACCTTCGCCATGACCGGGATCGTGACCGCGGCCATGATCTCCTCGATGAGGGCGGGGTCGCTCATCCGGGCCACTCCGCCTTCGGCGCGGATGTCGGCGGGCACCCGCTCGAGCGCCATGACGGCGACCGCGCCGGCATCCTCGGCGATCCTGGCGTGCTCGGCCGTGACGACGTCCATGATGACGCCGCCCTTGAGCATCTGAGCGAGCCCCTTCTTCGTCGCCCAGGTGGAGGTTTCGACTGTCATATGAGGTCCGGACCTCTGATCGTACGCGGGTCCTGCCGGCCGGCCTGCCCCGGGGTCCTCGCCCGCTCGGGCCGGTTCGGACACCCCGCTCGCCCGATTATCGCACGCGTCCGCGTGAGGTCCAGCAGTCCGGTCCTCCAGGCTTGCTTGCGGCGCGGATCGCGTCTTGCTCTCGGTCGCCACTCCGGTATTCCAAGAAGGCTTACCGATCGCCTCAACGGACCGTCGACAGACAGATTCAGCAATCGAATCGTCCGGTCCATGCCTCCGGGGCACGATCCATGCCTCCCAGGGCACGATCCATGCCTCCGGGGCATAGGGGGACACGCTGGACGCCGATTCGGCCTCGGATGACCGGCGGATTCCGCGTTTCACGGCCCGACTAATCCTTCTTGGAATACGGCGGCCGCGTCGGGTTCTCGAGTCAG
>Ga0209108_10001887_pt1 | contig 12132 bp, 10 predicted proteins | sample Rifsed10ft1_FD_184003 | JGI IMG/M metagenome (GOLD analysis project Ga0209108, IMG submission 184003) | Soil microbial communities from Rifle, Colorado, USA - sediment 10ft 1 (version 2) | ecosystem: Environmental > Terrestrial > Deep subsurface > Rock core/Sediment | place: Rifle, Colorado...
TCGACTCGTGGCTGACCGAGGAGCAGCGGATCAAGTTCGAGCGGTGGCAGCTCACCGCGCTGACCTACTCGGACCCCGACGGGTGGCGAGGCCTCTTCGCGGAGGCCGGGTACACCGGCGAGTACTACTGGACGCTGACGGAGTAGACCATGTGCGAGCGCAGGAGGGTGCCATGAAGATATTCGTCGACTCCGCGAACCTGCTCGAGATCGAAGAAGCCTTGAGCCGTGGCTTCCCGGCCGGCATCACCACGAATCCGTCGATCCTCTCCAAGGAGGAGAAGGGCGATTTCCGCGAGCACATCAAGAAGATCATCGAGCTGGTCCAGCGCTACGGCTACGAGATCCCCCTCAGCGTCGAGGTCTTCTCCACCAAGCCCGAAGAGATGATCACCCAGGCCGAGGAGTTCGTCCGCCACTTCGGCCACTACCCGAAGCTCAACGTGAAGGTTCCGATCGGCTGGGACGAGCTGGGCGTCATCAGGGAGCTCCGCCGGCGGGGCATCGCGGTCAACTGCACGTGCTGCATGTCGTACAACCAGGCCATCATGGCCGCCCGGGCCGGCGCCAACTTCGTGAGTCTCTTCTTCGGCCGCATCAAAGACACCGGCTACGACGCGGCGAGCGTCGTCCGCCAGGTCCACGCGACCTTCCGGGAATGGAACGTTCCCTGCGAGATCATCGTGGGCAGCATCCGGCACATCGTGGACATCAACGAGGCGCTGCAGGCCGGCGCCGACATCGTGACGGTGCCGCCCAAGTTCTTCCGCCAGATGGTCAGCCATCCGAAGACGGACGAAGCGGTCCACCAGTTCGTCACTGACTTCGCAAAGTGGCTGGCGTGACCAGCCGCTTCGACCCGTCCGCCCCGACCCGGGACGCGGAGACGCTGGCGCGTGCCATCGAGGATCACCTGGCCTGCCCGCGCTGTCACGACCGGGTCACCGTGCGTGCCGCCGAGATCCGCTGCTCCCGAGCCGGCTGTGGATTCACCGGCGCCATGGCCGACGGGATCGCCGTCATGCGGGGGCAGCGCGACGGCTCGTTCTTTGACGATAAGCATGGGGTGATGGAGCACGGCTCGGCAGAGCCCGGAGTCCGACGCTGCTGCTACGCCGAGCAGGCGACGGTTATCGAGTCGGTGATCCCGGCGGGTGCAGTGGTCGTCGATGTCGGGTGTGGTCCCGCGCTGCCGTACCAGCGCGCGAAGCCGGGCACCCTGATCGGGGTCGACCTCTCCTACGAGTCCCTGCGGGCAAACACGGAAGTGGACATCAGGGTCTACGGATCGGCCGCAGAGCTGCCGTTGGCCGACGCTTCCGTCGACGCCATTGTGAGCCTCTATGCGATCCACCACTTCGGGGGCCAGACCCGGCGGGAGAACGAAAGGCGCGTCGCTCGGGGCTTCGCCGAATTTGGCCGCGTCCTCAAGCCTGGCGGGAGCCTCTTCATCTTCGAGCTGTCCCCCTGGTGGCCCATCTGGCAACTGCAATGCGCGACCTGGAACCTTGTGCGGAAGCTCATGCCGAGCATGGACATCTTTTTCTGGCTCGAGAACCGGCTGCTGAACGTAGCCGCCGCCCATCTAGGGCGTGCGGCGACGCTGCGCCGCGTGCGTTTCCAGGCGCCGGCCCTGACGCCCATCCCCCCCGTGTTTGCCTGCCCCTCCCTGAAGATCCCCCGCTTCCTGTTCCCGTTCCATGTCCATCTGTACCACTGGACGGTCTGACTCGGCGGCGAGCCGTGCGCCGAAACTTGGGGAAGGCGGTCTGACGCAATGCCGTTGAACTATACGACAGACCTGGGTCGCTTCGACCTTCTCAAAAATCGACTCGCGCTTGCTGTGCGCCGGCGCATCTTCGACCTCTTCATGCAGGAGTGTCGCCCCGGGCCCGACGACCCGGTGGCCGACTTCGGGGCGACAGGCCACGAGGACCACCCCGTGCACGTGTTCTTCGAGACGATGTACCCGTATCCGAAGAATCTGACGGTCATCGCCCGCGAAACCGAAGACGCACGGTGGTTCCCGGAGCGGTTTCCCGGGGTGAGCTTTCTTGAAGCTGATCTTCGGTCGATTCCGGTTCCCGACGGGTACTTTCATGCCGGCCTCTGCAACGCGGTCGTGGAGCACGCGGGGACGCGAGAGGAGCAGATGGCGCTCGTGCGGGAGGTATGTCGTGTGTGCCGGCGCGTGATGTTCACAACACCAAACCGCTGGTTTCCGGTTGAACTACACACCTTCCTTCCGTTCCTGCACTGGCTCCCGGACGCCCAGTATCGGACCGCCTTGCGATTGCTCGGCCGGTCGTACTTCGCCGAGGTCGGCAATCTGAATCTGCTCGACGCGTCGTCCCTGCTCGGCTTGTTCCCGCTCGATCGTCGCAATCGGCTCCTCAAGGCAGGGTTCGCAGTCGCTCGTTCGAACCTGGCGTGCGTGTCCATTGCCCCTGGGGCGTAGTGCCTCGGAACGGGCGTTGGCGATCACTCGCTCACCAGACCGTGACTCGCACCGACCCGACTCACGGGCATCCGGCCATGATATCGTGAGTGCGATCAGCCGCCGGCTCAGGCCCGCGCGGAGACGGAAGGCGGCCTGCTGCCCCCGCGGGACAATGTTGCGGTGAGTGCCGGAGCCGTTTTCCCAGACAGAGATAGACACCACGGCACCAGCCTGGTCCGAGGATCGTGGCTGGCCGAGGTCGACGGGCTACGCGCTCTCGCCGCCCTCTCGGTCGTGCTGGCGCATTTCAGTCGTGGTACCGATGCCTCGTCGAGCGCTCCCATCCAGCGGTTTCTTGGGGCCCTGGATCGGATGTCCTTCGCGAATCTCGGTGTCATGTTCTTCTTTACGCTGTCGGCGTTCCTGCTGACCTACCTTGGTGTGCGGGAGCACGATCGGACTGGAGGCATCAGCCTTCGTCGCTTCTACGCCCGGCGGTGCCTCAGGATCTGGCCGCTCTACTTCACGGTATTGGCTGCGGACTTGCTTCTCGTCTCGCCGCGCGGCCCGCTGAGCCCAACGTATGTCGCGGCCGAGCGGCAGTGGGAGTGGATCTGGTCACACCTGTGGATGTTTGCGGGGTTCTTGTCGAACTGGAGCCTCGCGTTGAACAACATCCGCGGGCATGTCGACCAAGCGCCGTTCCCGCTCGCGATCCTCTGGAGTATCGGGGTGGAGGAGCAATTCTACCTTTTCTTCCCCCTCCTACTCGCGCTCGCTGTATCCGGCAAGCGGCGTGCCGGACTGCTCGCAGCAGGATTGCTCCTCCTTGGCGTGGTGTTCCGGCTGGCTTTTCTTCTGGCCCCTGTGGATCGTCCGACGATGGGGGCCTCGGGAGGGATGTACTACGCCACTCTGACCTACGCTGATGGGTTCGTCGCTGGAAGCGCCGCCGGTTGGCTGGCGGCCCGTCGGCAAATACCGGCGTGGATGCGCTGGCCGGGTGTCGGAGTGGTCATCCTTCTCCTTACGCTAGGCCTCGGGTTGATCTGGCACGACCGTCTCTGGCACCCATACGCACTTTCCTCGGTCGTTCTGTACACCGCCACGGGCGTAGCTTTTGCCGCGTGCCTCCTCTGGGTCACGTCTAATCCGCAGGCGATTGTCGCTCGCGTCCTCCGTTCCCGCCCGCTAAAGACATTGGGCGTGTTGTCTTACGGGATCTACATGTGGCATCCAATGGCCGCAACATTGACCCGTACGAATCTTGATCCGCTCATCGTGGACTCGCCGCCCGAGGCCGATTTGAGGTTGATCATCCACCTCACGAGCTACGTCGTTCTTACCGTGATCTTGGCAGCGCTCGCGTATCTCATTGTTGAGAAGCCTTTTCTCAGGATTAAAGAGCGGTTCGGCGTCACCGGTCAGGCGGTAAGCCATAACGACCGGGAAGGCCGGCGAGATATGATCATCATCCTCACAACAGGCATTGTCTTGCTGGCGACTTCCGAGCTGCTCATTGCTGCACGATTCCCGGGCTGGACGAGCACGTCTCTCTGGGCCGCCGTGGGTAGGGGACCCTCCGTCGCTCAGATGGGCGACACTGTGATGTCGCGGATGGTCTATCTGCCCGGCCCGATCCGCGTGGCCACCGGGGCGCCGGTGATCGATGCGTGGGGGCATGACTCGGCACTACAAACGGGGGATACGGTAGTTACCTCGCCGTTGGGCGAGATGTTGAGCATCCGCTCGGACGGTCGGGTGGCTCGCTTGGTGGCGGAGCCGGGCCGCGCGGTTAGCGTGTCGAACCTCGGAGAATGGGACCGGCATCGGCACATGTTCAGCGGAATGGTCACAGTGAGCGACGGCATGGTCTGGGCGGTGAGGATGTCGGCGATCCGTCCGGTGAACGACAACAGCGACCTCAGACAGGGAGCACCGGGCGCCATTCCCGCTGGCTTCTGGATCAGTCCGGGTGGCGCCAGTTACTCGGTCGAGCGGCTCGAGGACAGGGAGGGGCCGTTCATCCGCGTCCACGCGAAACGGTACACACCCTACCTCGTGGTGACCGGGCAGGACGTTCTTCCGCGCCTCGACGGAGTCCCAGTCACGGCAAAAGCGGTAATCCGATCCTACGGGAGGGGACATCATCGCCTGACCGTTTACGACGAGGTCGCACCGGGCGGGACGACCCGGAGCTACGTCGATGACGCCCCGTCTTCTAGGCGATGGGTAACACTCACGGTTCGTGTGCGTGCCGTACACCATCCGTCACCTAGTGACAACTTCTCGGTGGGTCTCTTCGACGTCGGCAAGGGCGACTGGTTCGACCTCCGAGAATTCAGCTTGTTCGTCGGGACCATCCCGTGACGATCCCGCTCTCGCAGGAAGCCGACGTAGATCGTCGTGCGGGCGCGGATCGCTCGGTGGTCTCAGGAACGGACCGTGGCGCGCGGGTCGTCTAGCAGGCGGCGCAGAGCCGGGAAGGCATCCTCGGTCGGTGCCAACGGGTACTGATATGCCCAGATGATCAGCCAGCCCGGTGCGCTGCATCGACGCCTGTGCTTGCAACTCACCTTGATTCATGGCCAAAGAATCTTCTCAGGCCGGTGAATATGCGATGCAGCCGCTCGCCTTTCTCGGTCACGGAGAAACGGCCGGATGCTCGTGCGACGAAGCCGTTCCTGAGCAGCCGGTCGAGCCTCAGTTGCACCATCTCCTGGGGATCGTAGACAGAAGCGAGGGCGGAAGCCTGAACCGGCCCGCGGCGGAGCATGATGAGCATCGTCGCGGAAACGCTGCTGAGCACGAGCGTGAAAAGGAAGATGTAGAGCTCGCACAGCAGCGCGTAGAGCAGGATTGCCGCAATCCCCGGGAGCGTCGGCCCGACGCGGGCAAGGGCGACTGTCACCAACGCGACACCCAGCGGCACGCCGATCAGCATGAAGCGGCGCACCGAGTCGAGCTGCAGCGGCGCGCGCATCGCCAATCCGTGCAGCAGGACGGCAAGCACGAAGGCGGCGAGCGCGAGGACGATCGCCAAGCACTAGCCTTTGCGGGCTTCGCCGGGTTGGACCCAGCGGCGCAGGGCATGCAGCAGGAAGGCAATCCGGCCCCCGCGCGCCGTCAGCGCGATGCGCCCGTCCTTTCCTGACACCAGGCCCAGCCTCACCAGCGCGGCAACGCGGTCGTCCTGCTTGGCTTCCCCGATTGCCGCCAATGCCAAGAAATCCGGCTCCGTGCCGCTCGCCTCGGCCTGGGCGACGCTGGCGATGATGGAAAGCGAATAACCACCCTGCGCTAGCGACCAAAGCTCGAGGAAGGACAGGCTGTAGATGCCGTGCAGCGACAACACCAGCACCAGGCCCGAAAGGCCGAACCGGTTCGGCTCGAGGACCGCGAAGACCACTCCCGCCAGCCCCGCGAATACCGCCGACGCAAAGTGATACATGGAGATGCCATTTTCGCTCCGCAGTTCCGCCCGGTGGCGCAGGACGAAGACATAGGCAGCGAAATGGGCCGTGAGGTAGACGGCGATAGCAAGCAGCATGAACTCGAGCTCCTGAGAGCGACTAGTAAGGCCTTGGACGTGTCTTCCCTGTCGATGCTGCCGAGGGCGCATACGTAACATAGAGCCTGTTCTCCGCCCCGGCCCTGGGTGCCCGTGTCACAGCGCGGGCGAACCGTGGCATCTGGCGGAGATCCTGTCAGAGCGGGCGGGACAAGTCAAACCGGAGGAGGTCAATCTTGAGTAGATACTTCACCACTTGCCCCGCCCCTTGCAATTTCCGCGGCGGTCTTCTACCCTGCCGCCCAAGCACCCTATGAAGGCTCGCTCGAGTGTCCTCCCGTTCCTGCTTTTCCTCCTCCCGTTCTTTTTCCTGCTGCCGCTATGGCTTCCAGAGCCCTATCGGCTTTACCTCCTGGTTGGGAGTCATGCCTTCCCCCACTACACGTGGGTGAACTACAACCTGGTTCTGTTGCGAGAAGCGCAGTTGCCGCTCTGGTCTCCATACATCGGCGCCGGGTATCCCAGCGCCGCGGACTACTATGGCGACCTGCTGAACCCATTTTTCTTGGCCATGGTTTTTGCGGTCCGCAATGGCAAGCTTCCCTTCCTCGCGTATGAAGTGGCGGTGGCCCTCCAGTGGTCGTTCTCGGGGCTCTTCTTCTACGTGCTGATGCGGCAGCTGAAGGTCTCTCGCCCGGCCGCCTTCTTCGCGAGCCTGGCGTATCTGTTCAACTTCTGCAACCTCGGAATGCTCCTGATCTGGAGCGTCACCGTCAAAGTCATGGTGTGGATGCCGCTCGTCTTTCTCTGCCTCATCCGGTGTTTTCAGGGTGCGGGACTGCGGCGGCTGTTGCTTCTGGCTCTCGGGGGTGCCCTGTTCGGCCTGACCTATACGCATCCGTACACCTCGATCCCCGTGCTGTGCTTCTTCGTGGCGTTCGTCATGGTTGGATCCTACGTCACGAGCGCTGCCGGATGGATCCGCCGAAGCGTGCTCGCCGTCGCCTCGGCCGGGATCTTCTTCATCGCGTCGATCTGTGGCTCGGGGGCGTTCTTCTTTCCATTCTTGGAGTCCATGATGTTCAACCCCCGGCTGCAATCGTCTCTCCCGTACTGGGTTGCCTTCACGACGTCCGGGTTCATGGAATCGCTGCTTCCCATGGTGCTTCCAGATTTTGTCCTGGCCTTTCGCTGGTCCTACCTCGGGCCGGGGTTCCTTGCCCTTGCGGTCCTGGGCGCAGTCCGAACGCGCGGGTGGATGGCTCGGTTTCTCGTCAGCGCCTCCGTGATTGCCATGGTGATCTCCGTCGCCCAGTGGTCGGCGCTCTACTACGTGCTGTTCAACCTGTTTCCGCTCTGGCCCGCGATCAGGGAGCAGGAGATGGCCTTGCATGTATCGGCCTTCTCCATCTCGGTCCTGATCGGGTGGGGAGGGGACCAGGCCCTTCGATGGGTCACGCACTTGCGAGCGCGTGACGGGCGATGGTTCGCTCGGGCTGGGACGATCGTCTTGGCTCTGGCAGCAGCCTCCGTGCTCAACGATGTGGTCCTCCGACTCATGGGTCACCCGCCCGAGAACCCGCTCATCGCTATGCGAAGCATCGGTCTATTAGCCATGGGAGGCTTCCTGACGCTCCTTGCCCTCCTGGCCCACCGGGTCCTCACGCTCCGGTCCGCCCTGATCGCGGCAGCCATCCTGCTGCTGATCAACCAGTGGGTTCCCCTATGGTTCGTGCGCGAATACCGTCCGAGCCGCCCCAGCGCCGACTTTGTCCCGTTGACGGAGAATCCGGTCCAGGCGCCTCCAGAGCGCGTTCAACTGCGCCGGACCAGTTCTGAGAATGAGCGACCGTGGCTTGCCTTCGTGACCCGCACCGCGATGGCCGGTGATGTCGGTTCCCTCGGTGGCTACCGCTTCTGGAAGCTGACCTATCTGGCAGGTATGAGGAATGGCACGCCCGATTTCTACCTCCCGCTCATGAAGATCCGCCCGGGAGAGAACCACCGTCTACTTGATTTGCTCGATGTCGAGGATGCCCGCGATCCCATCGGTCGATTCGCCTTGATTCGTGACGCACGGGTGTTTGCCGACCCGGACCAGGTGCTCGAGTTCCTCGAGACCCCGACGACGAACTTTCGTGAGACCGTTGCCCTCGAACTCCCGGTGGATGCCGCGTACCACGATGCTTCCCGGTATGGCATCTCCGGCATGGCCGGAGCCAGCGCGGTCCGGGTGCTCCGCTACGATGCCGACCGCATCGAGCTGGAGGTGGAAAACGTCGAGGGTCGCCGGTTCCTGTTCTTCAGCGAGAACTGGTACCCGGGCTGGCGAGCGTCCATTGAGGGGAAGCCCGTGCCGGTGCTGAGAGGCAACTACACGTTCAAGACGATACCCATCCCACCGGGCAAGTTCCGGGTCGTGTTTCTCTATCGCCCGTGGGCATTTTGGTTCGGCGTCGGGGCCATGCTGCTCATCTGGACCGGTCTGGCCGCCGGATGGGTACTCGTCAGGATCCGGAGAAGCTCGTCGAGATGATCGATGCCGCCCGTCCTGTTCGGGGGATGTGGCTCTCGACTGTCGGGGGCGGAGTCGCGCTGGTTCTGCTCTCGACGGTTTTCTCGTGGGACGTGTGGCATGCCGGGCCGAACCGGGTCGTCCTCCGAGTCCCGTGGCGGGTAGGCGGGCTGGTACCGGGGGGGACCGCGGAGTGGATCTGGCCGCTCGTGACGTGGGTGGGGCTGGCTCTGATGGTCTACCTCTACCTCCGCCGATCCGATGTGAGCGTGCCGAACGCATTGATGGGAGCGGCGGTCGTCCAGTATCACCCACTCACGCTATTCGCGCTTTCGACCGACCGCGACTTCCTGCTGCTCGCGCTCCTGGCGAGCCTGGCGCTTGTCGCGCTGTCGATTCGGGAGATGGCCCGTGTTCGGGTGGCCGCCCTGATGTGTCTCGTCTTCGGGGGCGTGTGGGTCTCCTGGCGCGAGGCGTTGGTCGGCCTGGTGCTGGCGGGGGCGTGGAGGTTCGGAGGTCTTCGACACCTCTGCGAGGGTCAGGCGGTCAGGCTGCCCCGTCTGATGGCGGCGCTGGCGGCCGTCGGAGTCGCGGGGTTTTTCGCCTTGCCGCCAACAGGTGATCCGGTCTCGACGTGGGCAAGTGCCACGTATTTCTATCCTGGGGCAGTCGCGGTCGTCAGCGTCTTGGCCGCGCCACCCAGGCGCCGGGCCGAGGTGGCAGTCCTACTCGTTCTTTGTCTGACCGGCTATACGATTGGGCGGCTCGTCACGGCTGGAGTCGTGGCGGTGCTTTTCGGGGGGATCTTCACCGGCCAATCCCTCGAGCGTTGGACTGCCGGCTCAGCGCCGGTCGGCCGAATCCTGTGGGTCATCAAGGGTTGTGCCGCGATCCTGGCTGTCTCGCTACTCGTGTACCCCTCGGTCCGGATCGGAAGGATCTCCGGAGGGAAGGATGTGTTCGACGTCCAGCCCTATACCTTGACCTCGCTGGAGTACCTCTTCTATCTGTTCGTCGTCGTGGCCGTGGGTGGGTTGGTCTTGCATTGGTGGGCCGCCGACCGAAAGAATGCGATGGCCAGATTCACCGTGGTCGCGGTGCTGTTACTCGATCTGTGGTCTCTCTCGCACACCTACTATCGTCCGTTTCGACCGGTCTCGGATGCGAGCGTGGCCAAGGAAGCGCTGCTCCGCTGACCGGCGGGGTGGCCGCAGCATGCGTCACAGAGCAGCTTGCCAGAGGACGACCAGGGCTGACATGGGGCTGTGGTCGGCCGCCGGATCTGGCGATTCAAACTGGCCCAGGTCCACCGCTATGCGGCGCAGACGTTGCCCGCCTCGACGGTCTCGGCGTCCTCGCGCGCGAAGCGAACCGGGCGGGCGCAATCGGGGAACCTCTATCCACCGGGGCCGAGGCTCCACAATCGCTTCAAACATGTGAACACGCGAGCGACGAACAGTCCTCTACGTGTCAAGCGGAAGCCTTCATCGTCTTTGAATAGATATCGGTTATGTGCCATCAACTGCATTCGCTTCCTCACAATATCCTCAGACGCGAAGGTCGCAAGCAGAACGCTGAGGGTCGTTGCTTCCCGCCTAGAGGCTATGAAAATCAAGGACCGCACCGACAGCGACGTTGCAATTGTGTAGTAGAACGGCATATACAAGACAAAGAGGCAGGCCATGGAAAGGTTCGACACAAGAATTGCCTGTAGCAACTTTCCCCCCTCCTGATGTGTCATGAGCCAAATCGTTACAAGAATGGTATTGGCGACCATTGCTGCCGTAACGATCCAGAAGGTGGCTCCGGAATGGCTTTCCACGCGAAACTGATGAAAGTATTGCCATTTGACGAGGAGGAAAATGGCAAAGAAGCCAACAGCACTAATCAGGGCTAACAACATCTCACACTCCGACCTCGTTATAGCTGCGGCCTTGCTGCATTGCCGACCTAAGGCAAGCGCAGATACGCACGCAGGCTCCCAAATAGCCCAACAAGCTTGTGTCCACGTGGCGTTAGAACCACTTGCTCCTTCTCTATGACGATCAAACCGCGGGTGAGCATGTCGTCGATCCGCTTTTTGTACATCCAGCCGATACCCTTGCCCGCACTATAGCTACGCACGACTCCGCTTGCATCGAGGCAGCCGTTCGGGGACTCTCTGATGTCAATCAAAATTCGCAGGGAGAACCCTCGGTCCGCAAGGTTATAAAGTTGCAGGATTCCCCCAAAAAACCCTGCAGAGTAAACCAACAGCGCAAATGCCAAGTCCACCAGGCTTTCCTCCGCTGTCCAAGAAGCCGACAGGAACCCGAGGTCAAGCGGCGTGAGAAGATGTCCGGCAATGAAGAGGGGCACACTGAGCAGGAAAATCGTTGTCATGACCAGCATCCGTTCCCGCACCTCGACCGTTCGAAAACTCAGAGTGATCGCGATAGCGTACGCCACGGTGAAACCCACTGCGAGCAAAAGACTTTTCAAGACTTCAGGCTAGCGCTCTGTTCCGAAGCTCGCCCACGCCTCGCTGAGATCCGAACGCATTCGACCTTCCGGAAGATTCACGATATTGATTCGGCGCATCGCGTATAGATCAGAGCGGGTTATGTCTGCAACGTGATCGCGGAACGCCTCGGTTTTCCAAGGATCGAAGTTTGCGCTGATCGTCTTGCCTGTCAGCCCACGAAGTTGAGGTGAGAGCAATGCGCGAACGCATTCAACGACGTTTTGCATCGGTGCCCCACTCCCCTCCAGAAGCATCTTGGTTCTTCGGTAATACAATGCCCCTGCGCGTTCCTCCCCAGCGGCAAGCGTTGCTTCGTGAGCAGGAGTGGCAACAAGTCCAGGCGCTATGGCGTTAACCGATACACCTTTCGGTGCCAGTTCCGTCGCCATGCATTCGGTAAGTCGAACCAACGCGGCCTTTGAGCAAGCGTATGCGCTGTAATTCGCAAACGGATTGAAAGCCCCGCCGCCGGAGAAATTCAGTATCTTCGGTGTGCTGGAGCCGAGCAGCAAAGAAAGGAAGTGCTTGACCATCAAGTAGGGACCAAAAAGGTTCACCCTGACGGTTTCAAACCAATCTGCGCTGGCCGCATGCTCTACCGGGCCAATGGACCCGAAGCCGCCCGCACAATTGACAAGAACGTCGACATGGCCAAAGTGTTCACGCACCTCGTCGGCGAAAGCTTTTACCTGTGATTCCTCGGTAACATCGCACACCGAGTATTGGGCGATCGAGCCGTTTTGAGTCACTTCCCGTAGGTTGGATTCCCTGCGAGCGCAGGCGAAAATCCGATGACCATCGCCCGCAAGCGATCTGGTGAGCTCCGCGCCAATGCCCGAACTCGCTCCGGAAATAACAATGTTGAGCGGTCTGTCCCCCGCGGAGACCTGGATAGTTGGCGAGGCTTTCTCTGGGGTGACATCCGACGACCGTGGAAACAATCGCAAACGCCAGACAAGACGCCCAATGGTTGAAAGGACGCTGGCGATGTTGCGGACGGTCACCGCTTTCGACCCGCCGGCCGTCCGCTCGTCTATCGGCAGCGCCACCTCAATATATGAGTAACCATGGTCAATGGCCTTGATGAGCACCTCGGCCTGAAAACCGAATCCGTACGTCGTAACGGGAAAGGTCTTGAGGAACGGCACGGGGTAGACGGTCAGC
>Ga0209108_10001888_pt1 | contig 12126 bp, 14 predicted proteins | sample Rifsed10ft1_FD_184003 | JGI IMG/M metagenome (GOLD analysis project Ga0209108, IMG submission 184003) | Soil microbial communities from Rifle, Colorado, USA - sediment 10ft 1 (version 2) | ecosystem: Environmental > Terrestrial > Deep subsurface > Rock core/Sediment | place: Rifle, Colorado...
TGGCGAGAAATACCTTCAAGCCATTCAGGAAGCGTTGCGCAGGCTGGCACTGTGGCTAGAGGAATGTGCATGACCGGGCGATCATCCCGCCGGTAAGGGCCGTCGAAGGGAATCCCCTTCACAATTGAACCCGGGAGTATGGTGTGAGCAGGAGGCAGGCCGAAAGCAAATAACCGCGATAATCGCCTTACGTCCCCTTTCCGTCCCCTTTCACAGCCAAACAGTTGCTCTACGATGCAGAGGCCCGCCGGGCGATCCGGCGCGGCGGCCGCTCTCAGTAACCTACTGCACGGATGGAGGAGGCGGCCAATGACCTTTCCGGTAATCGGAAGTCAGGCCCGGTCCGCCCAAGGGTAACGTGCCGCTCCCCCGAGGGAGCCGTCCCGGTTGCAGGCGTCGCCGCATGCCGGGTCAACCACAACCCCCAATGCTGTTTCCGGTCGAAACAAGTGACTCATGGAGGAGGAGGAGAACAATGGAACAAGATAAGGGTGATAGAGGCGCGGAGCAAAAGCGGAAGGTGAGTTTTCGACAACGGTGGGACGAAGCCCGACCGACGAAAACGGCTGTCTTCTGGTCGTGGGTGGGCTCTGTTGTCCTCACCATGATTATCGGCTTCGCGTGGGGGGGATGGGTTACGGGGGGAACCGCCCGGAGCCTGGCGGAGAAAATGGCGGAAGATGCTGTCGTCAAGCGCCTGGCACCGATTTGTGTCGTCCAGTTTCAGCGGGCTCCGGGGAAAGACCAGAAGCTCAAAGAATTGGAAAAAATAGATTCGTGGCAGAGAAGTGAGTACGTAGAAAAACAGGGGTGGGCGACGATGCCCGGTGAGGAGAAGCCCGATAGCAAGGTTGCCTCTGAGTGTGCCAGGCTGCTCATGCTGCTCAGCAAGTAGAGAATCGTACCAACACAAATTCCGTATGACTGGAGCAGTCACAAGATGAAGCGCGGCCAGCCCTTCAGCACTGTGCACCCGCTGGTGATCGGATGAAAGGACGATGCCATGGACGTCAGTTTCTGGTTGGGAATTCTCATTGGGCTCGTTATCGGGGGCGGGGCTGTCTGGTACTTCAAGGTGCGTTCACTCCAGAAGTCCGTTATCACGATGACCGGCGAGTACCAGACCGCCGAGAAGGGGCGCAAGGATTCCGAGGAGAAGCGCAGGCGGCACGAATGATGGTCGCGTAGAAACTCCCGCGACCACCGCTCACGAGCCACACGGAACGGGATACGGACTCGAGACAGCGCAGCCGCGTCAAGGCCTTCAGACCGTAAGCGGAACGAGATCGAGCGTGCGATCATCCTCAGCGAGGGCTCGACTCTCCGGGTACCGGTGGGGCTGGTCGCCGGGCCGATTCCGGATGCCCCGACGACCCTCGAAGACGCCGAGCGCCACGCGTCATCCGAGATATTGGAGCCGCTCCGATATATCGTGCGTTTCCCGCCGATCCATCCGCTGAGATTCCCCTGCCGCATCCCATCTAACCCCGCGATCCAATGGGGCTGCATCCTCCTCGGGCCATCCGAAGAGCGGGATGGATTTGCCTTTGCATAGTCCATGTGGAGAACGTGTGGGCAGGGCCGAGAAGGGCAGAGGGAAGAGGGACGGGGTAGGGGTCCGGACTGAAGGAGGAAGGGTCATGACGCTGGAACTGTTCGTGATGTGGATGCTCGTGGGGTTGCTGGCCGGCTGGCTGGCCGGGTTCGTCATGCAGGGCGGCGGGTACGGGCTGGTCGGCGACATCGTCCTCGGGCTCGTCGGCAGCCTCCTGGGGAGCTGGATCTTCCGGGCCCTGGGGGTCTCTGCGGGGGCGGGGCTGTTCGCGGCGGTCGTCGTCGCGTTCATCGGGGCGGTCCTCGTGATCGGCGCCCAGCGCATGATCTGGGCGCGTGCCTAGACACGGACACCTCGATCATACGCGCGAAGGGTCCTCTCCGTGTGGACCCTCGCCGTGGAGGAAGCGAAAGATGAAAGGGAAATGGGGCCTCCGGCGGACCGGCGTCGTGCTCTGCTGCCTCGTGGCGATCGTCCTGTCGGGATGTGCCACCGGCCGCGGCGTCGGCCAGGACACCCAGTCGCTCGGGCGCGGCATCGAGAAGATCGCGAAGTAGCGGGCCCGGCGGAAAGACCGCGAGCCCTCTGCTGGACCTTCCCGATCCGGTGTTCACTAACCTCCTAAAGAGGGCGCTGATTGTGGTTCGCCGTATCGAGTCCTTGCGGAGGACAAAGCCACCGCGCCGCGTCAGGCTGTGGGCGCCGAGAGGTCGGCACCCGACGAGAATGAGGATGCGAGAGAGTAGCCCGTGTCCTGACGAGGTCCGCCACCGGGCGGGAGGAGGATGCCATGGGAACGGTTCTGCTCATCGTGCTGGTGCTGTTGTTCGTCGGGGCGCTCCCGCACTGGTTGCACAGTAGCACCTGGGGGTACGTCCCGAGCGGGGGGCTGGGAGTGGTCCTCCTGGTCCTTCTTGTCCTGGTCCTGACCGGACGCTTCTGAAGATGAAGCCCGCGGGGTGGTAGAGGCTCCACCCCAGCGTCCTGAGCGGACCGGAGGGGCCGGTGCGGCGGAACCCAACATGCTGGCCGGGGGACGAAGAGGACCAAGGGCCTGACCGCACAGCCAGCGAAACCCTGCCCGAGTCAAACCGCATGACACTTACACGAGGAGGACCGCCATGCGAACCTATGAGGCGTTTGTCCTGGGAGCGATCACGGGCGGGCTCGTCGCGTGGCTCTGGGGGAAGGAGATCACGGGCTACGTGCGGGAGCAGACGCGCGGGGTGCGCACGCGGGCCGCGGAGGGCCTCCGGGCGGTCGAGGAGGGCACGGGGACGGTGCTCGACCGCGGCGGGGACGCCCTACGGCGCGCCGAGGACCTCTTGCAGGACACGAAGGCGCACGTCAGCGAGGCGCTCCAAAGCGGGCAGGACGCGATTCGCCCGGCACCCACACCCGGAGGCGCGTGACCCGGGGGGTCGGAAGCGACGCTCTCGCACTCGGGGCTGAACTTCCCGTCGTGAGTCGGTCTTCGAAGCTGCGCGGACGTTTCCCGGGAGGAGGTGAACTCCATGCTGCCCCTGATTGTCCTGAGCGTCCTGCTTCTGGCCGTGGCGATCTTCGCCCTCCAGAACGCCCAAGCGGTCACGGTCCGGTTCCTCTCCTGGCAGCTCCAGTCCTCGGTGGCCGTCGTCACCCTCGCCGCCACGGCGGCCGGCGTGCTGATCGCGGGACTGCTCGGGTTGGCGAGCCGCCTGCGGCGCTGGAACCGCGGCCGGGCCGCGACGGGTGCGGTGCACCTGGCGACGCTGCCCTCGGAGCCCCGGTCGCCGGCCGGCCGCTCCTCCCGCCGGGGGGACTGACGGTGCCCATGGAAGCCGATGAGTCCGGTTCTGGCCGTGACTGCGCTTGGACCCCTCGTGGCGGTCGGCGCGGCCGCGTGCGACAGGCGACATTCCGAGAAGGAGGCACGCACCATGGCAACGAAACAGAGGCGCCCGACGGAAGCGGCCCGCCGGCATATCCAGCGCGGCGTGAGCAGGCTGGCCAACGCCGAGAAGGCCGCCCTGGACCCCAAGGAGGGGGACGTCGCGCCGGACAAGAAGTTCGGCGCGCCCACCCTCCCCAAGGACGACGTGGCGGTCCGGAAGATGGCGCCGCCAGCGAGGCGGTATTGGCCGAGCGCGAACTCCCAACGCGCTCCACGCCGACCCCAGGCAAGAAGGAGATCGCCCAAGTAGCATCGATCCCGGAACACGTGGTGCCGCAGGGAACAAATCTTGTGAGGAGGGATGATCATGAAGACAGCGAGCCCGATGGTGCGAGCGCTCTTGATTCTGCTGGCGATGGCAGTGATCGGAGGCTGCGCCGGCAGCCGGACCCAGGAGAGCACGGGGGAGTACGTGGATGATTCTACCATCACGGCGAAGGTGAAGGCCGCGATTTTCGACGATCCGGCACTGAAGATGTTCCAGATCAGCGTGGAGACGTTCAAGGGCGTCGTCCAGTTGAGCGGCTTCGTGAATTCGCCACAAGTCGTGAGCAGGGCGGGCGAGGTAGCCAGCCGCGTCAGCGGTGTGAAGTCCGTCAAGAATACTCTCCTCGTCAAGTAGGTGGGTTCTCACACGAAGCGCTGGACCCCGCGGGCTCCGGTCTCCGGAGCCCGCAGTCGCATTCGATAGCATGACTGCGTAGACGATGCGTGTTCTGAAACTCATCCACACTGGAGGTGTCCTGTGACGAAACAATTGATGGCGTTGACACTCTCTGTTGCCGTGTTGGTTCTCGCTTTCCCGGTGGCGCATGCTCAGGCCCCGGCTGGCCCCGGAGGGATGGAGCAGGGCGGCATGATGCACATGATGGGGATGATGCAGCAGATGGGTGGCATGATCAAGCAGATGTCCGCGATGATGGCAGGCGGCCAGATGAGCCCTGACCGGCTGAAGCAGATGGGGGAGATGATGGGGCAGATGGCCGAGATGATGAGCGGGATGTCCGGCATGATGGGGGGCGGGGGTCAGGGGGGCGGAATGATGCGCCCCGAGATGATGAAGCACATGGCGGGCATGATGGAGCGGATGGCCGAGATGCAGAAGCGCATGGCCGAGATGATGGGGGCCAAGTAATGCATGCCGGCCAGGGCCGGGAACATCGCAGCATGTCGATGAGAGTGTCACAGACGCTGTTCGTCCCTTCCGAGTCAGCTCGTGTGCAAAACGGGGTGGAAATGCCGAGCGGCGGTTCGCCCCGTGGCTGCGAGGCCGCCGGAGGACCGGGGATCTCCACTGGCTGAAGAGGAGGATCCAACGATGCTCTACGTGACGGACACACCCAAGGATGTGGAGACCGCAACGCGGGATCTGGAACAGGCGGTGAAGCGGAACAACTTCGGCGTCTTGCACGTCCACGACCTCCAGAAAACGCTCAAGGAGAAGGGCGTGGACTTTCCGAACGCCTGTCGAATCCTGGAGGTGTGCAACCCGCAGCGGGCCGTCCAGGTGCTGACGGGGAACATGGGGATGAACCTGGCCCTGCCCTGCCGGATCTCCGTCTATCAGGACGAGGGGAAGACCAAGATCGGCATGATTCGGCCGACCGCCCTCCTGGCGCTCCTCCCCGGGGGCACCGACCTCAGGACGGTGGCGGAGGACGTGGAGCGGGAGACAATGCGGATGATTGACGAGGCGCGCTAAGGGGGGGCACCGCCGGGCAGCGCGTGTTCGACCTGCACGTGTACAGCCTGTCATCTATGGCGAGGGCGAGCGCGGTGCGCGGGGGAACCTGGCGGAGCTGTCGGCGGCGATCCGAGCCGCCCGACGCGACAAGAACTGACCATGGCGAGCGGAAGAGTGCGGAAGTGGGGACTGATCGCGCTGATCGTGCTCCTCGTCCTGATCGTGGGGGGCATCGTCGGCTTCCGCGTGGGGATCGGGATCCTCAGGGGGAAGGTGGTAGAGGCCCTGGGGCCGGACAGCGAGATCGCGGGGATTCGAGTGGGCTGGTCGAGCGTGGAAGTGGAGGGGCTGCGGATCAAGGGGCAGAAGGGATGGCCGGCGGCCGATGAGTTGCGGGCGGAGCATGTGACCATCGCTCCCAGCCTGCGCAGCGTCCTCTCCGGACAGTACCGGGTCCACTCCATCACCATCGTCAATCCCTATCTTTCGGCACTCCGGACCAAGGACGGGCAAGTCCAGGTGGTCCCCAGCCTGCCGGCGTCTTCCCTCCCGGCGGTGATCATCGGGCGCATCACCCTGCAGGACGGGGTGGTGGAGCTGTTCGATGCCACGGTGGCCCGGGCTCCCCTGAAGATCCGGCTGGAGCAAATCCAAGCCACCGTGCGGGACGTGGTGGTCCCGGCGCTGAAGGGCAGGAGCCGGTTTGACCTCACAGGTGTGGTGAAGGGCGTCCAGCGGGACGGGCGCGCCACCGTCGCGGGCTGGGCCGAGATCGCCACCAAAGACTCCTCGGTGAAGACGCAGCTCCGGTCTGTGGACCTGGTGGCGCTCCAGCCCTACCTCATCAAGGCGGACGAGATGGGGGTTCAGAAGGGCACCCTCGACCTGGACCTGGAGTCGGACGTAAGCAAGAACCGCCTGAAGGCGCCCGGGAAGATCACGATTTCGGACCTGGAGCTCGCCCCGGCCAAGAGCGCGTTCGGCACCTTCATGGGCGTTCCCCGTGGCGCCGTGGTGGCCTTCCTGAAGAACAAGGGAAACAAAATTACCGTGAACTTTATCCTAGAAGGTGACATCAACAATCCCCACTTCTCCCTCAACGAGGCCCTCAGCACGCGGGTGGCGTTCTCCCTGGCGGAGACCCTGGGGGTCAGCCTCGGCGGGGTCGCCAAGGGCGTGGGCACCTTGGGGCGGACAGGCATGGAGGCGGCGGGCCAAGCAGCGAAGGGCGTTGGGGGCGCGCTGCAGCGGCTGTTTGGAGGGTCGAAGAAGCGTTAGCCGGTTTGCCCGAGGGGATTCGTACCGACCTCGGAGTGCCGTTCGCCACACAGGCCATCGGACGTATCTCTCGGCTGCACGTCTGGTAGATCACGCTCGGCACCCGCCTGGAGTTGATAGTGGCTGCGAGGGCTCCTGCTGCTCTGGCGCAAGCAGAGCTAGCCCCGATCCGAAATTCCGCTGAGGCCGAATGTCCTGCGGGGAGGCCGAGAAAGCGGCGTAGAAGGCATAGGCCAGCGGGGGTCTCAGGACCCCTATAGGGGCCTACGGGTATTCCCCTCCACGGGAGCTCGCGTAGAGGGGAGATGTTGATTCTACCCTGGCCTCTTTTTTCGGATCGGGGCTAGCTCCTGCATCAGAGCCGCCCAACCCCTCGGTGCAGCGGACTCGCTTGCGCGAGCCGCTGACCCTCTGTGCCAATATGAATGAGACACTCCCCCCTTCGTAGTCTAGAGTAGAGGGCGGGGAGGGAATGAGAGATGAGTACCCAGCATGACCTGGCGATTCCGAGGCCAGAGGTGCGTCCAGCCGTACCTGAAGTCGAGGTCCTGGCGAAGGCCAGCCGGCGGCGGTTTACGGCCGAGTACAAGCGGAGGATCCTCCGGGAGGCGGACGCCTGCACGGCACCCGGGGCGATCGGGGCCCTGCTCCGGCGAGAAGGGTTGTACTCCTCCAACCTGACGACCTGGCGGGCGCAGCGGGAGCGCGGCGAACTGGCGGGCCTCACCCCGAAGAAGCGGGGGCCGACGCCGAAGCCGAAGAACCCCCTGGCCGCCAAGGTGGCGGCCCTGGAGCGGGCGGTGACCCGCGAGAAAGCCCGGGCGGACCGGGCCGAGGCGCTGGTGGAGCTCCAAAAAAAAGTGGCGGAGCTCCTGGGGACCGCCCAGCCGCCGAACGGCGGGAGGCCCTGATGGCGGTGGTCATGGAGCACAAGGCCACCCTGGGCGTGGCCCCGGTCTGCCAGGCGTTGGCTGTGCCGCGGGCTACCTACTACCGGTGGCAGCACCCGCGGGGGGAGGGGGAGCCGCCGAAGCCACGCCGCCGAGTCCCCCGGGCCCTGCCGCCCGCGGAACGGCAGCAGGTCCTGGCCCTGCTCCACAGTGACCGGTTTGCGGACCTGCCGCCGGCCGAGGTGTACGCTACGTTGCTCGACGAGGGGACGTACGTCTGCTCCATCCGGACGATGTACCGGATCCTCCATGCGCACGCCGAGGTCCGGGAGCGCCGCCGGCAGCTGCGGCACCCCCGCTACCAGGCCCCCGAGCTCTTGGCCACGGGGCCCAACCAGCTCTGGTCGTGGGACATCACCAAGCTGAAGGGCCCGGTGAAGTGGACCTACTACTACCTCTACGTGCTCCTGGACGTCTTCTCCCGCTACGGGGTCGGCTGGATGGCCGCCCTGCAGGAGTCGGCGACCCTGGCCCAGCGGCTCATCGAAGAGACGTGTGCCCGGCAAGGCATCGCCGAGGACCAGTTGACCATCCATGCGGATCGGGGGCCGGCCATGCTCGCCAAGTCGGTGGCCCTCTTGCTCGCCGACCTGGGGATCGGCGAGTCCCACAGCCGCCCCCACGTCTCGAACGACAACCCGTATTCGGAGAGCCAGTTCAAGACGCTGAAGTACTCCCCGGAGTTCCCGGAGCGCTTCGGCTCCTTGCCGGACACGCGGAGCTTCCTGGGCGACTTCTTCCTCTGGTACAACACGATGCACCATCATAGTGCCCTGGGGTGGCTGACCCCGTACGATGTCCACTACGGCCTCGCCGAGACGCGCCGCGCCGAGCGGGAGGCGACCCTCCGGAAGGCGTTCGCGGCCACCCCGGAACGGTTCGTCAGCGGCGTGCCCACCCCGCCATCCCTGCCCCAGGCCGTGTGGATCAACAAGCCGCGGACGCTCGAGGAGCCTGACCACCGACCGATCGCCGTAGAGCCCGGCCAGCGCGTGGCGCGCCTGACGGAGTGGCGCAGCGCGCCGGCTGGGCGGGCCCTCGATGGGGAGGTCGCATCCTCCGCACCCGCAACCGAGGAGGAGCCAGAGCTAGCTGTTGCACACTAAACTGAGCCCGGGAGTGTCTCATTCTTGTTGACAGCTTCCGGAACTCGAACCGTTAGGCCGTTCGGCATGGCTCTCGATCGGGCGTCACTGTGAATAAAAAAGGAGACCTCACACTTGAAGGTGAGCAGCAAGTCCGTTCGCGAAACTCTGCTCTGTTTGTGGGCGCGCCTTCGCGGGAATAGTTTGGCACAACAATACGCCGGTGACGAGCTACCGCTGCGGTCGGAGCTGTTCAGCAGCGATCAGATGGAGCAGCATGGCAAGACCCTGGCGGGCTCGCACACGGTGGGTCTGGGACGCGCTCCGGACCAGCTTCTGCCACGGCTGGCTGAGAATGAAGGCGTCCTCATTGGCGTCCGCAACCTGCTGACGGAGGCGATCAAGGCGGACCGGCGGATTACGCCGGCCGGGGAATGGCTCCTCGACAACTTCTATCTGATCGAAGAACAGATTCGTACGGCCAAGCGACACTTGCCAAAGGGGTACAGCCGGGGCCTGCCTCGCTTGCTGAACGGCCCATCGGCTGGACTTCCGCGCGTGTATGACATCGCGCTGGAGACGATCTCGCACGGCGATGGACGGGTGGATCCGGAAAGTCTCAGCAGTTTCGTCGGAGCCTACCAGACGGTCACCACCCTGAAGTTAGGCGAATTGTGGGCCATCCCTATCATGCTGCGCCTGGCACTGATCGAAAATCTCCGACGCGTTGGAGCCCGGATCGCTCGCGACAGGACCGACCGAAACCGCGCCGACTATTGGGCGGACCGGATGACGGAGATCGCGGAGAAAGACCCGAAGAGCTTGATTCTCGTGATCGCGGACATGGCACGCTCCAGCCCGCCGATGGTGAGTGCGTTTGTCGCGGAATTTGCGCGCCGGTTGCAGGGACAGGGCCCCGCTTTGGCATTGCCGCTCACCTGGATCGAGCAGCGACTTTCCGAGTCTGGCCTGACGATCGAACAGTTGGTACGGTCGGAGAACCAACAACAGGCCGCCGACCAGGTCTCCATGAGCAACAGCATCGGCAGCCTCCGATTTCTGGGGGCGATGGACTGGCGCGAGTTTGTCGAGACCATGAGCGTTGTCGAGCAGGTACTGCGTGAGGATCTTGGCGGAGTCTACGGCAAGATGGATTTTGCCACCCGTGATCGCTACCGTCACGTCGTGGAGAAGATAGCGAAGAGCAGCCGGCTCTCCGAAAGCGAAGTGGCGCGCAAAGCGATCCGACTGGCGCACGAGGGCGCGGCCATGCAGGGCAGCAACTTTCGAGCGGCACATGTTGGCTTCTACCTGATCGACAAGGGATTGCCGCAGCTCGAACGAAGAGCGGAGGTCCGCCTATCCAGCGCTGAGGCACTTCACAGAATGAGCTGCCAGAGCCCTTTGGTCCTCTATGTCGGCACGATTCTGCTGATGACGGGGATCTTCACCGGGACCTTACTGGCGAGGGCACATGCCACCGGGATGCATGGTTGGATCCTCTGGCTGATCGGGATCCTCTCGCTACTGTGCGGAAGTCAGTTGGCGGTTGTGCTGGTGAACTGGCTGGCGACGTTACTGGCGACGCCGCACTTGCTGCCACGAATGGACTTCTCCGGAGGAATCCCGCCGGAATCCCGCACTCTGGTGGTGGTTCCGACTATGCTTATAAGCCCTCACAACATCGAGGATCTGGTCGAGGCGCTTGAAGTTCGGTTCCTGGCAAATCGGGACGAGAACCTGCACTTCGGTCTGCTGACTGATTTCCTGGACGCACGCGAGGAAACGATTCCGGAGGACGACCTGCTGTTGCGGCTGACCCAGAAGAGAATCGAAGAGCTGAATGAAAAGTACAGGAGCGCAAAAGGCGACACCTTCTTCCTCTTCCATCGCCCGCGCCATTGGAACCCCCAGGAGCGGATGTGGATGGGCTACGAGCGTAAGCGAGGGAAGCTTGCGGACTTGAATTCGCTTCTGCGGAGCGGCTCCCGGGATCGCTTCTCCCTCATCGTTGGGGAGACGGCAGCCTTATCGAACGTGAAGTACGTGATCACCCTTGACACGGACACGCAACTCCCGCGCGATTCGGCGTCGCAGTGTGTGGGAGCCATGGCGCACCCGCTGAATCGGGCCCGGTACGACGAAGACAAGCAGCGTGTCTGTGAGGGATACGGCATCCTTCAGCCGCGCATGGCTGTGAGCCTGCCAGGCACGAACCGGTCGCGGTACGCGCGACTGTGCGGGAGTGAGCCAGGCATCGACCCGTACACGCGCGCCGTCTCCGATGTGTACCAGGACCTCTTTTATGAAGGCTCCTTCATCGGCAAGGGGATCTATGACGTTGATGCGTTCGAGAAGGCGCTCAATGGGCGCCTTCCCGAGAACCGGATCCTCAGCCACGACCTTCTGGAAGGGTGCTACGCGCGGGCGGGGCTGTTGAGCGATGTGCAGTTGTACGAGGAATATCCATCCCGCTACGGCGCGGACGTGAGCCGTCGGTACCGCTGGATTCGCGGGGATTGGCAGATTGCGGGGTGGGTGCTGCCGCGTGTTCCCGGTCCCGGTGCGAGCCGTCAGAGGAATCCGCTCTCGGGACTGTCCCAATGGAAGATCTTCGACAATCTTCGGCGTAGTCTCGCGCCTTCGGCATTGACACTCCTGTTGCTGCTGGGCTGGACGGCATTGTCACCCCCCTGGTTTTGGACCGTGTCGGTGATCGGAATCATCCTGATTCCTGCTTTGAGTGCTTCCATTCTGGATATGTTTCAGAAGCCGGGCGACGCGCTGCTGAGTCAGCACCTCGCCGCCGCAGTACGCTCGGCTGGCCGGCACTTCGCCCAGGCGGCATTCACGCTGGTGGTCCTCCCGTATGAGGCGTTCATCAGTCTGGATGCGATTCTGCGCACGGCCTGGCGCATGCTGGTCGCACGCACACGGCTCCTTGAGTGGAGCCCGTCGAGCGATGGGGAGCACACTGCCCGCACGGACCTCGGCGCGGTCTGCCGGACCATGTGGATCGCCCCCGTTCTCGCCACCGCCGCGATGATCTCTCTGACGCTTTCGAGGCCGAGCGCGTTAGGCGTGGCGGGGCCGATACTGGGCCTCTGGTTTGCCTCCCCCGCTATCGCCTGGTGGATCAGCCGGCCGCTCGTTCGCCGCGGAGCAAGGCTGACGGCTGACCAGACCATCTTTCTCCAGAAGCTTTCGCGAAAGACGTGGGCGTTCTTCGAGACATTCGTCGGCCCGGAAGATCATTGGCTGCCACCTGATAGCTATCAGGAGCATCCCGTTGCTGCGGTCGGGCATCGCACGTCGCCCACCAACATGGGACTTGCGCTCCTCGCGAATTTGTCCGCGTACGACTTCGGCTACATTCCGGCCGGACAACTCATCGAGCGCACGGCGAATGCCCTCCGCACGATGGACGCCTTGGAACGGCACCGAGGCCACTTCTACAACTGGTACGACACGCAGTCTCTGAAACCACTGCCACCGCTCTACATTTCGACGGTGGACAGCGGGAACCTCGCGGGCCATCTGCTGACATTGCGGCCGGGTCTGCTCGCACTTGCCGATCACAAGATCCTGGGGTCCCGATTGTTTGACGGGCTCAGAGACACACTGAGGATTCTCGTGGAGGC
>Ga0209108_10001889_pt1 | contig 12123 bp, 9 predicted proteins | sample Rifsed10ft1_FD_184003 | JGI IMG/M metagenome (GOLD analysis project Ga0209108, IMG submission 184003) | Soil microbial communities from Rifle, Colorado, USA - sediment 10ft 1 (version 2) | ecosystem: Environmental > Terrestrial > Deep subsurface > Rock core/Sediment | place: Rifle, Colorado...
AAGCCGGTACAAGTTCTTGTGAACACGGTGAAGCATCTCGTGCACGAAAAAGCCGGCGCCATCATTGTCGTGCGCGGGAAAGACCCGATCGAGCGGCACCTGAAAGGCGGGGTTGTGATCAACGGCGATTTGACGGAGGAGCTGATCGGCAGTATTTTTACGCCCTCCTCACCGGGGCACGACGGTGCTCTGGTGGTAGAGGGGGACCGCGTGGCATTGTTCGCGTGTTATTTGCCGCTCTCTGGAAATTTGCGGAAGCTGCAGAAAGCCGGAACGCGGCACGCCGCCGCGCTCGGGCTGGCAGAGCTGACCGATGCGCTCTGTCTTGTCGTTTCGGAAGAACGCGGGTCGATCTCAGTTGCGCGCACCGGCAGCATCATCGCGGTGCAAGATACGGAGGAGTTGCGCGCGGCGTTAGACGCGTTTTACAACGATATTCATCCCTCCAACGAAGGAACACTGTTGAAAAATTCGTTCAAGAAAAGTTACAAAGAGCTGGCGATTGCGCTCGTGGCGACGGTCACCCTGTGGTTCTTCTTTGTGCACGAAGCAAAAAACGACTACCGCACGTACACCCTACCGGTGGTCTATGAAAATATCCCCACCGGCATGGCGGTGGAACGTATCGAACCCGAGCACATCGAGGTGACGTTTTCCGGTGTGCGAAGAGCTTTCTGGTTTGTCGATTCGGAAGAAATCAAGGTCAGTTTGAAAGCCGCCTCGGATAGCCGAGGAACAATCCGCAAGACCATCACCCGTCCCGACGTCGTCTCCCCCGAAGGACTGACGCTCGAAAGCATTGAGCCCAATCAAGTGACGGTTTACCTGAAGCGGAAGTAGGGTAAACGTAAAGAATTTCGAAATTGCGGTTGAGTGTGTTTATAACCGCTTTCGTTTCGGTCGCGCGGAAGGGCTTTGGTTTTGGAGAAACAGCGTCCGTGTGGGGTAGGCAAACTCGATTTTCTCCGCTTCGAAACGGCGATAGAGCTCAAGGTTGACCTTCTGTTGGATGTCCATGTACATGTTGTAATCCGGGTTTGTCGCGTAGTACACCGTCTCAAAGATCAACGCGGAGTCGCCGTACTCTTTGAAGTGCGAGCGGTCGAAGCGGGTGTTGCGCTGCGCTTCGATGACGGAACGAATCGTGGCGGGGATGGCGGCGAGCTTTGCGTGCGGTGTTTGGTACGTTACGCCAACGGTAAACAGGATTCGCCGCTCGGACATCCTTTTAAAATTCCGCACGCGACTTTTAAGCAAATCGTTGTTCGAGAAGATCACCTGCTCACCGGAGAGGCTGCGCACGCGTGTCGTTTTCAAGCCGATATGCTCCACCGTGCCGAGGTAGTTATCGACGATGATAAAATCGCCGATGACGAACGGTTTATCCAACACAATAGACAGCGACGCGAACAAGTCGCCGAGGATATTCTGCAGGGCAAGCGCCACCGCAATACCGCCTACTCCCAACCCCGCAACGAGCGCGGTGATGTTCACACCCAGGTTGTCTAACGCGAGGAGCAGCACGACCGTCCAGAGGGTCATCTTGCCGAGAAAGCCGAGGGCAGCGAGTGTTGTGGCGCTTGCGGCGTCTTGCGAAAGCTTGCTCTTGACGGTACGGTTCACCCAGTAGCTAATAATCCCGTTACCCCAGACGGCGCCTTGCAGCAAGAGCACGATGAAGAGAATCGTCCGCAGAATTCCCAAAACAGGCGCGGGCAGTCGCAGAGACAGCGCAGCAACATACACCGAAACCGTCAGCAGTGTCCCAAACCGTATCCGGGACAGCAGGTCGGCGATAAGGTCGTCGATGTCGGTAGCGGTCGTTTTGGCAAATGCCGAGAGCCGCAGCACGATAATCCGTTTGAGGATTTCCAGCGCTACCATACTGGCGAGCGCGATGCCCGCAGCAACCAGCCACGCTTGAACCGTATTGCCCCAGAATGTCTGTTCTAAGATGTTCATAGAATGTTCAGGGTGTTGTATTCTCTCGGTGGGGACACCGTCGAGAAGTATCACCGCCGTTGCACGAGCTGGATCATCTCGCGCACGGCACGCTCCATGCCGACGAACACCGCGCGGGAAATGATCGCATGACCGATGCTCAACTCGTCAATCTCTTCGATCGCGGCAATCGGCATCACGTTCACATAATTGAGTCCGTGCCCGCCGTTCACGCCAAGGTTGAGGTTTTTGCCCAAGCTCGCCATTTGCTGGATCTTCACAAGCTCTTCGTTCCGCTCGCGGTCAGTCCGCGCTTCGGCGTACTCACCGGTATGGATTTCGATCATGTCCGCGCCGATTTCTTTGGAAGCCTCCACCTGCGCCTGTGCGGGGTCGATAAACAGGCTGACAAGAATTTTGTGTTGACGGAACGTCTTGATAACGTCCGCAAGATACTTCTTCTGTCCGGCGACGTCCAAGCCGCCCTCGGTGGTGAGTTCCTGTCGCTTTTCCGGCACGAGCGTTACGAGCTCCGGCTTTGTTTCCACGGCGATGCCGATAATTTCCTCGGTCGCCGCCATTTCGAGGTCGAGCTTCGTCTTCACCGTTTGGCGAAGCAAGCGCACATCGCGGTCGTTGATATGCCGCCGGTCTTCGCGCAGGTGGCAGACGATCCCTTCCGCGCCGGCAAGCTCGCATAGCTGTGCTGCAGTCACCGGATCGGGTTCGTTCCCGCCCCGCGCCTGGCGGATGGTCGCGACGTGGTCGATATTAACGGCAAGACGCATTCGGGTATCCTTGCGTACGTTTTCTGAAATCCTTAATTGATATCTCGCCCCTCTGGGGCTCGAAGAACGGCTTCTTCCCTTGCTAGAAACATGACGCTCTTAACGGAGCGCACTAAAATTCGGCGTGTGGAATAATGAAGTCCCAAAGGGACGGAATCTTTAATAGACAAAAAACTCAAAAACGCTGAAGCCCCGTCAGGGGCGATACACGACCTAATATAAGGAAATTCAACATCGGATAGAAGTCTAAGTAATTAGTAGTGTTCCCGAATGGTTTCGCTGTACTTTATTATCGACAGGGACGTTTATTCGCACAGGAGTCTCTGAAACTTTGCCCCCGCCGCAGCGTAAATTTATAAGGCTTACAACGTAAGGAATGCATCTATGCAACGACCGAAAGTTCTTTTCTCACTCCTGGTTGCCGGATCCCTTGTTGTGTCCGCGCAGGCGCTTGCACAGCAGCAGTCGTCCGCAGAGCGCAAGACGGATGATTTCGGCGACCGGTTCAGTTCGATGATCGAAAAATTTGTGAAGCGGGTGCAGCGCGAGATCTCGGGAACCGAGCAGGATACCGTGCGCCGGAAGCGACCGAAGACCGTCGTCATCGAAGGCGATCGCGAAGCGGAATATACTTACGAGGGCGATACCGTCATCGAAGAAGACGAGGTGCTCGAAGGGAACATCGTCGTGAAGGGCGGCAACCTGACCGTGTACGGCGAAATTGACGGCGACGTATTGCTCGTCGGCGGTACGCTCTACGTAAAAGACGGCGGGCGCATCACGGGCGACGCGCGCGTCATCAACGGCGACATCGTCAAAGACGATGGCGGCGTGATCGAGGGGTCTATGGACCAAACGTCCTCACGCACCGCAGGATACCGCGAACCCCGCGACCGGTTCCGGAGAAAATCGACCACGCTCAACGCCAACTGGGTGAACGAGCTGACGACGCTGGACGATTTTATTTTCCGCTATAACCGCACCGAAGGGATTTTCCTCGGCATGGGCTCAGAGAAACGGTACTACTGGGACGGCTACCGGGATTTCAGCAGTTGGGGTAGCGTCGGCTACGGGTTTAAATCGAAGGGCTGGCGGTACAACCTCGGCATTGCGCGCCAGTTCGCGGTCGGCGACGGGCGGCTGCTGGAGCTTGCCGTGGAAGGACACCGGCTTACGGATACCAAAGACCACTGGATCATCGGACAGGGCGAGAATACAGCGGCGGCATTTTTCATCCACGAAGATTACCGCGACTACTACTACCGCGCCGGGTGGGGTGCAAGCACGTCGTACAGCGTGCAGCAGGATTATTTCACCGGGCAGTTCAAGGTCGAATACCTGCTCGATACGTACCGCTCGATGGATAACCGGACGGACTGGTCGCTCTTCGGCGGCGATAAAGTGTTCCGCCTCAACCCGTCGATCGACGAGGGCAAGATGCGCAGCATCGTTGCCTCGCTCGGCTTCAGCACGGTGACGCGGACGATGTACGGGCAGGAGGGTTGGAGCTTCTTCGGCTCGGCGGAGTTTGCCGAGGAGAGCTTCGGCGGCGATTTCGGCTTCCGGCAGTACACAGCAGACCTCCGTCGCTACCAGCCGATAAGCCGCTACGATAATTTGAACCTCCGGCTTCGCATCGGGACGACCGAAGGCGACGTGCCGTTTCAACGACTGTATGAGCTCGGCGGCTTGAGCACCGTGCAGGTGTTGCCCTTCAAGTCGATGGCGGGGAACCGGATGCTGCTCCTGAACGCGGAATATATCGTGAACGGCGATTTCCTGCACGACATCGATTTCTGGCCCAGCTGGGCGATGCGCGGGGTGAATTTCCTCTTCATCGGCGACGCCGGCTGGACACGCTTCGTGCGCTCGACGGCAAACTTCGACGAGGGGTTCGGCGAGCTGCAACTGAAGCAGTTCCGGAGCAACCTCGGCGTCGGCGTTTCGAACCGCAGCGGCACATTCCGTATCGCCTATCTCTGGGCAACCGACGGCTCGAACCTGAATCGCGTGGTGTTCCGGTTCGCAAGACCATTCTAAAGCTCGAGAACCTCCAATTTGTTGCTGGGTAGAAATGTTGCAATACATTGGAGGTTTTTTTGTGTCCATTCTAACAGTTCATCACGGAGGATCATTCATGGTATTGCGCTTTTTTATTCGGGTTACCATATTCTCGACGCTCGTGTTGTCCCCGCTCCTTCTCTTAGGACAGGAAACCGCGCGTGACCGGGGCAGAGCGTTTGCAACGGAATTATTGACAAGCGCAAAGCTCCCAGGCTTTGCGGTAGCCGTATCGGTTGGCGATTCCATCGTGTGGTCTGAAGGTTTTGGCTTTGCCGACGTCGAACGAAGGGAACCGGTAACACCGTCAACACGCTTCCGTATTGGGAGCGTGACAAAACTCCTGACTGCCATCGCTGCCGCCCAGTTATACGAAAGGGGTGTGCTCGACTTAGACTCTCCCGTGCAACGCTATGTCCCGTCGTTTCCCGACAAGGGAAGCACCGTGAGCACACGACAGCTTCTCGGCCACCTCTCGGGGATTCGCCATTATGGAAGGAGTGAGTTTATCAGTAGAGTCCGTTATTCAAGCGTCGAGGAAGCGCTTGGAGTTTTCAAGAACGATTCGCTTCTCTTTACTCCGGGCACGAAATACTTTTATTCCTCCTATGGGTATGTTCTTGCAAGTGCGGTGATCGAAAAAGCTTCGGGTTTAGATTTTTTACGTTATCTCAGCAAGGAGGTTATCAATCGGCTTGGGATGGCTTCCACTGTGCCCGACTACAATGACCCTCGTATCAATCAAGCCACGCCATACTCGTTTGATGCTTCCAACAATGTGGCGCTGGATACAACCTTCAACGACAATAGTATCCGATGGGCAGCGGGTGGTTTTCTTTCAACGGCAAACGATCTCACGCTGCTTGGGTCTTCGCTGCTCAAGGACGGAGTCTTGAAACCGGAAACGCGACGACTTCTTGTTACTTCTCAAAAGACCTCTGACGGCAAAGAAACGGGCGTGGGTCTTGGGTGGCGTATCGGCACCGATAGTCTCGGGCACCGTTTTTTCCATCATGCCGGCGTTTCACTCGGCGGAAGGGCGGTCGTGATGGTCTATCCGGATTCAAAGGTGGTCGTCGCACTTCTTACAAATCTTTCTTTTGCTCGAATAGGAGAGAAAGAAGCGCTCTTGCTCGCAACAATGTTCTCGAAATGAACAAGAGACCTCCGACTTTTTGCCGGGCGCGAGCCGTGGCTAAAAGTCGGAGGTCTATCGTGAGTGTCGTTGTAAGCCCCTAAAACAACAGCGCCCGTGGAGCGACCCACGGACGTTATCGTTTCAAAGTTCGAGACAACAACAGAACCACATTTCAAATGTGGTTCTGAAATGCAAGACTCCTGAAGTTTTAGAAACTTCCAGCGTAGGGGTCCCTTCGGGAGGGGATTTTATTTCAACAACATGTTACAAATTCTTCAGCCACGCCTCCCGCAATTTCAGTTGTTCCGGCGAGGCGTTCGCAAGTACCTCGAATTTATGTTTAATTGCCACTGGAATCAATTTCGCGACAACATCCACGACCTTCTTATCGCGGGTTATTGTTATGATGATGTTGTCTCCAATTTTCTTTTGCTTGCGCATTTCTGCAAAAACAGCTTGCGATGTCTGTGGTGTGATCGGCACACCGTCGATTTTTTCAACGACGTCCCCTGCCTTCAGTCCTGATTTTGATTCCGCCGTCACGCTGGTAACGACGAGTGTGGTGTCGTTCCCGCCGAGCGATATCCCCAACACGCCCCTCGTGCTGTCGTACCCGGCGATTTCGATATACCGAATTCCAAGCCACTGGAAGTACTCTTGCAACGGAAGCTTTTCTGCCCCCTGGATGTACCGGGCGATGAAGTCGCCAACTTCCGGATATGTCATTGCGGTTAATTCGGCGAAGAAATTTTTCTCGCTGAACGCTCGTTTTTTTCCGTACGTTGCTGCAAGCTCGTTGATGACTTCTCGCAAGCCTCGCGTTCCCCCCGAGAGTTGCAGCAAGCGAATATCCAGCAGCTCGCCGATGAGCGAGCCTTTGAGGTAGATATTGCCGTACTGGTTCTGCAGCTCGGTCGCGCGGACGCCCAATTCGGTCAGGCTTAAGGTCGGGCTGTAAAATTCGGTCGTGGTAATTTTGTTTTTCAGCGTCGCGAAATGCTCGTTGAGCGACACCAGCCCGTCGCGCATCAGCATCATGTGCGCCGCCCACTCCGTCACCCCCTCGTACAGCCACAAATGCTGAGACATGGTTGGTTTCACGAAGTTGAATTGTTCGATCAACTCGCTATGGATGTTCAGCGGCGTGACGATATGAAAGAATTCATGTGCCACGATGGACTCGATGCCGCTGCTGTACGCTGCCGTGAGCGTATCTTCTTTCATGACGTACTCGGAGCTGTACGAGTGCTCCCAGGCTCCGGAGCTGAACGTTCCGAATTGGAACAGGAACGTATACCGGTCGACAGGAAGCCCGTTGGTGAATTTGGCGGTTGCGTTAAGAATATCCTGCAACGACGAGAGGATGTCACTCGATTTAATGAGACCGGTCATTGAATGGGTATACACTTCGACCGTTGCGCCGCCGACCTGCGTTTGTGCGACCGTCAGATCGCCGAGATAGAAGGGTGAATCGACCGCATGGTCGAAATTCTCCGCTTCAAAATACCCGGCGGTGTTTTTTTGGAGCGCCGTACCGAGTTTCCAGGCGGACGGATAATCGATTTTGATTCTGATTGGCTCGGCTTGCATGCCTTCGAAATACCCGAACACGCACTGTCCATTGATCATGACAAACGTATCTGAAATAGTCGAGCTGCACATCGGGTAGGGCTTGTTCTCCGTAATGGGGCTATCCCAAATATCGATGGCTTCGTAGGTAATTTTTTTAACCGCAGCCGGGTTGGTTATCGTCCATTGGTTGGTGGACGTATTTTGAGTCACGATTTCGTTCCCTGAACCGTCGAACGCCTTAAAGTTTTTCACAAACCTGCCGATGTCCATGATCTGATACGTTCCCGGCGCCGTGGAGGCGAAATGGAAAATGTTGTTCAACGCGGAAAGTTTTTTCGGATACACGGTGACCTTGAACGTATCGCCGGAACGGTCGTTCAGGTTGACATCGAACACTTGCTGAGAAACAAGCGTGATGGCCCAACACAGGCAGAACACGAGAGTGACAAAAAATTTACGGCGCTTCATGCGGTCTCCTAATAAATTCTGGAATATGGGAACGAGGTGAGAAAATACTGTTGTTTTTTACGGTTTACAAGTAAAATTGTTTCAGATGTCGAAAGAGCGGGATGAGCGGTCGAAGATTTAAGCCGAGTCGACGCTATCAAGTCTAAAAATTACAACGCCCGTGATGCGTTTCACGGGCGTTATCAGTTCAAAGTTCAAGACAACAACAGAACCACATTTGAAATGTGGTTCTAAGTGGATAGTCTACTTCCCCACTCTCAGCTTCATCAACTCTTCTAACAACTGCGATTTGTTGGCGCGGGAGATTTCGCGTCCCTGAATTGACAAGCCTTCCACTTTGCGGGCAAACGCACGCAGCTCGTGTACCGTCATGGCGTTGAGCTTGTCGAAATATTTCTGGTCGTCAGGACTTAAATCAGCCGGCGGCGTAAAGAGGTCTTCTTGCGAGGTTGGTTCTTCTTCTTCGGGCTTTGTGGGCTCCGGCTCTGGTTGCTCCGCGCGCGCGCCGAGCAGCCGTTCTACCTCCAGCTCCGTGCGCGAGCTTTTGGCAAAGATCAATTCTTTAAGCCCTTCGGCGGGGCGGGGGATGACGTGCTTCGAAACCAACTGGCCCACGCGCTGTGCCGCGGCTGCTCCCGCCTCGACGGCGGAGCGGACAGCCGCTGTGTCGCCCACGACTTTGACGGTAATCATTGCGGGGTCGGTGCGCTCCTTGCCGACAAGTATTACATTTGCCGTTTTCACCATCGCGTCTGCCGCTTCGATGGCGCCGACGAGTCCTTTGGTTTCGACAAGGCCGAGCGCGTAATCAATCATAGAGGGAAGAAACCTTCCGAAGCGTCCCGGCAGTGCGCGCCGGCAAACCTTTGGAAGGTTACGGTTAAGTTATTTCGATGCGGGGCGTTTCGGGAGAATCATTTCCACGTCGCTGTGCGGGCGCGGGATGACGTGCACCGACACCAACTCGCCGACGCGTTGTGCCGCCGCCGCTCCGGCGTCCGTGGCAGCTTTGACTGCTCCCACGTCGCCACGCACCATCACGGTCACATAGCCGCCGCCGATCTGCTCCTTGCCGATCAGCGTTACTTTTGCAGCCTTCACCATAGCATCGGCTGCTTCGATGGCGCCTACTAAGCCTTTGGTTTCCACCATGCCGAGCGCGTCAAGCGAAATGTCGGACATTGAGTCTCTCCTTGGAAATGGGATGGTTCATCCTGACAAACTAAAGCCGTCGCCAATATAAAGAATGACTGTTTGAATGTCAATAACATGCTCCCGTTGACAGTACCCTGTAAGGAAAACCGCTAAGGCGCGAAGAACGCTAAGAACAAAAGCACAGTGGCTTTCTTTGTGTTGTTTTAATGGATTTCTTCGCGCTCTTTGCGCCTTTGTGGTTTGTTCTGCTTTGAACGAAAAATATCAGGAAATCCTCTCAAATAACTTTTATATTGACCAATGAGGCATGTACAGAACCACATTTCAATGTGGTTCTGTCTTTGCACAAGAGTGTCAAACTCAAATCCAGACGTATGCTCCTATGTAGTTTTCTGTTTGCAAAGACAATGACAGGTTCTTCCTCCTCAAATGACATCCCGACGCTTGCCCGGGAACTATTTGAAAACTACGAGCGCTACAAGAAGTCCGAGATTACTTCTCGCCGGTTCAAACACGCCGACCTGATGAGATGGCTAACTCCGTACGAAGACCAGAAGGTTGTTCAGTCGACACCGGCGGGGAAATCCGCCGAGGGGAGAGCGATCCCGCTGCTGAAATTCGGAAGCGGCGCAACGAAGGTACTGCTCTGGTCGCAGATGCATGGCGATGAACCGACCGCGACGATGGCGTTGGTTGACATACTGAATTTCTTCGCACAAGCGCCAGGCCATCCGGCGGTGAAAACGATTCGAGAAAAACTGACGCTCCTCGTAATCCCGATGTTGAACCCGGACGGCGCGGAGCGCTTTCAGCGCCGGACGGCACAGTCAATCGACATGAACCGCGACGCGCTGCGGCTCGATACGCCGGAAGCGAGAATATTGCAAAGCATTCAAGCGACGCAGAAACCGGAGTTTGGGTTCAACCTGCACGACCAAGAGCCGCGCTACTCCGTCGGCTCGTCCAAGAATGTTGCCGCCATCGCGCTGCTTGCCCCGTCTGTCGACGAAGCGAAGTCGGATACGCCCGTACGGCAGCGCGCCAAACAGGTCGCAGCGACCTTTGCCGATGTGATGAATCTATTCATGCCGGGGCATCTTGCCCGCTACGATGACGTCTTTGAGCCGCGCGCGTTCGGAGAGAATATCCAGAAGTGGGGGACGAGCACCGTGCTCGTCGAATCGGGCGGCTGGCGCGGCGACCGCGAGAAAATGTTCCTGCGTAAGCTCAACTATGTCGGCTGGCTCGCGTCGCTCGGAGCGATTGCCACGGGAGCATATCAGAAAGCAACACTTGAATCCTACGAGCAATTGCCTTTCAACGGCAAGAACTTATACGATATCATCATCCGTCGCGCAAAACTCAAGGCTACTGCAGCAGTACCTGAAGTTACGGTTGATCTTGGCATCAATGTGGAAGAGCGGATTGAAAGCGGGAGCGGTATCGTTCAACACGTTGGAAAAATTGTCGATATTGGCGACCTCAGCTCGTTCGGAGCACTCGAAGAAATCGATGGATCCACCGCATCGCCGTATGACAGTAGCGCTGTGCAGATTGACCGAACCTTTCTGTTGCAAAGCGACCGTAGAAAACTCTAAATCCGTTTCATGCAAAGAACCGTTTAGAGAGAAGCACATTTAAATGTGGTTCTCTTACAGGAAATTTCGTAGTTTGCTATTGTTTATTGGGCTATACAGGCACGGGCGGACCTGCCAAATCTCGGAACTTGCCCCATCGCTTCCGTGTTAACATTGCAGGTCGCCACACCCCCGTAACGATTCTCAAAACAACGTTGAGAATTCGGGGACTGCCCACCAAGGCTGTCGTTTCGTCAAGGCGACCATGATTGATTGGATAGCATCCGGAGTACTGCTTGTCCCGCTCATCCTGCTAACGCCGCTCTCGGGGTTTACAGGATTGGCGTTCGTTTCCCGCTCCACGCAGAAGAAACAGCGTGAGTTCGAGGAAGAAGCCATCCCGCACATGGATGTGCTCTACAACTTCGCGCTGCGGACGACGGGCAACGCGGACGACGCGAGCGACCTCCTTCAGGAAACGTACCTGAAAGCGTTTCGCTTTTGGGACAAGTACGAGAAGGGGACGAACATCCGCGCGTGGCTCTTCCGGATCATGAAGAATTCGTACATCAACCGGTACCGGAAGGAAACCAAGGAGCCGGATACGGTCGATTACGAGGATGTTGAAAATTTCTACAACAGCATCCGCGCGGAATCGACCGACCCAAACGACCTTCAGGAAAAACTGTTCGGCAATATGTTGGGCGACGAGGTCTCCAAAGCGCTCGCCGCGTTACCGGACGACTTCCGCACAGTGGTGATCCTCTGCGACATCGAGGGAATGACGTACGAGGAGATCGCGGAATTCCTGGATATTCCGATTGGAACGGTTCGATCGCGGTTGCACCGCGGACGAAAACTCTTGCAGCAAGCGTTGTTCAACTACGCGCAGCAGCAAGGCATGCTCGGAAAAGATTAAGCGATCAGTAAGGAGAGTACCACAGCAGTGAATTGCAACGAGGTTCATGAATTATTCGGTACCGCAATCGACGGCGCATTACAGAAGGGGGAGGAGGGAAATTTCCGGCAGCACATCGCCGCCTGCCCTCCGTGTCGTACGGCGTTTGAGCTCGAGTCGTTAGCGAAACGAATCGTTCGGCAAAAAATCAAACGCGTGCCCGCCCCTCCGCACCTCTACGAACACGTCCTCCGTACGGTGCGCGGCGCGGAAGATTCTGCGCCCGGCGTACCGGGATGGCTGGACCGCCTCTTCAGCGTCCGCGTGGTTGTCCCGGTGCTTGCGACCGGTGCTGCCGCTGTCGCGTTCGTGGTATTACTCTCGCCGGGTGGAGGGCTTGACCCGGCAACGCGCCACACTGCCGCCAACGATATCATTAACCAGTCGATTATCAATTTTGCGCTGGTGCGCTCCGGTGAATTGAAACCGACGATGGTCTCGTGTTATCCCGAAGGCGTCGTCGGG
>Ga0209108_10001890_pt1 | contig 12122 bp, 14 predicted proteins | sample Rifsed10ft1_FD_184003 | JGI IMG/M metagenome (GOLD analysis project Ga0209108, IMG submission 184003) | Soil microbial communities from Rifle, Colorado, USA - sediment 10ft 1 (version 2) | ecosystem: Environmental > Terrestrial > Deep subsurface > Rock core/Sediment | place: Rifle, Colorado...
CGCAAGCCTGGCGCGCAACATCCCTGAAGACGGCCGCTCCGCGGCTTTAGAACTCGCATCAGAATGAAGCCTTGAGTCGTCGGGGCGCGCTGTGCAGGCGCGCTGCGGCGTCCTCGCCAATACGTCCAGTCATGCTTATCCGGTCTGCTCCGCGGAGCGGTTTCGCGGCTGCTTGCGGGTGATCTGGCGGTAGGTGGTGGGCTCGTGAGCGGCGCCGAGGCCAAGCAGCGTCTGGAAGCTGGCGAGGGGTGTGCGGCGGCGGTTGTGGCGGAACACGAATTCGTCGAGGTAGACCTGCAGGTGCTTCGGCGAGACGCCGTGGTGCGTGCCCTGCAGCCAGGTCTTGAGGTTGGAGAGCGCCCGGTGTGCACGTGGCAGCACCCATTCGCGGTCAGGAAAGCCGGCGCGCTGCTTGTGCGGCCGGTGGTCGAAGCCCGCCGCTTGTACGCGGCTGTAGCCCTGCCAGCCGTCGGTATGGACGATCGCCCCGGCGGCGACGCTCGAGCGGATGAAGCCCGTGAGCGAAGCGGCGGAGGCATCGGGCAGCAGCTGCAGGCGCAGCCGTCCCGAGCCGTTGCCACGCACCTCGACCGCGACCCCGACCAGCGGCTTGCCGTCGCGCTGGCGGCCGCCGCGAAGATCGCTGTCGCGTCCACCCAGAAAGCCCTCGTCGACCTCAACTTCGCCGATCAGCGGCTCACGCTCCGGTGCCACCATCGCCCGGCGCAGCTTGTGCAGGATCGTCCACGCTGTCTCGTAGCGAGAGATCCCGAGCTGACGCCGCAGTTGCAGCGCCGAGATCCCCGGCCCGTGCGTCGCGACCAGGTACGCAGCCCAGAACCACAGCGTCAGCGGCAGACGCGTCTTGTGCAACACCGTCCCCGCCGTCACGGACGTCTGCCGGGCGCAGGCCTGGCACTGCCAGAGGTGACGGCGATGCTCGGCGCCGACCTGGGAGCTCCCACACGCGGGGCAGCAGAAGCCATCGGGCCAACGCGACGCGAACAGGTACGCCCGGCACGCCTCCTCGTCTGGGAATCGACGCTGGAACTCGATCACCGAGCGCTGAAAGTCGGGTCGCGGCACCCATCGACCGTACGACCCGCACCGGACGGAGCTAACCGGATAAGCATGACTGGACGTATTGGGGCGACCGAGGACGCGGCATCGCGGCGATCCAGCGCGGCCCGGCGGCACAGAGCCTGTTTCGCCAAGCCCTCCTGGTAGACATGTGATGCCGCTTCCCGTGTGGCGGCGGCGGGGCCTCGGAGCTATCGTGACCTGGGGGGGCGAGGCCTGCGTGCCGCATGGCAATGAAGCGAGAGCGCATTCCCCACGTCGACGACCCGCTCAGGGTCGGACGGCGCCTCTCGGCCGCACGGAGGGCCGCCAGGCTCAGCCAGCGCGACGTCGCGTTTCCCGGGTGTAGCGCGGCGTACATCTCCCGAATCGAGCGCGGCGAGCGAACACCGTCGCTCCAGGTGCTCAGGGAGCTCGCCGACCGGTGCGGCGTGAGCGAGAGCCACCTCGCGTGGGGCCGCGAGGCGGGCATCGATCCGTCCGTGGCCGAGCTCGTGCGAGCGGTGGAAGAGGCGGAGTCGACCGGCTCGAGCACGGAGCGCGCAGCCGCGTACGCCGCCCTCGGACGCGCCGCGAGCCGGGCGGCCCGCAAGCTCGCGTCCTGAACGCACACTGGTAGGAAGGAGACGTCGATCTTCGGATCGTGCGGGTTTCCCGCACGCGGCTCGGCGAGGTCTACGGATCACGAAGCCGCGTCTCTGTCGATACTTCAGCGCGATGGCGAAGAGGCCGGTCCAGCAGAGACGCCCGTCCGGACTCATGGTCGTGCTCGCCTTCGGCGTCGCGGTCGCACTCGCCGTCGCGCTCGTCGCCGTCGCCCTCGTCGCGCGCGGCGGGGGATCGGACGCACCGGACGCAACTGCCGCGCCGGTCGTCGAGCTCGACGGGATTCCACAGCAGGGCGCCGTCCTCGGCGACTCGTCGGCGAACGTGACCCTCATCGAGTACGCCGACGTCCAGTGCCCCGCATGCCGTCTGTACACCCTGGAGATGTTCCCCGCCGTCGTGACCGAGTACGTTCGCACGGGGAAGGTGAAGACGGAGTTCCGCGGCTTTCCGTTCCTCGGCCCCGACTCGCTGAAAGCCGAGCGCTTCGTGCTCGCGGCAGCTCTCCAGAACAAGCTCTGGCAGCTCGCCGAGGCCCTCTACCGGTACCAGGGCGAGGAGAACGCCGGCTGGCTCACCGACGATCTCATCCGCGAGCGCGCAGCGGAGATCGCGGGCCTCGACATCGAGCGCCTGTTCACCGACGCCGAGCGCGAGGACATCGCAAGCGCAGCCGAGCAGGCGGCAGAGGACGCACAGGCGGCTGGCATCCCGGGCACGCCCACGTTCTTCGTCAAGATCGGCGACGCGGAGCCGTACTTCATCCAGGTGGCGAGCCTCGACGAGATGCGCGCGGCGCTCGACGACGCGATCGACGGTTGAGCGAACGCGCCCTGCGCATCGCCGCTGCGCTCGTCGCCCTCGCGGGCCTCGCCGTAGCCGGCTACCTGACCTGGGCCCACTACGCGGATTCGTCGGTTCTCTGTCCAGTCGGCGGCGGCTGCGAGACCGTCCAGGAGTCTCGCTACGCCGAGATCGCCGGAGTCCCGGTCGCCCTGCTCGGCGTGCTCGGCTACGGAGCGATCCTCGCCCTGCTCGCGTGGGACGGGCCGACCGCCCGGCTCGGCGCCGCCATGCTCGCGCTGACCGGGCTGCTGTTCAGCGCCTACCTGCTTGTCATGCAGCTCTTCGTGATCGACGCGCTGTGCACGTGGTGCGTCGTCAACGACGTCGTCATCGCGCCGGCCCTCGCCGTGCTGACCGCGCTGCGACTTCGGCAGCCCTCCTAGACACGAGGGCGAGGCGGGCCGCGCCCCTACGTCATGGGCACCTGGCGGAGCACCTTCGGGGCGACGCGGTCGAGGATCTCCGACAGGCTCTCGCCCGTGCACGTGATGCCGTGGTTGCGAAGACCGATCACGGCGTGGGCAGGGTCCGGCTCGTCGGCGACGAGATCGGCCACGGCGACGGCGAGCTCCTGCGTGCCGCACGGGTAGTTGACGTCGGTCGCCGGGATCCCCTCCATCCATGCGTGCACGTGGAGGATCGCGCCGACGTCGGGGTGAGCCTGGTAGATCATCCAGTGCTCGATCGCGTCCACCGACACGCGGCGCGGCTCGATGCCCGGGGGGACGCTGAGGACGATCACGCCCCGCTCGTCGTCGAAGTCCTTGACCATGAGGATGTCCTGCCCGATGCTCTCGAGCTTCGACTTGTCCACGCCGCTCGCGCTCATCCAGAAGCGCGTCGCGTCCTTCCTCGCCGAGAGGTTCCCGTAGGAGAGCCCGCCCACGCTGTACAGCCGCATCACGTGGCGCAGGTCGCGCCCTGACAGGTACTCCTCGACGGGAAACGGGGACGGAAGCAGGTCGAGCTCCTCGAGCCTGCGCCCGGCGGCTCCGATGTCCACGGTGATCTCGTCGCCGTCCCAGAGTTCGGGCTCGAGGTCGGGGACCCACTCGTTGTCGATCACGAGGCGCGAGGTTGCGAGCGGCTCGAGGCGCTCGTAGATCTCGCCCGCGTCGTCCGAGACGTGATACGTGCCGCGCTCCATGGTCGTGAACCAGACGCCTTCCCCCGGCACGCGCAGCAGCACGACGTTGGAGAGCGTGCGCACGAGCATCGGGTAGCTCTCCTTGAGCGCGTCGTCGGGTGCAGCGGAGAGCTCGTAGAACGCGGCCGAGTACGTGCCGCGCGATGCTCGCCGGAACGCCTTCGGATCGGCGGCGTCGAACATGTTGAGCACGAAGTCGGCGTCGGCGACGTCGGCGACCTGGACGAAGTCGTCCTGCTCGAACTGCTTCCCGACCGTGCGCACCCACTCCTCGTGCTCGGGAGACGTCGCCGTACCCCAGATGGCGTACTTCCGCACGGCCCGAGTCTAACTCGGCGTCGACCGACTACCGGAAGAGATCGCGGTCTCGCGGCATGAGGAGGTCCGTGCCGCTCCCGTCTCCGGGTGCGTGCACCCCGCGCACGATCGCCGCCGGAACGCCCTCGGTCTTTCCCATGACGAGCTCGGCCGCGCCCGCCACCTCGTCCGCAACCGCGATCTCAGTGGTCTGGAGGACGTAGCCTGCGGAGTCCTGCTCGCCCCGCAGGTCTCTGAGCGGCGCGAGACCCGAGATGCCGAGCGCGACGTCGGTCGTGCCTTGCCTCCACGCGCGGCCGAACGAGTCGCTCACGACCACGCCGATGTCGATGCCGGTCGCCGCCGTGATCGCTTCCCGGAGCATGCGGGCCGATGCGTCGGGGTCGACCGGCAGCAGGACGACCGTCCCCGGGCCCTTCGCATTCGAGGCGTCGACGCCGGACGATGCGCATACGAAGCCGTGCTGCGTCTCCGTGATGAGCAGGGGCGGTCGCGCACGCACGACCTCGCGGCTCTCGCGCAGGATGACCTCGGTCCGGCGTGGATCCTGGTCGCCTGCCAGCTCGCGGGCCCGCTCGGAGGGCTCGACCTGCGCGAGGTCGACGACCCGTCCCTCGACCTTCGAGACCGCCTTCTGCGCGACGACGAGGACGTCGCCGGCCTCGAGCCCGCCCGCCCGGCCGGCTGCCTCCACGAGGAGCCCGGCAAGATCGTCGCCTTCCTCGAGCTCCGGGATCCCCTGGAGCGGGATGACGCGGACCTCGCCGGTCACGGAAGGCCGGTGACCTTGAATCCCGCGTGGCCCCGGTACCGCTTGTTCAGGTTCACGATGACGCCGGTGAGCCCCTCGAGCGCGCGTGCACTCTCGAGCGGGCCGGCATCGAGCGCCCGCCCGGTGGTGATCCGCTCGGCGAGCTCGAGGGCGAGAGCCTTGGCTGCGGGGTCGTCTCCGCAGACGAGCGCATCCTCGTTCGGAGCCTGCTCCTTTCCGAGCGTCGAGGCCCCGAGCGAGTGCAGACCGGCGACGACCGGCGCATCGAGCTCCGCCTGGATGCGCTCGGCAAGCGATGCGGCCTCCGCGGAGGGCAAGACTCCTGCCGCCGTGAATCGGAGCTCGGACGCGACGCAGAGAACCGGTGTCGCTGCGATCTCCCGCCTGAGCGAGCGTGCGGTCTCGAGCGCGGCATCGGCGTTCGTCGCGAGCACGACCAGGTCGGCGCCGCGCACCGCGTCGGCGTTGGCTGCCCCTTCGACGCCGAGCTCCTCGGCCGCGGCCGCCGCACGTTCCGCGTCACGCGAGCCGATCACCACGTCGAAGCCGGCCTCTCTGAGTCGTGTGCCGAGCGCCCGGCCGAAGGGCCCGGTGCCGCCTACGACGGCTACGCGCACGCGTCCTCCAGGACGACCTCGGCGAGCCGACGGGCGGTGTCTCTGTCATGCATGAGCGTCTGGGTCACGACCACCTCGAAGTCGTCGGGCAACACGTCGTGCGCGTCCGCCTCGTCGATGACGAGCGCGTCGATCAGGCCCTTGTAGCTCTGAGCCACAAAGTCGGGGGTGGTGCCGCCGGCCATGCGCGAGAGCATACGGTCGAGCGGGCCCGAGACTGCCTTGCCCCCGACGAGCGGGCTGACCGCGACGCACCGCACTCGCCGGTGCGATATCGCCTCCCGGATGTCCGGGACCGCGAGGATCGGGCCGATGGAGAGGTACGGGTTGCTCGGGGCGATGAGGATCGCGTCGGCCCGCGCGAGCGCATCTAGGACGCCCGGAGCGGGATCGGCAGTCACCGCGCCTTCGTAGTGGACGTCGTCGACCTCATCCCGGTGCGCACGACCTACGAACCACTCCTGAAAAGCGAACGTCCCCGACGGCGTGATGACCTGCGTACGCACGCGATCGTCTGTCGCAGGGAGGATCAGTGCGTCGACGCGCGCGCGCGCCACGAGGGCTGCCGTTACGCGTGAGAGCGGAACGCCCGCGCCGAGCGCGCGGGTGCGCACGAGGTGGAGGCCGATGTCGAGGTCGCCGAGCTGGAACCACGTCTCCCCGCCCCAGAACCCGACGGCCTCGAGCGCCTGCCAGGTCTCGTCTAGACGGCCCCAGCCGCGCTCGTCATCGATCAGCCCTGCCAGCGTGTACAGGATCGAATCCAGGTCGGGCGAGACGTGGAGCCCGAGGATCTCGACGTCGTCGCCGACGTTCCCCACAACCGTGAGCTCGTTCGCGCGGAGCGCGTCGTGGAGACCGCGGGCGAAGCGGGCGCCTCCGCCGCCTCCGGAGAGGAGGACGACCCTCACGCCGCGACGGCGAGCAGGGCGCGCGTGCGACGGCCGAGCGAGGCCGCGACGCGCTCGAGATCCTCGAGCGTGTCGACATCCGCCTCGAGCTCGGGGATACGTGCGGTCGCGAACGGGGCGTGCGCACGGAAGCGATCGGCGCTCCCGGGCCCGTAGAGCGGTGCGAATCCCCCCGGATCCGGCAGCGAGAGCGCGTTCGTCGAGCCGTCAGCCGCCGCGACCAGCGCGAGCCCGGTGGAGGCAAGCCGCGCGACTGCGTCGGGGGTCGCAGCAGGGAGATCGGCGTTGACCACGAGAACGTGTCCCTCGACCTGCTTCAGCGCGGCGGCGACCGCCTCCCCGAGACCCGTTCCCGGATCGGGAACCCACACGGCACCGGGAGGAACGGCCGCTCGATCGTCGGTCACGACGAGCACGTCGCCGACCGCAGACGCAGCCTCGACCACGTCCCCGAGCATCGCGAGGGCAGCGGCCGCACGGATCTCCGGCGGCAGCCGCCGTTTCGCGTCACCGCGATAGGGCACGACGATCGTAGGCACGCGGCGAAGCGTAGTCCCTACCCTGGGAGTTTCCGACTTCGTCGGAAACTCCTGACCGACGGTCAGGCCGCGTTGGTAGCGCCCGCCGTGCCCGGGCCGGAGGTGGCCCAGTCGCGCAGGTCGAACCAGTGCGTGTCGCGCAGCGCCTCGCTGACCTCGGAGTCGGTGTGCTCCGCGTTGAAGACGTGGTGGTCGAGGTCGCAGCAGATCTCGACGTCTGCGAGCGAGGCGTGCGAGATCCGGGCGAGCGCCTCGGCAGGAAGCTGCGCCTCGGAGACCGCGTAGTGCTTGAACTGGAGATCGGGATCGATCTCCATCAGGCTGGGCCAGTCGGGGCAGGTGCGTGCACTCATCGCGTGGCTACGTTCTCCTCGATCCTCCAACTCCCTTCAAAGCGCACGACGCCTCGTTCGTCATCCCCCGGATAGACGACGAACACGAGCGCGTCGTCCAGCCAGTGGTAGAGCCGCTCGCCGTTCTCGTCCGTCAGGCCGAGGCGGAGGTGGAAGCGGCCGTCCGCGAGCGGGAGCGAGTCGATGTCGAAACGGACGACCTGGTCGCGCGCCTGCGGGGCCCAGCCGAGCGATCTGAGATCGACCGCCTCGCCGGCGACGAGGGTGCCCGCGTCGTCCCGGAGCTCGAGCTGGAGCCGCGGCGGCGGGACCCCGTCGGCAGATGACAGCGCGACGCGGAGCGCAAACGGCTCTCCCGACAGGAACTGGAGCCGTTCCTCGCCCTGGCTGCCGAGCAGCGCGGCGGACGCGATCGTCGCCTCGCCCGATCCCCACTCGCGCAGCCCCGCGCCTCGCTCGGCCGGGTCGATCTCGTCGGCGAGCGCACGCCGGTAGCGGGCGACGGCGTCGCGCGTCGGGCCGTCGAAGGCAACGTGTCCGTGCTCCAGAAGGACGGACCGCTCGCACAGTCGCTCCACGGCGGCGGCGTCGTGGGAGACGAACACGATCGTCCCCCCGTCCTGCTTGAACTGGAAGATCCGCCCGAAGCACTTGCGCTGGAAGGCCTCGTCGCCGACGGCGAAGACCTCGTCCAGGAGGAGGATGTCCGCGTCGAGGAAGGCGGCGATGGCAAAGCCGAGGCGCATCGTCATTCCCGAGGAGTACGTCCGGACCGGCCGGTCGATCGCGTGCTCGAGCTCAGCGAAGGAGACGATCTCGTCGAAGCGCTCGCGGATCTCGGAGCGACGAAGACCCTGGATGGCGCCGTTCAGGAAGACATTCTCGCGGCCCGTGAAGTCGAGGTGAAAACCTGCGCCGAGCTCCAGCAGCGAGCCGACCCGCCCCTCGGCGCCCACCCGCCCCGCCGTCGGCTTGATGATCCCGGCGATCAGCCGCAGCAGGGTCGTCTTACCCGAGCCGTTGCGGCCGATCAGCCCGACAGCCTCGCCGCGCGCCACGCCGAACGTCACGTCGCGGAGCGCCCAGATGTCCTCACCGCCTCCTCGCCCGCGCTGGACGAAGAGATCCTTCAACGTCCGCGTCTCCCGGGCGTGCACGCGGAAGCGGCGCGAGACGCCGTCGACGCTGATCTCGCCGAGCCTCACGAGACCTTGAGCTCGCTCCACGGTGATCACCCGTCGAGAGCCGGCCGCTGGACGGCGCGAGGCAAGGACGCAGGGAGCGCCCATATCAGCCCGAGATGGGCGCGACCGAGGACACCGCCTCGCGGCGTCCAGGGCCGGGTATCGACATGGATGATCACCGTGGAGCGAGCTCTTAGACTAGCCCTCGTTATGGAGCGCGTCGGCGAGCACGCCGTGCCGGTTGGCCCGCTCGCCGTGCGCTGGCTGGCGTACGAGCTCGGCGAGCCCAGGGCCGGAGCCCCTGTACCCGCGCGGCTGCGCCTCGAGAACGCGGGCTCCGCTCCGTGGCGCTCCCGCGGCCGGGAGGGCATCCAGCTCGCCTACCACTGGCTCGACCCGCTCGGGAACCCGATCGTGTGGGACGGAGTGCGAGCGTCGCTCCCGGGCGTGGTGCGCCCCGGCGAGGAGGTCGAGCTCGAGGCGAGCGTGCTCGCGCCGCGGCCGCCCGGCGGCTACCGGCTCGCCTTCGACCTCGTCGAGGAGCACCGCTTCTGGTTCCAGGAGCTCGGCTCGACCCCTCTCGACCTCCCGGTCGAGGTGCGGCCGCGGATCGCTGACCGGAGGCTCGCGGTCGTCGTCCACGGTGGAGAGGACCCGGGCACGGAATCCGCGCTCGCGCACCAGGAGGAGCCGCTCGTCGCGGAGGATGCGGTGGCCGTCGCGTACCTCGTCACGGGCGCCGTGCCCGCTCCCGACTGGTCGCGTCTGCTGCTCGACGCACACGCGGAGGGCTATGCCGCCGTGGGCGGAGCAGTGGAGGTCGAGGGCGGCTGGTCCACCCGCGGTGAACGGAAGCGACTCGCTCCCTGGGCGCCCGGCGGTGGCCGGAACCCGCGCTTCGACCGCCCGCTGCTCTTCCCCTCGCTGCTCGACGGCCTCGAGCCCGAGAGTCACGAAGGCCTGCCGGCGTTCTCGGGATCGGACGCCCTCTTCGAGGGCAAGGCGGTCGTCAGACTTCGACCGCGATCCGGTCGTCCGAGCGGCTGAAGACGAACGCGCCGAGGGCGAGCGCGGCGACCGCGGCGACGGCCGTGTAGACCGTATCCGCGAGCGGCGGCGCCTCTCCGTAGAAGAGCGCCGCACGCATCGCCTCGATCGGCGGCGTCAGGAAGTTGACCCAGTGGAGGGCGAAGTCCGCGATCGGGTACTCGTCGACGCCGGGAAGCTGTTCCAGGCTGTACAGCACCGGCGTCAGGAAGAACCACGGCAGGAGCAGCGCCGCCAGCAGGTGCTCGACGTCGCGGTAGAGGGCGTTGAGCGACGCGATCGCCAGCGCCACGCCCGCGACGATGCAGGCGAAGAGCGCGCCGAGCGGAAGAGCGATCCAGACCGTCGCGCGCGCCTCCGGCAGCGTCGCCAGGCTCAGCACCACGACGACCCCGAGCATCACCGCGAAGCTGACGAGGTTCGTCCCGACGACCGACAGCGGGACGAGCTGCCGCGGGAAGCGGACCTTGCGGATCAGATTGGCGTTCTCGAGCAGGCTGCGTGACGACGCCTGCACCGTCGTCGCGAAGAAGACCCAGGCCGGGAGCCCGCACAGGAGGAAGAGCCAGTAGTCGCCGCTCCCGACCTCCGCGACCTTCCAGAGCAGGGAGAAGACGAGCAGGTACACCGCCATCAGGACGAGCGGGTGCAGGAGCGTCCACAGGAGCCCGAGCGCCGACCCCTTGTACTTCGCGCGCAGGTCACGCCGGAAGAGGCTCCCGAAGAGCTCGCGGTAGCGGTAGAGGTCCGCGTAGACGGTCACGGGAGGCGATTGTAGGGGCGGGCGAGGAGAGCCTCGCCTACGGCGTCGCCTGGGCGAGACCCTACGGCGGCTGAAGGCTCGACTACCCTTTCCTGGCTGTGGATGCGGCAATCACGATCGCCGCCCTACCGATCTGCGTCGCGGTTCTCTGGGCGCTCCTCCGAGCTCCTCTCGGCACCCGCCTCGTCGCCGTCCCGAGCGGAGAGCGCTGGCACGAGCAGCCGACGCCGACGTTCGGCGGCATCGGGATCTTCCTCGGCTTCGCCGCGGCCGTCCTGCTCGCGCTCGCAACGGGCGCCGTCGAGTGGAGCTCGGAGCTCGGCGGGATTCTCGCCGGCATGACTCTTCTCTTCGTCGCCGGGCTCGTCGACGACCTGCGCCACCTGAGCCCGCTGGCGAAGCTCGCGCTGCAGATCACGGCGGCCGTGATCGTCCTCGCGAGCGGCCTCGAGGTCGAGATCGTCGGGAACACCGTCCTCGCCTGGGGGATCGGGCTTCTCTGGCTCGTCGGCATCACGAACGCCTTCAACCTGCTCGACAACATGGACGGGCTCGCCGCGACGCTCGCCGCGATCGCATGCGGCTACTTCGCGATCGACTCGGTCACCGAGCACGACAACGAGCTGGTGCTCGTGCTCGCCCTGTCCCTCGGCCTCGCGTGCACGGGCTTCCTGCCCTTCAACCTGCGACCGGGAAAGCGAGCCGCGGTCTTCATGGGCGACGCCGGGGCCCAGGTGCTCGGCTTCGGGCTCGCCTCGCTCGCGCTCGCCTCGAGCTGGACGACTGCCGGGACGACCTTCGCCACGATCCTCCTGCCACTGCTCATCCTTGCCATCCCGATCCTCGACACGACGCTGGTCACCGTCGTCCGGCTCGCCCAGCGGCGGCCGGTGACCCAGGGCGGCAAGGATCACACCTCGCACCGGCTCGTGTACTACGGGCTCTCCGAGTCGAAGGCCGTGCTGCTGCTCGCGGTCGTCGCGGGCGCGCTCGGGGCCACCGCGCTCGCGTACAACGTTCTCGACAACGCGCGGCTGACGGCGATCGGCGTGCTCGTGACGTTCGTGCTGCTCGTCCAGTTCGGGAGCTTCCTGAGCGACCTCGAGGAGCGCTCCCGCTCCGGCGGGACGACGGAGGAGCCGTCGCTGTGGCGCGCCCTCGTCTTCGAGCCGCGCCGGCTCGTCGAGGTCGTCGTCGACTTCGTCCTCATCTGCACCTCGTTCCTGACCGCCTACCTGCTGGTCGTCGGCGGCACCGGCACGGAGTTCGAGCGCTCCGTCTTCCTCTCCGCGCTCCCCATCCTGCTCGCGACGCGCTACTCGTTCTTCGTCGCGCTCGGCGTCTACCGCCGCGTCTGGCGGTATGCGACCGCCCGTGACGTCGTTCCGATCGCCGTGGGCTGCGTCGGCTCGGGTCTCGTTGCGTACCTCGTGCTCGTCGCGCTGCGCGACATCGGCGACTTCCCGGCGGAGGTCTTCGTCGTGGATGCATTGCTGTGCACGCTCCTCGTCGGCGCGTCGCGGCTGACGCTGCGGCTGCTCCCCGAGGCGAGAGCGCTGCGCCGGCGAGGCCACCGGGTGCTCATCGTCGGCGCGGGGCGCGCGGGGAGGGGTCTCGCACGCGAGCTGCACGACGCGCACGAGGCGCGCGTGGTCGGCTTTCTCGACGACAACCCGCGCGTGCGGCGGCGGCGGATCCAGGGAGTCACAGTGCTTGGCGCTCTCGACGAGGCCGGGCGGGCGATCGCAACCGCGCGTGCCGACGAGGTGCTCGTGACCATCCCGGAGGCGTCCTCGGAGCGGCTCGACGCTGTCGTGAGGGCGGCGTCGGAGGCGCGGGTACCCTTGAGGATCGTGCGCCGTCGAACCGAGTTCTCCGCCCCGGAGCCGGCGGAGGCGATCGTGCCGTGAACAACGCTCGCCTTCGGCTCGCGTTGGCC